>Ga0209101_1000010_pt1 | contig 175366 bp, 134 predicted proteins | sample ConPoolayeCmetaG_FD_185481 | JGI IMG/M metagenome (GOLD analysis project Ga0209101, IMG submission 185481) | Hot spring microbial mat communities from California, USA to study Microbial Dark Matter (Phase II) - Cone Pool mat layer C metaG... ... | reverse complement strand
GAACGTGCGCGGATACCTGGCCGGCACCCAGCGTTCGCCAACCATCGTACAAAACTACTTCCATGCCGAGCCCGTCCGCTATGCCGCCGAACCCTGAACTGTCAAGTGTTTACTGCTCGGAGTAATATCCCAAATCCAAGTTGGCGGAGACCGCCCGCGTCGAGCTCGCCCAGCTTCCGAAGGAGTGAGCGCCGGAGGCCACACCCCGCACGCGCGCCCATGCGGGCGTTGGCGGGTTCTCATCGGCCTTCGCCCCACCGCCGCCGTGGACAGGCCGCACGCCCGCTCATGCGGGCGTCATCCGGTACCGGGCGCGAACGAGGGCGGCCGCGAGTTGATGGCGACCCCTCAACTGTTCCGCTTCAGATCGCGTCGCATCAGGTACCGGAGCGCGGCGGCCGACCACCTCGTGGCCCGAGATCCGCGGACGCCCGACGCCGAAAAACTCCCGCTCAGGTGCCGCTGCGCTCTCCGACACCAACCGCGCGTAGCGGGTGCGCAGGATCGCTCCTCAAACGGGTCCGCGAACCAGCCGATCGCCCCGCAGCCACCCACCCCCGACAAATGAAGCGCCTGCGGCCGGTTCTTGCCCGGCATCGACTCAGGTGCCAACGGTGAAATGATCGGCGGCAGCCCGGCTACGGTTGCCGACCGCTCGCCCGCGGGAGCGTGCCAGCCTAAGGGCCCTTTCCGACTGCGGACGGGGCGCGCCTCCGACCACCTTCTCGGACGCCGGCGACCGCCCTGAATACCGCCCTCGCGCCGCCCGTCCGTTGAACGGCGGAACGGCAGGCGGACGTCTGACGCCGCGCCGAGCCGTCGGCTGGATCGCGGATCGGCGCGGCACGCGCTCCAGTCCTCCGGCAACCGCCGGCCGAACGGCAGTGCGTTGCCGCGACGAACATGCGGAAAGGCAGGCGCAAGGTGGAACACGGCAGTGCGGCACGGCGGCTACCGCCCGGCGACGCGGAGTTGGTACAGCGGGCCCGCAGTGGCGAACATCGGGCCTTCAACGAGTTGCTCGAGCGCCACCAGCGGCGCGCGGTGTGCGCCGCTTACCGGCTCATCGGGAACGTACACGACGCCTTGGAGTTAAGCCAGGAAGCGTTCGTCCGCGCTTACCAGAACCTCCCGACGCTCGCCGACGGCAATCGCTTCGGACCCTGGCTGCTGCGCATCGTCACGAACCTCGCGCTCAACTTCCGGCGGGCGCGGCGCCCGCGGCGGGAGCGACAACGGCAGTGGCCCCGAGGCAACATCGAAGGAGCGGAGCTGGCCCAGTCGCGCAACGGGCGCGGCGACCGACCGTCGTCCGCGATGAACACGCTCGAGCTCGCCCAGCGGATCGAGGCCGGGTTGGCCGAGCTGCCGGAGCAGCAGCAGGCGGCGCTGGTCCTCTTCTCCGTCGAGCAGATCCCCCAGAAGGAGGTCGCCCGGATGCTCGGGTGCTCGGTTGAAGCGGTGAAATGGCACGTTTTCCAGGCCCGTCGCAAGCTGAAGACCCGGCTCAAGGACTACCTCTAATCAGCCGGGCTCTCCCTTGGTAGCAGAGTGTCGCTCCGGGGTGACCAACCCGGCCCCCACCGTCTGCCCGGCGGTTCGGCGGACGGCGCGCCGTTGCGCCTCACGTTCGACGCCGCCGATTAACCCGCCCGCCGCGACGCGTCGATAACACCTGTGGGGCGCCCGTGAGGGCGGGCGCCCCGCGCGTCGAGACTGTCCAGCGGAGGTGTCGCGTGGATCCGCGCTTCGTGCCCGCCGGTCCGGCCCGGGCGGCTCGCAGGAGTTCCTCCGCCGAGTCCCGCCCACCGCGCAACGAGCGGCGTCGCCCCTACCGCGTGCCCTGCCGCGTCCGACTGGTCAACCCGACGACCGGCGAGGTGCGGTCGGTCGTCGGCGAGACGGTCGACCTATCCACTGGCGGACTGGCCATGCACGTCAGCGTCTACGCCCCCGTGGGCACGTGGGTCGAAACGCTCCTGCCCCATCCTAGCGGCAACCCCCGCTTCGTCTGCGGCCGCGTGGTGCGGGTCCGTCGCACGATGAGCACGTCGTTCGAGCTGGGCATCGAGATCACCGGGTCCGACGAGTGCCCGTTCTGACCGCCCCGATGACGGACGGCGCCGGGTGCCTCCCCCGACCCGCCGGCACCCCCCGCACGTTGACGCAAACCCCTCTCTCCCCCGAAAGCCACAACGGCCGTCCCCCCGGAAACGGCCGTTGCGAGTCAAATCTATGGCAACGCCCGCCGCGCAGCGCCGCGCGGCGGGGCGGGCGCCGGCTCTACTTCTCGGGCACGAAGCTGAAGACGGTCAGGATGGCGCCCGCTGCCATGAGCACCACCAGAGCCGCCGCCAGCCACAGCGCGCCGGAGTCACCAAGGAGAGACCACCGGAACAGCATCGGGAAGACCGCGAGTCCCAGGCCGCCCAGTCCGCTCAGGCCAAGGCCGGCCAGCAGGGTCCCCCGCCGAACCGTCTTTCGCTCCATCGCCAACATCGCTCTCCCGACTGTGCTGGGCACGTTCCGCCGACCAAACAGCTCGCTCCTCGTGACTTCGAAAGTTACCCGGGGATATTGCCGGCCCGCGATTACAAGACCCGACGCTTTCTGTAAGCGTCGCCCGAACGGGAGTCGACCGCTTGCCGGTTGCGCCGGAATCCCGATAATGCCGCCACTCGGAGATCCGTCACTCCCTCGAGGCTTGGTATGGATGCAGCCGTTCCCGCCGCCGGTGCCGTGATCGAGTTCCCGCGTCAGTACGTGGCTCCGGATGCCGATTTCGGCACGTGGGCGACGGCGGAACCGTACTATCGCGAGCTCGCCGAGCGCCCGGTGGACTCCCTCGCCGATCTCGAGCGTTGGTTGGCCGACGGGAGCGAGCTGGAGGCCTGCTTCGACGAGGAGGGCACACGGCGCTACACCGCGATGACCTGCCAGACGGATGACCCGGCGCGGCAGGAGCGCTACCTCTATTTCATCGAGCACGTGCAACCGCAGGCCGAGCCCTGGCGCGACCGCCTCCGCCGCAAGCTGGTCGCCCTCGCCGACACGATCCAGCTCCCGCCCCGGCGTTACGAGGTCCTGCTGCGGAGCATCCGGAACGCGGTCGAGTTGTACCGCGAGGAGAACATCCCGCTGCTGGTCGAGGACAGCAAGCTGCGGACCGAGTACCAGGCCCTGACGGCCGCCATGACCTGCCCCTACGCCGGCCGCGAGCAGACGCTCCAGCAGATGGCCCGTTACCTCGAGGAGACCGACCGGCCGGTGCGTGAGGAGACCTGGCACCTGGCCGCCGACCGGTTCCTGCAAGACGCGCCGGCCCTCGACGAGCTGTACGTCAAGATGGTCAACCTGCGGCACCGCATCGCGCAGAATGCCGGTTGCCGTGACTATCGGGAGTACGCCTTCCGGGCCATGGAACGCTTCGATTACACCCCGGGCGAATGTCTCGCCTTCCATGAGGCCATCGCCGACGTGTGCGTGCCGGCGGTGCTCGCGCTGGCCGCCGAGCGCAAGCGCAAACTCGGTCTCGCGTCGCTGCGGCCCTGGGACATGGCCGTCGATCCGGACGGCCTGCCGCCGCTGCGCCCGTTCGACACCGAAGAGCAGCTCGCGGCCGGATGCAGCCGGATCTTCCACCGGGTCGGGCGGGAGTTCGGCCAGATCTTCGACACGCTGCGGGAGCGCGGACTGCTGGACCTGGGCAGCCGCAAAGGCAAGGCCCCGGGCGGCTACCAGGTCAACTACGCCGAGCGCCGCCTGCCGTTCATCTTCATGAACGCGGTCGGCACCGAGGCCGACGTGCGGACGCTGCTGCACGAGGGCGGGCATGCGTTCCACAGTTGGGCCTGCCGTCAGGAGCCGCTGCTGGCCTATCGCAGCGCGCCGCTGGAGTTCGCCGAGGTGGCGTCGATGGGCATGGAGTGCCTGGCGCTGCCGTTCACGCACGAATTCTTCGGAGCCGAGCAACCCCGCGCGACACGGCACTTCTTCGAAAAGATCGTCGCCTTCTTCCCCTTCATGGCGACCATCGATGCATTCCAGCACCACGTCTACACCCACGTCGACGCCGGGCTCGAGAGCTGGAAGGACTTCTGGCAAAAGCTCACGCGCCGCTTCGCGTCCGAGCTCGACCTGACCGGCCTCGAGCGCCACGACCGCCAGAGCTGGCAGAAAAAGCTGCACGTCTACGAGGTGCCGTTCTACTACGTCGAATACGGCATCGCACAGCTCGGCGCGCTGCAGGTCTGGCGGAACTCCCTCAGCGCATACGAAGATGCCGTCGCGCAGTACCGTCATGCGCTGGCGTTGGGCGGCTCCCGCCCTCTGCCGGAGCTGTTCCAGACCGCCGGCTGCCGGTTCGATTTCTCCGCCGCCACGCTGCGACCGCTGGTCGGCGCCGTGATGGAGAAGCTCGCCGCCCGGTAGGGCCCGCCGACCGCCGCTCTTCCGTACCGCTCCCTCCGGCGGGATAATCGCGGCCATGCTGAAGCAGCACAGCCAGCTCGCGCTCGCCCTGCTCGTCGCGGCCGACGCGCTCGCGGTGACGGCGGCCTGGCTGGCCAGCTACTGGCTGCGCTTCGCGCTGCTGCCCGTGTACGCGGCCAAGGGCGTCCCGCCTCTCGGCGACAAGTTCCTGCCGATGCTGCCGCTCGTAGTGCTCGGCCATCTGCTCGTGTTCCAGCGGTTGCGACTGTACCGGCCGCGGCGCAGCGACAGTCTGTGGAGTGAGTTGCGGACCACCCTCAAGGCCTTCGTGGTCGCCGTGGTCGTCGTCGTGCTGATCGACTACGCCCTGCCCCAGACCAACAAAATCTCGCGCAAGTTCATCGCCACGTACGCCGTGGTGGGCTCGACCTGCTTCACGCTCTTCCGCCTCAGCGTCCGCGGGCTGTTGCGCGCCCTCCGGACGCGCGGCTGGAATCGGCGGTACGCCGCCATCATCGGCGCCGGCCGGGCCGGCCAGCGGCTGCTCACCGCCCTGCGGCGCAACGCCTGGACCGGCATTCACGTCGTCTATTTCGTCGAGGACGTCGCGCCCGACACGGCGGGGGCGGTGCGCGGCGTACCCGTCTTCGGGCCCTTGTCCGACTTGCGCAACATCATCGAGCGGCACCCGGTCGACGCGCTGTTCGTCGCGCTGCCGCGCCGCGCCGCGCACCGCCTCGACGAAGTGCTCGCCGCCGTCGACCTCTCGACGGCCGACGTTCGCATCGTGCCGCCTTTCGACCCGGCCGTCGCCCTTCGCCCCGAGGTCACTACGCTCGACGGCGTGCCGATCGTGTCCGTCCGGCAGTCGCCGCTCTACGGCGCCAACGCCCTGCTGAAGCGGGCCTTCGATCTGGTCGTCGGCAGCCTGTGCCTGCTCGTCGCGGCCCTGCCGATGGCCGCCATTGCCCTGCTGATCAAGTGGGATTCGCCGGGCCCCGTGCTCTACCGCCAACGCCGCATGGGACTCGACGGCCGCGAGTTCGACCTGCTCAAGTTCCGCACGATGCGCACCGACGCCGAGGCCGGCGGGCCGGTCTGGTCCCAGCCCAACGACCCGCGGCGCACCCGCATCGGGGCGTGGCTGCGCCGGACCAGCCTCGACGAACTGCCGAACCTCTTCAACGTCCTCCGCGGGGAGATGTCGCTCGTCGGCCCGCGGCCCGAGCGCCCGGAGTTCATCGCGCAACTCAAGCACCAGATCCCGCAATATATGCTCCGCCACAAGATGAAAGCCGGCATGACCGGCTACGCGCAGATCCGCGGCTGGCGCGGGGCCACCTCACTGCGGAAGCGCATCCAGCACGACGTGTACTACATCCGCAACTGGAGTCTTGCCCTGGACATCCGCATCTTGCTCCAGACGCTGCTGACCGTCTGGTTCAGCCGGCACGAGGAGGTCGCGCAGCCCGCCCCGACCCGCGAGACGGTCACGCCCGGCCTGACCACGCCGCACCCATGACCCGCGCAGCGCCCCCGGCGGCCGCTCCCTGACTCGGCCCGACAAGCCCCCGCCCACCTGCGCCCGCCGCGACCGGCGCTCACGCCGCCCGCAGCGTCCGCACGTGCGCGGGCACGCACCGCGCCAGCACTTCCGGGTTATACCCCCCCTCCAGAACGCTGACCACGCGACCCTGCGCGTGCCGTTCCGCCAGCTCGCAGATGAGCTCGGTCATCCACACGAAAGTCTCGTCGTTGAACGCCAGGTTGCCGAGCGGATCATCCCGGTGGGCGTCGAAGCCGGCGCTGAGGAGAATCATCTGAGGGGCGAACCGTCCGACGGCCGGAACCACGCGCGCCTTGAACGCCTCACGCGCCTCGTCGTCGCCCGAACCCGGCTCCAGCGGAATATTCATCGTGTAGCCTCGGCCCTGCCCGGTGCCGGTCTCGGTCTCGAAGCCCGTACCCGGATAAAGGTATGCCGGGTGGCCGTGCAAGCTGATCACCAGTACGCCGGGATCGCCTAGAAACGTGTTCTGCGTGCCGTTGCAATGATGCACGTCAAAGTCCAGCACCAACAGCCGGTCGAACTTGAACTCCGTTTTCAGGACCATGGCCGCCAGCGCCACGTTGTTCAGCAGACAAAACCCCATCGAGCGGTCCGCCTCCGCGTGGTGCCCCGGCGGCCGAACCGCGCAAAAAGCGCGCTTCAGGTCGCCCCGGGCCACGCGTCGCGCGGCCTCGATCACGCCCCCCGCCGCGAGCCGCGCAATCTCGAAACTTTCCGGACAGATCGCACTGTCCGGAACATCGATGTACGGATATCCCTGCCGACAGGCCGCGTCCAGTCGCGTCAGATAGTCGTGCGTATGCACCATTTGCAGCACGGCGTCCGGCGCGGCCACTGCGGGGATGGGGACGCACTCCGCCAGGAGCCCGGCCGCCGCGAGGGCCTCCTCGATGACCTTCAATCGGTTCGGGGATTCGGGATGACCGGGACCGGTCGCGTGTCGCCGAAAACGCTCGTCCAGCAAGATTCCGGTGGGTTGCATGCCGATAGTGTAGCGTGAGTTGTCGCCCGGGTCAGGCACCCCGGGCAGGCAGCTCCCGGTCTCCGTCGTCCGCCCTCCGCGGCGGCCCTCCGGAGCCAAACTTGGCAGAACCGCGGCGGCCGGCCCGGACACCGGCCCGCGTGATTGGAGGACGAGCACATGCGTCTTGGGACACGGATCGCGCTGGTGTTGGCGTCAGCCGCCCTCCTGTGGGGCTGCGCCCAGCAAGACCAGAGGGTCGCATCGAGCCAGCGGCAGCAACCGCCGACAGCGCAACAGAGAAAGATCCAGGCGCAACTTGCGGCGGCGACCGCGGAGCTGGACGCCTCGCGGAAGGAGCTGACGGCGAGCATCACCGAGCTGGCCCGCACCCGCCACGCCGGTAACCGCGGGATCCGGCGGCTGGCCCAAAATGATGTCCGCCGCGAGATGCTTGACAAGGCCCTGGCGACGGCCAAAGCCGACTTAGCCGCGGGCCGCAAAACCGAGGCGCAAGTGAAAGCGCAGCTCGCCGAGCACATCAAACGGTTGGTTCGGGCGGCTGCAAGGCAGGAGGCGTTGCACACGAGCGCGCGGCACAGCGCGGTCCGGGCGTCTCAACCGATCGCCAGTGCGGCGCAGGTCCGCGCCCTCGCTCAGCACGTCGCATCGCTCCGTCAACAGGTGACCTCGCTCATGACGGAGCTGGCTGCGAGCCAGACGACGGTCCGCGGGAAACCGCAGCCGGCCCGCAAAGGTGTCTGAACCGCAGGACGAGGCAGGCGGTGCGGCAGGCGTGCCGATCACGCCCGCAGCCGGCCCGAAAAAGTGTCCTCACCGGTGGACTGAAAACGGTGCCCTACGGAAGGTGACTCGCAAGCCGCCGACCCCCGCGGAGCGGCGGACGGGCGTGCGACGCGGGGCTTTCCGCGGCGGTCCGGGACTCGCAGCCCGCTGACGCCCCCCGGAGCAGCGGGCGGTGCTCCGCAGCACCGACACTGAGCACCCACTGCCACCGGTCTGGCCCTCACGCCCCCGCAGCGGCGGACGAAGCTCCGCAGCCCCCGGACGCCCCCGCAGCGGCGGACGGTACTCCCAAGCCCCCAAGTTCCCCTACGGCGGCGGGCCATGCGGCGCAGCCCCCTGACGCGCGGCCGCGTCGGAGGGGCTGAGCTGTTCGACCCACTCGTACCCGACGCGGCGCGGGGCGGCAACCGCGCCCGCCTGCCGGCGCAGTCACTTGGCGCCAGCGGCATCAGCCGGCCCCCGGGGCCGCGAACCCGCGGCCGCGAACCGGCGGCCGCGAACCGACGGCCGCGAGACGGTTGCCCGAAAGCGACCAGTCTGCGCCCAGAAAAACCCGGCCACTTGACCGCCCGCGGCCGCGCGCGCCATACTTCTCACACAGCGGCCCAGCCGCCTCGGGCGTTTAGCTCAGTTGGCTAGAGCGCATCCTTCACACGGATGAGGTCACAGGTTCGAGTCCTGTAACGCCCAATGGATATGTTTGTCCTGAATCACGCTGAGTATCACCGACGCACAAAACCGCGTTTTCCGGGCGAATTTCGGGGGGTGCTTGTGTCTCCGTATCACTCGGTATGCGCAGGTAGTGTGCCGGATTCTGTGCCTGTGGACTAATCGGTCCGCAAGTCCGCCACCCAATGGCCCGTTCAAAGTCCGCGTCCGTGACCATGCGGTAGTACGTATCGGCTACACGCTGCGTGTGCCCCAGCCACGCCGCGCACAGGTGCCCCGGGAAGGTCGCCGCCAACTCCGTAGCCCGTGAACGTCGTAGGGCCTGCCATAGTTGGGGCCACGGCTTCAACCCCGCCCGCGTGATCAGCCGCTCAAGCTGCGTCCGGAGATTCTGCCCAGCATCACGGTACCGCGTGATGACGTACTGCGTGCCCGGCTCCGCCGCATCGAACAGAGCTTGCAGGTGCGGCATTGTCTCCGGGAAGATCGGCGTGACCCGGATCCCTCCGCCCGCGTGGTGCGCGGTCTTGCTGGCCCGGATGATCAGCCGTCGCCGCTCGAAGTCCACGTCCGACCACGTCAGGGCCAAGGCTTCGGACGGAATCCGCAGGCCTTGATACCGGGCCAGTGCCAGCAGCGCGCGCCACTCAGGATCGGTCGCCACGTCGATCACCCGCTCCACGTCCGACGCGGGCACGAAGACATGTCGGGCCGGGTTGGCCCCGACCGTCGCGGGCAGGTGCGCAAAGGGATTCTCGGCGATGATCTTCCGCCGGATTGCGACCGCCATGAAGTGCCGGGCGTAGCGGATCAGCTTCGCCACGCTGTTACGGGCCAACCCACGGGCCTCGAAGAGCCATGCGCGGTAAGCATCGGCGTCTTTGGACGTGATCCGGTCAATCGGCTTGTTCGCCCCGAAGAACTCAATCAACCGCCTCCGGGCTTGGTCAAGCACGATGCGGGTGCTCGCCTTGATGTCCACCCGCGTCCGGATGTACCCGTCCAGGAGCTCGCCCAGCGTGCACCGCTCCGGCTCCGGTCGGTCCACGATCAGCCCCACCCGGGCCAGGCGTTGCCGCAGCACCGGGCCGAGCCCCCCGACCCACAGCGCCGTATCCCGGGGTATGGGCTGGCCCGCCAGCTTGCATGCGTGTAGGGCTTCTACATGACGTAGAACCCCCTCCGCACCACGACGATCAAGTCGGCCTAGCCGGATCGTCCGCCGCCGACCGTCCGCGGCCACGAACAGAATCCGCCAGGAGCCCGGGGCCGAGTCTCGCGTTAGGGACGCCATCGCAGCACTCCCGCAGTGTGTTTTTCAGCATATCCCCTTGTGACAAAACCCCAAACCCCCCGCCACGATAGCGCCAGCGGGGGTTTTGTCACGGCTACCGTGAAACCCTTAGTGGTTATTCGGGCCATGCGATCGGGCGTCATGCCGCACCCCCCGGTAGCGCTGGGGGCTGCGTCGCGGCATCACCAACCGCACCGCTGGCCCGCTCGACCAACCGGAAAACCTTCGTCGGCCTGCCGCCGCGTGGCCCGGGCGGCGGGTACTCCCAGCGACCACGCCCCGACGCAACAATCGCCTCGAGGTCCAGCTCGGCCAAATGTGTTTGACCCCGATACCGCGGCAGACACCGGGCCAGCTCACGCGGCGTGACCGCGCCTCCCAATCCGCTGATCAGCCTGATCAAGCTTGCGTCGGAGTCCTCCAACCCCGTGGTCGCCAGCGCCGCAGTGACCCGCCGCCACTCCGCCGACGCCCAGGCGACCACGCGAACGGCCCGGCCGAGGTCCTCCAGCGTGACGCACGCCGGAATACCGCGACTACGCACGGCCGCAAAGACCAGCGCCAGCCGGGCCGCAATCGCACGTGACTTGGACAGGCCCGCCGCAATTTCATCATCGTCGGCTTGCTCGACCCGCGCGGCTACGTCATCGTGCCACTCCGCCCAACGGGCCGCCGCCGCCCGGTCGAACCCGACGTGCACGGGCTCACCGTCGTGGCCAAGCTCAACCGCCAGCAGGTCGCGGAGCAACTCCGCCCAGCGGGCCTCGACATCCGGCGGAAGCCCTTGATCCGTCCAGCGCGGCACGCGGTGCGGTGGCCACGCCATCAGGCACCGGGGCAGCAACCCCGCAGCCCGTTCGCGCGGCCCGGCCAGTGCCGCAAGTATGCCGGGCTGAACGCCGCTCACGATCGACACGGCCGCGCGCCGCACGCTGTGCGACGTTGAAACCTTGCGATCCACGGACAGCGCCCCGCCGTCGTAGCATTGCAGCCATATCGACAAGTCGCCGCCGCTGCCGCTCTTGTATGCATCCAATGAGCCGTGCCAGTGGGCCAGTTCGTCGGCCACGAGCAACAGGCCGCGGGGGTTGTTTTCGAGCAACTCGATCAACTTCTCGGTCGTCGCGTCGCGCACGATCACGCGGCGCTCGCGCGGGGGCTCCGGTGCGGGCGGCGGGTCGCCGTCGGCCTTGCTGCGCTTCCACCGCGCAAGGGCTTTCTGATGCTTGAGCAGCTCGACCCGGTAAGCCTTCAGCGCGTCCGCGTAACGCCGCCGTTCGTCGGCCAGCAGCCCGTGCAGCGCGCCCGTCAGCAGCCTGATCGTCGGCGACTTCGCCGCCCCGCTCCGACCGACCAAAACCGACCACAGGATCGGCAGCTCGACGTATCCGCTCTTCAGCCGCAAGGCGACGGTCGTTCCGACCGCCGCCGCCGCGATCGGCAGCGCACCAATCGCCGCAAAGGCCGGGTCCGCTCCGGTCGTGTCGCTGACCGCCTCGACGATTTCACACAGCCCGTCGGGCAACGCGTCCAACGGGAACGGTGCGAACTCGCTCGGCTTGCTGGCCCGTTGTTCGATCAGGGACTCGGCGTCGTCCTCGTGCGGCATCGTGCCCGCCGTCCGCACGAACTTGATCAGCGCGCCGCCACGGATCGTGTTCCGCTCGGCGTCGCGGAGCCGCCTCAGTACATCGTCGCAGGAGTAGTCGCGGGGGCCGGGATGCTCCGCCAGGTACTCCATGATCAGATCAATCGCATCGTCGTCGGGCAGGTCGTGCCGCACGACCGCGGCCGCCGCCGCGTACACCCGCCGCGAGCCGTCCGAGCGGTCATCAACGGCGAGCCCCCGCAATGCGGCCCGAGCCAGCCGGATGCGGTCGTCCAGCGGGACATCGACGGACACCCGCGGGCCCGGGGCAGCCGAAGCCGTCGCGGCCGAGCCGGTCGCGTCGTTGTGGCGCACCAGGTCAAGCAACCACGCGGGCATTTCCACTGGCGGGCGCTGGTGCGGCCAGTGGCCGTCGCGCCACTCGTACACGCGGCCCGACGCGTGCACGCTCGGAGCAACGACGATGTACCCGCCGTCGGCCCGTACATCGATGCCGGGCCGGACGTTCGACCGATTGCGGATATCACCGCCCGGATGTCTAAACAGCAGGTGCCGACCGCCGCCGCCGGTGCACGCCTCGACCGTCGGGGGCAACGGGCCATGCTCGCGCTCCAGCTCGGCCAGGGATTCATCGCCCCCGTGCCGCGGGTCGATGTCCAGGGCGACGATGCCCGACGCGGCCCCGGCCGCAATCCCGACGTTCGAATCGGGCCATCGCCGCCACCACGCGTTGACCACGTTGACGACCGCGCTCGCACCGTGCACGCCGTTCGGCAGCCGCGGGTGCTTGCCCGGGCTCACGCAACCGGCCGCCCCGCAGGTGCAGCGGCCGCCCGTGATGCCGTACAGCGGTAGAACGGGCCAGCCGCGCGCCGCGTACCACGTGGCCGCGCGTGCGGTCGTGCTTTCCGGGCCGGTCACGTGGCACCCCCCGTACGGCCCTCGACGAATCGCCTCAGCTCTTCGACCGCGAACAGCACGCGCCGCCCGATCCGGGTCGGCCGCAGCTCGCCGCGGCGGGCCAAGGCGTCCAACGTGCCGGTGGAAAGCCGAGCAGCCGCGCCGCCCTCCGTCGGTCCACCAGCAGTGGCGGCACCGCCGCCGCGCCGCCGTTGACGCCGCCCCCGGGGGCCGATACGATGCTGTTGCTATCTTCCGTGTGGGCCGTGACCGTAGCCGCCAGCTCGGTCCGGCCCCTTTCATTAGTGCCGACGTTCGTCACCCAAAGCCTCCACGAAGTCTGTCAAGTCGCGGCGGCGGGTTAATCGCCGCCCGCCGATCCGCACACTGCGCAACCGCCCGACGTGGATCAGCGACCACAGGGTACGCGCGCAGACCCCAAGCCGCTCCGCCACCTCTGGCACAGAAAGCAGCAGAGCATCACCAGCCGTGCCCATCTCTTTGCTACGCATACTACACCTCGTGTATCGCATCCGTTGAAACACTACCTGTAGTGTTTTGTGTAGCATACAGAGCCCCAGCCTGCAACGGTTTTTCTGCATTTTTTTGCAACCCTGGGCGCGCCGCGCGCGGGGGTGTAAATATCCCCGGCGCTGCGCCGGGCCCGTCGGCCGCCCCGGCTAGTCTGTCGTGCCCCACTAGCAGCCCCGGGATTGCAAGCAGCCCCACAAGGGCACCACCCCCGCCCGGCGCGCGCAACGGCGAGCCCGCAAGGCCGCCTCCGGGACGCGCCGCGCCGACCCCCGATTGAAGACAAACAGGACAAACACAGTCTGTTTTTTATTGCGGCTGTTCCCGCGGGCAGTCCGTCGCCAGCCCCGCCCCGAAGTACCTTGACCGAAACCCCTTCCGGTCGGGGCGTGTGACAGAACCCCCGTTTTTGACCCCGCCAGCTGGGGTTTCGGTTTTGTCACAAGGCAGTAGGTTGAAAAACACACGCGCGGCCGACCCCGCCACCAGCGGACCGGGCCATTCGCAGGCTGCGGGGTGCGGCGATCACCAGAACCGCGATATTGTATGTACTAGACCGGATATTAGAGGACCATATGTCAAAGGGGCTTATTAACACCGTGTGTGACAAAACCCCGCTCCACAGCGTCACCGGCCAGCCTCACAAGCTCGGTCTTGGTCGCCTCCGGCAACCCCGACCACACAGCGACCAGAAAGGCCAGGTCGTGATCATCCGACCCCCGAACTGTGCCGGATTCTGTGCCACCCGGGTCAGTGGCCCGTTCACAAGCACTGGGTTCGGCGTGACTTACGCATGCCAGTTCGAGTCCTGGAGCCCAATGCCATCCCGTAGGCCCCTTTCTGACTCTCAAGCCGTGTCGTCGGCTTCGTGGATAGCTTGACGCGTTCGCAAGGCCAAGGCCGCCCGATTCGCCACCTGCGGGCCCGATTCCGGTGGGCGGTCCCGGCCGGTCACGAAAGATCCCGGCCCGCGCCCCCGAGTGTCGGTCCCGGCGTCGGGCGTCCCGGTCCTGCAAAGCCGCCGCACCTACGTTTGCCCCCGAGACGGATGCCCGTTTGACGGGCCAGCCCACCTCACAGTTCAGAGTTTCCCCTTGCTCCCACGCCGCAGTACGTCGCGCGGACCCACGGCAGCCCGCTCCGCACTTGAGAGGTTCGCGTTCGATACGTCCCGACACGCATGCCCCTTTGACGGGCCAGGCCTCCCCGGTTCCAACTCGACGGGCACAAACAGGGTGGTTCCTACGGCCGGGCGAATCGTACGTCGCGATGCCGCCGCCTCCTTGATAATCACTGCGCTGTCATCAGCAGGCACACGACGTGAGCGCACGCCCGGCCTGTGTCGAGGTATCTCTCCCGGCGGATTAACCGCCCCCGACGGGACTCCAGTGGGGCGATCGTGCGTCCGATCCTTCGGCGCCGCTCATTTAGCCGCCTCGGACGGTTCTTTTCCTGCCGCGGCCCCTTGCGACCGAGGCGTTGAGGACTTATTCACCCGAGTTCCCGCGACCGTTGCAGTCATGGCAGTTACGCGGCGCCGCTCGCGCGCTCGGTGAGCACCCGCTCGGACCGCCACGGCAACCTGCCGTCCTCCGGTCCCGGCACGCTCCCGCCTTCCGGTCGCGGCACGCTCGCGCGCTCCGGTCGCGGCACGCCCACCGCGGCGCGCGTCTGCGGGGCGAGGACCAGCTTGAATTCAGCCGGCGCCACCGCAGCCCGAAGAACTCCCGGTGTCATCTCCGCGGCCTCTCTCGCCTCCGGCCCTTCCGCAACGGCGTCACGCTCGCTTTTCGCGGCCTTGCCGCCCCAGCCGATGGGGACGAAGATCTCGCGGTCCTTAGGCCTTCCGCCCGTCCGTGCCTCCGCTGCGCGTTGCGCTCCGTGACCGGCGCCGGCGACGGCCTGACCGACCCCGAGGAGGGGCGATGCACGAGCTGAGTACCAAGTGCTAGAGTACCGGCAGGACTCTGCGCGTGATTCCGAGGGATACCATGTCGGTTCATACCCACACTCGTTGGGCCGCGATCATTGAGCGTCATTTCGTTGTCCTGCTGATGATCGCCGCATCGATTGTGTCTTTACTCAACTGGCGCAGCATCTGGCAGCAGGGGATCACACCCTACTTCGAGGATTTCGCCGATGTCATACGCTCCGGATTTGATCCCTCCGCCGCGGTTCGAAGAGGCTGCCCCACGTACCCCATGTGGGGCTACGGCTGGTTCCTCGCCGTGACTCAGAGCAGGATTATACTCTTCCTGATTCAGAACTTTCTGGGCGTGTTGGCTCTGGTCGCGTTCGCTCGGGCGCTGCGGCAGCAGCAGATACTGGAGCGTGGGCCGCTTCTGGTATTCCGACTGCTGCTGATTCTCGCCGTTCCGTGGTACGCACTCCACTCGGTCACCTGGCCCGCGAGTCCGGCGGCCGCACTGCTGCTGACAGGAATCGTGCTCGCCACGGCGGTCTGCGCGCCCGGCCCTGTCCGCTGGCTCCCACTTCTGTTGTCAGGCGTGTCGCTCGGTCTGGCCGCCAACTTCCGGAGCGACACCTTGCCCGTCGTCGTCCTCATCGCCTTGACTCTTCTGGCCGCGGGTGGATTTCAGCGGAGTGTCGCCGTTCGCTGCAGTATGTGGCTGCTCGCCATCATCGCCTGCCTGGCCCCCTGGTCCGTGTACACTCGTTCCGTGGCGGGGCGTCCCCTGCTCACCAGTACGAACGCCGGCCTGGTAAACCTGATTGCCTTCGGTTATGTAGAAGACAATCCCTGGGGCATCACGGTCAATGACAACGACCCCGTTGTAGCCGGCATGATCAGGGAGCATCTCGGGCGCGATGTGCCGCCGGTCCACTACGAGGCGGATCGGGTCCTGCGACAGGAGTTCGTCCGCCTGGTGCGCGCGGCACCGCACGTCTATGCCCGACGGGTGCTGCGCATTCTCTGGTTGAGCGCGGTCGGCGGCGCCTACAGCGGCGAATTCTTCCGCTGGATCGATGCGCAGTCAGACGTCGCCGAAAAGCGCTACGCCGAGATGCGCGCCCGGTGGCACCGCATGCAGGTCAGTGAACTCGCCCAACGGCCCCGCGACGCCGCTCTGGTCGCGTTGCAACTGCTGGGCCGGCTTCCGACCGTGCCGATCGTATTCGCATCTCTGCTGCTGCTGCCGCTGACTGCGACCTGGGGCATCCGACGGCGGAATGCTCTGGTCTGCTGCACCGTCGCGGGTATCGTGGGCACCTGGCTCCTGACCGGCCTCACGGGCCTTCCGGAGCCGCGTTTCGCGAATCCGATTTACCCTCTGCATCTTGCCAATCTGGTGCTTGGCGCGACGCTGATCACGAACCGGATTCACTCCCGAGTTTCTGGCCGTTGACCGGAACCCCTCGCACTTGACGGCCGTGAGCCGGCGAGCAGTTCGGCGTGAGCCACGGGGGGTTAGACCGCCCTCACCGGGTACGGGCACGGACGCACCGCTCGGACGCCCGCGCGGTCACCGCCACCGCCAGCTTGCGACCCGTGGCTTGACGCTCGGCCCGTCATCAGGCGGACCGGTCCCGTCCCCGGCCTGGGCCGCGAGTCGAGCCCGTCGACCCGGACACACGAATAGTGCGACCCATCACGTCCTGCCCGGCGAACGCCGCGCACGCCGCGCGACACTGCCGCGTCACCCGACTCGACCGATCGGCCTCAGCGGCGGCGGGGCCTCGACGCCCGCCGGCCGCCGCCGCGGCGCGGTCCCGTTGCGAATGCCGCGGAAACGCGGGAGGAGCGGCCGAAAAAGCCGCCCTCTCCCACCGCGTGCGGCGGGGGGAGAGGGCAGCCGGACGCATCATCGTTTACCTGGGCGCACCGCCTCGCGACGCCGCACCTCGCAACCCGGGGGATGCGAACCCTCGCTCGCTAACGGCGACGCAGTGCCAGGACACCGAGGCTCAGCAGCAGCAGCGCCGCCGGCTCCGGCACCACGCGGACGAGGAAGTCATCGTGGTAGCCCTTGCCCAAGCGCGCCGTTGTCAGATTGTAGTCGCTGCCCAGATTCACGTTCCACGAGTTGGTGCCCGTGCCGTTGGCGTTGCCCAGCGTCACCGCCGTGAACGTGGTGGACCACAACAGAATCCCGTTGCTGTCGTAAACAGCCGCCCCGCCGTCGACCCCGTTGTACGTGAGTTCGACCTTCGCCCAGCGGCCCACGAGAGCCTGCGGGTCCGTGTACAGCGGCGCGGCACTGTACGTCGACGACCAGGTCTTGCCGGCCCGCACAGCGCCCGAGCCGCTGATCGTAATGCCCAGGGTCGTGCTGCCGAGCGTGCCGGTGCCGCTGTTGGTCGCATAAACACCATAGAGACGGTCGACGCCGGTGGCCGGGTCAACGTAGATCCAGCACGAGATTTCCAGCGGCGTGGTCGGAGTGATCGCACCGCTCAGCCCGTTGAAAGACCGCCGAACGCTATAGAAGCTGCTGTTCGTGGTGCTGTTGTCCCAGAACAGGCTCTGCGAACCCGTGCGAGCGAACGTGTTGATGATCGACTGCGAGCCCCCGGTGCCGGAACCCGCGACCCAGCCGTCTTGGCCGACGATCGACCCGGTGTTGAACGGCGGGTTCTCAAACCCGGCGCTGTAAACGATGCCGGTCGCACCCGCAGACGACGCCAGCGTGACGGCCAACGATGCTGTCAAGAACAACCGCCAATTCGTTCTCATTCGATCTCCTCCTCTGGGGATGTACCCCATCTCCTCGCAGGTCGCGGCCCAATGCCGAGCCGACACAGCTCGAAATACGAATGGTGAGCCCGCAACTCCTCCAAGTGCTACTTTATCACAACCAAACCAAATTTCAACATTTTTAGCGGCTCGAGGCCAAAGGCCGATAAAAACGCATCGCGATCGCCTTAGCGGCACCATGGGCACCCCCCGCCCCCGCCACGCGAACACCCCACGCGCCACAACCCCCGAGCCTCATGAGGATGACCCAACCGCGCCCTCTCTGATGCCGATGGAACCTCGCCTGGGCGTCGCCCGAATTGGTGGAAACGCGCCGCGCCGGGCCACGATCCCCGCGGATCTCGGCACGTGACGTCCGGTCCCACGCGGCTGAGGGCCGGCCCAAACGGGCGGCGGCCTAGCGCCCGCCCTTGCCACGGGCCCGACGCGTAACCCCCTACCTGTCCGACCAAGCCAGCCTCCGCGCCTGCTCCCGCAGCTCGCGTAGCGGATCGGCGCCCAACACCGGCCACTCATCGGTCACATGCGTGAACGTGTCGTACGCGATGGCGGCCCGCCCCGTCTGCTCGTTCACCCACAGCTCGATGATCCGGCCTTCCTGCGGCCAGTCAATGCTCGCGGCCGTTTCGACCTCAAGGTAGCTCCCGCGATCGGTCACGCGATGGCGGTGCGTGTGGCCGGCCAGGTGCACCACGACCGCCGGCGAGGCGCGCAGCGCTGCTCGAAACTCAGACGGACCGACTTCCGAGCCGACTGCCGGCCGCAGGCTGTCGCTCGGATGGTGCGTCGCCACGACCGCGAGCTCGCCCGCGTGCTCGACGTCCCGCAGTTCCGCCCGCAGAAAATCCAGTTGCGCGCGCGACAACGCGCCTTCGGATTGGATCGCGCCGGCAACCACGCCCCGGGCACGCGTCGTGTCCAGCACGATCAGGCGCACGCCCACCGCAACGGGCACGCTGTACCAGGTGACATCGCCCCCGGGCGGCAACCCGTGACCCGCAGGCACGCTGCGCGTCGCAGACAGCGCGTCGGCAATGTCCGCACGAGTGACGTACGCCCGCCCCGGATCCGCTGGGACTGTTTGGGGACAGTTGAACAGCGGCGGCGGACCCGGTCCCGCCGGGGAGACCACGCCGTACGCGCGGTCCCCGGTCGGCTCGAGCACCACCGGGAGCCACAAGCCCGGCCGCAGCGGCAGGGGCAGCGGCGCCAGGCGACGTCCATCGGCGACCGTGAGGATCGGAAACACACCCAGCGCGTACACGTCGTGATTACCAACGGCCGCGTACCAGGGGATCGATGGCAACGGGCCGTGCCGCCCCTGTTGGTAGAGCCCCTGGGCCTGGAACGGCGCGAATGGGTCCAGCTCCGCCGGCGGCCGCGACGCCGCAGGGCGGTCGTCCGGCCCGGACAGCGGCCGTACCACGTCGCCGTCGAGGGTGGCGAGGAACCACGCGAGCTCGTTGGCCTGCGCGTTGTCCACGAGGTCGCCGGTGACGACCAGTGCGTCAATCGCGCGGCCGGCTGTGTGTATGCGGTTGAGCGTTCGAACAAGGCCGTCCAGCACGTGGGCAGCGTAAGCCTCTTGCGGCCTCCATGCGGGGGGCACGATCGGGTCAGCACCCGTGAAGCGGGCCGGCGAGGCGATGTCCGTGATGTGCACGTCTGTCAGGTGTGCCAGCCGCGCGATCAGGCGATAGCCCTCCGCAGGCGGCGGGGCGAAGCGGGCGTCGCGGAGGTCGGCTCCGGTCTGCCCGTTGGGGGCCAAGATTGCGAGGTCGAAACCGCAACCCCACCCCAGGAGCGCAACCACGCCCAGCCCGTACACCAGCGCGCGCGACACACCGAGCGACATGCACGTCTTCCTGCGTTCAGGAGCCGGTCATCCGGGCTGTTGCGTGACCACCGACGTCGGCGCGGCACGGATCCACCAGCCCATGCGGGGCCGCCGGCGGTCCCAGCAGTCGGACCGACAGCGCGGCCGCGCGCTCCCCCAGCGAGTTGAACCACAACGTGCCCAGCAGCAGCACCACCACGGCACAGCCGTTCACCAGCGCCACACCGCCCAGCGGCGCGGGCAGCGGCGGCAAGGCGTCATCCTCGACGAGGAACATCTGCCGAATGATGCGCACGTAGTAGTAAAGGCTCAGCGCTGTGTTGACCACCGCAACGCCCACTAACACCCACAGCCACGGCTGCGCGGCTGCGCCCCTGCCCAGCGCGACCAGGAGATACCATTTGGCCGTGAAGCCTCCCAACGGAGGCAAGCCGACGAGCGAGAAAAGGAAAATTGCCATGGGCACGGCCAGCCACGGCGCCCGTCGTCCGAGGGCCGTGAACGCCGACAGGTGATCGCTGCCGGTCTGCCATACGACCAACGCCGTCACCCCGAACGCACCCAGGTTCATCACCACGTAGACCATCAGGTACGCCACGAGGGCCGCATAGCCGGGGCCCCCGGCGCCCGCGACGGGGGTGCGCGTGATCGCCGCGGCCATCATCATGTAGCCGGCGTGCGCGATCGAGGAGTAAGCGAGCAGGCGTTTCACGCTCTCTTGTCGCAGTGCCGCGAGGTTGCCGACCGTGCAGGTCAGGCTCGCGAGGACGCCCACCGCCCAAGCCAGCGGCGTCGCCACCTCGACATGCAGCGGCGTCGCGCCCAGCACCGTCACGACCCGCAGCAGCAGGCCCAGACCGGCCGCCTTGCTCGCAACGCTCAGCCACGTGGTGATCTCGACCGGGGCGCCCTCGAACACGTCCGGGCACCACAGGTGCATCGGCACCGCCGCGATCTTGAACAACACCCCGGCCGCGAAGGCCGCCAGACCGATCCAGAACGTCGTGTCGGCCGCGCTCGGGTGCGCCATCAGGTGCGCCGCGATAGCGCCCAGGTCCGGCGTGCCGAAGCGGCCCAGCAGAAGCGAAATGCCGTAGACCATGATCGCGGCCGAGGCGGCGCCGAAGGTGACGTACTTGAGAGCGGCCTCGGCGCCCATGCGCGAGCGCCGATCGCTGGCGACCAGCGCGTAGCTCGGCAACGAGGCGGTCTCAATCGCAACGAGCAGCACCACCAGGTTCAGCGAGCCGACCATCAGCACCATGCCCAGCGCACTGGTAAGCAGCAGCACGAAGAACTCCGGACCGCCGATCGCCCCGACGCGCACGGGCCGCGTGACGCGCCACGCGGCGCCCGAAAGCCACAGCCAGATCACCAGCACCAGAAACGCGAAGATCAGCAGCCTGAGGAAGACGCTGAACTGATCGGCCAGCAGCGCCGCCGCCTGGCCGGGAGCAGCGAACGCGCCCTGCGGCCCATCCGCCACGCACGGCGCCCCATCGCCGGTCGCGAGGAGCGCCAGCACCGCGCCGGCCATCGCGATCAGCCCGGCCAGCAATGGACTGCGGCCGGCCGCAAGCGGCACGAGCAGCACGGCCGCGATCGTGGCCACCAGGACGAGTTCCGGGGCGAAGAGGCGGAGGTCGCCAAGGGACGGCAGCCAGGCGTTGACGTCAGCGAGCATCGTGAGCACTTCCGCGCGGTCCTCGCGTTGGTCCCGGTCGTCAAGAACCTGGCAGCAGCCCGCCCAGGGGCAGGGTTGCCGTCCCCGCCGCCGGGAACAGGTTCGTGATCTGCTCGAGCGTGCCGTTCATGAAGTTGAAAAGCGTCTGCTGGGGCAGGATGCCGAGGGCGATCGCCAACACAGCAAACGGGGCCAGCACGGCGATTTCGCGGGCGGTGGCCTCGGGGAAGCCCTTGTATTCCTCGCGGGCCTTGCCCAGGTACACGCGCTGGATCATCCACAGGATGTACCCGGCGGTCAGGATCACGCCGGTCGCCGCCGTAATCGCCATCGGCTTGGCCCAGATCCATTGCTGGGCGGAGAACGTCGCGATCAGCACCCAGAACTCGCCGATGAAGCCGCACAACCCGGGCAGGCCCAGTGAGGCGAAGAAGCCGAGCGTCGCGAGCGACCCGTACACGGGCATCGTCAGCCACAGGCCGCCGAAACGGTTGATCTCGCGGTGGTGGGCCCGGTCGTAGATGATGCCGACCAGGAAGAAGCACATGGGCGAGGAGATGCCGTGGGCGATGACCTGAAACATGGCGCCTTGGAGGCCCGCCGGCGTCATGATCGCCAGCCCGAGCAGCACAAAGCCCATATGACTGATCGAACTGTACGCGACCAGCCGCTTGAAGTCGGTCTGAGCCATCGCGCACAACGCGCCGTAGATGATGTTGATCACGCCGAGCAGCGCCAGCCCCCACGCCGCCCAGGCCCCCGCCTCGGGCAGGATCGGGTAGCTGATCCGCAGCAGGCCGTACGCCCCCATCTTCAGCAGGATGCCCGCCAGGATCATCGAGATCGGCGTGGGCGCCTCCACATGCGCGTCCGGCAACCAGGTGTGGAACGGGAACACCGGCAACTTGATCGCAAAGCCGATGTACAGCAGCACGAACATCACCGGGCCGAACCGCAGCCCCAGGAACAGCGCGTCCCCGAACGCCGCCCGGATGGCCGGGTCGGTCGCGAGCTTGATCAGGTCGAACGTCTTGTGGCCCGCCGGCGCGTAGAAGTAGAAGGCCAGCAACGCCACCAGCATGAGCACGCTGCCGGCCAGCGTGTAGATGAAGAACTTGATCGCCGCGTACTCCTTCCGCGGGCCGCCCCACACGCCGATCAGGAAGTACATCGGCAGCAGCATGACCTCCCAGAAGATGTAAAACAGGAAAAAGTCCAGCGCGCAGAAGACGCCCAGCATCCCCGTCTCGAGCAGCAGAAACAGGCAGAAGTACCCGCGCACGCCCCGGCTGACCTGCCAGTGCTCAAAGTTCCAGCTCGCCAGTGCCGCGAGGAACGTGACCAGCGTCGTCAGGATGACGAGCGGGAACGACAGCCCGTCGACGCCGACGAAGTACTCGATCGGGGCGCCGGAGAGCTGAATCCACGTCACTTTCGTGACCTCGTACAGCTTCTGCCCGTAGCCGCTCCCGAAGATGTCGCCCGTCGCGTCCCACCACGCGAAGTGCCGGAACAGCTCCAACGACAGCCCGAACGTCGTGCCGCTCGTGAGCACGCCGACCAGCTTGACCGCCCGCGCCCCCGGCACGATTAGGCACAACACGGCCCCGATCGTCGGCAGAAAGATCAGCCAGTTCAACAGGATGCCAGCTTCCACGTCCATCGTCCTCGCCGAGGCCGGCCACCGGCGTCTGTTCCGCCGCGGCCCGCCCGCACCCGCGCCCGCCGCGGCCGCCGCCGCGCCCCGTGCCCGCTCACCTCACCCGCCCAAAGGCCACCCACAGCACCACCACCGCGACGCCGCCCGCCGCGAACAGGATGTAGTTCCGGACTCGCCCGACCTGCGGCCAGCGCACCAGCCCGCCCAGCCCGTAGGTCACTCGGCCGACTCCGTTCACCAGCCCGTCCACGAGGCCCTGGTCCAGGATCACGCCGCTGAACCACGACGCCGCCCGCGTCACGACACCCGACAGGTCCACCAGCCCGTCTACAACATACTTGTCGAACCCGTATAACACCGCCCGCAGCGCGGCCACGCCGCCCACCAGCACGCGACCATACAGCTCGTCGAAGTAGAACTTCTGCTCCAGCAGAGTGTGCAGCGGCCGCAGTGCCGCCGCCAGCTTCGTCGCCAGCGCCAGCCCCCGGCCGTAAATCGCGATCGCCAACGCGAACCCCACGACGAAGGCGAACCCGACGGCCGGCACTAGGGCGTGATGCGCCGCGTGATCGATCAGCGCGCCGTGGGCCTCCGCCGGAGTGGCTGCCGTGCCGTCGTAGAGCTGCGTGAGGAACGGCGCGGTCGACATCTGCCCCGCGGCCTCGGCCACGAGCGGCCGAAACAGGTAGTAGCTGGACACGAGCGTGCCGATCGCCAGAACGACGAGTGGCACGTACATGAGTGGGCTTTCGTGCGCGTGTTCGTACACGCGGTGGTCCCGCGGCCGGCCCATGAACGTGAGCCACCACGCGCGCATCATGTAAAACGGCGTCACGTACGCCATCAGCACCGGAACCACGAACAGCCCCGCCCACAGCCAGCGCGGTCCGGGGGCGTCGCGGTGCCCGGCCGCCGCTGGATCAGCCGACGGGAGCGGCTCGGCCGGCGGCGACGCGCCCGCAGCGGGCCGCTCTGGTGCTGCACCGCCGGTCCGTGCCCGGTGCCCGACCAGCACGAAGCCGGCCCGCTCGGCACGCGCCTCGGGGTGGGCGTCGCCCGACGCCCGTGGCCCGTCCGGACGGCCCGCCGCGCGGGTCCGCACGACGTGCGCGTCGGCATGCGGCCCGGCGGCATGTGCCTCGGCGTGATGCTCGCCACCATACGCCCGGTGCCAGGCCACGGCGAGGATCTCGTCCTTGCTAAAGTAGCCGCCGATCCCGATGTGCGCCCCCGGAATCCCCGCGCCAGCGATCGCCAGCACGCCGACGAGGAAGGTAGCGCACGTGACCGGCATCTTGCGCCACAGGCCGCCCATCTTCCGCATGTCCTGCTCGTGGTGGCAGCCTTCGATGACCTGCCCCGAGCCGAGGAACATCAGCGCCTTGAAGAAGGCGTGCGTCAGCAGGTGGAACAGCGCCGCGATCCAGGCACCCACCCCCATGCCCAGCATCATGTACCCAAGCTGGCTGATCGTGCTGTACGCCAGCACCTTCTTGATGTCCGTCTGCACGATCGCGACCAGCGCCGCCAGCGTCAGCGTGAGGCATCCGATCACCGCCACGCAGAGCTGCGCCTCCGGCGTCAACAGCACGAAGATGCGGGCCGTCAGGTACACCCCGGCCGCAACCATCGTGGCCGCGTGGATCAAGGCGCTGACCGGCGTCGGGCCCTCCATCGCATCGGGCAACCACACGTGCAGCGGAAACTGGGCGGACTTTCCGATCGCCCCGCAGAACAGCAGCATGCCCATCCAGGTCGCCGGGCTCAGACCCAGCAGGCCGGCAGCGGGATCGAACAGCGGGCTGCCCGCCGCCCAAGCCTCTCGGAACTTCGCCGCCGCCCCGGCCAGCGATAGGTCGTGCAGGTGAAGGAAGACCATCCCCAGCCCGATGAGGAAGCCGAAGTCGCCGACGCGGTTGGTGATGAAGGCCTTCATCGCCGCCGTGCTGGCGCTCTTCTTGTGGAAGTAGTAGCCGATCAGTAGGTACGAGCACAGCCCCACCAGCTCCCACGCGATGAACAGCAGCAGCAGGCTGTCGGCGATCACCAGCAGCAGCATGCTGAAGTCGAACAGGCACAGGTACGCGAAGAAGCGGTGATATTGGCTGACGCCGTCCACCTCATCGCTGTGCCCCGCCATGTACCCGACGCTGAACACGAAGATGCACGTCGAGATCAGCGTCACCATGAAGAACATGATGATCGTCAGGCTGTCGAGGTTGACGCCGAACGCCAGCACCGTGTCGCCCAGCCGCGCCCACTCCCAGGCGCCCGTCCGGGCCGCCAGTCGCCCCGCCGCATCGAGGTGCGTCCAGTCCCACAGCGCCTTCGCCGCCAGCCCGCAGCTCGCGGCGATCGCCATGACCGCCGCCCAGCCGGCCGCCGGCTTGCCCAGGCGGCGGCCCGCAAACGCCAGCAGCACGAAACCCGCCAGCGGGATCAGCACACCCGTGACCAGGTAAGTTTCGATCGGTGACATGCGTCTCCCAGCCGCCTCCGGCCACGCCGCGACCGCCCTCAGCCTTTCAACGTGTCGCCTCGGTCGGCGTCAATCGTCGCCAGCACCCGGTAGTAGTTGACGAAGATCGCGATCGCGATCGCCGCCTCGGCCGCCGCCAGCACGATCACGAACAACGCCGCCACCTGCCCGTCCAGCCCGCCGGCCCCATAGCAGGCGAACGCCACGAGGTTCAAAGCCGCGGCGTTCAACACCAGTTCCGCCCCGATCAGGATCCCCACCGCGTTCCGCTTGGTCGTCATCACGTACAGGCCGCAGCACAAAAGCGCCGCCGCCAGCACGAGGTAATGGGGCAGACCGATCGTCAGCATGCACCCCTCCCACCCGCGCGACGGGCGACGCCGCTTCCTCCGCCGGCCCGGCGGCTCGCCGGCAGACCGAATGCCACCCGTTCCGTGCCCGCTGCGGTATGCAAGTCGCTACTCCACCGACCCGGCCCCCGCGGCCGCTTCCGGCACGGCCGGCTGCGCCAAGTACGCGGCACCGATCATCACCGCCAGCAGCAACACGCTCGCCAGCTCGAACGGCACGAGGTAGGCCGACAGCAGGGCGCTGCCCAGCGCCGCGACCGAGCCCGCGGCCGGGCCGTCCGCCGCCGGGACCGGCCAGTCCGTCCGCAACAAGGCCGCCACCAGCCCGACCAGCAGCGCGCCGCAGACCGCCAGGGCGCCCACCATCTCCATGGGCCGGGGACGCAGCTTCACGCCGTACGCCCGGCTGGTCAGCATGACGCCGAACACGATCACGATGAGCGTGCCGCCGGCGTAGACGATGAGCTGGATCACGCCCAGAAACGTCGCGGACATCAGGAAATACAGCAGCGCCACCCCGCCCAGCGTGCCGAGCAGGCACATCGCCATCCGCACGATGTTCGTCGCCAGCGCGCAACCGAGGGCCGAACCGAGCGTCAGCGCCGCCACGAGGTAGAACGCCAGGGCCTTGCCGGGCTCGGCAGCCGGCGCGGCCGCGCCGTCCGCCCCCAGAGCCGATGCGCCCAGGAGGGCGACGAGCGGCAGCCGATACAGCCATCCGTATGTCATCGACTTCTCCGCACGAGTCGGCCGGTCGGAGCCCTTGTCAGCCGCCCGGAAGCGGATCGACCGCCATCGGGCCGACCAGGCGACGGCGGTTCAGATACCCGTACAGCACGATCGCCACCATGCCGAGCACCGCCAACCCGCCGAGCGCGGTCAGGGCGAGGTTCACCGCCACCGCCGGCCAGCTCCCGGGCCGAACCAGCCACAGCCAAAACGTGTTGCCCAGCAGCGCGAGCATCGTCAGCGGCAGCAGCACCTGCACGCAGGCGTACATGACCTGGTCCAGCCGGATGCGAGGCAACGTCCACCGCAACCAGAGCTGTACAAAGAAGAAAAAGAACCCCTTGAGCACGAACCACAGCGGCCCGCTGTACAGCAAGCCGTGCGCCGCCCGCTGCCACAGGGGGCCGTCGGCCCAGGCCGCGCCCCAGTGCGCCGGCAGCGGCGAGTGCCACGCGCCGAAGAACAGGACGGCGGCCAGCGCCGCCACGGCGAACATCTCCGCGTACTCCGCGAAGAAGAACAGCGCCCAGCGGAACCCGCTGTACTCGGTCAGGTAGCCGGCGACCAGTTCGCTCTCGGCCTCGGGCAGGTCGAACGGCGCCCGCTTGCAGCTCGCCAGGGTCGCCACGAAAAAGACCACCGCGGCCGTGAAGGTGAACGGATTGGCGAAGGCCAGCCAGGTGTGGAAGCCGCCGGACTGCGCCTCGCCGATGGCGGTCAGCCGGAGCGTCCCGACCGTCATGATCGGCACGAGCAGCGAGAAGCCCAGCGGAATCTCGTACGAGATCATCTGGCACGCCTCGCGCATCGCGCCGAGCATGCTCCACTTGTTGTTCGACGCCCAGCCCGCCAGCAGCACGCCCAGTACGCCCACGCCCAGCATCGCGAAGATGAAAATCAGCCCGACCTCCAGGTCCCGCGCCACCCATGCCGCGCTGAACGGCAGCGCGATGAACAGGCACACGGCCGGAATGAACGCCACGTACGGCGCCAGCCGGAACAACGCCCGGTCCGCCCCCGCGATGAAAATGTCCTCCTTCTGCAACAGCTTCAGCCCGTCGGCCAGCGATTGCGCCCACCCGTGCCAGCCCCCGACGCGCATCGGCCCCAGACGGCTCTGAATCCGCCCGGCGACCTTGCGCTCCCACCAGATGCCGAACATCGCCACCAACGACACGAATCCGACCACGCCCACGACCGCCAGCACATCGCGCGCGAGCTGAAACTGAAGCGGCCAGAGCACCAGCGCCGCCAGGTACGCCGGGCCGCGCCCGGCCGCCGCCCCGCCGGCCAGCGCCGCTTCGAACTGCGCGACGCGGACCACGCCGCCCGCTTGCGCCGCCTTGATGCCGTCGACTCGCTCGTACAGCAGCGCCGGGATCCACGCCAGGATGACGAGGCCCACCACCCCCGCCAGGAAAATCGGTAGCGCCAGCGTCAGCAGCACCCGTCCGACCAGCGCCGCAAACCGGATCACCAGGGCCGCTAGCAGGCAGCACGCGCCGGTCAGTCCGGCCAGCACCAGCCCCCCCACCGCCGCGGCATATCCCACTCCCTGCGTCGCCCCGGCCACGAGCCCCAGCCCCACCGCCGCGGCCAGCAGCACGAGGCCCGCCGTGACGAAGCCGCGTACCGCGCGGGCTTGGTCCGCCGCGCTGAAGCGCGGTCGCAGCGCATCGTCCGCAGTGAACTTCCTCATCGAACAATCCACAAAGCGGGGGGCCGCCCGAAGGTCGTGTCCGCTCCCGGGCCGAGCCCCGCGGCGCCGCCACCTCACCGATCCACTTCACCCATGACCACGTCGATGCTGCCGATGATCGCGGCGACGTCGGCGACGAGCACGTTCCGACAGATGTGCGACGCGATCGAGAGATTGCAGAACGACGGCCCGCGGATCTTCACGCGCCGCGGAACGGGCTTGCCGTCGCCGACCACGAGATAACCGAGCTGCCCGCGCGCGCCCTCGACCTCCAGGTAGACCTCCCGGGCGGGCAGCTTGAGCACCCGCGGCACCTTGGCCCGGTAGTCGCCGGACGGAAGCTGCTGGAGACACTGCCGCAAAATCCGCGCTGATTGCTGCATCTCGAGCATGCGGACGTAGTAGCGGTTCCAACTGTCGCCCACCACCACCTCGGGCGGCGCCCCGTCGACGCCGCCGGGCAGCCCGACCGGAATGTCGAAGTCGAACCGGTCGTAAATGTCGTACGGAACGCACTTGCGCAGGTCCCACTTCACGCCGCTGCCGCGCAGGCACGGCCCCGTGAGGCCCCAGGCGATCGCGTCCGCCGCGGAGATCACCCCCACCCCCGCCGTCCGCTTGACGAAAATCTGGTTGTAGCTCAGCAGTTGGTTGTACTCGGCGATCTTGGGCTCGAAGTAGTCGAGGAACTGCGCGAGGCGCTCGGGAAACCCCTCCGGCAGGTCCTGCGTCGCCCCGCCGAGGCTCAAATAACTGTACGTCAGTCGCGCGCCGCACACCTGCTCGAACAGGTCCAGGATGTACTCCCGCTCCCGAAACGCGTACACGAACGGCGTGAACGCCCCCATGTCGAGCCCGTACGCGCCGAACGACACCAGGTGCGACGCGATCCGGTTCAGCTCCGACATGATCACGCGGATGTACCGCCCGCGCTCCGGCACCTCCATCCCCAACAACTTCTCCACGGCCAGGCTGTAGCCGTGGTTGTTGATCATCGCGGCCAGATAGTCCAGCCGATCCGTGATCGGAATGAACTGCACCGGCGTGACGTTCTCCCCGATCTTCTCCGCGCAGCGGTGCAGGTAGCCGATGTGCGGCGTGCACTCCAGGACCAGCTCGCCGTCGATCCGCAACATCAGCCGCAGCACCCCGTGCGTGCTCGGATGCTGCGGCCCCATGTTGACCAGCATCTCCTCCGTCCGCAGCCCGCCGCCCGCGCGATCGCGGTCGGCGTCCACGAGGATGTCCGGTCGGCCCTGGAGCACCTTCTCTTCCATACCGTGCCGTACCCGGCCGCCTCCGCTCGCACCCGGCCCGCTCACCGGCTCACCCCGCACCCGCCCGCGCCCTCGGCCGCCGCGGCCGCCGACGGAATGCCCTGGTACTCCTTGGGGAACTCATAGTCTTTCCGCAGCGGGTGCCCGACCCAATCATCCGGGCACAGGATCCGCCGCAGGTCCGGGTGACCGTCGAAGCTCACCCCGAGCAGGTCGTAGGCTTCGCGCTCGTGCCACTCCGCGGCCGGCCACACGTCGCACACCGACGGCACCCGGCCGCCGTGCCGGGCCACTGTCACGCGGACCGCCAGCTCGCCCCCGCTGGACCACAGCGCGCCCGGTGCCTCGGGGGCCCGCATCGCGAGGAGGTCATAAACGAGCTCGATCTGCGGCTCCGGGTGCAGGTCCAGCCCGCTGATGCACCGCAGCAGATTGAAGTTCAGTCGCGGGTCGTCGCGCAAAAACCGGGCCACGGCGGGCCAGACCGGCGCGGCGACGCGGACGCCCGGGTGAATCTCCACCGGTGCGGGCTCGACCGCCGAGCCGAACCGGGCGATCAGCAGTTCCGCGACTTCCGCAGCAGTCACGCGCGTCCTCGTTCGAGTCGCTCACCTACGCGGGCTGGGCCGGGCGTGCGATCGTCCCCTGACGAATCTTGTCCTGGAGCCGCATCAGCCCCTCGAGCAGCGCTTCCGGCCGCGGCGGGCAGCCGGGGATGTACACGTCGACGGGCACGATCAGATCAACACCCTTGACGACGTGGTAGCCGTACTTGAAGTACGGGCCGCCGCCGATCGTGCAGGCCCCCATTGCGATCACGTACTTCGGGTCGGGCATCTGGTGATACAGCCGGCGGATGCGGGCCGCCATTTTGCAGGTGACCGTGCCCGCCACGATCATCAGGTCCGACTGCCGTGGCGTCGCCCGGAACGCCCCCGCCCCGAACCGGTCGATGTCGAACCGCGCCGCGCCCGTCGCCATCATCTCGATCGCGCAGCACGCCAGCCCGAACGTCATCGGCCAGAGGCTGTTCGACTTCGCCCAGTTGAGCGCCCAGTCGAGGGACGTGATCACCAGGTTTTCCTCGAAGCGATTCTGAATCCAGCCCATGAGCCGCTTCCTGCCGCGTCGCTCGCCGGTAAATCGCGCCCTCTCTATCCCGCCGTGCCGGCTGCGGGCGCCTGCCGCGTCGCTGCGACCTGGCGCTCATCCGGCCGCCCGCCCACGACCCGGACCCAGTCGAGATAGCCGAAACGCCAGAGATAAATGAAGCCGACCACGATCACGCCGAAGAAGAACAGCATGTCCCACAACGCCGCCGCCCGGATCTGCCGCAGCGCATCCCAGGCGGCCCCGGGGGCCGTGCCCCCGCCGAAGACCACCGCCCACGGATAGAACAGCGCGATCTCCACGTCGAAGACCAGGAAAACCAGCGCCACGACGTAGAACCGCAGGTCGAACTGCACCCACCCCGGGCCGACCGGCTCCTCACCGCACTCGTACGCCGCGTCCTTTTCCGGGTGCCGCAGCCGCGGTCGGAACAGCAGACCCAGCACCAGCACTCCAAAGGCCATCAGGAACGCGGCCCCGGCGAACACGGCGAGCACTTGCAGCAGGCTCGGGCCGCCCTCGGCCAGGATGTACGCAGAACCGGGCATCACGTCGCGTTCCTCACAGTCGCGCACCAGAGACCGCCAGCGCCCGCGCCTGACGCCGGCGCCAGAAAGTGGCCGTGCATGATAAGGCCGCCCGCCGGAGCGGGCAATCCGCCCGATCCGGCCCGCCGACGCCCCTCACGACGCCGTCTTCGGCGGTTCCGACTCCGCCGGCGGGACCGACGGCGCCGCGGCCGCAGGCGCCGGCTTCGGCAGCGGCTGCTCGGTCAGGGCCTTCCGCATCTCCTCGGCCCACGCCGCGGCCTTCTCCCGGTTTTCGTCCCGCAACCGCCGCGCCCAGTCCGGCACCCGCTCTTTCTGCATCCAAAGCGGCTCGGGCGTTCGCAGTCCCCGCGCGGCCAGTTCCGTGAACTCGACGATCGTGCTCTTCCGGTCGTAGCCCGAGAGATCATGCAGCGTGCCCATTTTCAAACACTCCGTGGGGCACGGCTCGCAGCATAGGGCACAGAACATGCACTTCGAATAGTCGATCGCCCAGCGTTTAATCGCCCCCCCGCGCGAGATGCCGGTCGCCCGGTCCACCTTCCGCGGCCCCGACGTCTCGATATAGATGCAGTCCACCGGGCAGGCCCGCGCGCAGGCCCCGCAGGCGCTGCACCGCTCGATCTCGTACCAGTGAAACCCGCGGAACCGCGGCTGCACCGTTGGCGGCCGGTCCGGATACTGCACCGTCACCGTCCGCGCGAACGCGTACTTCAGCGTGATCCGCATGCCGACCAGGATCGTCTTCAGAGTCTGATAGATGTTGCGAAGTTGTGCCCTGGGCACGAGTTGCACCTCTCACGTCGGCCCCGCGGCCGGCGCTCACTCGGCCACCGGAAGGCGGGTCGCTCTCGAGGACCAATATACGGGCCCGGCCCACGCCGGGCCACCCCCCTTATCGACCAGCCGAGCGGGGTCCAGTCGGATTCGCCGGAGCCGGCTCAGTTTTAGTTGTTTCCGAGCCCGATGGCCGTTAGTCTCGGAATCGGCGTCGCACGACGCGGCGGCGCGCTTTTCGGGCCGCTCCGCGACCGACGAATGCCGCGTATCACAGGAAGCTCTCATGCCGGGCACCATCAATCCGCGCAGGCTCGTGGCGGTCGCACTGCTGATCGCGCTAGCGCGCACAACTCCCCCCGTCCGCGCCGCCGAGACCTGGCCGTTCGACCTCAGCACCACGGGAAACGACGTGTACTGGACCTCCGCGACGGCGGTTGATCCGACCGCCGACGCGTACGACCTCCGGTGGGAGATCGCGCTGGTCGAAGTGACCGTGCGATACCTGTTCGTCAACTACACGCTCAACGTGACGAACCAGATCCCGCCGGACCAGCGCATCGGAGCCCGCTTCGTCTACGGACCGCCGCCGGTCGAGGTATTTAGCGGTCACGTCGTGTACCCCGATCCGCCGGCACCCCCGGCGGTCGCGGCGGATGTGCGCATCCGCCTGCTGGCGGACGGACGCGGGCACGTGGCCGTGACCAACGTGGTCCTGGGAACGGCCCAGGTCGAAATCCCGCCGTTCGGCTTGGTGACCGTCTCCGTCCGCCGCGTGCGCCTCGCGGGCACCGTGTGGGCCGCGGCCGTCGACCTGACGCCGGGCGATCTGAACTGCGACGGGGCCGTCGACTTCGACGACATCGATGCGTTCGTGCTGAGCTTGACCGGCCGCGCCGCCTACGAGGCTGCCTTTCCGAGCTGCCGCTGGCATCACGGGGATATCAACCGTGACGGCGATGCGACCTTCGACGACATCGACCCCTTCGTCGCGCTGCTCTCGGGCGGCGCCTGAGCCGCGGGGGTGCGGTGCGTCACAGGTCGGCGAAGATCGCCTCGGTCTCCGCCACGCGCTCCGGCAGGATCTGGAGCAGCTCCTCCACGACCGGCGCGGTCAGGCCCACCAGCTCGAGGTCCTCGGCCGTCACGACCTGCGTCTGGGCCGTCAGCCAGTAACCGTATTGCGCCTGACAGCACAGCGTGTCGGCGATCTTGATCAGCGTCGCCGGCTTGCGGTGCTCCGCTTGCAGCGTGTCGGGGTCGTGGTGGTACGCGATCGCATGTCGCAGGAGCGGCGGGAACTTCCAGCGGGCCGCCAGGGCGGCCCCGAACTGCTGATGGTCGGCGCCCAGGACGGCCGCTTCCGCCGCCACGTACGACTGCGCCGTCGCGAGGCACTGCTCCGCGATGGTCCGCATCTGTGCCCCCAGGAGCTGGTGCACCACGATCAGGCCCAGGTCGTGCACGAGACCCGCGACGAACGCTTCCTCGAGCGGCACGACCTTGCTCCGCGTCGCCAGCAGCCGCGCGCACGCGCCGACCGCCACACTGTGCCGCCAGAGGTCCCGCGCCTCGAACCGGTCGCAGACGGGGCCCGGTCTGACCAGGCCCGAAAGCGATGCGGCCAGCGCCAGGTTCTTCACGGCGTTCAGCCCGAGCATCAGGATGGCGCGTTCCAGGCTCGCCACCTGCGCGGGCAGGCCGTAGAACGCGGAGTTGACCACCTTCAGCAGCTTGGTAGCCAGGGCGGGATCCTTGCGGACCGCGTCATGCACGTCGCGGGCCGTGCAATTCGGATTCTCCACCGTCGCGACGATCCGCGCGGTGACCTCCGGGAGCGATCCGATTTCGCTGATCGGTCCCAGGAGCCTCTGGAGCTCCGGCGGGAGGGACTTGCTCGTCGCCGGAACCGGTGCAACCGCCGCCATGGCTGGTCCTCTTCGCGCCGTCGCCGTCGTCGAGACGCGCGGCCGGCTACTCCGAAAAAATCTGCTCCGCCTCTTCTACCAGCTGCGCCATCTGAGCGACGAGCGCCTTCAGCAAAACCTCGTTCAGACCCACCGCCTCGAGCTCCTCGGCACTCAACGTCTTGCCGCTGGCGCTCAGCCAGAAGCCGTACCGCCCGCGACACGCCTCGACATCGGCCGCATGCACCACCCGCGCGACCGTCTGATGCTCCGCCGGCGCGCGATGCGGGTGATGGTGAAAGGCCAGGGCCGAACGTAAGACCGGCGGGAAGCGCCACCGCGTCGCCAGTTCGGCGCCGATCAGAGCGTGGGAGATCCCGATGAGTTCCGTCTCCAGCGCCGCGAACTGCGCCGGGCGGTTCATGGCCTGGTCGACCAGAGTGCGGGTTTTCTGCGGGTAGAGCTGCCGCAGCGCGATCAGCCCCAGGTCGTGGACCAGCCCGGCCACGAAGACCTCGTCGGCGGGAGCCCGCTGACCCGTGACCGCGATCAGCCGCGCCGCGACCGCCACCGCGATCGAGTGCCGCCAGAGGTCGCGCGCCGCGAAGTGCTCCGAGATCGCTTCCGCCCGGAACAGCCGCGACAACGACGCCGCCAACGCGATGTTCTTGACCGCGCTGAGGCCCAGCATGACGATCGCCCGCTCCAGGCTGGCGATTTGGGACGGCACGCCGTAAAAGGCCGAGTTGACAACCTTCAGGACCTTCGCCGCCAGTGCCGGGTCCGACTTGATGATCTGATGCATGTCGTGCGCGGTGGCGTTCGCGTCCTCCACCACCTCCAGGATGCGCGTCGCGACTTCCGGCAGAGACGCCACTTCCCCAAGCCGCGACAACGCGTCCAAAACGCTCTGCGCCGACGCGGGTTCCTGCGCCGTACCGTCGGCCACCGCTCGAACTTTCCCGCTGGGCGTCACCACGCCGCTGCTCCTACCGCGGTCTGCCATCGCCCTCAGCCTTTCCCACACCCCGGCGGCCCTGACGTTCAGCCGCGAGCCACGCCGCTTCCAACCCGAACTCGCGGCCCGTCGGCCCTCCTCCTCCCGTTCCATCGGTCACATTGCGCGCGTCCTTCGCTCTCCAGGGTTTTTCCCCAAGTGGGACGACGCAAGGTCCGAGTCGGCGCCCCGCGCCCGTTGCTTGCCGCACACCAAGTGCCGGCACTAAACTCTCGGCAGTCTTGACGGGCCGCCGAGCCGCGGCCGCCGCGGCCGTTGCGCCGCAGCCGGTATCCGGCCCGCCGCCCGGTTCTTGACGAAGGCGGTGGCCCGCATGCAGGCGGAACGTATCATCCCCCTCGCCCGCCGGTTGCTGGCGATCCCCCTGGACGACGTTCGATCGGATTTGTGGTTGTGGGAGCACAGCGAACGGGTCATGCACCTCACGCAATGGTTGGCCGCCTTACCGGACGTCGGCGCCGGGCGGGCGGACACGGCCGCTCTATCTGTTGCGGCGCTGTTCCACGATGCCGGTTGGGCGGCCGAGTTCCGGCAGGGCAAGTGGCAGCCCTGGCAGCTTCTGACCCGCCCGACCAACGACCTCCAGCGCGAACTCGGCGCGGCGATGCTGCTCGACGAGGCCGGGCATCTCCTCCCCGCGTCCACCGCGCGCCTCGCCGCGACGGCCATCCGCCAGTGCAACGACCGACGGACGGAGCTGCTGGAAGCTCGCATCTTGGCGGAATCGGAGGCACTCGACGAGTTCGGCGTGACCTATGTGCTCCGGCAGTTCCGTCAGTACCAGGCTGAAGGCCGCCCTCTGGAGCAACTGGTCGGCAGTTGGCAGCGGCAACAGGAGTACCGCTACTGGCAGGTCCGTCTGGCGGACAGTTTCCGGTATGCCTCGACGCGACGGCTGGCCGAACAGCGGCTGGCCGGGGTGGGTGCCTTTTTCGAGGCCCTGCGAACGACGCGGCTCGGCGACGACGTGCGGGAATGGCTCGCGCGACACCCGCACGGGCCCGCCCCGGAGAACCGTTGACATGCGTACGCGTCCCCCCCCGGGCCAGGGTCCCGACCCCCTCGAAGCCGACATCGCGCGCATCCTACTGCACCGCGAACAGATCGACCGCCGCGTCCGCGCGCTGGCGGCAGAAATCGCCGCGGTTTACTGCCGCGAGGAGACCGGCCTGACGCTCGTGCCGATCCTCTCCGGCGCGATCATCTTTCTCGCGGACCTCATCCGCTACCTCCCGCTCCGCATGAAGATCGCCCTCGTCCAGATCTCCACGTATCCCGGAGCCCGCACGACCCCCGGCGACCCCCAGACCCTGCTCGAACTCTCCGGCGACGTCGCCGACCGCCACGTGCTCCTAGTCGACGACATCCTGGACACCGGTCGCACCCTCCGCCGCGTGCAGACAATGATCCGCGCGCGTCGCCCGCGGAGCTTGCGCACGGCGGTGCTGCTGCGCAAGGCGGCCCGCGCGCCGGCCGACGTGCCGGTGGAGTTCGTCGGCTTCGACGTGGAGGATCAGTTCGTGGTCGGCTACGGACTCGACTACAATGACCTGTACCGGAACTACCCCCACGTGGGCGTGTTGCATCCGGAGCTAATGCCGTGACCGAGCCCGACCCGGTGTCGCGGTTGCAGAGCCTGACGTCGGAGGCCACGCCCGCCGCCCCGGCGGCGGATGCGGCGCCCGTCGCCCCGGCCTCTTCCGCCCGTCTGGCCCTCGACGGCGACGAACTCGTCCAGTTCTCGGTCAAGCCGTCGCTGTGGTTCATCGGGTTCGTCTCGGCCCGCTGGCTCGCGGTGCTGACCCTGCTCGGGGCTGCGTTGGCCATCGCCGCTCGCGGAGTGTGGTCCGGGGAAGCGGCCCTCGTCTTGCAGGTCCTGATCACCACGGCCGCGGGACGCCTCGCCGTCGGGATGTTGCAATGGGCCAGCCGTGTCTACGTGCTCACCAACCGTCGCGTCATGTGCTTCCGCGGCGTGTTGACCGTCGAGGTGACCGAATGCCCGCTTGGGCGGATCGGTGCCGTGGACCGCTTCGCCTCCGGCGTGCAGCGTCGGCTGCGGCTCGGCACGCTGCGGATCGCGCCGGCCGATCCGCAGAGCCGGCCGATCCTCTGGGAGCACGTCGCCCACCCGGATGAGCTCTACGAGCGCCTCGTGCGGGCCATTCGCCGCGGGCAGAACGGCGACGCCTGACGTCCCCCCGGTCAGTTGCGCGCCGCGACCAGCCGGCCGTACAACGCCTCGAGCCGGTCCACCATCTGCCGCCAGTCGAAACGCGTCACGCACAACGCCCGCCCCGCGGCGCCCATCGCCGCCCGCTGCGCCGGGTCGGCGGCCAGCGCGCACACCGCATCGGCGAACGCGTCCAGGTCATTGAGCCGAATCAACCGCCCGGTGCGACCATCGTGCACCACCTCCGGCGTGCCGTCGATGTCGAAGGCCACGGCCGGAACCTGCATGAGCAATGCCTGCACCACGGCCCGGGGCAGCCCTTCCCACTGCGAGGTGTGGGCCAGAATATCGCAGCCCGCCAGCAGTCGCGGCACCTCCGCCGGAGGGACCAGCCCCGCCAGCGATGTTCGCTCCCGCAGCCCGCGCCGGTCCAGCTCCGCCTCGTATTCCGCCCGTTGCGCGCCGTCCCCGATCCAGACGAAGCGCAGCCGCGGGTCGCGCGCCGCCGCCCGGGACATGATCGGAAGAAGCTGCTCGTACCCCTTCCGCCGGAACAGCCGCGCGACCGTCGCGACCACCACGGCGTCGGGCGGAACACCCCACCCCGCCCGCACGGCCGCCCGGTCGTACCGCCCCGGCGTGAACGGCTCCAGCTCCATGCCCGAGTACACCAGGTGCATCCGGTCGGGACGTCCGATGCCGTGGGCCAGGCTCTGCCGCAGCATGGCCTCGGCCACGCCGATCAGGGCGTCCGTCCAGCAGGCCGCGCGCCGTTCGAGCGCGGCGAAGACCCACCGCACCGGCCACGGCTGCGTCCGGTTGAAACTCATCCCGTGGATCGTGTGCACCACGACCGCCCCGCGCAGCCGCCGCGCCGCGTAGCGGCCGACGATCCCCGCCTTGCTGCTGTGCGTGTGGATCACATCCGGCCGCAGCCGCGCGAATTCCGCCCGCAGGAGGCGCACGGCCCGCGTGTCCAGCCAGGGATTGACCGCCCGGATGAGCTCGGGAATCTCGATATACTCGTAGCCTCCCTGCCGGGCCCGCTCGACGAGGGAGCCCTCCGGGCCGCGCGTCGGCCCGCTGATCAGCGTCACCCGATGGCCGCGGGCATGCAGGCCCTCGCAGGTCAACAGCGTGTTTTCCTGCGCGCCGCCGACGATCAGCCGCGTAATGACGTGGCAGACGTGCACGTCGCCATTGTGCGGGCCGGCGACGCCCGCGACCAGTGCCCGCGCAGGCCGCGGGGCGCCGCCCCCGGGGAAGCGGCCCGCCTGGGCGGAAGCCGTGCCGCGGCGCTCGCGTCGGACGCGCAAACCCGGCGCGATGATGCGTCAACCCACGGGCCGCGAGCCGCTCTTGCCGGGCGCCGGCGGCAGGCTGTCCGCCGCCGCCGCGCGGGCCGCATCCTGCGTCGTGAGCAGGGCCGCCGTGATCTGCTCGGCCACCTGGTTCATGCCCTGCGGGCTGTACGGAACCATCATGATCGTCGACCGGCTGTGCGCGCCGACCGCGGTGACGGTGTCGTAGTGCTGCGTCAGGAGGACCATCCTGGTCGCCTCCTCCGGCGAGATCCCGGCCGCGGCACAGGCCGCCACCGACTCTTTCAAGCCGTTGGCGATCGCCAGCCGCTGCCGGGCGATGCCGACGCCCTGAAGCTCCTCGGCGCGGGCTTCGGCCTCGGCCTCGGCGATGACGCGGATCTTCCGGGCCTCGGCCTCGTTCTTGGCCGCCTCCTTCAGCCGCGCGCTGGCGTTGACCTTGTTCATCGCCTCCTTGACCATCGGGTCCGGCTGGATGTCATTCACCAGCGATTGCAGGATGAAGTAGCCGAACTGCTGCATCGTGTCCTGCAAACGCTCCTTGACCGCCAGCGCGATCCGGTCCTTCTCCGAGAACACGTGGTCCACCGGCATGTCCGGCACCAGCGCCCGCACCGTGTCGAACACGTACGAGCTGATCTGCTGCTGCGGATTGGTGAGCTTGTAGAACGCCAGCTTCACCGCCTCCTCGTGCTCCGGCACGTAGAACTGCACGGCGATCAACAGCTCCACGAACACGTCGTCCTTGGTCTTCGACTCGACCTTGATCTCCAGCTCCCGCACGCGATGCGAAATCGTCCCCGCCTTGCGGTCGATCAGCGGAATGATCAGGTTGAGCCCCGGGTTGCAGATCTTGTGGAACCGCCCGAACCGCTCCACCACCACCCGCGACTGCTGTTGCACCGTGAACACGCCGTTCGCGATGATCAGCAGCGCGACGAGCCCGCATACGCCGAACACGATCAGCGGCACCATGGCGACACTCCTGTGCGGCCGGTTCGGTCTGCCCGCCCGCCCGCCGTTACTCCTCCGCGTCGCCGTACGCCGCGCTCACCAGCGCCAGTGACAGCGAACGCACCGGTTCCCCCACCTCCCACGAGGCGATCTCCACGCCGGCCGTCGCCCCGCGCGGCAGCGCCGCGACCTCGCGCTCCACGGACAGCGCGACCGCCCCCGCCGCGGTTCGCCCCGTCACACGCAGCGCGACCGCCGTGAGCGGGTAGCCCGCGTTGAATACCCGCAGCTCGAAGCCCTCGGTGCCCAGGATCCGCGCCGCACCGCCCGGGCCCGTCCACGCGTAGTACAGGTCACACGCCCCGTCGACCGCCGCGAACCCCGGCGGCGCCGCGAGCGGCTGGGGGTGCGGCGCGCGGCCGGGCGTCGGGTCCTGTCCCCCCACGGGCAGCACCAGCCCGCACCGGCCGCAATACCGGGCCGCTTCCGGGTTCCGGGACCCGCAGCGAACACAGTCCGTCGACATCGCCGTGCCGCTCCCGACCGGCCGGCCCCGCGCGGCCCGATCCCACCGACCCACGCGACCGGACCCTGGCCCCACCTGCGAAGTCTAGCGTTTGCGCCCGCCCCCGACGACTACAGAATCGGCCCCAGTTTGGAACCGCCGCCGCCCCCGCCGACCGCGACCCGCCGGCCACACGGACCGGACCGGCCGCCATCCTCTCGTCAGCGTCTCCGCGCACTCGCGTGCGCCGGCGGCCGCGACTGGCGCGCGGCGGTTCCGCCGCAGGCCGGCCGCCGTCCCGGCGCATGGCGGGTCGGTCACGCGAATCTCCCGGCCGGCCTCCGACGCGCCGCCCTCGAGCTGATGGACCGCGGGTTCCTGCGGCGCGTAAACGCCCGCGCGGTGGCGATGCGGGGGGCCGCGTGCGCGGCGGGCTCACCCGCGGCCTCGGCGGGAAAAGCCGCGGTGAGGTTTATCTTCCGGGCCGGATGTGCGACACTGGTGACGGGACAACTCCGCCGCCACCTCGCAGGAGGCTCCCGTGGACGCACTGACCCCGGCCCCCTCGACCGCTCCCCCGGCTCCCCTGCCGCCCGACGCCTTACGCTGGCGTTGCGATCCCGCCCGGTTCCCGTTCGAGACCACTTCCGAGGTCGAGCCGGCCACGACCGTCGTCGGGCAGGACGCCGCGCTCGAGGCGCTGCGCTTCGGACTGGAGACCAGCGCCCCCGGCCAGAACGTCTACGTCCGCGGCCTCGTCGGCACCGGTCGCGCCACGCTGGTGCGCCGCCTGCTCGAGGAGACGCGGCTGAGCTGCGCGCTCGTGAAGGACTGCTGCTACGTGCACAACTTCGGCGAGCCCGATCGTCCCCGTTTGATCACGCTGCCGCCCGGCCGGGGGGGCGAGTTCCGCAGACGCGTCGACCGGCTGATCGATTTTCTTCGCGAGAATCTCAGCACCGCCCTCGCCGCTCCACCGCTTCAGGACCGTCGCGCCGCGCTCGAGCAGGCCGCCGAGCAGGAGCTCCAGACGATCGTCCGGCCGTTCGAGGAAGCGCTCGCGGCGGCCGGCTTCGCGCTGGTCCGGATTCAGGCCGGTCCGGTCATGCAGACCAGCATCTATCCGCTGCACGACGGCCGGCCCGTGCCTCCGGATGAGTACGACGCGCTGCACGCGCAGGGCCGGATCGATGACGCGACCTACGCTCGCGTCCGCAGCCAGCACGCCGAATTCGAAAAGCAGCTCGCCGGCATCGGCGAGCGCGTCGGTGCCATCCGCCGCCGCCTCGAACGCGACGTGCAGAACCTCCTGGCCGGCGCCGCCCGCTGGATCCTGAGCGAGTACGTCCGCGGCATCACGGACGAGTTCCCCGACGCCGGTGTGCGCACGTTCCTGGCCGAGCTCGCCGACGACGTCATCGAGCACCGCCTGACGAAGCTCGATCAGCCCGAGGAGTTCATCGAGCTGTACCGGGTGAACGTGGTGCTGGAGCACAAGCCCGACGGCTGCCCCATCGTCGTCGACCCGAACCCGACCGCCCGCAGCCTGCTCGGCACGATCGACTACGACCTCCGCGCCGGCGAGGACGGCCGCGCCGCGCACCTGGGCATCCGCGCCGGGTCGCTGCTGCGGGCGGACGGCGGCTACCTGATCCTCGAGGCCCGCGACGTGCTCGCCGAACCCGGCGCCTGGCGGGCCCTCGTCCGCACGCTGCGGACCGGCCGGCTCGAGATCTCGTCGCCCGACCTGCTGTTTCCGTTCGCCGGTCCGGCTCTCCGGCCGGAGGAGATTCCGTTGAACGTCAAGGTCGTGCTCCTCGGGGACGCCGATCTCTATCATCTGCTCGATGCCGCCGATCCCGACTTCCCGCACCTGTTCAAGGTGCTGGCCGACTTCGACGCCCACCTGCCGCGCACGCCCGCCGCGCTGGACAACTACGCCGCGATCCTGGCGCGCATCGCGCGCGATGAGCAGCTTCCGCCGTTCGACCGCAGCGCCGTCGCCGCCTGGTGCGAACACGGCGCCCGCATCGCCGCCCGACGCGAGCGGCTGACGGCCCGCTTCGGCCGCCTCGCGGACATCGCCCGCGAGGCCGCGTTCGTCGCGACGCATGCCGGTCGGCAGCGCGTGAGCGCCGCCGACGTGCGCGCGGCGGTGCAACGGACGAAGGAGCGGGCCAGCCTGCCGTCCCGGCGATTCCGCGAGCTGGTCGCCGACGGAGCGCTGCGAATCGACACCCGCGGCACGGTCGTCGGGCAGGTGAACGGGCTGGCGGTGCTCCAGGCCGGCCCGCTGACCTACGGCTTCCCGAGCCGCATCACCGCGACCATCGGGCCGGGCACCGCGGGCGTCATCAACATCGAGCGCGAGGCGGACCTCAGCGGCGCGATTCACACCAAGGGCTTCTACATTCTCGGCGGGCTGCTGCGGCACCTGCTGCGCACCGACCACCCGCTGGCCTTTTCGGCCTCCATCGCGTTCGAACAAAGCTACGGCGAAATCGACGGCGACTCGGCCTCCGGCGCCGAGGCCTGCTGCCTGCTCAGTGCCCTCACCGACATCCCGCTGCGCCAGGACCTCGCCATGACGGGCGCGATCGACCAACACGGCCACGTGCAGGCCGTCGGCGCCGTGAACGAAAAAATCGAAGGCTTCTTCGACACCTGCCGCGACCTGGGCCTCACCGGCACGCAGGGCGTCATCATCCCCCAGGCCAACGCCGGCGACCTCATGCTCCGCGAAGACGTCGTCGCCGCCTGTGCCGCCGGCCAGTTCCACGTGTACGCCGTGAGCTGGGTCCACGAGGCGCTGGCGCTGCTCACCGGCCTGCCCACGGGCACGCGCGACGCCTCCGGCGTGTATCCCCCCGGGTCCCTCCTGGCGCAGGCCGTCGAAAAAGCCCGCTTGTACTGGCTGAAAGCCGCGCGCCACCCCGACGACGCCGGTTGAGCGGCCGACGCTGACCGCGCGTCCTCCGCAAGTCGCCGGGCTAATGCCGGCTGAGCGGCCGACGCCGAAAACCTCTCTGCCCTTCCTCCGACGGAACGGCTCTCGGCGGCCGGCAACCGGCGCTACGCGACCGCCTGCGCGATCCGTCCGTGCCCGCTCCCAAAGGGCGATCGAGGCGCTGCCGTGGTGCTACGCCACCGCTTCCGCGATCCACCCGCCCCCGATCACCACGCCCTCCGTGTCGTAGAACACTGCGGCCTGCCCCGGCGTGACAGCCGATTGCGGCACATCGAACCGCACCACCACCCGCCCCCGGTCGACCCGCTGAAGCTCGGCAGCGGCCGCGGCGTGCATGTGCCGAATCTTCACCTCGGCCCGCATCACGGCCCCCTCGGGCAGCGCGTCCACGTGCCAGTTTACATCCTCGGCGATCAGCCCCCGTGCGAGCAGCGCCGCGCGCGGGCCGAGCGTCACCGTGTTCGACAACACGTCCAGCCGCGTCACGTACAGCGGCGCGCCCGCGGCCACGCCCAGCCCGCGACGCTGGCCGATCGTGAACCCCGCGACCCCGTCGTGCCGCCCGAGCACGCGGCCGTCCAACGCACGGATTTCGCCGGGCCGCCGCGTGTCCGGCCGCCGCGCGCGGACGACGGCCGTGTGGTCCCCGCCCGGCACGAAGCAGATCTCCTGGCTGTCGGGCTTGTCGTGCACGCGGAGGCCCAGCTCGGCCGCGATCCGCCGCACGACCGTCTTATCGGCCAGCTCGCCGATCGGAAACAGGCAGCGCCCGAGGTCCGCACGGCGGATGCCGAAGAGCACGTACGACTGATCCTTGGCGGCGTGCGCGGCCCGGGCCAGGCGCGGCTGCCCCGCGCGCCACACGATGCGGGCGTAATGACCGGTCGCGACATACGACGCCTCAAGCGCGTCGGCGTAACGCAGCAGCCTGCCGAACTTCAACCGGCTGTTGCACTGTACACACGGGTTGGGCGTACGCCCGCGGGCGTATTCGTCGGCGAAGTACGCGATGATCCGGTCAAAGTCGGCCTCGAAGTTCAGCGCGTAGAACGGGATGCCGAGCCGCCCGGCGACGGCCCGCGCATCGAGCGCATCATCCGCGGAGCAGCAGCCGTGCTTGAGCCGGCGTCGCGGCGCGGCGGCGGTCGCATCACGAGGCAGCCCGTCAACGTCGGGGGCGGCCGGTGAGCAGCCTGTCGGCCGCGAGCAGGACGCCGTACCGGCGTCCGTCGGGTGCGCGCCCACGCGCATGAACACGCCGATGCATTCGTAGCCCTGCTCCTTCAGCAGCGCGGCGGCGACGGACGAGTCGACGCCGCCGGACATGGCCACGATGACCTTGCCGTTTCGGGACATACAGCCATTCTAGTGCGCTCCGCGCGTCGGGCGCCCGGGCCCAGCACGTCCGCGCCCGAGCGGCAGCGAGGGGCATCGCCCGATTGCACAACCCGCACGCCCCAACGCAGCCGAGCCCGAGCGCGAGCGGGGGGCAACGGCCGCACCCACGCCGCCAACCGAGCCCGCGCCCGACCACCCGCGCGGGGCACGAACAACCCGGCGCTCGCGCTCCGGGCTCGGATGGGGGGCGGCGCGGACCCCGAGCGCGCGCTTCGCGCTCGGATGCGGGGACGGTCCCCGCCCGCGCCCCGGCCGCCGGGCCGGGGCTGGCTGGTGTCAGGGGTGGGCCCGGCGCTCGCGCTCCGGGCTCGGATGCGGCGGCGACCGCCCGGGCTGCTCAGCTACCGATCAGCCCGACGAACGGATCGATGTCGTCGAAGTTCACCGTGCCGTCGCCGTTGCAGTCGCCGTTCAGCCAGTTGCAGTTCGGGTATTGCGCTTCGTACGCCGCCTGACCCGACAACGCCAGGACGAGCGCGTCGATGTCGTCGAACGTCACCGCGCCGTCGCAATCCAGGTCGCCGGGGCGAATCGTGACCGGCACGATGCCCCAGATCTCGATGTCGTCGATGTTCCAGCCCGGGTACGTGATCGAGCTGTCCGTCGGCCCCATCGACCAGCGGATGTACACCGTCGGTCGGTTGTCCGCGAGCGTCGCGATGTTGAACGTCTGGAGCGTCCACTGCGTATCGGCGATCGCCGGGCCCGTGTGCGTCCAGATCGGCGTCCAGGTCGTGCCGTTGTTGGAAACCTCGATGCTCGCGCGGTCGTAAATCGCCGCCTCGATGCCCAGCCACCGCCAGAACCGCAGTTCCGCGTTCGTCAGTTGCGCGCAGTTGAGCGCCGTGGTGGTGAGGTACAGGGGCGCGGGCATGTTGTTCGGGTAGTCGCCAGCCAGGTTGTAGCCGTAGACCCGCGTGCCGGTGTAGCCCGACACCGGATCCCGGTTGTACGAGCCACCTCCCGTCGGCGTGCCCCACGCCCACTGGCCCTGCACCGCCCAGCCGGGGTCCGTGTCCAGATTGAACACGTGCACGGGCTGCGGGCCGCCGATCGTGATCGTGATCGTGCCAATCGCGGAGTCCCCGCCCTCCGGCGGCGTCCCGCCGTCATTGGCCTTGTACTGGAAGCTGTCGGTACCCTGGTAGTACGCGCTTGGCGCGTAACGCACCGTGTTGCCGTACCCCGCCAAAGCGTACGGCACGGTCGTAATCAGCCCGGCATTCGGATCCCTCAACGACCCGCGGGTCGGCAAGCTCGTGATGATGTAAGTCAGCGGACCGCCGGGCAGCCCGTCGTCGCTAGCCGGCAGCACGATGTTCACCGGGGTGTTGACGGCCGTCTGCACCGCACCGCCGCTCACGCTCGGCGGCCGGGGCCCGCAACTGCCCATCGCCGAGAGGTCGGTGGGGAAGAAGTCCGGGCTGACACCCGTGCCGCGCGACAGTCCGGCCAGACCGTCGGTCGCCGCGATCGCGAGGTAGCTGATGGTGATGTCGCCGTTGTAGAAGAGCTCGATCTGGAACGTGTTGCGGTTGTTCGCGCCGTACTCGGTCACGTTCAGCCACGTGATCACGACGCGATCCGCCAGCTCCTTTTTCGTGCAGGTCCCGAGGGAGGTGATGTTCAGGTCGTCGAACAGCGCCGCCACCCGGGGCTTGCTGAAGTGATTCGCCAGCGACTCAGTAAACGCGGTATCAAAGGTGCCGAAGGTGATGTAGCCGTTCGTGCCGACGTAGAACGACGCGTAGCTCGTGCCGTACAGCGACACCCGACGACCCGCGCTGAGCGTCACCAGCGCGTAGCCGTCGTCCGTCGTGGCACCGCCCGACGAGCTGACGAACGTCAGCGGCGTGCCGCCGGCCGGATCCGTCGGGAGCTCCGTGATCGGCTCGACGCAGCCGCGGTAGAAATCGGCCGACCCGTTCGGGGAGAACTTGAGGCTCAGGTAGTCCAGATCGTTGTTGTTGGTGAACAGCTCCGTGAAGAAGTTGGGCACCGCCGGCGTGGTGAAGGTGAAGCACTGGCCGCCGTTGTCGGCGAGCGTCGCGTTGCCGGCCTCGTCGATCGCCTCGACCGTGAAGTAGTACGTCGTGTTGGTCTGAAGACCGCTCAGGTCCACCACCGGCGTCAGGCCGAGGCTGCCCGCGGCCGTCCCGGTCAGTGTCCCGCAGCTCGTCCCGTAGCGGATCACGCCGCGCGCCGGCTCGCTGGCTGCGAAGGTGATCCGTGCCGTGCGCGGCTGCACGTCCGTCACCTGCACATTGCTGATGGTCGGGCCGGTGCAGTCGATGTCCGCGGTCCGGATGACCTGCGCCGGGCTGCCGCCGCCGTGGTCGGCGTCCTGATAAATGACCGTCAGCACGTCTCCCTCGACGACCGGCAGCGCGCCGGGTGCCCCGCCGGCACTGACCGTCAAGCTTCCTTGGAACAGGGCGGAGTTCGGATTCGTCTCCGTCAGCGTCAGCAGCCGCCCGGCCGGATCGCTATTCGACGACACGTGCACCTGGAGCGTATCGATCCCGTTCGGATTCAGGTTCGGACCGCAATCCAGCACGCGGACGGTCGCGGCGGATTCGCACCCGTATTTCGGACTGTCGAGCTGAATCTGACCGGTCTCCGAGCAGTTCCCCGGGAAGCTCAGCGCCGGGTCGCCCATGATGTTGTACATCTCAAAGTAGCGCCGCGTGGCCGTGACCACACCGAAATGCGCGAGGTAGCGCATCTTCGTCTCGTTCAGGATCGGCCCGACCTCCGCCGTCACCGCGTCGGTGTCATCGAAGATGGCGTCAAACAGCTTCTTCTGGAGGATGTCGTCCTCGGTCCAGTAGCTGTTGACCGACGAGCCCACGGCGACGACGGCGCCCTTGTTGGCCGCCCGCACCCAGGTCTCCATGAAACATTCATCGATGGAGTAGCGGCCGGTCACGCACGCAAAGCTCCAGACCACCGGATACTTGCCGAGGTTGACCAGACCGTTCACGTCGCTCTGGGAGAACGGCGGACCGTCGGCCCACGACACCTCGCTCCCGTGACCGCTGTAAACGGCCCAGAAACGCCCGGCGTTGAAGTTGTCGCGCACCTGCTGCGTCGTGGCCGCAAACGTATGGCAGTACAGCTTCACGTAGGCGATGTCGTTGGGAATCATGTAGTTGTTGATGCACCAGTTGTGCGTGCCCTCGCTGATCGTGTAGTTGTCGCACGAGGCCATCCACATCGACCGCTTGACGTAGTTCGGATCCGCCCAGACGCCGCCCTGGTAGTACAGCGTCTTGTCGAGCATCGCCTGAAGCTGGGCCGGCGTCCGGGCCGGAAAACGCCCGATCGCGATGTCGGGGTACCAGTCCGTCGGCCCATCCATGCACACGTACGTCAGGTCCGTGTCCGGCGAGCCGTTCCCGCCCCCCACCCAATGCGGAATCAGGTTCGTATCGCCCACCAGCAGGACGTAATCGGGCGCCGTGGTCGGCGAGCCGTACAGACTCTGAATGTACGCCTTGAGCGCGGTGTTCGTGGTCCCCGGCGGCACGACGTAGGTCGTCACCGTGTAGCCCTGCGCCTGCTTCGCCGCCGCGAACGTCCCGATGTTCCCCGCGAATGTGCTCGCGACGCAGATCAGGTAGTTGCCCGTTCCGCGCGTGGCCGGGAGCAACTCCGGGTTCAGCACCACCCGGTGCAGCCCGGGCAGCGGCGCGTATCCCGTGTCGATCCGCCCGCCGCCGAACCGCACGCCGGCCCGCAGGTGCGGATACACCGTCACCGTCTCGCGCGCCGGATCGTACTCCACCGGCCGCATCTCCAGCAGCCATATTTCCTGGCCACGCACGATGCCCACCGGCTCAACCGTCGCCCCCGCCGGCGCCGAGGGCTCCGCGTAGGCCGCCTTGTTGAACTGAAACACCGCGTTTTCGCGCGCGCCGGGAACCTTCTCGATCGGCGGTTGCACCGGCAACAGCCACACGCTGTGCCCGAGCGTCGCCGCATCCACCGTCACGGCCGGGCCGAGCGCCGCCGCCACCGTCACCTTGGAGCCGGCCGGCACCACGAACAGCCGCCGCACCACCGGCAGCCCCGGCGCGCCGACCTCCCCGCTCAGCGGTGCCAGCGGCCAGGTTAGCTCGGTAAAGAAACCCGCCTTGTTCTCGACCGTCCGCACACTCAGGCCCGTGAGCCGCACGCTCACGTCCAGACCGGCGATCGACGAACCTTCGACGGTCAGCACGGGCTCGGACACCGGTGCGGCCACGGCCGCGTCGTCCACCAGGGTCACCCCGGTCGTGTCAATCGCCAGCCAGCGCTCGGCATGCGCGGGCGACACCAGCGCCATCAGGACCGCCACGGCAACGGCCGCGCGGCTCCAACCCACTTTCGGGATCATCATGGACACTGTCCTCCTGCACGCTGAAAGACCCTGGCCCGTTCCGCGCTCCGGTCCGGTTCGGGAGACGGCACCAGGCTCGACTTGTTGGCGGACAACCCGTTCAGACCTCGCGCCGCCTCGCGCGGCGGCCTCACCGGGCGGTGGCGACTCACCGCCGGCCCGACGCTGCCCCCGCTGCGCACACTACACAAGGTGCTTCTATCATACCCGCAAGCGGTGTGCGTTGAGCAAGAGGTCGCCCCGGCGCCCGCAGCCGGCATCCGAGTCCGCCCCGGACGCCCGCCTCGGCCCCGCGCTCCCCGGAGCATTGGCATGGAAAAAGACAGGCTCGCCGAATACCTCGACTTCGCGGTCGCCGCCGCCCAAGCCGCCGGCCGCCTCACTCTCGATCATTTCAAGGCTGGAACGACGCCCGAGCTGAAGGCCGATCAGACGCCCGTGACCGTCGCCGACCGCGCCGCGGAACGTCTCCTACGGGAACGCATCGCGGCCGCTTATCCGGACCACGGCATCGTCGGCGAGGAATACGGGGCAACCGCGGGGCGGGCCCCGGCGCGTTGGATCCTCGACCCGATCGACGGCACGATCTCGTTCGTGAGCGGGGTGCCCCTTTACGCGGTACTCGTCGCGCTCGAGTGGGAAGGCCGGGTCGTCGTCGGCGTGATTCATCTTCCGGCGCTGGAAGAAACAGTCTGTGCGGCCGTCGGGTTGGGGTGCCGGTGGAACGGTCGGCCGGCTCGCACGTCCGACGTGCGCGACCTGGCTCAGGCCCGCGTGCTGGTCACCGACCCAAAGCTCATCTACCGCCACGGGCGGGGCCCGGGCTACGAGCGGCTGCGCGACGCCTGCCGCGCCGTGCGGGGCTGGTCGGACGCATACGGGTATGCGCTGCTCGCGACCGGCCGGGCCGAGGTGGTGCTCGACCCCGCGATGGCGGTCTGGGACACCGCCGCGCTCGTGCCAGTCGTGACGGAGGCGGGCGGCACGCTGACGGACTGGGCCGGCCGGGCCACGCACACCGCGCCGGATGTCCTGGCGACCAACGGCCCGCTGCTCGAGGCGGTGCTGACCGTGTTGCGGGCATCGTGAGGCGTGCTCACGCCCCGTGCGGTTCGATGTGCACCAGCACGTCCTGCACGCGCGGCATTTGCGCACAGATCGCGTCCCTCACGGCGTCGGCGATCTGGTGTGCGTCGCGGACCGTCAAGTGCGGGTCCACCTCGACGTGCATGTCGATCAGGTACCGGAGCCCGCTCTTGCGCGCCCGCACCCTCTCCACGGCGGCCACGCCCGGCACGTTGGCGGCCACCGCCCGCGCGGCCTCGGTAACCTCGACCGGGTGCGCGTCCATCAGGTCGCCGAGCGGTTGGCGGCTGAGCCGGTAGGCGTTGAACAGGATAGTCCCCGCCGCCACGAGCGCCGCCCATTCGTCCGCGTGCGCATACGGCGGACCGCCAATCAGCGCAATCGTGATGCCGACCGCGGCCGCCGCCGAGGTGATGGCGTCGCCGCGGTGGTGCCAGGCGTCAGCCCGCACGGCCTCGCTGCCCGTACGGGTGGCCACGCCCTGCACGAAACGGAACATCAACTCCTTGATCAGTACGACCGCGATCAGCACGACCAACGTGAACGGTGCGGGCACCGGCTGGGGCTCCGTCAGCCGGGTGATCGCGCCGACGGCGACGCCCACCCCGGCGACGAGCAGCATCAGGGCCACGATCATGCCGGCCACGGCCTCCGCGCGGCCGTGCCCGTACGGGTGGCCCTCGTCCGCCGGGCGGGCGGCGATCCGCAGCCCGCGCCACACCACGAACGACCCGAAGATGTCCAGCGACGACTCGATGGCGTCGGCCACCAGCGCGTAGGAGTGCCCCACGATCCCGGCCGTCAGCTTGCCGGCGACGAGCAGGCAGTTGACCACCAGGCCGATGAGCGAGGCCCGGGTACCCTGGGCCAGCGCACGCTCCTCGGTTCCGGCCGTCATGCCGCGTCGCCTTGTTCAAGCCCTGGCGCCGGACTACACTCCACGGTCGCCGGCGGTCCGGGCCATCCGCCTCGCCGGAACAAACTAGAAGAAGGAGTCCGCCTTGGCAAACCCGTCCGCCGCGCGCTACTCGTTCACCTCCGAATCGGTGAGCATGGGCCACCCCGACAAGGTGGCCGACCAGATCTCCGACGCCGTCCTCGATGCCATGCTCGCGCAGGACCCGTACTCGCGCGTGGCCATCGAGACGATGGTCTCGACCGGCATGGCCATTCTCGCCGGCGAGGTCACGACCAAGGCCTACGTCGAGATTCCCGACCTGGTGCGCGAGGTCATCCGGGAGATCGGGTACACCTCCGGCGACATGGCGTTCGACTACGAGTCGTGCGCGGTGATCACGTCGATCAAGCGGCAGTCGCCCGACATCGCGCTCGGGGTCGACCGCGACGGCGCCGGCGACCAGGGCATGATGTTCGGCTTCGCCTGCCGCGAGACGCCGGAACTCATGCCGCTGCCCATCCGCCTCGCCCATCGCCTGATGGAGCACCACGTCGGCGCCCGCCGCGAGGGACTCATCCCCGGCCTGCGGCCCGACGCCAAGTCGCAGGTCACCGTCGAGTACGAGGGCGACCGGCCCGTCCGCGTCAGTACCGTGGTCCTGTCCACGCAGCACCACCCCATGTGGAACGACCGGCAGGGCGAGCTGGCCCAGGCCGTCACGCGGGAGATCATCCGGCCGGTGCTCGGGGACTGGTGGCGGGACGACATCAAGATTCACGTGAACCCCACCGGCCGCTTCGAGATCGGCGGCCCGCACGGCGACACCGGCCTGACCGGCCGGAAGATCATCGTAGACACGTACGGCGGCCGCGGCCGACACGGCGGCGGCGCGTTCTCGGGCAAGGACCCCACCAAGGTGGACCGGTCGGCGGCTTACATGTGCCGGCACATCGCCAAGAACATCGTCGCGGCCGGGCTGGCCGACGTCTGCGAAGTGCAGGTCTCGTACGCGATCGGCGTGGCCGAGCCGACAAGCGTGTTCGTGACCACCGAGGGCACGGGCAAGATCGACGACGAGAAGATCGCGAAACTGATCCGCGACCACTTCCCGCTCACGCCGCGCGGGATCATCGAGTATCTCAACCTCCGCCGGCCGATCTATCGGGAGACGGCGCGGCACGGCCACTTCGGCCGGGAGTTGCCGGATTTCCTGTGGGAGCGGACCGACAAGGCGGCCGCGCTGCGCCAGGCCGCGGGACTGTAACGCCCGCGCACCGCGAGGATGAAGCCGCGATGACCTTCGAAGACCCGGCCGGGACGTTGCAGGCGCTGACGACCCGGATCCACGCGATCCGGGACTCTCTTTGACCTGCCCGCCAAGACCGCGCGGCTGCGCGAGCTGTCAGCCCGGATGGAGCGGCCCGGCTTCTGGGACGTGCCCGAGCAAGCCCGGCAGGTGGTGGCCGAGCTGAAGGCCCTCCGCGCCCAGGTCGAGCCCGTCGAGGAGCTGCTCCGCCGGAGCGAGGACGCCGCCGTGCTGCTCGAGCTGGCCGCCGAGCAGAACGACGCCGCGGCCCGGGCCGAGGTCGACCGCGAGCTAACGCAGCTCATGCAGCAGACCGATCAGGTCGAGCTGCTGACGCTGCTGTCCGGCGAGCACGACCCGAAGAACTGCTTCTTCAGCATTCAGGCCGGGGCCGGCGGCGTCGATGCGTGCGATTTCGCCGAGATGCTGCTGCGCATGTACGCGATGTACTTCGAGCGGACGGGCTTCCGGGCGGCCGAGGTCGATCGCCGCGACGGCGAGGAGGCGGGCATCCAGTCCGTGACGCTGCGCGTCGAGGGTCCGTACGCCTACGGCTATCTGTCCTGCGAAGTCGGCGTGCACCGGCTGGTCCGCATCAGCCCGTTCAATGCGCAGGGCAAACGGCAGACGTCCTTCGTCGGCGTCGATTGCGTGCCCGAGGTCGAAGAGACCGAGATCACGCTGAACGAGGGCGACCTGGACATCGAGTTCTTCCGCCGCGCGTCCGGGGCGGGCGGTCAGAACGTCAACAAGGTCGCGACCGCCGTCCGCGTCCGCCACAAGCCGACCGGCCTCGTCGTCGAGTGCGTCAACGAGCGCAGCCAGGCCCAGAACAAGCGGACCGCGCTGGCGATGCTTCAGGCGCGGCTCGAGCAGATGGAAAAAGCCAAGCAGGACGCCGAGCTGGCCAAGCTCTACAGCGAGAAGGGTGACATCGCCTGGGGCAACCAGATCCGCAGCTATGTCCTGCACGGCTCGACGATCCACGTGAAAGACCACCGCACGAACCTCGCCATCGGCGACACGCAGCGCGTACTCAACGGCGACATCCAGCCGTTCATCGACGCGCGGTTGCGCCAGCGGCTGAAGGTCGGCAAGTAGCCCCCGACGTCCGGGCCGCGCCGGGGAGCGTTGTGCGCATGACGACCGAACCGACCGCGTGGCCGTCCCTTTCCAAGCGTCTGGCGATCTGCAGCGGCGTGTGCCTCTTGGCCGCCGTGCCCAGCGTGGCGTGGGCGCTTGTGACCCATCATGACCCGGCGGGTATCGGCGCCGGGCTGGGCCTGTGCATCGTGCTCCTGACGGTCTTGTCGGGCACGACGACCTTTCAGCGCCGGTGGCGGAATCCGTACGTCCGACGGGCCATCACTATCGCGTTGGGCACGCGTCTCGCCTTGGCGACCGCGTTCCCGCTCGGCATGTCTTGCGATCTCCTGCCGGGAGTCGCCGCCATTCACTTCGCCCACAACTCGTTCGGCTCCGGACTTGCCGACCCGTCTTCTTCGTTTCTGGTAACGCTGCTGGCCGCCCTCGTTCAGGCCGCGCTGGTCAGTGCGGGTCTGCTGATCTACGGCGCCGTGATCTGGCTGCTGCTGCGCGCGTTCTGGAAACCGACGCCGCCCACCGGGGGGTGTCTGCGCTGCGGCTACGACCTGCGGGCCACGCCCGACCGCTGCCCCGAATGCGGCACCGCCGTCCCCCCGGGCCACCGCCCCACCCTCGGAACGACCGACGTGCCGGAGCCCTCTCCGTAGCGTTTTTTCCCCCTGGGCCGCACCACGCGTTGGCCGGCCGTCCGCCCACCGCCGCCGGGCGCTCGGACGCTGCTATTCAGCGCCCCTTCGCGCGAGCCGCCCGTCCGCCTGACGCCGCCGCCCGTCTGTTGAGCGCGCCTCAGCCCGTCACCCACTCCGCGCCCGCCAGTCCGGCCCGGATGGCCCGCAGGTTGGCCTCCCGGAACTTGCCGCGCAGCACCCGCTCGGCCGCCTGCACGAGCACCTCGCCGGGCAGCCAGCCGCTCCGCACGACTCCGAACGTCAAGAGCGCCAGCGCCAGGGTGGTCTTTTCGATGCCCTTGCCGGCCCGCGCCAGGGACACCCGGCAGACGCGGGCCGGCGTCGGCGGCAGCTCGAGTTCATCGTTGGCCACGATCAACGTCTCGGCCGGCAGCTCGGCCAGCCCCCCGAGCCGCTGGAGGCCGTCGGGGCTCTGGAGGATCAGCAGCTCCGGCGCGCTCGTGCCGGCGTAGGTCACCGGCCGATCCGAGACGATCAGGCTCGACAGCGAGTGGCCGCGCCGCACGAAAATCGGGTAGTCGTCCGTCTGCGCCGCGAAGAGCCCGCCCGCCACGGCGATCTCGCCGAACACGCCGACGGCCGAGCGGATGCGCTCCCCCGCGGCACCCGCCACGAGCAGCTCATGTCGCCCGGACCACGGCAGCGACGGGACCTGCGCCGCCTGCCCCCGGGACGTGTCGGCCGACCCTGCGGAGATCCGTTGGGGCAGCGCCGCCGGCCGCGGAGCCCCCTCACGCGACGGACCCGGCGCAGAGCAGTCGGCGGCCGGCCGCACCCGGGCGCGGAGCGTGCCCAGCGGCAGACCGAGCTGCCGGGAAAGCTCGTGGAGTCCCGGCGGCGTGAGCTTGTTCGACGGCGCGTAATACGCCACGCACAGCTCCCAGATATCGAGCAGCGCGAACCCGGGCGCCCGCAGCACCGCGTCAATGTACCGCGGGAAGTCCGCCTCCAGCGCGCTGCACCGCGCGACATAATCCGCCCCGCTGACCAACGCGAGTTGCGCGATGTCGAGCGGCGGCACATCCGAGCCGGCCGGCGTCGTCGCCGTAATGCCCCCCATCGGCGTCGTCACGGAATGCTGCCCGCCGGTCATGCCGAACGTGAAATTGTTGCAGACCAGCACCTTCAGGCCCACGCCGCGCCGGGCCGCGTGCACTAGGTGCGCCGTGCCGATGCCGCACCCCCCGTCGCCGATCAGCACCACGACCGTCAGTTCCGGGCGTTGCCGCTTGATCCCCTCCGCGTACGTCAGCGACCGGCCGTGCAACCCATGGAACGTGTGGCACGCGAAGTAGCGGTCCGCGGTCCCGATGCAGCCGATGTCCGACACCAGGCAGACCTGCTCCGGCCGAAGCCCGGCGCGCTCCAAGCCCGCGCCCAGCTCGACCAGCACGGCGCTGTGCGAGCACCCGGGACAGAAACTCATTTCTCGACGCGTAGCGGTCACGACCGACATGGCGCTGTGCTCACGAATGGCCCGAACTCAACCGTTGCAGGACCTCCGCGACCAGTTGCCGCGGGGTGATCGGCTTGCCGTCGTAACGCGTGACGCCGTGCACCTGCGGACCGGGGAGGATGCGGCGGATCTCGTTGACGTACAGCCCGATGTTCAGTTCCGGCACGATCACGTGCGCAACCGACGGCGCGGCGGCGGCCCGCAGCGCCCGCTCCGGCGCCGGCCAGAGGCTGTAAAGCGTCAGTCGCGAGACCCGCACGCCGCGGGCCCGCAACTCCTCGGTCGCGACGCGCGTCGCCCCGTCCGGCACCCCGTACGCCACCAGCAGCGCGCGGGCTTGCGGGTCGAGGTCGGCGTCCACGTCCGCGATCTCGTCGGCGTACGCCTCGATTTTCGCGGGCAGATGGCTCAGCTTCCGAGCGATCTTGGCCGCGTCGTTCGTCAGCAGCCCGCACTCGTCGTGAATCGAGCCGGTCACGCGCACGCGCACCGGCCCGCCGATCGGCGCGAACGCGGGGACCTCCTCCGGCGACGCGATGGCGTACGGCCGGAAATCGTCCGACCCCGCCTCCGCCGCCCGCCGCGGCACGATCGGCGGCAGCTCGATCGCCTCGAGGTCCACCGTCTGTCGGGTCGTCGAGATGTCCTTCGACGCCAGCAGGATCACGGGCGTTCGGAACCGCTCCGCCAGATGAAACGCCCGGTACGTCAAGCGGTACGCGCTGGCCGCATCCGCCGCCGCCAGGACCGGCAGCGGATAACCGCCGGCCGTCACATGGCGTGCGAACAGCACGTCCCCCTCGCCGGTGGCGGTCGCGCCGCCCGTGGCCGGCCCCATGCGCTGGCAATCGACGATGACCAGAGGAGCCTCGATCATCTGCGCCAGGCCGATGTTCTCGCTGTAGAGGCTCAGCCCCGGCCCGGAGGTCGCGGTCAGGGCCCGCGCGCCGCACATCGCAGCCCCGATGCATTGCCCGATGGCGGCGATCTCGTCCTCGACCTGCACCGCGATGCCGCTGCCGTCCGCGAACGCCTGAATCAGATCGGCGAGGATCGAACTGGCGGGGGTGATGGGATAACCCGCGGTGTAGTTGCAGCCCGCCCGCAACGCGCCGCGTACGATCGCCTGATTGCCGGTGATGAACTCACGCAACGCGGCACCCGCTTTCGCCGGCCCGCGCTGCTCCGCCGCCCGCAACCCGCCCGGCGTCGCCCTCAGCGTTCACGCTTAACCTCTCCGGACCGCGAGCCGTCCGCCGCAGACGCCCGCCGACGCGACGGCAACCTGCCAGTCCCGATCCGATTATCCCCGCCGCGGCCCCGCGACGCCAGCGCGCCAGCGTCCGCGAGTGGAACCGGGACCGCGACCCAGCCTATGATTTAGTGCGGGATCGTCGTCCTCGTGGGAGAACTGCGCATGCGTCCGGGACCCGGCCGGTGGCTCGTGCTCGGTCTGATCGCCGAAGCCGCCTCGGCGGCTCACACCAACAACATCATGCTGACCGGCTACTGGCCGCCGACGAACAACATGATCCGCCGTTTCAGCACCAATCCCGCCCAGAACCCGCAGGGCTGGATCGGTCGGAATTGGGAGGGCCGAGGATACGACATCTACGCGTTCTTCCCCGAAGTGCAGGTCGGCCAGCAGGGTACCGGCGACTTCGAGGTCGATTATCAGGACACCTCCAGCGACTGGTGGCGCATCACGGCCGAGATTCAGCCCGTGGCGATCATCACCTTCAGTTGGACGCCCGGCACCCCGTGGTACCAATACCGCGACTGGGAACTGGAGGCCCGCAATCGCAACCGCGACTCCTGGACGGACGACTACTCCGATCCGCGTCAGCCGGACCAGGTGCCGCCCGATCCGAGCCTGCCGGCCAACGCGACCCGTTCCTCGACCCTCCCGATGCAGCGCATCGTGGACGCGATGCTTGCCGCGCCCGTCATGCCGTGGCCCTACATCGACAACAGCGAAGCCTGCGGGGGTACGTTCCTTTCCGAATACATCGGGTACCACGGCCTGTGGTACCAGTCGCTGCACGCGGACCCGAACGACCCGGCGTGGTGCGTGGCTGCCGGCCACATTCACGTGAGCGGGCAGCTCTCGCCGACGCGGGCCTGGAACGGCACGCAGTTGACGCTGCGGGTCCTGACGGACTATCTGAACGAGGTGATCCCCGAGCCCTCCGCCCTCCTTCTGATCCTTACGGGCGGGCTTCTGCTTCGGCGGCGGCCGGTTTGACCATCCGCCGGATCCCCGTACTCCGCCCGCCTCGCCGTCGACTCGTGCCCGCCGCCGGCTCACGGGTTGCTGCCGGCCGCACCGTAAACGGCCGCCTTCGAGCCGCCCTCCCCGGGCCGCCGCGCAGCGCTGCGAGATCGCAACGCACGGCGTAGACGTCCCGGCGAATGAACGGGTCGGGCGAGCCCGGCGACCGGGTGACGCTCCTCGGCTGAGCAGTTACGATCCCCACGGGCTCGCGCGCCATCGTCACCGTGCGGCTCCTGCCGTTCGCAACGGTCCGGCTCTCTGCAACGGACAGGCCGCACCCCCGCACGGCACGGTGCCCTCGCACGCCGCCCCGCTCCAGGAGTTCCGCCGTGACTGAGAGGCCGATCCGCGTCCTGGTCTGGGACGAAAACCCGGGGCACGCCCCCCGGGAAGTGTATCCGCACGGCATCCGCGGCGCCATCGCCGAGGGACTGGCCCAGTTCGGCCGCGATGGCGTGCAGGTGCGGACCGCGCACCTCGACGATCCGCAGCAGGGGCTGGCCGCCGAGACGCTGGCCGAGACGGACGTGCTCGTGTGGTGGGGGCATGTGCGGCATCACCTGGTCGACGATGCCGTTATCGCCCGCGTGGTCGAGCGGGTGCACAAGCACGGCCTGGGGTTCGTCGCGCTGCACTCGGCCCACTACTCCAAAGCGTTCCAACGCGTTCTGAACTGCACCGGCCACCTCAAAGGTGGCTGGCGCGAGGACGATCAGCCCGAGGAAATCCGGGTCTGCGCCCCGCGGCACCCGATCGCCCTCGGCGTGCGGGACTTCACGCTCCCGCGCGAAGAGATGTACGGCGCGCCCTTCGACGTGCCGCCCCCGGCCGTCGTCGTGCTCCAGTCGTTCTTCCCCGCCGGCGGGGAGTACTTCCCCGCGGGCCTCTGCTGGACGGTCGGCGACGGCATCGACCCCGCGTTCCAGTCCGGCCCGGGCCGCGGCATCGGGCAGGGCGAGGGCCTCGGCCGCGTGTTCTACTTCCGCCCAGGCCACGAGACGGCCCCCACCTACTACAACCCGGACGTGCGGCGGGTCCTCTACAACGCTGTCCGCTGGGCGGCGAAACGGACGTGACGGCTGCGGCCGGTCGCGAGCAGAGCCGTTCGCGCCGGTGTCAGTCGCGAGGGCTGACGGCGGGGTCCGAATACACCGCCCCCAGGCCGGCCGACTCGCGCTTGTGTCGGACGGGCGCGGGCAGCTAAGCTGAGAAACATCCGCCTCATGGAGGTTGCGTCAGCATGCGAGCGACGCGGATCGCGACACTGGCGGCCCTGGCGTTTCTGCCGGGCGGCGCGCGGGCGACGGAAAGCTTCACATTCTTCTTCGCGTTCGGTGCCTGCGGATGCGGAACGCAACAGATCGGCGCCTGGTCAGGCGCCACGGACGGATACGACCCGGAGTTCGACCTGCTGCTGACGAACTGGGGCGGGCTGGGCTACGCCGGCGTTTACCACGACCAGGCGGTCGAGGAGGGCTGGAGCGGTCCGACGGGCTTCTATCGCACCGACCTGCGCGGCCTGCCGGCCCCCGGGGGATCGTTCACGATCGCGCCGATCCTCGTCTGGGCCGATCCGATCTACTCCGAGGACATGATGTCGTTCGCGCTGGCGCCCAACACGGTCCATGTTCCGCCGGCCAACCGGCGTTACCGCCTGACGCTGATTCACGTGCCGCCCGAGGTCGTCGGCGCCCCGCCGGTCGGGTTCTCCTGGGCCCTTTCGCCGACCAAGGAGTTCAAGGTCGATCTGCCCGTCTACCGTACGCATGACGGCACCCGCAGCTATCGATTCGCGTTCAGCGTCTCGCCGGAGGTGCCGCCCTGTGGCGAACAACTCCCCGGCGACGCCAACTGCGACGGCGTCGTGACCCCCGACGACGTCGATCTCTTCGTCGCCGCGCTGGCTGGTGAGACGGCGTGGCGGGATGTCATCGGCGGCCCCGTGGCCTGCGCTTACCTCTGCGTGAACGACCTCAACGGCGACGGGACCGTCGATTTCACCGACATCGACGGGTTCCTGGTCGCCCTCGCCGGCGCCGGCCCCTGACTTCACGTCGGCGGCCGCCCGCGGGCCCGCCGCAGTCACGCGGTCGCCGGTTGCCCGCGCGGCCACAGCAGCCCGTGCAGCCAGCACCGCAGCTGGGCATCGTCGCCCGCCACCTTCCGGAACAGCTCGATCGTCGCCTGCACCGCGCCGCGGCTGATTTTCGCGGCCGCCGCGTTCGTCTCGGCCTTCGCCAACGTCATCGCGCCCCAGACGATCGGCAGTCCGCAGAACGACCGCAGCTCGCGGGCCGCGGCCGGCAGTGCCAGCACGAACTCCACGCCCCGCTGAAGGCTGTAGCGCGCCTCCTGAACCACGGCGCGATAAATCTCGGCGTGCGCCACGCCGCCGTCCTCGGCCGCGGGCAGGTAGCGGCGGCCGGCCTCGGCGTCGCGCAGCGCGTCTTTCAGGACATTGACCAGTTGAAGGCCGGTGCCGAGCTCCACCGCCACGTCCCGCAGCCGCAGCAGCGACGGCATCCGCAGGAAGTGCGACATCATGGCGCACAACATCTCGCCGACCACCCCCGCGACGTAGTAGCAGTACTCGCGGAGCTCGGCCGCGTCGCGGATCGCCGGATACGGGCGGCCCCGCTCCAGGCTGCGGGCCGTCAGGTGCGCTACGCCGGCGCTCATGACACCGGCGCAGCGCGCGAGCGGCTCCCGATACGGCGCGGGCAGGGCCCGCACGCGCGCCAGGACCTCGGGCACGGCCGCCATTAGGGCGCGCTCGGCCGGCGTGTCGCCGATCGGCTCGCGTAGCAGCCCATCGGCTTCGGCGACCCCCACGGGGGCCGCCAGCGCGTGTTCTAGGAGCCGCAACCGCCGGAGGCGCTCCGCCGTCGCCAGCCCGGCCGCGTCCTCGAGCGTGTCCACCACCCGCATCAGCAGGTACGCGACCCCCACGGCGTCGTCCAACGGACGCGGCAGCATGGGCACCAGCAGCGCGTACGTCCGCGAGACGCCGTGCAGGTGCTCCGCCACGAAGGCGTCCATGCGCGTGTTCCTCGACCGCTCACCCCGGTCCGCCCTCGCGGCTCACCGGCGCGTCGGCGCCGCGACCGACGCCGCTGACGCGGGCCGCCTGCACCGCCCGTCGCACGGTGGCGGCGATGCCGACCGCGTCAATCCCGGCCTCCGCGAGCTGCCCGCTGCGCGAGCCGTGCTTGTAAAACTTCTCGACTGCCAGGCCGAGCCGGATGATGCCGTCCGTCGGCAGCCCGAGGCGGTTGGCGGTCTCCAGCACCGCGCTGCCGAAGCCGCCCGCCAGCGAGTGGTCCTCAACGGTGATGACCGGCGTGCCACGCGTGATCGCCGTCGTCACCATGTCCTCATCGATCGGCTTGGCGAACCGGGCGTTGACGACGCCGATGTCCAGCCCCTCGGTCGCCAGCCGGTGCGCGGCCTCCAGGGCCGTGGCCACGGGCGCGCCGTACGCGAGAATCGTCGCGTCGCGCCCCGGCCGCAGCACGCGGGCGCGGCCGAGGTAGAACGGCTCGCCCGCGCCAAGCGGCAGCGGCACCGAGTCCCGCGGGTAGCGCACCGCCCACGGGCCGTCCAGCTTCAGCCCGAGCCGCAGCGCCTGTTCCAGCTCGGCCTCGTCGGCCGGCGCCATCAGCACCATCCCTTGGAAGCCGCGCAGGTACGCGATGTCGAGGTAGCCGTGGTGCACCGCGCCGTCCCCGCCCACGAGACCCGCCCGGTCGATGCAGAACCCGACCGGCAGCCGCTGGAGCACGGCCTCCTGAAACACCTGGTCGAACGCCCGCTGGAGAAACGTCGAGTAGATGCACGCCAGCGGCCGCAAGCCCGCCTTGGCCATGCCGGCGGCGATGTCCACGGTCGAACTCTCGGCGATCCCGCAGTCCAGCACGCGGTCCGGCAGGACCCGTCGAACCTTGGCCAGCCCCGTGCCGTCGGGCATGGCGGCGGTCAGCGCGAAAACGCGCGCGTCCTCCTGCATCAAGCGGATGACCGCGTCCGCGAAGGCTGACGTCCAGCTCGTCCGTTCGCTCGTTTCCTCCTGGACGGAGTTGCCCTCGATCTTCAGCTTCCCGGGACTGTGGAACGCGCAGGGGTCGTGCGCGGCCCACGCGCAGCCGCGGCCCTTCTCGGTGTGCACGTGCAGCAGCACCGGCTGGGCCACGTCCTTGAGCAGTTCGAGAATCTCCACCAGGTGCGGCAGGTCGTGCCCGTCCACCGGGCCGACGTACAGGAAACCGAGCTGCTCGAAAATCTGGTCCGGCGCGACCGTGGCCTTGATGCCCTCCTTGAGGTGTTCGAGCGCGTCGTACACGCCCTGCCCCACCAACGGCACGCGCGGCAGAAGGCTGGCCACGCGGTGCTTGACCTCCTCGTACAGGCTGCTGACCCGGAAGCGCGCCAGATACGTCGCCAACGCGCCCTGTGTGCGCGCGATGCCCATCGAGTTGTCGTTGAGCACCACGAGAAACTGCCGCTTGAGCAGGCCGGCCTGATTCAACCCCTCGAACGCCACCCCGTTGACGATGCTGGCGTCGCCCACCAGCGCCACCACGCGCGTCTCGCGCCCCAGTGCCGCATCCCCCCGCGCCAGCCCCACCGCCGTCGGGATCGCCGTCCCCGCGTGCCCCACGTCGAACAGATCGTAGGGACTCTCCGCCGTGCTCGGAAAGCCGCTGATGCCCCCCGCCTGCCGCAGCGTGTCGAACCGGGCGTTGCGACCCGTGATCAGCTTGTGGACGTAGCACTGGTGCCCCACGTCCCACAGCAGCCGGTCCCGCGCGAAGTCGAACACCCGGTGCAGCGCCAGCGTCAGCTCCACCACCCCCAGATTGCTGGCCAGGTGCCCCCCGCAGCGGCAGACCACCTCGATGATCCGCTCCCGAATCTCCTGCGCGAGCTGCGCCAGCTCCGCGAACGACAACGACCGCAGATCCGCCGGCGACTGGATGGTCTCCAGAATCCGCTTCATCATGCTGCCGCCTCTTCGACCGGCCCCCGCTACTGCTCCCGTCGCAGAACGTACTCCGCCAGCTCGCGCAGGCGCTGCGCCCGCGGCCCGAACATCACCAGGGCCGCCACCGCCGCCGCCACCTCCCGCTCCGCCGCCGCGACGCTCTCCGCCACGCCGAACGCCGCCGGCCAGGTTTGCTTGGCCGCGGCCGCGTCCTTCCCGACCCGCTTGCCCACTTCCGCCTCCGCGCCCCGCGCGTCGAGCAGGTCGTCGACGATCTGAAACGCCAGCCCGATATGACGGCCGAAACTCGCCAGCGCGTCCTGCTCGGGCCGGCCCGCGCCGGCACACAACGCCCCCAGCCGACAGGCCGTCTCCATGAGTGCCGCCGTCTTGTGCCGGTGAATGTACCGCACCAGCTCGCCGTCCGGCGGCCGCTCCTCGCCCGCGATGTCGGCCGCCTGTCCGGCGATCATCGCCTCCGACCCGTCGGCCAGGGCCGCCACCAGGCGCGGCACCACGTCCGCCGGCACCGGGGCCGCCGCCAACAGCCCGAACGCGTGCGCCGCCAGCCAGTCGCCCGCCAAAATCGCCAGCGCCTCGCCGAACACCTTGTGGTTCGTCGGGCGCCCGCGCCGCAGGTCGTCGTCGTCCATCGCCGGCAGGTCATCGTGGATCAGCGAGAACGTGTGCAGCAGCTCCAGCGCCAGCGCGGCCGGCTCCGCACCCGCTGACGCCCCGCCGCACACGCGGCAGCACTCCAGCACCAGGATCGGACGCAGCCGTTTCCCGCCTGCCAGCAGCGAATATGATACGGCGTCCATCAGGCGGCTGTGCGGCGCCGCCTTCGCAGCCAACGCTTTCAGATGCTCTGAAAGCAGGCGGTCGACGGCCGCCCGCTGCGTGTCGAACCAGTCCCGCCATCCCGATGCGGCGGCCGGGTCGAGCGCAGCCCGAGAACGTTCGTGCGTCGGCAGCGATTGCATCCCGCACAGAATAGAAGGCCGGCGGCCGTCTGGCCAGCGGATTTCGCCCGGCGCGGGCCCGGGTCGCGACCGCGGCGCGTCGCGTCGGACCCTCGGCCGTGACGCGCTCCGCCCTGACCCCCGAGCTCGTTCTTCAGGCCTACCGTGTCGGGATCTTTCCGATGGCGGGGCGAGACGGCACCATCGCCTGGTTCAGCCCCGACCCGCGCTGCATCTTCCCGCTGGACGCCTTTCATGTGCCCCGCTCGGTGCGGCAGACGATTCGCCGCGGGCGGTTCGAGATCCGGATCAACACCGCCTTCGACGCAGTGGTCGCGGGTTGCGCCGACCGGCCCGAGGGCACCTGGATCTCGCCGGAGATCGCCCGCGTGTACGGCGCGCTGCATCGCAGCGGCCATGCCCACAGCGTCGAGGCCTGGCATGCCGGGGAGCTGGCGGGCGGGCTGTACGGCGTCGCGCTGGGCGGCGCATTTTTCGGCGAGTCCATGTTCACGCGCGCCACCGACGCCTCGAAAGTCGCGCTGGTGGCGTTGGTCGAACGCCTCCGGGCCCGCGGCTTTGCCCTGCTCGACACGCAATGGGCGACGCCCCACTTGGAGCGTTTCGGGGCGCGCGAGATTCCCCGCCGCGAATACCTGCGGCTCCTGACGGCCGCCCTGCGGCGCGATTGCCGTTTCGTCGACTGACGGGGGGCCCCATCGGCGGGTCAGGCGGTGCGGACCGCCCGGAAGCTGGTTTTGCCGCCGCGCCGCACCGTGCTGACAAGCTCAAAGCGCGCGCCGAGAAACGCGAGCAGCGCGGCGTCCTGCGGCTTGCCGTGCAGCTCACCGACGATCGCCCGCACGCCGCGCAGCACCGGCGGCGGCAGGCTGGTCAACATGTCGTGCTCCGCGCCCTCCGTATCGATCTTGATCACGTCCACCGCGTCGATTCCGAACCGCATGAGGGCGTCGCCGACCGCCAGCACGGGCAGGTCCACCGCCCCCGGAGCCGCTGTCGGCGTGGCGGCGTAGAAACCGCCTCCGCCGAAGTTGCGGGGGTTGTCGGACCGGACGTACGTGAGCTGCGCGGTCCGGGCGCCCAGCCCGTACGGCACGGCCCGCACCCGCGGAAACTGCCCGCAGTTGTGCAGCAGCAACGCGTAGTTCTCCGGCAGCGGCTCGAACGCAAAGATGTGGGCGGCCGGGTAACGCCGCGCCAGGGCCGCCGTCACGCCCCCGATGTTCGCACCGATATCGAGAATCGTCCGCGGGACGATCTCCGCCGGCAGTTCGTACTCGGGCGGCAGCGGCCGCTCGAGTAGCGCCCGCAGGAAGTGCGCGTCACTCGTGCCGGTCCGCAGGCGGAACGTCCCCGCGAAACCCGGCAGGCGGACCTCTGCCAGCCGCACCCGACGCGTCTGGAGCGCCCAGGCCGTGCGCAGGCTGCGCGCCCGCAGCGCGGTCCGCGCGAACGTCCGAAGTGCCGGCCACCACGCGGGGGGCATGACCCTGCTATCGGACCCCCGGCCGCGACGCTTGATGCCCCGCCGCACGCCGCCGCTGGTCAAGACCCTGCGCCGTTCGGACGAAGCCAACAGCAGCGTGGCCGCCAAACGCCTCAGACCGGCCACGGACCCGCCCGCTACCCGGGCGTCCGCTACCCGAAGGGTCGTGCGCCGCATGTGGGCCGCCGCAAACCTGCTGATCTTCGATGCCGCGCCGCGCCGCGGCGTGGACCTCGACCGCCGCCTGCGGCAGCGCGGCCTCACGCCGACCCGGGTGCCGGTTCCCGGAACGGAGCCGCCCCCCCTCCAGGGCTTCGATCTCGCCGTCATCGCCCTCGAGGGGCCGCCCGACGGCGCACGGTCGGCGCTCGAACGCGCGCTGCGCGCGCTCGTCACGGCCCATGTGGCCACGATCGTGTGGGGCGATGGCGACGCGCTGCGGCCGGCCGGGGGCCCGTTGGTGGACTGGGTGGCCGCCGACGCGGGGGTCGAGGAGGTGCTGGGCCGCGTCGGGGCGCTCACCCGCTACGCGCCGCTCGTCCGCCGGTTGCAGCGCGAGCTGGAAAACCTGGCCCGGCTCGGCGAGCAGCTCACGCGGCATTTCGACGAGCTCGACCAGGAAATGCGTCTGGCCGGTCGGCTCCAGCGCGACTTCCTGCCGCGCGAGTTCCCGCCGGGGGGGCCGTTCCGGTTTCACGCCCTCTACCGCCCGGCAAGCTGGGTCAGCGGCGACATGTACGACGTGTTCCGCATCGACGAGGACCACGTCGGCCTGTTCATCGCGGACGCCATGGGGCACGGCGTCGCCGCCGGCCTGCTCACCATGTTCCTGCGGCAGGCCCTCGTGGCCAAACGCGTCCACGGCAAAGCCTACCACATTCTCTCGCCGGCTGACGCGCTTCAGGGCCTCCACGACTGCCTCACCGAGCAGCACCTGCCCAACTGCCATTTCGTGACGGCCGCCTACGGCATCCTCGACCCGCGCTGCGCCACCGTGCGGCTCGCCCGCGCCGGCCACCCGTATCCGCTGCGCGTCTCGCCCTCCGGTGACATCTCCGAGGTGACCAGCGTCGGCAGTCTGCTCGGCCTTCCGGAGGTGCCGACGGAGTTCGAGGTCACCGAACTGCGGCTCCGTCCCGGCGAGCGACTGCTCTTCTACACGGACGGCCTGGAGGAATTCCTGCTTCTGCCCCGCACCGACTCCGGCGGAGTCACGCGGTTCACCCCGGACCTGCTGCGGTGGGCGACGCTACCGGCCGATCAGCTCATCCGCGCTGTCCACGACCGGCTCGACCACGCCACCGGCTCGCTCAACCCCGCCGATGATGTCACGCTGCTCCTGCTGGAACACGCCGCCGCGCCGTAGCAGTCGCCCCACCTCGCGTCAACCGCCGGTCGGCGGGGCCGCCGGCGCGACCGGCGCCGCCCCCAGATACTGCGCGGCGGCCGCGTTCTGCGGATCCAGCTCGCGAATGCGCTCGTAGACGCGCGTGGCCCGCTCGCGGTCCTGCACGCGAGCCAGCGCCGCAGCGTATTCCTCGAGGACCGGGACGCTGGTCGGCTGAAGCTCCACCGCCCGCTCCAGCAGAACCAGTGCCTCGTGCTCGGCGTCCATCGCGGCCACCGCCGCCCGGAGCCGCATCCGCTCGCTGCGCTGGGCGAGCGCGCCCGCCGCGGCCGCCTCGTTGCCGCGCTTCACGCGGTCCAGCACGTTATTCCGGAGGTCCCGTTCGCATAACGACTGGTAATACAGCGTCAGCGTCGCAATCTGCATGTCGTACGCGTTCAGCAGCTCGCGCACCCGCCGCCGCTCCCACGGCCGCTCCCGCGCGAGCTCCGCCGCCCGTTGCACATACTGCGCCGCCTGCTTCAGGGCCGCTTGCGCCTGCGCCGGATCCCGTTGGGCGATCGAGGCCGCCACGAGCGCCAGCGTGCGGTACGAGTCGGCCGTCTTCTCGACATCGGCCCGCAGGGCTTCCTCGGCCTTCTCCAGAGCTTCCCGGGTGTTCCCGGCACCGAGCAGTGCGCGGGCCCGCAACTGAAGCACCTCGACCCGCCGCTTCTCGGGCGCCACGGCCTCGGCATCCTTGAGGAAGTTGTCCGCCTGCCGCCAGTAGTTCGTCTCCAGCCAAATGCGGCCCATTCCCAGGTTCGCGCGGAAGTTCTTCGGCTCGGTCTGAAGCACCTGCTGGAAATAGCGGCGGGCCGCCTCGAAGTCCTCACCCCCCGGCAGCATCAGGAGCTCGCCGGCCAGCAGCTTGGCCTCCACGTCCTCCGGCTGCCCCTCCAAAATGGCGCGCACCGTCTGAATCGCCGCCGTCCGCCGCTGAATGTCCTCCAGGAGCAGACCGGCCTCCAGATCCCGCTTGATCACCTCCAGCGCCTGCCCGGGCGTCACCATCAGGCGCCCGTCGGCCGTCGGCGGCACCTCCGCAAGCGTCGGTGGTGCCTGCGCGCCGCACCACGCCGCCCCCACCCCGATCACGCTCCACACCACGACAAACGCTCGTGCGGTCATCCGATGCTCCAACCGAGACCTCGGCTGCTCTCACGTCTCGCGTCGACAGGAAACCCGGCGGGTGCGTACCGCGCCGGCATTCGCCTCCCGCCCGCTCTATTCCGACACGCATCCGTATCAGGATTATCGGCCATCTCGTGGCCGCGCGTAAACGCCCGGCAACCGGGCGGTTGCACCGCACCGTACGAAAACCGCGGGCTCGAGTTCGCAGCCGAGTCGCATCTCACAAGTCGCACGGCGGAACGCGAATCGTGCCTTGGATGGTCAAATGACAGGCTCCGCCGATGCGCACCGCCGGTCCCTTCGCCCCCGGTTCCACGAGCGCCCGGACGAGCCCCGTGCGCCCACCCGGCACGCCCTGCGCGCAAACCAGCGCGGCTCGGCCCCCCGGCCCAACCCCGACACCGTGCGACACAAGGTACGCCGCGAGGGGTCCGTGCACGCTCCCGGTAACGGGGTCCTCGTTCACTCCGCACCCGGGCGCGAAAAATCGCGAGTGAACGGCGATCGCCTGCGATAGCGTTGCCGTCGTCGCGACGCAGACCCCCCGTAGGTGCTGCCGACGGCACCACTCGGCCAGGTCCTCGAAGCGCGGCCGCAAGTCCATCAGGGCCGGCCAGCTATTCAGGAAAACGATCAGGTCTCGGTCGCGGGTCCGGGCCGGGGCAAAGCGGTCGTCGAGTTGCGCGTCGCTGCCGCCCAGCAGTTCGCACAGCTTCACCGGGTTGACGTCCGCGGGAGCCAGATCGGGCGCCGGCATATCCAGCCACCACAAGGGCCCCTCGTGCGGGTCGGGCAGCCACTCCGCCGCCACGCTCAGCTCGCCCGAAGCCGTGTCGAACCGGAGCACCGCCTCCGGCCGGGCTCGCAGGTCCCCGGCGCATCCGGAGGCATACACGGCGTGCGCCGCCGCGAGCGCTGCATGGCCGCAGAACTCGACTTCGGTCGTCGGCGTGAAACAGCGCAGCCGCGGCGGCCGGTGGAGGTTGTTCAGGCCGCTGAGGAACGCCGTCGCGCCAGCGCCGACCTCAGCGGCGATCTGCCGCATCTGGTCGTCGGACAGGCCGTCCGCCTCGAAAACAACGCCGGCCGGATTGCCTCGGAATGCCTGCTCGGCGAAGGCGTCAACCAGATACACGGGCAGCGCCGGCGTCATGCGGGTCCTCCGCGCCTGCGTGCATCCTAGCGGCCCCCGGGGCGGCTGTCCGCAGCGATCCACTCGCGGGCGCGGGCGAAGACCGCGTCCCACATCGGCTCGGTCAGTCGCCGCGTGCTCGTATTCTGCTGACTCGGGTGGTACGACCCCAGGAGCACGCGCCCGTCGTCCAGCCGGTGCTCCGCAAGATGCCTGAACTTCGCGCCGCGCACCGCGAGGCACCGGCAGACCTGCCCCCACGCGACGGCCCCCAGCGCGACGAGCACGCGCCACGGAACCCGCGCGATTGTCTCACGCAGATACTCGCGGCACGCGGCGATCTCCGCGGCCGTCAGCCGGTTCATGGGCGGTGCGCAGCGGGCGACGGCAGTGATCAGCGCGTCGCGCAGACGCAGCCCGTCATCGCTCCGCCGCGACTCCGGCTGGTTGGCGAAGCCGACCTTGTGCAAGGCCCGAAAAAGCCAGGCGCCGCTGCGGTCTCCAGTGAACAGGCGCCCCGTGCGATTCGCACCGTGCGCAGCCGGTGCCAACCCGACGATCAGCAGCCGTCCGCGCGGGTCGCCGAAGTTCGGCACCGGACGGCCATGGTACGTCTCGTCCCGGTAGGCCCTCCGCCGCACGGTCGCGACGTGGCGGCAGTGCGCCCGCAGGCGCGGACACCTCTCGCAGGCCAGGACATGCGCATTCTGTGCCTTCAGCCACACCGGCAACGCGGTCTGCCGAACGCCCCAACCCTTTTTGGTGCATGGGAATTCACGCATTCTGTTCCTTCAACGTCAACGCCGTCTCACGAACGCCCCAACCCAATCGGGCGCATGGGAATTCGCGCATTCTGTTCCCCCAGCGTCAACGCCCCCTCACAGTCCCCATTTGGTGGCACGGGACTTCGCGCGCTCTGCTGCTTCAACCTCAACGGCGACGGCGTCTCACGAATGCTCCAACCCAAGCGGGTGCATGGGAACTCGCGCATTCTGTTCGTTCAGCCACAACGGCAAGGCCGCCGCGTCACGCGTCGTCATCGAAGGCCGCTGCGGATCGCTGCGCACCTCCAAAATTCTCCCCCAAAGCGCCGGCCGGGTGCCACGCGGACGCGGCCCCATCTCCCGCGCTGTCGGCTGGCTTGCCGCCCGACGCGCGATGCTGTCCGAGCGCCGAACCGCCGCTGGTCGCGCTCGGAGCCCGCATGGGCGCGCAGCGAACCGGCGCTGGTTGAGCTGCAACCGGCGCTGGTCGCGTTGCGAAGTGGAGAGTTCGTGCGGTTGCTCGACGCGTGCCCCGCGAACCCGTGCAGCGCCGCGCCACGGCCAAGCCGCCGCCGTCCGAGCCCGAGCGGTAGCGCGGGGCAGCCCGGCGCAGCGTCCATCCCTTTCCGAGCCCGAGCGGCAGCGAGGAGCCACGAAAACCCGGAGCTTGCGCTGGAGGCTCGGATACCGAGCCCGAGGGCCGCGCGAGCCGCCGGCCGGCGGGGGCGACGGCGAGACCAGAACGGGTTGCCTGTCGCGGGGCCTCGTCCGGGCGCGGCCGGCGGGGGTGGAGGCGACGGGGGCCGCGGCCGCGGTCAGCCGCCGCTCAACAGCGCCACGAACAGGTCAATGTCATCGAAGTTCACCTGCCCGTCGCCGTCGCAGTCGCCGTTCAGCCAGCGGCAGTTCGGATACGCGGCCTCGTAACCGGCCCGGCCCGACAAGGCCAGCACGAACGGATCGATGTCGTCGAAGTTCACGACGCCATCGCAGTTCAGGTCGCCCGGCCGCGGGTACGTGGCATAAGCCACGAACAGGCCGCTGCCCCACTCGATCTGGTTGTTGTCGGGCGGGGTGAGCGCGGCGTTGAACGCCACGTCCCCGCGCTGGTTGACCGCCGGGTTGCCCCCGAACACGGGACTGGCATCGTGCTGATCGATCCGCGCGATCCCCAGATCCGTCGGCACCAGGTCGTGCTCCCCGATCACCTTCCGCAACGTCTGTCCGTCGCCGACGTAGATGTTACGCAGCCCCCCGACCGCCGCGGCGCGGAAGACGACCAGGCCGGCATCGTTGGCCGCGGGCGCAAAGGGCTCGATGTCGGCCAGGCCGTAGCCCGTGGTCGTCGCGATGGTCCGGGTCTCCGTCCCGTTCGACAGGAACACGCCCCGCCCGCCGGCGGCGAGCGTCGCGATGAACGCCACGTACCCCGTGTTCGTCAGCGACACCGCGTTGTCGAAGCGCGTGTACGGCGAGGCCGGGTTGCTGTCGCGATCCTCGGCGATGAGCGTCGAGGTGCCGTTGCTGTTGAAGATGCGGATCTGATCCGGCCGGCTCTCGCCGGTCTGGCCCGGTCCCCCGAGGCGGACCTTGCCCGCGATCTGGCGGTGGTTGTTGAAAGACGGCGTGAAGAGGAACGAATACGGGCTCGTCGGCTGGAGGCCGACCTCCGCCGCGTGGATCGCGACCGTCGGCGTTCCGTCGTACGAAACCCACGCTTGCGGGCCGCTGAAGCCGGCGCGGTAGCCGACCTGCCCCGCGGCGTTGATCTGCGGCGACGACCACGTCGTGGCGCCCAGGGGCAGGGCGGTCAGGAACCCGCCCGACGCCGCCGCGCTGTCATAGTAGTAAATGCCGTTCTGCGTGCCGAGGAACTGCTCGAAGACGGCCCGGCCGGCCTGATTGAGCGACACCGACCCGAATAGCGCGTCCGGTTGGCTGAAGAACACGACGCCGCCCGTGCCGTGCCCGCCGAACCAGATCGCCTGCGCGCTGCTCCCGGGGTAGGTCGTCAGCTTGATCGCGACCTGGCCCGCGTTGTTCAGCGCCGGCGTGCTGCTGGTGAAGAACGCGCCGTTGGGCAGATTGTAGGCTCCGCTGAAATTCGCGCGGCACTGGAGTTGGAACGTCTCGTACATCGGTACCGCCCCACGCGCCGCAAGCACGCCCAGACCCAGTCCGACCGCCGAGACAACGCGCAGGCAACACATCTCTCGCACCTCCGCCAGGCAGAAACGAAATCGACCGTGAGGCACCCCGCAAGTATACCACGAGCTCTGGAAACCCGGCCACCGCGCCGGGGTCGCGCGCCAGGCAGCGGACGAGGGGCCGCTGCTCAGCGTGACGGCCGGCTCCGCCCCCGGCCGACCCGCCCCGGCGGCCGGCCGCCGGGTTGCACCAGCCGCCGCGGCGGCACTACGCTGCCCGCATGCGAACGCGGTCGGCCCCTCATCTCGGCGGGACAGGCCCCCGCTGCGCGGCGGCACGCGGCGGGCTACCCGGCGCGGCCTGGCTTGCCACGCTCGCGCTGGCGGGCGGCTGCGAGACGCCGCCGCCGCGGCTCGATGCCTACGTCGGCCGACCGGAGTGGACGTACGACCACGAGGGCGTCGTGCGCGGCGACCGGACCCAGCGGCGGTTGGCGCTGGTGTTCACGGGCGGCCAGCACGGCGAGGGCACGGCGCCGATCCTCGACGCCCTGCGGCGACACGACGTCCGGGCGTCGTTCTTCGTGACCGGAGAGTATCTCGCCCAGCCGGGCCGGCAGGACCTCGTCCGCCGCATGGTGCGCGAGGGGCACTATGTCGGGCCGCATTCCGACGGACACCTGTTGTATTGCGCCTGGGAGCGGCGCGGACAGAGCCTGGTGACGCGGGACCAGTTCCGCGATGACCTCCGGCGGAACATCAAGGCGCTGCGCAAGCTCGGGGCGCTGCGCGACGCGGGGCCGATCTTCTTCGTCCCGCCCCACGAGTGGTACAACCGGCAGCACGTCGCCTGGGCGCGCGAGCTCGGCGTCGTGCTGATCAACTACACCCCGGGCACCGGATCGCACCGCGACTGGATTCCCGAAGGTGACCGCGGCTTCCTGCCGTCGCGACGCATCCTGGCGGACATCCTCGCGTTCGAGGATCGCGAGCCGCAGGGCCTCAACGGCTTCCTGCTCCTCCTGCATCTGGGCTCGCAGCGGGAGGACAAGATGCACTACCAGGTCGACACGCTGGTCGCTGAACTGGTGCGGCGCGGTTACGCACTGGTCCGCGTGGACGAACTGCTCCAGCCCCCGGCACCGTGACCTTCCAAAAGGCGCTCCGGACGCCGCCGGCGGCACCCCGGCCCGCAAACCCCCCGCTCGCGCGGCGCCCCGGCGCGGCTGCCGTCCGGGTCAGCACCTGGGCCGATCGCCCCCACCGCACGCGCAGCCGAAGCCGAGCTTGGGGTTCAAGCCACGGCGCGGATGACCAGCGTGTCGTTCTGCCCGCCGAAGCCGAAGCTGTTGCTCAGGCAGGTCCGGACGTTGGCCCGCCGCGGCTGGTTGGGAACGTAGTCCAGGTCGCAGTTCGGATCCGGCTCGCGGTAGTTTGCCGTGGGGGGCAGGATGCCGTCCCGAATCGCCAGCACGCAGGTGATCAGCTCGACCGCCCCCGCCCCGGCGATGAGGTGGCCGAGCATGCTCTTCACGCTGCTGATCGGCACTTTGCGCGCGAACTCCCCGAACACCTGACGGATGGCGAGCGTCTCGATCTTGTCGTTCTCCTCGGTGCCCGTCCCGTGGGCCGAAATGTAGTCGATGTCCGTCGGCTGAAGGCCGGCGTCCGCCAGCGCGCCGCGCATCGCCGCGATCGCCCCGCGGCCGTCCTCGTGCATGTCGGTCACGCGGAACGCGTCGGCCGTGGAGCCGTAGCCCAGCACCTCGGCCAGCAGGCGGGCCCCGCGCCGCCGGGCCGACTCGTACTCTTCGAGAATCAGGATCCCCGCCCCCTCCCCCAACACGAATCCGTCGCGCGTCCGATCGAACGGCCGCGACGCCGTCACGCAGCTATCGTTCCGGGTCGAGAGGGCCGTCAGACGGTTGAAACCCGTCACGCCCAGCGGGTGGATCATGCTGTGGGCGCCCCCGGAGATCATGATGTCGGCGTCCCCCCGTCGGATCAGCATCGCCGCCTCGCCCAGCGCCTGCGTGCTGGCCGCGCAAGCGGTCAGCGTGTTGAAGTTCGGTCCCTGCGCGTTGAACCGGCAGGCCAGGTGTCCGGCTGCGCAGTTCGGATTCTGCTCGAACTCCCGGACGGCCGAGAGCCGCTCCTGCGCGACCGCCGCCCAGCGGACCGCGTCGAGCTGTCGCTTTCCGGCGTCCCAGCCGGCGATGGCGGCGGCCACGAAGTTCTCGAAGTCGATCGGCCCCTCGCCCCCGCCGAGGTAAACGCCGATCATGTCGGGCGGCACGTCGGGCCGCTCGGACAGGCCGGCGTCGCGCCAGGCCATCTCCGCCGCGGCCAGGGCGAAGCCGGTGTTTCGGCTGCAGGTTTGATGGGCGGGGTAGCGGTCGCCGAGGAAGCGCCGCAGGTCGAAGTCCTTGACCTCGGCGGCGAACTGGGTCGGAAACGTGCGGGCGTCGAACAGCGTGATGGGCGCGACGCCGCTCTCGCCCCGCAGCAGCCGCTGCCAGACCCCCTCGATGTCGTGGCCCAGCGGCGTGACCCAGCCCATGCCCGTGATGACGACCCGTCGATTCATGGCACCACTCTCGCTCCGCGGGCGGCCGGCCGTCTCAGGCCCGAAACCGCTTAATCACCAAGGCCGCGTTCTGAGCGCCGGCGTGCGCGTACGCCGGCGACACCGCATATTCGATCCCGGCGTCCCGCGGCCCGTCGGTGACGACGTTCATCGGCCCGCAGGCCGGATCCAGCGGCCGACTGTTCAGCGCCGGCGGAATCGCGCCGTGGTGGACGGCCAGCACCGCCGCGATGAAATCGATGGCCCCGCTCCCGGCGCCACAGTTCCCCAGACCGGCCTTGACGTTCATGACCGGCACGTGCCCCGCACGGGGGCCGAACACGCTCTGGAGCGCGCGGGCCTCCGCCGCGTCATGCTCCCGCAGACCGCACGCGAACGACGCCACCAGCCCGACCTCTTCCGGGCCGATGCCGGCGTCGCGCAGGGCCTTCCGCAGCGCCACGGCCGTGCCGCGGCCCTCGGGGTGCGGCACGCCCGGCTGTGCGGCGACGTGGGCATCGTGGGCCGCCCCGAACCCGACCAGCTCGGCGTAGATGCGGGCCCCGCGGCGCTGCGCGTGCTCGAGCGCCTCCAGGATGACCAGCCCCCCGCCTTCGGAAATCACGGTTCCATCGCGGTCGGCGGCCAGCGGACGGCAGGCCCGCTCCGGCGCGTCGTTGCGGGTGCTGAGCCGGCCGCCGATTTCCTGCCGCAGCAGGGCCATCGGGTTGTCCTGGCTCTCAGCGCCGCCGCAGATGCAGACGTCGGCCGCGCCGCGCGTGATCGTGCGGAACGCCTCGCCGATGGCGAGATGGCTGCTGGCCTCCGCGCAGGTGATCGTGTTGCTGGGGCCCTGGGCATCGTGCACGATGGTCACGTGGCAGGCCAGCATGTTCGGCAGAAACTTCAGCAGCCAGAGCGGCGTGAGATTGTTCATGCCCTCAGCCCCCCAGCGGGCGAAGCTGAACTGTCCATCGATGCTGGCGCCGTGCAGCACCTCCGCCAGTTCCGGCAGGTCGGCGCAGATCAGACCGGCGCCGATGTTGGCCCCGAAGCGCGTGCTGTCGAGATTGGGCTCGCCCACGGCCTCGCCGCGCTCGAGCAGGCAGCGCGTCCGCAGGCCCGCGTCGCGCACGGCCTGGTGCGCCGCGACGACGGCCAGCACGATGTCGCGGGCCATGATCTTGGCGGCCTTGCGATAGCTCTTCGGCACGAAATCGTTGATGCTCAGGCCGGCGATCTCGGCCCCGATCTGCGACCGGAAGCGGCTCGGATCGAAGGCCTGCACCCGGCGCACGGCATTGCGCCGCTCGAGCAGCGCGGTCCACAGCGCGCTCACGCCAATCCCCAGCGGCGTGACGGGTCCCAGGCCGGTGATGACGACGCGGCGGCTGCTCACAATCGAATCCTCTCCGTGCCGCGCTGCCGGTAGGTCGTCAGCAGCGCCAGAAACTCCTCGGTGAACACGAAGTTCTCCTCCGGAAACTCGCGCCCGCCGAGATTCTGATCGATGTGCGAAAACACCAGGTCGACCTCGCCCACCAGCGTCGTGCCGCAGTGGATCGTCCCCCGCGTCACCGCCCCGGCTTGGTGCAACTGCTCGATCCGCGCCTCGAACCGCACCTGCTGGCCCGGGCGGACCAGCTCATGGAAGACGGCCCGCTGCACCTTCGCCAGGATGACCTTCTCCCGGAAGCGGCGGGCCTCGCCCACCAGAATCCCGGCCGTCTGCGCCATCCCTTCGATCAGCAGGCTGGCCGGCATCACCGGAAAGCCCGGAAAATGATCGTGCAGGTGGTCCTCCGCCAGCGTGACGTTCTTCACCGCCACGGCCCGCGTGCCGGATTCGAACTCCTCGAAGCGGTCGAACCAGATCCAGCGCACGGGGGGCCTCGGTCCTACTTCGCCGCGAGCTTCTGCTCGATGAAGTTCACGATCGTGCCGACCGTGAACACGCTCTGAATCTTGTCGATGCTGGGATCCTTCTCGAACGTCGCCCAGTCGCCGTCCCGGATGCGCTCCTTGAGCGCCTTCAGCCCGGCCGCGTTCAGCTTGCGGTTCTCCTGATAGGCCGGGTTGGTGATGATGTCGTTCTGCGTGAGCTCATCCTGCGAAATCTTCACGCCGAACGCCTTCTCCAGCCGGAAGATGATGTCCAGGAAATCGATCGACTCGGCCCCCAGGTCATTGAACAGTGTCGCCGTCTCGGTCACCTCGTCCGGCTCGACGCTCAGCGCGTCCACCAGGGACTGCCGAACCTTCTCGAAGATCTCCGCACGCGACATGGTCGCCATAACTGGCTCCTTCCACGGACCGCGCCTCGGCGCCGCGCGCCGCGCCGGTGCCGGCCCCGGCCGCTGCGCCCTTCCACAACAGACCGAACAGCCCACGTTGCTGGTCCCGCAGCCGGGCATCCAGCCCCGCCCACTCCGCCCCGCCCGCGGCCAGCGTCAGGTGCCGCAGCGTGAGCCGCCCCTTGACGATCTCGCGGCCGTCCACGAGCCCCCGGGCCGCGAACGTGCTCGCGGCGTCGCCCAGCTCCTGGCACGTGGATTCCAGCGTCAGCACCTGCCCGGGCGCCACGAAGCTCTTATACGTAACGTTCCGGGCCTCCTTGAGCAACACCAGGCTCGGCGCGAACTCCAGCCGTTCCCGCACGAGCCACGCGCTGGCCTGCACCAGCGCCTCGAGCATCAGCACCCCCGGCAGCACCGGGAACCGCGGAAAGTGGTCCGCGAGGTATTCCTCGGCCAGCGACAGCGCCTTCTGGGCGACGATGCGCTTTCCGGGCTCGAGTTCCACGATGCGATCCACCAGCAGAAACTTCACGCGGGCGTTCCCTCGCGGTTGGTGGGCCAACGCCGCCGCCGCGCTGCGCAACCCGCGCGGCACGAACCGGTTCGCCCGAAGGGCGGGATTGTAGCCGCCGGCCCCCGGCCCGTCACGCCCGGCGGATGTGGTCCGGGCGCTCCCGACCGACGCGCCGGTGGCGTCGCCGCGGCTCATCGAACCGCGGCGCCAGGCCGCCCGGACGCTCCCGGTCGACCTGCCGGTGGCGTTGACCGGCAGCCCATCACGCCCGGCTGATGTGGTCCGGATGCTCCCGCACGTGGGCCGCAATGCCGTCCGCGTACCGCTGCATCAGGTCCCGGATCAGCTCCGGCGTCTCCCCCTCCGCCCCCTCGGCCGGCACGTACAGCGGCGGATTCACGATCAGTCGGAAGTAGAAGTTCGGCCGGGACACCACGAAGGCCTGGCAGATCGTCGCCCCGCATCGCAACGCGACCTGGAGCGTGCCGGTCAGAAACTCGCGCGTCTCGCCGAAGACGCGCACCGGGCAGGTCTTGAGCTGGAGCCCGCGGACGCGGCCCACGTCCAGCGCGCTGCCCACCACCCGGTTCTCGTGGAAGCAGCGGTAGATCTCCCGCGGAAAGCTGTCCGCGTACAGCACCCGCACCGCCGCGTACTCCGGGAAGGACTTCGCATATTTCTCCTGAATGTAGCGCCGCAACGCGCCCTCGTTCCGATCGCGCACCCCGGCACACCGGTACCCCAGCAGCGCCATCAGCAAACCCGCCACGTGGTGCGAGCCGTTGTGGCTCAGCATCACGTACACCCCGCGGCCGCGGGCCAGCGCCTCATCCAGGTGCTGCCGGCCGTGGAACCGGATGCGCCGCATGATCTTCTCCCGCGGCAGGCGGTCGAAGATCAGGTAGAACAGCTTGTCGCAGCGGGTGCGGCAGAAGTAATCGCGGATGATCCGGCGCCGCCGGGCCGGCTCCAGCCCCTCGGGAAACACCCGCGCCAGTTCGCGGGCGTACCGCGCCCGCCGCCTGAAGTTCAGCACATACTCGATCGTCCCGAACCAGCGCCCGAGGAAATACAGCCCCCGCAGACTGAACAGCCGGACCCAGCCGGTCAGGAAATGCCGCACGAGCCCGAACTTCAGCCGGTCGTACAGCCCGGCGCGTTTCTCGGCCGGCTGCCGCTCCCCGGTGCCCACCGGCTCGGAGGTACGGTCAGCTTTCCGTGCGGCTTCTGCGCCGGTCATACAGCGGACCCTGACTGCGCGTCGCGACCACGCCCGACATTCTCAGGGCGAGCCCCCGAATCCGCAATAGCCCGGCCGCGAGGCTCCCGATATCAGACGCTCGCGCCCGCCTCGCCGCCGCGTCGGCCGGCCTGGATCGAGCGCACTTCGACCCGCAACCGGTTGAGTGCCGCGCGCACCCGCACGATGAACTGCTCGAGCTGGTTGTGGACCTCTCCGGTCGGATCGCGCAAATCGTCCAGCAGCGTCTCGAGTTGCAAGATCAGTCCCGCCAGCCAGTCGCTGTCCAGCGCCCGAATCCGCTCCACCGCCGCTCGGTAGGCCGCCTCCGCGCGGTGCAACTCCGCGCTGTCGGCCGGCGCCTGGCGCACCACCTGCTCGTAATGCCGGATCGCGGTCGCCAGTTGCTTGATCTCGTCGGCCACGGCCCGCTCACGGCGGAGCAGCTCGCGCCGCAGCTCGCGCGTCTCGCTCTGTTCCTCGCTGTTGGTGATCCGGGCCCGCAGCTCGGCCAGCATGACCTCGGGCACCAGGCCCGGGACGAGCGTCCGGATGGCATCGAACCGCCGCAGAATCCACGCGGCGGTTTTCGCGTCGCCGGCCTGGGCGGCGGCAGCCCCCTGGTCCGCCAGTTCGCGCAGTTGCCGACGGTAGGTCGCGATTCGACGCAGGAACCGGTCGTGCTGCTCCTCGCAGCGCTGCAGGCTCTCCGCGGTGATGTGCGCCGGGAAGCGGGCCCGCAGCTCGCGCAGCGCGGTCAGGGCCTGCTGCGCCGAGTGCTCGTCGAAATGCGTGAGCGCCGCCTCGAAATCGCTCAGACGCCGCGCGAACCTCGCCAGCACCTCCGCCCGGGTCGGAAAAGCGCGGGCCGCCGGTACGTCAAAGGCATGTTGCAGCTTCGACGCCTGCCGCTGCGCGCGGTGCTCGGCCTCCGCCGCCGGCAGTCGCACTAGCGCCGCCTCGCGCTCCGCGATGAAACCGCGCAACATGCTCATGAGCTGCGCGTCCGCGACCACCTCCGGATGGTTGAGCGCCCGCCGCGCCACGGCTTGCAACGACGCCGAGTCCACGGCCTCCCGCATGATCTCCGCCGTGAGCTGCTGGTAGACGTCCTGCCGCCGCCGATCCCGGGCCGGCATCCCCTGCCCGGGCAGCCCAAACACGGCCAAACCAAGCAGCGGGGCGGCCACGCCGCGCAGCCCGGCCGGACGCACCGAAGCATCCAGGGACACGAGGGAGATCCGCGCGGTCGGCGACAGCCAGCCGAGCCGCCACAACTGCCGCCGCAAGCGGCGGCGCAGCCGCGCCGGCAGTACTCCCGTCACCGCCGTCGCCACCCCGGCCGGCGTGAGAACGCCCCCCGCGCCCAGGGCCCGTTGCAGCGCGCCCTCGGCCTCGGCGCACCACCGCGCTGTCGGGTCGGACCGAGCCACGCTCGCACCTCGCGGATGCCGCAGGTCCAACCGCCCCAGTATACCGCGCCGCAGCCGATCCCGCCCCTGGGGCAGCGCCAGGCCGGCATCACGGCCGGGGGAGGCCCAGTCGCGCTCGGGCCGCCTCCCGCTGCGCGGCGTATTTCTTCTCGACCGCCTCGCGGGCGGTGTGTTGCAGCACGATGTCGCCGGCGTCGAAGCGCAGCAGATTGCCGCGCTCGTCGACGATCAGCGTGCTGGGCTTCTGCACGAAGCCGTCCTGCACCTCGAACGCGAACGCCCGCCCCGTGTGCCCGGGCACCTGCCGCTCGCCGACGAGCTGCATACTGTGCATCAGGAGGGCCCGCGTCTCTGTGTTGTACACCGCGAAGGCGTACGCGTCCGGGTCCAGGCTCAGCAGCAGCCCGGGCAAGATCCGCGTCCAGGCCAGGTCCAGGTACACGGGCCCGACGCTCAGCGGCTTGCTCGGCGGCGGCAGGTGGGCGTCAAGGCTCGTCGTGTAACTCGAAAACAGCACGTCGTCCTCGCGGACCACCTGGTCCATCTTGGTGACCGGCGCCGCCGCCCCCGGGGCCGCCTGCCGCTGCTCGTACTCGATCATCTCGCTGCGGAAGTCGAGACTTGTGAACGCGAACAACCGCGCCACCCGCGCTGTCCCGTCCGCGCTGAACCACCAGGTCCACTCCCGCACGCACATGCCCTCCTTCGCCACGCGTCGCGGAGCGTTCGCCGGGCTGAACACGTATTCCTCGCGCGTCACCCGCCGCTCCAGATAACCCACCGGCTGACCGCCCACGAACAGCTCGAACACGCGGGTTTCCTCGTCCGGCCGGATCTCTTGCGCCTGACGCCGAACGCGTGCGAGCAGCTCCCGGCCGCGCTCGAACGCCGGCGCCAGCCGCTCGGCCGCCTCGGCGTCGTACAGCACCCGTACCGTAGCGACCAACTGCTCGAACTCACCGCGGACCCGTTGCTCATCTTCCGCATCGAGCACGGTTCCGTTGTAAGTGAGGACCCACACGGTGTTCGGATCGAACGGCAGGCACAGCGAGTGGTTCCGAACCAGCGTGGCGCCGAACTTCGTGGCGTACGACAGGACAGCGCCCGCGCGCGGCGGCACCCGGGTGGTCTCCCAGTCGACCCGCGGCGCTTGCGTCCGCTCGGCGACCGTCTTGCCGAAATCCACCACCCAATCTTCGAACGGCTTCATCGGAAAGCTGCGGAACACGACGATTTGCAGCCCGCGCTGACCGTCAGGACTGTTTCCCCGCAGCAGGCCGATCGCCCCCGCGAGCGGCTGGAAGCGGGTGCGGTCGTACCGCCAGCCGGCGGGCACCTGCAACTCGAAGCCGAAGGCCGGGTCCGTATACGGAATCAGTGCGGGACTGGTAGTGGCTTGGGTGGTCTGTCCGTCCGCGACCGCCACCGCCAACAGCCACGCGACCGCCGCGAGCGCCGCTCGCGCGAATCCCCGGCCCGCACGCCTCTGACAGCGCATTGGATTCATGGGCGTAGTTTAGTTACGCTGCCGCCCCTGTAAACCGGGAGAGTCGCGTGCCGCTCGCCGCGCTGGAGTTCGCCCTGTCGATCTCGTGGACCGCCGCGTGGTTCTGGGCAACTCTGCTGATCGGGCTCGTCTGGCTCCGCCGCCACCTTGACCTCAACGCCGCCGCGCAAGAGCCGATCCTCTCCGAGCGCGACGCCGTCGGCCCCGAGCCGCTACCCACGCTCACCGTGCTGGTCGCGGCCAAGGACGAGGAGCCTAACATCGGAGCCTGTATCGCCGGGCTCCTCGCTCAGGACTACCCCGGGCTCGAAATCGTCGCCGTCAACGACCGTAGCAGCGACCGCACGGGGGCAATCCTCGACAGCCTCGCGGCGCGCGACGGTCGGATCCGCGTGATCCACGTGCGCGAGCTACCGGCCGGTTGGGCTGGCAAGAACCACGCCATGCACCTTGGCGTGCAGGCCGCCGGCGGAGAGTTCCTGTGTTTCACGGACGCCGACTGCCGGTTCCATTCCCCCCTTCTGCTTCAGGCGGCGCTGCGGTTCGCGCGCCGCGCGGGCGTCGACTTCCTCTCCGTCCTGCCGCACCTGGATGCGTTCACGTTCTGGGAGCGCGTCGTTCAGCCACCTGCCGGGGCCATCATGGTTTTCTGGTTCCCGCCCGACAAGGTCAACGACCCCCGCTCGCCCCGAGCGTACGCCAACGGCGCCTTCATGCTCCTCTCGCGGGCGGCGTACGCCGCCTGTGGCGGACACGAGCGCTTCAAGACCGCATTGAATGAGGACATGCACTTCGCCCGTGCGGCCAAACAGGCGGGACTGCGCCTGCGGGTCATCCGCGGCGGCCGCCTCTATAGCTGCCGCATGTACGTCGGGTTTCGACAAATCTGGCGCGGCTGGTCGCGTATCTTCTACGGCTGTTTCGGCAGCGTGCCCCGCCTGCTGGTCAGCGTCGTGTTTCTCACGGTCTTCAGCCTGTCGCCGTACCTCACCCTGCTCTTAGCGGCCATCTCGCCGGCTCCGGGCAGCCTGGCTGCCGCCGCGATGCTGGCGATCGCCGCCCAACAGTCCGTGCTCTGGCGGTTCTACCGTCTGAGCCACGTCGCGCCGACCTGGGCCCTCACCTGGCCAGTGGGGGCGGCCCTATGCCTCGGCATGACCTGCAACGCGCTGACACGCCATTGGGGCGCCCGGACCACCTGGCGCGGGACAACCTACACGGGGGGCGCGTGAGAAGGCCGGCTCCGGTCAGTCCCCGACGCGCGACGCCGACCGCCACATCCGCAACCGCAGCAGCCCCGAAGGCGCGCCGCGGAGTATCCCACCCCGTTTGCCCACTTTGCTACGGCTCGTAGCAGTCGCCGGCGCGGAGAGGATCGTGCAGCGCGCTCGCGCAGCGGTTGGACCGGAGTGGCCGGCGGCCCCGATTGAGGCGGCACACCGAACGTCGAAAGAACCGACCCACCGGGGCTATCCCGGATCTCCACGACGTTCGAGTGAGGGCGTTTTCAACGCGCTTCCGTGTGGCCGCACCTGGAACGGTTCCGAGACTGCAAGTATATTTTTTTCAGGCACTTGCAGTTATTACTCCCGATCAAAGGTCACTGCGCGATTCACCCGAGCGCAGTTTTTTCGCGAATTCTCCTTGCGTTTCGGCGACCACAACCTATAGGTGATCGTATGGACTCGGCGTACACCCGGTTGTTGAGGGACCCGCGAACGGATGCGCTGGTATCGGCTTGACTCCGCGTGCAAGTTAGGTTACTATTCGCACGAATGGAGAACGAACTCGGGTGACGCAGCGTGGTACCGTCGACGCAAAGGAGTGTGCGAGGTGACCACAGAAAAATGGCAAGCCGGCCGCATGTTGTGCTTGCTCGGCCCCGGTGGGGAGTTCTGTCGCGAAGTCCGCGCCGCGGGCGATGGCCTGGCCGACCTCGTTGAAACGCCCTTGTCAGCCGCAGAGCAGGCGCACTTGCGCACTTGTCTGACGCGGCAGTTCGGGGGGGTGCTGCCGGAGATGGTTGAGCAGGCCGCGGCCGAGGCGGATGCCCGCGTGTGGTTGCCGGTCCGCCGTCCTCTGCCACCCGTGTTCATCGGGTCGCTCAGCGCGTATCTGGCGGAGGAATACGATGACGCTTCGAAACTCGGAGAAACGGCGTTCGTCGCTGACCCCCAAACAGCTCCGGATTCTGACGTACGTGCGGGACTTTTCGAGGGCCCGGGGATACGCCCCGACGATGCAGGAGCTGGCGGACGAGTTCGGCGTCAGCAAGGTCACCGTGTTCGAGCACATCGCCGCCCTCCAGAAGAAAGGTTTCCTCAAGCGTTCGCGGCACAAGGCACGCTCTTTGCGACTTAGCGGCGAGTACCAGTTTCCCGACGAGCGTCCGACCCGCCTGCCTCTCGTCGGCACCATCGCCGCGGGCCGCCCGATCGAGGCGATCGAAGATCGCCAGGTGCTGGACCTGGAGGAGCTGTTCGTATCCCCGCACGAAACGTTCGTGCTCCGCGTCCGCGGGGACAGCATGATCGAGGACAACATCTGCGACGGCGATTACGTCGTCGTCGAGCGCCGCAACACGGCCCAGAACGGCGAAACGGTCGTCGCGCTGCTCGACGACGGTGAGGCCACGCTCAAACGGTTCTATCGCGACCCCGAGGGCATTCGCCTCCAGCCCGCGAACCCCAACTACGCCCCCATCCGCGTTCAGAACGTGCAGATCCAGGGCGTGGTCGTGGGCGTAATCCGTAAGGTCTGACGGTGCCGATCCGCCCACGGGCGGCGCCCGCGCCCGCCTCCGGGCGTCGTCGGCCGCTATCCGCAAAACACCCCCGCCCCTACAATACTGGACCCGTCGGTCGCCTGCGCCCGACGGCCGAGATCCCTCTCGAGAGGAGAGCCCCAGCATGGCGGTGCCCAACGATCGCAAGTACTCGCAGACGCACGAGTGGTTCAAGGCCGAGGGCGAGCAGGTCACCATCGGCATCACCCAGTTCGCCGCCGACGAGTTGACCGACATTACGTTCGTCGACCTGCCCAAGGTCGGTGCGCGGATCGAGGCCGGCAGCCACTTCGGCGAGGTCGAATCCGTCAAAGCCACCAGCGAGCTCTTCTCGGCCGTGTCCGGAGAGGTCGTCGCCGTCAATGAGCGGCTCGGCGACGAGCCGGGGCTGCTGAACACCGACCCGTTCCACGCGGGCTGGCTGCTGCGCATCCGCTGCGACGACCTCAGCCCGCTGAGCAAGCTGATGGACGGCGCCGCCTACGATAAGATGATCGCGCAGCACTAGTTCCGCCCGCCGGGGCGAGTGCGGGGCGCGGGGCCGACCGGCCCGCCCGCTCCGCGCAACCCTCACGCGGTGCCCGTGCGGTGCGGGGCGTCCCCGGCCGCCGCCCCCGGCGGCGGCCCCTCGGAGTAGCCGACCCGATGTCCCACGTGTTCTCGACACCCGACCTGCTCAGCCCGTCCGACACGTTCATCCACCGCCACATCGGCCCGCGCGACGACGACATCCGCGCGATGCTGGCCGTCCTCGGGCTGGACTCCCTCGAGGCCCTGATCGACAGCACGGTTCCCCAATCGATCCGCTTCGACCGCGAACTCCGCATCGGCCCCCCGCGCGGCGAATACGAGCTGCTCGGCGAGCTGCGGCGGATTGCCGGCCGGAATCGCCTCTGCCGCTCGTTCATCGGGTGCGGCTACTACGGCACGATCACGCCGCCCGTCATTCAGCGGAACATCCTCGAGAACCCGGGCTGGTACACGCAGTACACCCCCTACCAGGCCGAAATCGCGCAGGGCCGCCTCGAAGCGCTGATGAACTTCCAGACCATGGTCGCCGACCTGACCGGCCTGCCGCTGGCCAACGCATCGTTGCTCGACGAGGCCACCGCGGCCGCCGAGGCGATGACCATGTGTCACCGCATCGCCCGCAACGACCGCACGGCGTTCTTCGTCGCCGCGAGCTGCCATCCGCAGACGATTGCCGTCGTTCGGACCCGCGCCCGGCCGCTGGGAATCGAACTCGTCGTCGGGGATCCCCTGACCTGCGACTTCTCCACTGGCCGTTTCTTCGGGGCCCTCGTGCAGTACCCCACCACCGACGGCCGGCTGGAGCGCTACGAGACCCTCACGCAGTCCGCCCACGCCGCCGGCACGCTGGTGGTCGTCGCGACCGACCTGCTGGCGCTGACGCTCCTGCGGCCGCCCGGCGAATTCGGGGCCGACATCGCCGTCGGCGCGGCGCAGCGCTTCGGCGTGCCGCTGGGTTTCGGTGGCCCGCACGCGGCCTTCATGGCCACACGGGCGGAGCACGCGCGGCAGATGCCCGGCCGCCTCATCGGCGTGTCGCGCGACGCCCGCGGTCGCGTCGCGTACCGCCTGGCCGTCCAGACGCGCGAGCAGCACATTCGCCGCGAGAAGGCCACCAGCAACATCTGCACGGCCCAGGTGCTGCTCGCGATCATCGCTGGCATGTACGCCGTCTACCACGGGCCGCAGGGCCTGCGCCGCATCGCGCAGCGGGTTCAGGCGCTCACCGCGGTGCTGGCCGAGGGCCTGCGGCGCCTGGGGTACGACACCGCGCGGGAGCCCGTCTTCGACACGCTGCACGTGCCGGTCAATGGCGCGGCACGGGCCGCGGTTCTCGACGCGGCCCGGACCCGCGGGATCAACCTGCGCACCGATCTGCCCGGACTGGGCGTCTCGCTCGACGAGACGACGACCCGCGCGGATGTCGCCACACTGTGGGAGGTCTTCGCGGCCGGACGGCCGGTGCCCTTCTCGGTCGACGACCTGGCCCGCTCGGTGCACCCCCGGTTGCCCAGCGCCCTGGAGCGCACGAGCCCGTATCTCACTCACCCCGTGTTCAATTCGTACCACTCCGAACACGAGATGCTGCGGTACATCCGGCGGCTGGAGGCCCGCGACCTGTCGCTGTGCCAGTCGATGATCCCGCTCGGCTCCTGCACCATGAAGCTCAACGGCACGGCCGAGATGATGCCGATCACCTGGCCCGAGTTCGCCGACCTGCACCCGTTCGCTCCGCCGGACCAGACCCGCGGCTACCAGGAGCTGTTCCGGCAGCTCGAGACGTGGCTGGCTGAAATCACGGGGTTCGCCGCGGTCTCGCTCCAGCCCAACTCGGGCGCGGCGGGCGAGTACGCCGGTCTGCTGACGATCCGGGCCTACCACGCGTCCCGCGGCCAAGGCCACCGCGACGTGTGTCTGATCCCGGTCTCCGCGCACGGCACGAACCCGGCCAGCGCCGTCATGGCCGGCTGCCGGGTCGTGTCGGTCGCCTGCGATGAGCACGGCAACGTCGACCTGGCCGACCTGCGGGCCCGCGCCGCCGAGCATCGCGACCGCCTGGCCGCGATCATGGTGACGTACCCCTCGACGCACGGCGTTTTCGAGGAGGGAATCAAGGACATCTGCGCGATCGTTCACGAGTACGGGGGGCAGGTGTACATGGACGGCGCCAACATGAACGCACAGGTCGGCTTGTGCCGGCCGGCCGACATGGGCGCGGACGTCTGCCACCTGAACCTGCACAAGACGTTCTGCATTCCGCACGGGGGCGGCGGCCCGGGCATGGGGCCGATCGCCTGCGCGGCGCACCTCGCCCCCTTCCTGCCCAACCACCCGCTCGTCCCGACGGGCGGCCCCCAGTCGCCCGGGCCCGTGGCGGCCGCCCCCTGGGGCAGCGCCAGCATCCTCCCAATCTCGTGGATGTACATCGGACTGATGGGCGGCGTCGGTCTCAAGAAGGCCTCACAGGTCGCGATCCTCAACGCCAACTACATGGCCCACCGGCTCCGGGATCATTATCCGCTGGTCTATTGCGGGCGCAACGGCCGCGTCGCCCACGAGTTCATCATCGACCTGCGCGAGTTCCAGAAGACGGCGCAGATCACGCCCGACGACGTGGCCAAGCGGCTGATGGACTTCGGCTTCCACGCCCCCACGATGTCGTGGCCGGTGGCCGGCACGCTGATGATCGAGCCGACCGAAAGCGAGTCGCGCGCCGAATGCGACCGACTGTGCGATGCCCTGATCGCGATTCGGGAGGAGATCCGGGCGATCGAGCAGGGCCGCATCCGGGTCGAGGACAGCCCGCTACGCCATGCCCCGCACACCGCGGCCGACGTGACCGCGACGGAGTGGAACCGGCCCTACTCGCGCGAGCAAGGGGTTTTCCCCGCACCCTGGGTGCGGGAACGGAAGTTCTGGCCGGCGGTCGGCCGGGTAGACAACGTTTGGGGTGACCGGCACCTGTTCTGCACCTGCCCCACCGTGGAGGACCTCGCCGCAGCGCCCGCATAACGTTCCGGGACGGCTTTTGTGGCCGCCACGGGCGGCGTTGCCGCGCCATGCCTCCCGGCGTTACGCTCCCCCTCGGCCCCACGTCACGTGGCGCGCTCGAGGAGAGCTCTGATGCCGCTGCCTGCCCTGCGCATCGACTACGCGAACGTCCTGGACACCGCCGTCGGCGCGACGCACGGCCTGAGCCTCGCCGAGCTGCGGCGGGCCGAGCCGGAGGTGAAAGCCCTCGTCGCCCGCATCGAACGCGAGCGCAAGGCCGGCCAGCACCGGTATCGCGAGCTGCCGCACGACACGGCCATGCTTGCGACCGTGCAGGCCGCGGTGCGCCGCTGCCGCGGCAAGTTCGAGAACCTCGTCGTGCTCGGGATCGGCGGGTCGGCCCTCGGCAACATCGCGCTGCAGACGGCCCTCAATCCGTGCTTCTACAACCTGATGAGCCCCCGCGAGCGCCGCGGCCCGCGGCTGTTCGTGATGGACAACGTGGACCCCGCCCAGTTCGGCGATCTGCTGGACCTGCTGGGCCCCTCGCTGCGCAAGACGTTGTTCAACGTCATCAGCAAGTCGGGCGAGACGGCCGAAACGGCGGCGCAATTCCTCGTCGTCCGCGACCTGCTGCGGCGCAAGCTCGGGGCGGCCGGTCTGCGGGCCAATCTGCTGGTCACCACCGATCCGGAAGGCGGCACGATGCGCGGCATCGTCGACGCCGAAGGTTATGCCTCGCTGCCCGTGCCGCCGGGCGTGGGCGGGCGGTTTTCCGTGCTCTCGGCGGTCGGCCTCTTTTCGGCCGGCCTGTGCGGGATCCGGATCGATCAACTGCTGGCCGGAGCCGCCGCGATGGACCGCCGCGTCGCGAAAACGGCCGTGCGGCAGAATCCGGCGGCGCTGCTGGCGCTGCTGCTGTACCTGTTCTACGTGCGCGGCAAGCGGCTGCACGTCATGATGCCGTACAGCTACGCTCTCAAGGACCTGGCCGACTGGTATCGGCAGCTATGGGCGGAGAGTCTCGGCAAGCGTCTCGACCTCGACGGGCACGTCGTCAACGTCGGGCCGACGCCCATCAAGGCACTGGGCGCCACAGACCAGCACTCGCAGGTGCAGCTCTACCGCGAGGGGCCCAATGACAAGGTGTTCATCTTCCTCGAGGTCGAGCGGCACGCACGCGACGTGAAGATCCCACGGGCCGCCGGCCTGCCGGCCGAGCTCGACTATCTCCAGGGCCGTTCGCTGGGCGCCCTGTTGAACGCCGAGAAGCGCGCGACCGAGTACGCCCTGGTCGCGAGCGAGCGGCCGTGCCTGACGATCCGCTTCCCGGTGGTCCGCGCGGAGACGGTCGGCCAGTTCATCCTGCTGTGGGAGGCGGCGACGACGATCGCGGGCGGCCTGCTGCACATCAACCCGTACGACCAGCCGGCGGTGCAGATGGGCAAGGAGTTCACGTTCGCCCTCATGGGCAAGCGCGGCTTCGAGCGTCAGGCCCGCGAGTACGCTCAGGCGGCCCGGCGGGGCGGCAGACACGTCGTGTGACCCGGCGCGCGGCGGGGTCCGACCCGCGGGCCCTCACGGCGGCACCCGACCGGCCGACGAACGGGCCCGCGGCGCCGTGCGGCGCGCTGCCGCCGGGCCGCGCCACGGCCTCCGTCGGCGCCTTCCCGCCGCACCGTCCGCCCGGGTCCGCGCGCGACCGCTAGGCCAGGTTCATCGTCATCAGGAACAGTCGGTTGTTCTCGACGCGCTCCAGCCGGTTCCGCAGCAGCTCGACCGCCTCGACGGGGTTCATGTCGGACAGCACCCGCCGCAGCATGTAGACCTTCTCCAGCTCCTGCGGGTGCAGCAACAGCTCTTCCTTGCGGGTGCCGGAGGCGGCGATGTTGATCGCCGGCCAGACGCGCTTGTCGACCAGGCGGCGGTCGAGGTGCAGTTCGCTGTTGCCGGTGCCCTTGAACTCCTCGAAGATCACCTCGTCCATCTTCGAGCCGGTGTCCACCAGGGCCGTGCCGATGATGGTCAGGCTGCCCCCCTCCTCGATGTTCCGGGCCGCACCGAAGAAGCGCTTGGGCTTCTGGAGGGCGTTGGCGTCGACACCGCCCGTCAAGATCTTGCCGGAGTGCGGCACCTCGGTGTTGTACGCCCGGGCCAGGCGCGTGATCGAGTCGAGCAGGATCACCACGTCGCGGCCGTACTCGACCAGGCGCTTGGCCTTGTCGATGACCATCTCGGCCACCTGCACGTGGCGGCTGGCCGGTTCGTCGAACGTCGAGCTGATCACCTCGGCCTTGGTGGCCCGCTGCATCTCGGTCACTTCCTCCGGGCGCTCGTCGATCAGCAAAATGATCACGTAGGCGTCCGGGTGGTTGGTCGTGATCGAGTTGGCCATCTTCTGGAGCAGCACCGTCTTGCCCGTGCGCGGCGGCGCCACGATCAGCATGCGCTGGCCGAAGCCGATCGGCGTGACCAGGTCGACGATCCGCATGTTGAGCTCTTTGGGCGTCGTCTCGAGGAAGATGCGCCGGTTCGGGTGCAGCGGCGTCAGGTCCTCGAAGTTCGTCTTCTCCGTGACGGACTCGGGGCTTTCATAGTTGATCGCTTCCACCCGCAGCAACGCGAAGTATCGCTCGCTCTCCTTCGGCGGCCGGATCTGCCCGGCCACGATGTGGCCGCTGCGCAGCCCGAAGCGGCGAATCTGCGACGGGCTGACGTAGATGTCGTCCGGGCACGGCAGGTAGTTGTACTCGGGACTGCGCAGGAAGCCGAACCCGTCCTGAAGGACCTCCAGCACCCCCTCGCCGTACAACAGGCCGTTCTGGTTGATCCGACGCTTGAGAATCTGGAAGATGAGGTCCTGCTTGGGCAGGCCCACGTACTCCTCGATGCCCTCCTTCCGGGCCACCTCGTGGAGCTCGTTGACCGTCATCTTCTGCAGGTCGGTGATGTGCAGCTCGCCGCGCTTGATCCGCTCGTACTTCTCATGCGTCTCGCGGTCGATCGGCGAACCGTCGTCGTACTCATCCTTCCGTCGCTTCCCCTTGCCGCGCTCCTCGCCGCCCGCCGCGTCGCGCTCGCCGCCGGGTGCCCCGGCCTCGGGCTCCGTGAGACCAGGCGGCGCGGCCACGAACTGCGACTCCTCGGCCGGCGCCTCCGGCGCTTCCGTTGCGGGGCTTTCGACCTCGTCCGGAACGCTGTCCACCACGTCCTGTGGTTTCTTTTTGCCGCGGGGCCGCGGCGTCGCCTTCGCCATGCTGTCACTCCAGTCCGAACCCGCTCTCAAACCTCCGGCGGTAGGGTGCTCGTCGGGTACGGGTGTCCGGCGACGGGCCGCTCACGCGCGGCGCTGCGTCCCCCGGACGATTCTTTCAAGGATGTCGGCCACTTGTGGACGAACCGCGCCAGGCGAGCCGTTGTTGTCAACCACGAAATCCGCCCGCCGTCGTTTCTCGTCAGCGGAAAGCTGCCATCGTTCCCGGCGTTCTACCTCGGCATCCGTCCAACCGCGGCTCACCCGCAGCCGCTCCCGGCGCCGGGACGCCTCGGCGTCCACGTAGATTACTACGTCGCACAGACGATCGAGGTTGCTTTCGAACAGGAGCGGGGAATCGATGACGATGGCCTTGACCGCTGAGTTCGTTTGCTCGTGCACAATAATAGCCGCCCGTTCCTTCGCAATCAAGGGGTACAAAAGCGATTCCAGCCGTTGCTTCTCCGCCCCGTCCGCGAAAACGATCTCGCCGATCCGCCGGCGGTCGGGCGTTCCGTCCGGCCGCCGGACCCCGGGGCCCCACCACCTTTCCAGCTCGGCGAGGACCTCCGGTCGGGCGAGGATCGCGTGGCTGAGCCGGTCCGAATCGATGACGCAGCAACCGAGTTCCGCCAGGATCGCCGCCACATGTGATTTTCCGGCGCCGATACCGCCGCACAGCCCGATGATCGGCTTGCCGGGGGTCGCGTCTGTATCCACGGGAAGGCCCGCCGTCTCGGCCGCCGTCCGGCCCCCGCTGCGCCCGGGCCACATTCGCACCCGGTGGTATCTTTCTGGCACGGGGCGCCGGGGATGTCAATACCCTTCGACGGCGACGTGGCACTGGTCCCCCGCGCGCGGCGGCCCGGTCCTACCGCGCGCGGGGGCTGCGACGCCCCCGCGGTCGGCGGCCTCGTGCGGTGCGGAACGCCGCACCGACGGACGGCGCCGGACGACCGCCGGTGCGGCCCCGTGGCGCGGTCGCCCGGGGCGGCCTCCGACCTGATACGCCGGAACGGTGAAGTCCGCGGCCTCAAGACCCCGGTGGCGGCGCCGCCCGGGGCGACCTCCGACCCGCGCTTGACGGTACAATCCCACCCGGTCGCTCCCGGCCGGAGGTCTGCCGTGTCGACGGCTCCGTCTCGCAAGCCTGACGCCGACGAGCCGCTGCTCTCGCCCGATTTCCTGCACCGCCTCGAGCAGCTCGAGATCATCTCGCGCAAGGTCTTCATCGGGCGGATGAAGGGCGAGCGGCGCAGCAAGAAGCGCGGCGAGTCGGTCGAGTTCGCCGATTACCGCAACTACGTGGTCGGCGACGATCTGCGCTTTCTGGACTGGAACATTTACGCCCGCCTCGAGCGCCTGCTGCTCAAGCTGTTCCTCGAAGAGGAGGACCTCAACGTCACGCTGCTGCTGGACACCTCCCGCAGCATGGACTGGGGCAACCCCCACAAGGGGTTGTACATCAAGCGCGTCGCGGCCGCCCTGGCCTACATCGGCCTGATCAACTACGACCGCATCAGCCTCTACGCCTACTCCGACGCGCTGACGCGCGAAATGCGCGGGGTGCGCGGCCGGCGACTCGTCTCGCAGGTGATCCGGTTCCTCCAGGACCTGCCGCTGGCGGGTCCGTCGAACTTCGCGGCCGTCGCGAAGCGCTTCGCGGTGCGCTACACCGGCAAGGGCGTGGTCGTGGTCCTGAGCGACTTCATGGACAAGAGCGGGTACGCCGACGGGCTGCGCTACCTGCTTAGCCGCCACCTCGACCTGTACGTGATCCAGGTGCTTTCGCCCGAGGAGATCGAGCCGGGCCTCGCCGGCGACCTGAAGCTGCGAGACGTCGAGGACGACGACCTGGCGGAGGTCACGATCAGCAAGCCGCTCCTCGACCGGTACAAGGCCAACCTGCGGGCCTACTGCGCCGAGCTGCGCGACTATTGCACCCGCCGCGGCATCACGTACCTGTTCACCAGCACGCGCGTGCCGTTCGACACGCTGGTGCTGACCTACCTCCGGCTGCGCGGCCTACTGCGGTAGGCCCCGCTGGTCGCGGGACGGCGGCGATGGTACGTTGTTGGTGCGGGGTGGGGCGCCCCGCGCGTGCCGGAGACGCCGGTGAGTTTCCTCAGCCCCTTATTCGCCGCCGCGGTCGCCGCGGTCGTCATCCCGGCGCTGCTCATCCTCTACTTTCTCAAGCTCCGCCGGCGCGAGGAAATCGTACCGTCCACGCTCCTGTGGAAGCGGGCGGTGCAGGACCTCCAGGTCAACGCCCCCTTCCAGCGCCTCCGCAAAAGCCTGCTGCTCTTCCTCCAACTGGCCGTCCTCGCGCTGGCCGTCCTCGCGCTTGCGCGACCGATCGTCCAGTCGACCGCGATGGAGGCCGACCGGCTCGTCCTGCTGATCGACCAGTCCGCTTCGATGAACACGCAGGAGGCCGACGGCACCCGGCTCGAGTTGGCGAAGGAGCAGGCCGCGCGGCTCGTCCGCACGCTCAACCGCCGCAATGCCGGGTGGCGCTCGTTTCTCACCTTCGGGGCCGCCGAGACCCGCACCCAGGCCATGGTCATCGCCTTCGCCGAGCGGGCCCGCATCGTCTCGCCGTTCACGACCAATACCGCCGAACTGGTCGGCCTGATCGAACGCATCGAGCCCACCGACGGCGGCACCGATCTGCGCGAGGCGCTCGAGCTCGCCGAGGCCTACATGTCGCCGCCCGCCATGACCACCGACCAAACCCCGGTGCCGGCCGCGTCCGCCGCCCGCCTGATCCTGATCTCCGACGGTCGGATCGCGCACCTGGACGAGGTCGTCCTCAAGAGCGGCACGCTCGAGTTCCTGCGGGTCGGCCAAACCGCCGACAACGTCGGCATCACGGCCCTGCGGACCCTGCGCAATTACGAGCGGCCGGAACTGCTCAGCATTTTCCTGACCGTCCGCAATTTCGGACCCGCACCGATCGAGACGGACGTGTCCCTGTACGTGGACGGCACGCTGACGGCAGTCCGGTCCGTCCGCCTGGCGGCTCAACCGCCAGCCGCCACACAGCCCACCGCCCCGCCGGAGGCCCTGACAGAGGGAAGCAGCGCGGTGTCGCTGTCGATCGAGCTGCCGCTCGACCGCGGGGCCGTGCTCGAGGCGCGGCTGGCGCGGGACGACCGCCTGGCCGTCGACAACCGGGCGTGGGCGGTGATTCCGCCGCCGCGCAAGCTGCGCGTCCTGACCGTCACCGAAAAGAACTACTTTCTGGACAGCGTGCTACGCGGGCTGCCGCTGGAGGATTTCCCCTTCGCGACGCCGGCCCAGTACGAGGCGAACGCCGGGCAGGCGTACGAGGCGGACGGCGCGTCGCGGTTCGACGTCGTGATCTTCGACAAGGTCCGCCCCGTGCGGCTGCCGGCGGGGAACTTCTTGTTTCTCGGCGCCACCCCCCCGTTGCCCGGCTTCCCGGACGGCAAGCCGGACGAAAACTTCGCCCCGATCTGGTGGGAGGAGACGCATCCGCTGCTGCGGCACGTCGCGCTCGACGGCGTGGTCGTGGCCCGCGGCCTGACTCTGCCGGTGCCGCGGCAAGCCGAGGTGCTGATCGAGGGCCCGCGCGGCCCGGTCCTCGCCCGGTACGCCGCCGAGGGCCGCCACTGCGTCGTGCTGGGCTTCGCCGTGGAGCAGTCCAACTGGTGGAGCAAACCCAGCTTCCCGGTCTTCATGTACAACGCAATCCGCTACCTGGGGGGCGGGGCCGAGGCCGCCGACGGACCGCTGAGGCCCGGCCAAACGCTGCGCTTCCCGGCTCCGGCCGGCGTCGAGAGCCTCACCCTCACGCGCCCGGACGCGCGGACGGAGACCTTGCGTGTCGACACGTCCGGCACGGCCTATTACGGCAACACCGACCGCGTGGGCGTCTATGCCGTGGACGGCGGACTGCCGGGACGCGACCGGTTCGCGGTGAACCTCGAGGACGAACGGGAGAGCGACATCGCTCCACCGCCCGGACCGTTGACGATCGACCGCCAGCCGGTCGCCGAACTGAACGCCATCCGCACCGCCACGCCGGAGGTGTGGCGCTGGTTCGTCGGGGCAGCCCTTGCGCTACTCCTGTTCGAGTGGTGGGTCTATAATCGCCGCGTAATGCTCTGACGGCGGCCCGCCGACCGCCCCGGAACGCGTCCGACGCGACCGCGGGCTGCGGAAGCCCGACAGGAGTGCCCGACGACGTGCTCGCTCTCGAAGACCTCAAACCCGGTCTGCGTGTGAGAGTCCGCCAGAAAATCGAGCGGCGCGAAGGGGACTGGTGGACCGAAGTCACCGGCACGATCGTCTCCGTCGAGCTTCAGAAGACCGGCAGTTGGTACGCCCACAGCAAGGACAGCAAGCTCTGGCTCCAGCGCATCCGCCTCGTCCTCGACGACGGCGAGGAAACCGTCCTGGCCTGCGACCAGTGGACCACGGTCGAGCCGGCGTCGTAGCACCCCCCGCGCCTCTCCCGGTCAGGGCCTCCCCGCGATACACTCCGCCTCGCGGGCGACGCCCCGCCGGTCTCAACCGCGCCGGCACGCTCGGAGGCGACACGATGGCGGCTTCACTTCAGGGACGGCACCTGCTCTCGATGAAGGACTTTTCCGGGCCCGAGATCACGTCCCTGCTCGACCTCGCCGACGACGTGAAGGCCCGTCGGGCCGACTACCACGCCGCCGCGCCGCTGGCCGGCCGCACGCTCGGCATGCTGTTCCAGAAGCCGTCGCTGCGCACCCGCGTGTCGTTCGAGACCGGAATGACGCGGCTGGGCGGGCACGCCATCTATCTCTCGCCGGTGGATTTTCAGCTCGGCCAGCGCGAGACCGTGGAGGACGTCGCGCTCGTCCTGTCACGCTACGTGGATGTGATCATGGCTCGCGTCTTCGGCCATGACATTGTGGTGGACCTCGCCCGCCACGCAACCTGCCCGGTCATCAACGGCTTGAGCGACTTCGAGCACCCCTGCCAGATTCTGGCCGACCTTCAGACCATCCGCGAGCGCCAGGGCCGGCTCGCCGGACTGCGGCTCGCTTACATCGGCGACGGCAACAACGTCGCGCATTCGCTGCTGTACGGCTGCGCCCGAGTCGGCATGCATTGCACGATCACGACCCCGCTAGGCTTCGAGCCGCGGGCGGACGTTACCGCCGAAGCGCGGGAAATCGGCCGGCAAACCGGCGCGGAGATCCGTGTCCTGCACGACCCGGACGAGGGCGCGCGCGACGCCGACGTGCTGTACACGGACGTCTGGGCTTCGATGGGGCAGGAGGCCGAGGCCGAGGCCCGCCGCGCGAAGTTCGTCGGGTTCCAGATCAACACGCGGCTCGTCCGGCGGGCCCGACCCGGGGCGACGATCCTGCACTGCCTGCCGGCGCACTACGGTGAGGAGATCGAGTACGCCGCCTCCCGCTTGCCGCAGTCGGCGATCTTCGATCAGGCCGAGAATCGCCTGCACGCGCAGAACGCGCTGCTGCTGCTCCTGCTGGGGGCCCAGCGCGTGCCGCCGAGCACGCGGTCCGGACCCGCCGCCCGCGCCGCCCGAGGGTCGGCCGCCGCCGGGCGCCGTCCGGCCGCCGCTGGGGGCCGTTCCACCGGCCGACGAACCCGTGCGCCGCAGCCTGCGGCCGCAACGGCGACGCCGGCCGACCGGAAGCGCGCGTCGTCCGGCAAGAAGCCCCCCGCCCGGCGACGGTGACGGCTGGTGGGGAGACGGCCGGGGCCGCCGCGGGTGGCGTCCGACGCCCGCCTCGGACCGGGTGGCTCGCTGCTGCAGCGGTCGGCCGCTCACGCCGGCGCCACGCCGGACCTCCAGCACGACCCGCCGGCGGCCGCGACCGGCCGTTACCCGACACGCGCGTAGCGCCGCCCGATGGAGGCGAGCAGACCGGCCGCCAGCCCGAGGAACACGACGCCCGAGCCGCCGGCCGACACGAACGGCAGCGAAATGCCCTTCGTGGGCACGCTGTGCGTCACCACGCCGATGTTGAAGGCGGCCTGGAGGCAGATCGTCAGCGTCAGGCCCAACGCCAGCAGTCGGCCGAAGGCGTCCGGCGCGGCGCGGCTGATCTTCCAGCCGCGCCAGAGGATCACCAAAAATAGCGCCGTCACGGCCAGTCCGCCCGCCACCCCCAACTCCTCGCAGATGCTCGCGAGGATAAAGTCGTTGTTGTCCTGCGGGAGGTAGCCGTACTTCTGGACGCCGTTGCCCAATCCACGGCCGAACCAGCCGCCGGAGCCGATCGACATCAGCGCCTGACTGATCTGATAGCCCGCGCCGCTCGGGTCGACCTCCGCGCCGAAGAAGTTCGTCAAGCGCGCGAGGCGGGCGGGCTTGAGGGTCAGCAGGACCGCTCCGACAGCGAGCCCCGGCAGAATCGCCGCCACGAGATACCAGACCCGCGCCCCGCCCGCCAGCAGCAGTGCCAGCAAGATCGCGCCCATCAGCGCCGCCGTGCCGAAGTCCTCGATGCCCGTCAGGCCGATCAGCACGGCGCCGCTGAGCGCCGCGGGCAGAAACCCGCGGACCAGGTCCCCCGCGTTACCCAGTGGCGGTTGGCGCCGCGCTGGCGGCTGCACCAGCCTCCAGCTCCGCCCTCCCGCCGGCGGGAGCGGGCGCGTCAGGAGCGCCGCGACCCAGACCACCAGCACGACCTTGGCGATCTCGGACGGCTGGAAGCTCAACCCGCCGAGCCCCGGAACCTCGATCGCCCGACGCGCACCGAGCGCCTCCTTGCCGATCCCCGGCACCAGCACCGCGACCAGCAGCGCGGCCGCCACCGCGGCCAGGATCCCCGCCCGCCAGCCGCCGCGCGGCCGCTCCCAGGCGAGCAGGCGATAATCGACGTGGGCCGCGACCAGCATGCCGAGAAAGCCGGCCAGCGCGAAAATGCCCTGCCGCAACGGAGAGTGCCACCAGGCCTGCACGTCCGTGCTCAGCCCGCTGCCCTCGATCGTCACCGTCGCGCTGTACACCATGGCGACGCCGAGCGTCATCAGCGCCCCGGCGGTGAACACCAGCACCGGGTCGTAGTAGCGGGTGACCACGACGGCGGTGCCGGAGTGGTCGGCGGCGGCAGCCCGTGAGCGCGGACGGGGCACGACGGCCATCGGTCACCTCAGCTTGATGGTCGCCAGCGCGAACGCGGCGAACAGCGCCGCCAGCAGCCAGAAGCGCATGACGACCTGCGTTTCGGCCAGCCCCCCGAGGTGGAAGTGGTGGTGCAGCGGGGCGCAGCGGAAAATGCGGCGTCCCGTCGCCTTGTAATGGAAGATCTGGAGCAGCACCGACGCGGCCTCGATCACGAACACGCCGCCGACGATGAAGAGCATCAGCTCCAGCCGCGTGACCACCGCCACGTAGCCCATCAGCCCGCCCAGCGGCAGCGCGCCGGTGTCGCCCATGAACACCAGCGCCGGGTAGGCGTTGTACCACAGGAAGCCCAGACACGCCCCGACCACGGCGCCGCACAGGATGGCCAGCTCGTCGGCGTACAGAATATGCGGAAACAGCAGCGACTTGGCATACTCGTAGCTGCCCACCACCACGGCGAAGATCATGAAGGCGATCGCGGTCAGCACCATGCAGCCGCTCGCCAGCCCGTCCATGCCGTCGGTCAGGTTCACCGCGTTCGAGGTCCCGGCGATCACGATCACGGTGATGATGGAGAACAGCCACCACGGCAGCGGCAGCGGGTGCTTGTAGAACGGCAGAATCAGCTTGCAATAATCCGGACTGTAAACCACGTCCAGGTCGTGGTAGCGGGCCTGGACCGCGGTGCCCTCGCCGAAACGGTAGATGAACACGGCCAGCAGCGCCCCCAGAGCAACCTGGAAGACCAGCTTTTCCCACAGCCGCAGGCCGTCGCGCGTGCCCCCCCGCCGCTTGTAGGTCAGCTTCAGCCAGTCGTCGATCCCGCCCAGCACCGTCAGCCACACGAGGCAGAACAGCCCGAGCCGAATGTAGAAGTTGCGCAGATCGGCCAGCAGCAGCACCGTCAGCGCGATCGCGATCGCGATCAGTACCCCGCCCATCGTGGGCGTGTTCTCCTTGCCCCGCGTCAGCCGGTTGAGCTGCTCGTGGTCGAACTCCGGCCGGTCCCCGATCTTCAGCCGCACGAGCAGCCGGATCACCCGCGGCCCCAGCGCCCACACGAAGAAGAAGGCCAGCAGCATCGCCAGCGTCGCCCGGAACAGCGGGCTCTCCGGCGCGTATCCCTGCCGCTCCCAGCCGACCAGCCACAGGTAGAGGTGGTAGAACATGCTCAGCCGACCGCCGCGCCGCCCGCGCGCAAGGCCTCCACCACCCGGTCCAGCGCAACCGCGCGCGAAGCCTTCAGCAACACCACGTCACCGGCTGCCACCGACGCCGCCAGCCGCCGGCCGCATTCGGCCACGTCCGCGCAGCGCTCCACGGCCGGTCCGAACAGCCCGTCCTCGGTCAGCGCGGCGTACATCGGCTCCGTCCCCGGACCGACCAGCACCACGCGCTCGATGCCGCTGCTGCGGAGCAGCGTCCCGATCCGGCGGTGCAGCTCCGCCGCCCGGACCCCCAGCTCGCGCATCTCGCCGAAGACCGCGATCCGCCGCCCGCGGCAGGGCATCTGCCGCAACGTTTCGATCGCCGCCGCCGCGCTCTGCGGATTGGCATTGTACGCGTCGTTGATCACCGTGACCGGCCCGAGCTCCAGGATCTCGCTCCGCATCGGCGGCGGGACGAACGTCTCGAGCCGCACCGCCGCCTCATCCAGGTCCACCCCCAACCGCCGCGCCACTGTGACCGCCCCGGCCGCGTTCACCGCGTTGTGGGCGCCGGCCAGCCGCAGCCGCAGCGGAAACCGCTCGTTGATCCGGAAGTGCAACCACGGCGACTCGTACCGCACGTCCACCACCCGCACATCCGCCTCCGCCGTGCGGCCGAAGGTCGCCACCGTCACGCCCGTCACGGCCGCCAGATGCGGTCGCACCTGCGGCGCTTCCGCGTTGACCGCCGCGAAGCCCTGCGGCCGCAGCCGCGTTAGGACCGCGCACTCCTCGGCCGCCACCCCCTCCAGGTCGCCCAGTTTTTCGAGATGCTCCTCGCCGATGCCCGTGATGACCGCCATGTCGGGCGCGGCGATCGCGGACAGCGCCGCGACCTCCCCCGGGGCGTTCGTGCCGATCTCGACCACCAGGTACTCGTCGCCCGGCTCGGCCGACAGCAACGTGAGCGGTACCCCGATGTGGTTGTTGTAGCTCTTCGGTGAACACCGCCCGCGCCGCCGCCCGCTCAGGATATGGTGGATCATCGCCTTCGTGGTCGTCTTGCCGTTGCTGCCGACCACCGCGATCACCACCGCCGCCGACTGCCGCCGGTGGTAAGCCGCCAGCCGCCCCAGCGCCGCCGCCGTGTCATCCACCGTCAGCAGGAGCAGTTCACGCCCCGGCCGCCGCTCCGCCCGCCGCCAGCGCTCGACCACCGCCCCGGCACGCGCCGCCGCGATGACCGCGGCCACCGCGCCGTGGCGCGCCGCCTCGACCACGAAGTCATGCCCGTCGAAGCGCTGCCCCTCAATCGCGAAGAACAGGTCGCCCGCGCGCGTCGTGCGCGAGTCGGTGGACACGCCGCCCACGCTCAGCGTCGGCACGTCGCCCACCGGCCGAGCCTCCATCGCCGCCATGATTTCCGCGAGCGTGAGCTTGATCACGGTCGCGACCCCCGGAGTTCATCCGCCGCCCGCGCCGCCACCTCCGCGTCGTCGAAGGGCACGCGCTGCGCGCCGATGATCTGATAGCTCTCGTGCCCCTTGCCCGCCAACAACACCACGTCGCCCGCGCCGGCCGTCGCCAGCGCGGCGCGGATCGCAGCCGCCCGGTCGACCTCGGTCCGCACCTTCGGACGCGCCGCCGCGTCGAACCCGGTCAGCACCTCCGCGATGATCGCCTCCGGATCCTCGCTCCGCGGGTTGTCACTGGTCACCCAGATCAGGTCCGCGTAGCCCGCCGCCACCCGGGCCATCCGCGGTCGCTTCGTCCGGTCGCGGTCACCGCCGCACCCGAGGACGCAGATCAGCCGCCCAGTCGTCAGCGGCCGCAAGACGCTCAGCACGTTGCGCAACGCGTCATCCGTGTGCGCGTAATCCACGAACACGTCGGCCGGCGACGCGCACGCCACGCGCTGCAACCGGCCGGGCACGCTGCGGAGCTGCGTGAGCCCCGTGGCGATGGCCTCGGGCTCCACGTCCAGCGCCAGGGCCAGGCCCGCCGCCGTGAGTGCGTTGTACACGTTGTGGCGTCCGACCAGGGCGTTCTCAAGCGTCAGCTCCCGCCCGCCGCCTCGCAGGACGTACCTCGTCCCGCGGCTCGAGCTGTGCGTGATCTCCGCCGTGATGTCCGCCGGCCCGTCCAGCCCGAACGTCAGGACCCGCGCCCGACACCCCGCCAGCATCGCCGCGTGGGCCGGGTCATCCCGGTTCACAACCGCGACCGCCGCCGGGTCCAGCCCAGCAAACAGCCGAGCCTTCGCCGCCCGATAGGCTTCCGGAGTTCGGTGGTAGTCCAGATGGTCGCCGGTCAGATTCGTGAACGCCGCAGCGGCGAAACGCAGGCCGCCCGTGCGCTTCTGGTCCAGCGCATGGCTTGATACCTCCATCACCGCACAGTCGGCGCCGTGGTCGATGCATTCCCGAACATAGCCTGCCAGCTCAAGCGGTCCGGGCGTCGTCATGTCCGCGGGGACCGTGCGACCGCACAAATCGTACTGCACCGTGCCGAGCAAACCGCACTTCAGCCCGGCAGCCCGCAGGATCGCTTGCGTCATGTAGGCCGAAGTGCTCTTCCCGTTGGTGCCGGTAATCCCGACCAACCGGAACCCGGTCAACCCGACACCCTCCACCCCGTGCCACCGGGCCGCGATCACCGCCAGAGCCTCGCGGGCGTCGCGCACGTTCACGACCAGCGCGCCCGGAACCGGTTCCAGACCCTCTCCCACCACCACTGCGGCCCCCCGCTGGACCGCGTCGGTTACGAACCGGCGGCCGTCCGTCGCGAAGCCTTGCCGCGCAACGAAAACGCATCCCGGCGTCGCCAGACGCGAGTCGTCCGTCACGCCGCTGATGACGCGGCCCGCATGCGGGGCCAGATCCGCCGTTGCGACCAGACCGAACAAGAGCCGCCCCAGCCTGCGTTCCTGAGGGCAAGTACTAATATCCGCCGTCGTCACTTCCGGCCTCCTCGGCCGCTCCCAGGCGCTGCCGCGCAGTCGTAAATCCGCCCGCGTCCGGCTCCTCACTGAGCTCCGGCGGGACGCGCATGTACGCCAGCGCCTCTGCGAGGATCTCCTTGACCACCGGCGCCGCGACGGTGCCGCCGTAGTACCCGCCGACGCTCGGCTTCGCGATTGAAACCAATACGACCAGCCGGGGATAGTCCGACGGCGCCCCGCCGATGAACGACGCCATGTACTTCCCAGCTTGGTAGCCGCCGCCGCCCAGGTGCGCAATCTGCGCCGTCCCCGTCTTGCCGAAGACTTGGTACTCCTTCAGCGCCGCGTTCTTGCCGGTGCCCGATACCACGGTCTGGACCAGGGCCTCCCGCCGGAAGCGTTCCGCAGTTGTTTCGCTCAGCACTCTCCGCACCGCCACCGGCCGCGAGTAGTCCGCCCGCACGCTGCCGTCCGCGTTGAAGACACCGCGGAGGAGCCGCGGCCGATACAGAATCCCGCCGTTGCAGAAGACGCTGAACGCCGTGACGAGCTGGATGGGTGTCACCGCGATCTCTTGGCCGATCGGCACGGACTGCGGCGAAAACGACGGGTTCCAGCGACGCGGGTACTCGAGGACCATGCCGGGGTGCTCGCCGGGCAGGCCCACACCCGTCACGTCGCCGAAGCCGAAACTGCGCACGTATCGATGCAGCCGCTCGCTCCCCAGCCGCCCGCCGAGAATGCCCATGCCGATGTTGCTGGACTTGCTGATCACCTCATGCAGTTTCAGGGCCCCGTAGGCGTGTGTGTCGTGTATCGTCCGCGCGCCGAAGTCCCGCACCGGGCCGTTGATGGCGAACACCTCGTCAAGCCGCGTGACGCCCTCCTCCAGCGCCAGCGCCGCGATGAACGGCTTGAAGATGCTGCCCGGTTCGTACGAGTCCGCAACAGCCCGGTTCCGCCAGCGTTCCATCACCTTCAGCTTCTGCGGGTCGCTCAGCTCGTGGAAGTTCGGCGGGGCCGGGTTGAGCGGGTCGAAGGCCGGATGCACCGCCATCGCCAGCACCTCACCCGAATGCGGGTCCAGCACCACCGCGACGCCCCATTCGGCCTTGTGCTTCTCCACCGCCTTGCCCAGCGCCCGTTGCGCCACGTGCTGAATGTACGCGTCCAGCGTCAGGACCAGCGTCGCGCCGTCCTCGGCCGGAACATACCCCTCCTCCGGCGCTCGCAGCGGCCGCCGCACGACATCCACCACAACGATCTGATGGCCCGGTCGACCCGCCAGCAGGCTGTCCCAGGCTTCCTCAACCCCCGCGCGCCCGCGCAGATCGTCGAACATCGCCTCGCTGTCGTCGCGAATCGGACGCTGATCAACGCCGCAGAAGCCGAGCACGTGCGGCGCGAACGCTTCCACCAGCCGGCCGCCCTCCTCCCGCGTCTGGGGGTACACCCGCACCGGCTCGTACTGCACATCGAACGCCCGCTGCCGCGTGACCTCAACCATCCGCGAAAACGCGGCCAGCTCCTCGTCGCTGATTCGCCGCTTGACCCAGGCGAACCGGGTGCCGCTCTCTTTCCGCCGCAGCAGCTCGGCTTCCAACTCCGCGGGCTTCAGGCCCAGCACCGGGGCCAACTGATACGCAGCGAATCGGATCGCCCGCGCATCCGTCAGGAGCCCGGGATCAACGAACACCGACGGCCGTCGGTGCGTCGTCGCCAGCAGCCGTCCGCGCGTGTCCAGGATGTCCCCCCGCCAGGCCGGGATCACCCGCCGGGCCGTCTGCTGTCGCTCCGCCCGCGCACGCAGCGCCGCCCCCTCCGCCCGGTTGATGTACACGAGCCGCGCGCCGCCGCCGACCAGCAGCACCGCCACCAACGCGCACAGCACCGTCCCGGCTCGCATTCGGCTCCTTCCTACCGCACGCCGCCGACCTGACGCGGCGCGGCCGCGCTCAGCGTCGCTCGCGCTTGCGCGGCGCGGCCGGCTCGGTCGGCGGCTCTTCCACCATGTGCCGGATCGCGGCCTCGCGCAGCTCGCGAATTAGCATCGGGTTCCGCAGCCGCGCGCGCTCTGTTTCCACGACCCGCAACCGCTCCCGAAAACCCTCTTCCTCGCGTTGCGCCGTCGCGATGGCGTAGTGCAGCCGAGTGGTCTCGGCGCGGAGGATCACCACCGCCAGCATGACGGCCAGCGCCCCCAGCAGAATCACGATCGTTCGAAACAGCGTCATGCCGCGCGCATCCCGGACCGGGCCGCGCGCTTCGGCGGCGCGCGGCTACCGCGACACCACGCGCACCGCCGCTGGCAGCCTGATCTTCGTGCCCGGCACAATCCGGCGCGGATCGAGCCCGCTGTTCAGCGCCAGGATCTCGCGCCACCGCCGGGCGTCCTTGAGCTGCTGTCGCGCGATGCTCGCGAGCGAGTCCCGGGGCTGTATCGTATACCACTCCCACGCCTCTGTCTGCCGGGCCGGCGCCGCGCCGCGCTGCGCCTGCCGAACCGCGTCCGCGTCCGGCAGCGTCAGCGCTTCTCCCACCCGAACCTGCTGCCCCCGGCGCGACCGAACCTGCGGGTTCAGGTCCAACAGCAACTGCACCACGCGCGGGTCCGCCGAGTTCAGCTCACGCCGCGCAATCCGCGCCAGCGAGTCACCCTTCGCCACCCGGTACATCGTCGGAACCGCTGGTGCGAGGGCAGCGGACGCGCGAACCGCGGCCGCCGCCGGCAGGCCCTCCGACTGCCCCGCGAGCACCGGCCCCGCCATTGGCAGGCCCGCCGGCTCCCCCGCGCGCACCGGCCCCGGCCCCGCCGGGCCCTCGGACTGGGCCGTGAGCACCGGCCCGGCCGCCGCAGAAGTCGGCTCGGACACATATTCCTCACGCATCGCTGCGACCACGGTTTCCAGAGGGTCGGCCAGCGTTTGGACTAAAGGCGGCAGCACCCCCGGCGATCCCCGCGCGTCGCGTTCCGCCCACGCCAGCCCTCCGTCAGCCCCGGCGCCCGGCGCCACCGCCCGGGCCGCATCCACGGCGCTGGACTGCGCGAGTCGATTCATCCACGCCGGGCGGTCGCCGTACACCCCCGCCAGTTCCGCCTCGCTGCGCACCGCCAGCGGCGAGCGCAGGAGCCGCTCCCGGGGCGCGAGCCCTTGCAGCAGCCACGACATGCTGCCCACGAAGCCCACGCAAATCAGCATTGCCGCCTTGACGTTCAGCGCCACGACCACCTCCCGGCTACGCCTGCGGTGCCAGCCGTTGTGCGACGCGCAGTTTCGCACTCCGGCTGCGCCGGTTTTCCTGCCGCTCGCGCGCATCGGCCACCTCGGGCCGCGGCGTGATTTCCTGCATCTTTCCCGCGGTCTTGGCCGACCGCAGGTGACGCTTGACCAGCCCGTCTTCCAAGCTGTGGAAGCTGATAACCGCCAGCTTCCCGCCCGGCCGCATGTATTCGGCCACCTGCTCCAGCGCGCGGGCCAGATGTTCCAGCTCCCGATTCACGGCGATGCGCAGCGCCTGGAAAACGCGGGTGGCGGGGTGCGTTCGAGCCGGTCCGCCCTCCCCCCGGCCGACCACAGACTCCACGATCCGGGCCAGCGCCAACGTCGTCGTGATCCGCCCCTCGTGCCGTACCTGGCAAATCCTGCGGGCGATCTTCCGACTCTGGCCCTCCTGCCCATACTCCCAGAACAGGTCCGACAACTCCCGTTCGGACAGCGCGTTCACGAGCTCCAGCGCCGGCCGAGCCGTCGCCCGGTCGTACCGCATGTCCAGCGGACCATCCCGCTCGAATGAGAACCCGCGTGCCGGATCATCGAGCTGAGCGGAATTGACCCCCAGGTCAAGGAGCATGTGATCCATCCGGCTCAAGCCGGCCTGCGCCAGCACTGCCGGGAAGTCCGCGTAGTTGGCCTGATACAGCTCCACGCCGGGAACTCCCTCCGCCGCCAGCCGCGCGCCCGCCGCCGCCAGCATCTCCGGGTCGAGATCCAGACCCAAATACCGTCCGCCGGGTGCAATTCGCGGCGCCAGGACGGCCGCGTGTCCGCCCAGCCCGACCGTCCCGTCAACGATGACCTCGCCCGGCCGCGGGTCGAGCCATCGCAGCACGGCATCCGCGAGCACCGCGCGATGCCCGGGTTGCGGCGATCCCGCTGCCACGGTTCCTTCTTCCCGTCGCGAACAACGGACTTGCGGCCACGCGGCCGGACTGGACGGGCCGCCGGGCGAAGGCTAGACTACGCCCCGCACAATCGTTCGGCGGTGAGAGCGGTGGCCGCGGCGGATCGTCCTTGACTCGCCCGCGGCCTGGGAACGGGCGGCGTCTCGGGCCGCCCGTCAACGCGAGCGCATCCTTGCTTCCGATCAGGCCCCGCTACCCACGGCGGGGCCTCACGCGTTTGAGCTTGGGCTGCGGCGACGCCACCGTACGCCGTCGCCGCAGCCGACCCTCGCCAACCCAACCCAACCCGTCCTGAGTGTCGGCCGCCGGACGCTCATCCTGCCGCGCCCGGCACACTGGCCGCGCTCGCCTTCATCTCATCCATCGCCCGGGCCCGCGCCTGCGGATACTGGCTCCACATCTCGGCCTCGAAAGCTTCAAAGTCCGCCTTCCGCCAGAGCTCGAGGTGGTCCCGCACCGCGATCAGGACCACGTCCTTCTCGAGCCCGAGCCGCTTGAGCAGGCGCTCCGGAATCAGCACCCGTCCCTGGGCGTCCGGCTCCAATAGAGCGCTCTGCGAATACTCGAACTGCCGCCACGCGTACGCTTCCTCCGAAAGCTGGTCATCCGCAGGCAGATTGGCCCGCAAACGCTCGTAGTACTTCTCCGGGTAGAGCGCCAGCGTCCCGGGGCGCCGACCGGGGACCGCGTAGAACGACTGGCCGTCGTTTTCCTCGCTCAGCTTCCGCCGGATGGCGAACGGGATCGACAGCCGATTTTTGCTGTCGATGCTGAGTTCGTGTGTGCCGGCGAGAAAGAACATTCCGAGCCAAGCAACGCCCACTCAGCCCCACTGATCTACACTCATAGGGAGAATGTACCACCGAAACCCACAAAGTGCAAATAAAAATTCGGACCATTTATCAGGTTCGCGCGGAACCCAATGCGCTGGAACAACTTCTGAACAGCGACGGATATGCGTCAGGACGAGAGCTCAGATAGACGCCCCCGTTCGGATGAAAAGTAGCTCAAGCAAGCACCCGGGTCTGGAGACCCGGTACCTCACGCAAAAGCCCCGGTTCGGATGCCCGGTGCGCCACCCGCGCTCGAGCGTTTGTTATCGGCCACGACTGTCAGTTGGCGGCCTGGCCCCGCCCGATCTGTTCCCAGCCGGCCCGCACCAGATGCAGGCCGTGCACGCAGTACTCGAACTGGTCGCTCAACTGCGCCAGCACCTCCGCAGGCGGCTCATCCGTCGCGCCGGTCAGCTCGCTGGCGATCCCGTACGAGCGCTTGCCCACCGCCACGTAGGCGGCCAGCCGGTCGACCCCGTGCGGCCGACGGGGACGCAGCGACTCCGGGTAGACGCCCGTCCAGAAGAGGGTGAAGTCCCCGATGTAGCGGTTGAGCACGCGGCGCCGATCGTGCTCCGAAATGTCCGGTCCGAGCGCGGCGTCCGTCTCCATGCGGGCGACGTCGCGGATAACCTCGTCGTTGATCGTGCGCAACCGGAAAATCTGGTCGATATGCACGAACTCCGCCAGCAGCCCGGACAGGTAATCCGTGAGCCGGGGGTCGCACAGGCCGACTTCGACCATGAAGGCCTGCTCGACGAGGCCGCTGAACAGCCGCCGCAGCGGATGGTCGGGACGGATGGTCGCTCTCATGCTTCAACCGACGCGACGCGGACGCTCGCCCGGCCCCGCGCCACACCGCCCTATTCTAGGAGGCCGTCGCAACCCGCCGTGGCGGGCGGCCACCCGCGCCCCGGGCGCGAGCCGCCATCGGCCCCAGGCGGCCGGCCGTGCAGACAATCGGCCGGAGCGCCGTGTTTCTTCAGGGGGCGTGCCCGGGACGCGTGCGCGGCCGCCGCGGTACCGGCGGCGAGCCCTCCGGACGTCCGAATATCATGCGGCCGGCCGAGGTCTGCAAGACGCTGGTGATCGTGAGCGTGACATCCTCGTTGATCCGCTCGCGCGAGTTCTCGGCGACGACCATCGTGCCGTCCTCGAGGTAGCCGACGCCCTGACCCGGCTCCTCCCCGGGCTTGATGATGCGCACGGTGAGCGACTCGCCGGGCATCACCACCGGTTTGAGCGCGTTGGCCAGGTCGTTGATATTGATCACGTCCACGCCGCGGATCTGCGCGATCTTGTTAAGGTTGTAGTCGTTGGTCACGATCCGGCCGTCGAGCTTCTTGGCCAGCGCGACCAGCTTCTGGTCCACATCGCCGGACTCCTCGACGCTCGGCAGCCGCGCGTCGGAAATCCGGATCTCCACCTTCTCGTTGGTCTGAAGCTTGTTGAGCATGTCCAGCCCGCGGCGCCCGCGGTTGCGCTTGAGCTTGTCCGGGCTGTCCGCGATGGTCTGGAGCTCCTGCAACACGAAGCGCGGAATGAACAGCGGCGAGTCGATGATGTGCGTCTCGCAGATGTCCGCGATCCGACCGTCGATGATCACCGACGTATCGAGCAGCAGCGGCCGCGCTCCACGCGACTGCCGGGCAAACTCGACATACGGGATCACGAAGCGGATGTCGTCCTTGGTCTGGAGGACGAAGCTGATCGCCAGGTAGCAGCACATCACCCCGATGATCAGCTTCACCGCGCTGACCAGTTGCCCGCGCTCGACACCCGGAAAATACACTTCGATCATGAGGTCCACAATCAGCCCGAGGCCGTACGCGAAGACCATGCCGACGACCAGCCCCAGGAACGCCCCCGACAACGCGGCCAGCGACTTGCGAGTCAGAAAAACGTCGAACACTACAAGGGCCACCCCGGCCACCACCGTGCCGACCAGCCACAACCAGGCGCTGGGCCCCAGGTCCGCCGAACTCTTGCCCGCCGCCACCACCGCGATCGCCCAGATCAGCAGCAGAAAGATGCCCCGCAGAGCCCACAGGACCATGTCCGACTCCTTATAATCCGGGCCGCGGAGGGCCCGCCAATGAAACGCGGACGAATCTCCCATTCTAGACCCCCGGCGGGTTGCCTCAAGGCGGTACTGCCCCTACTGGCCGTTGCGGCGGCCTCCGCCCAAACACTCGGCGCGCCCGCCCCCGACGCCCTGCCCGCCGCGCTGCGGGCCGACCTCGCGGCCGGGCGCACGGCGGATGCCGTCCGGCGCGCCCAAGACGCCCTCCGCCGCCGTCCGGACGATCCAGACGTGCGGCGAGCGTTCGTCGACCTGCATCTGACGCTCGCCGAGGCGTGGCTGGCAGAGCGCCGCTACGCGGACGTCGACACCGCCCTGGCCGCCGTCTTCGCGGTCGATTCCGCCCAGCCCGACGCCGCCCGCCTGCGTGACCGTCTGGCCGCCGCCCGGGAGCGCGCCGCGGAGCAGCTCCCGGAACTCGACCGGTTGCTGCGCCTGGAGCTGTTCGACGCGGCTCTCGAGCGCATCCGCGACGTCGAGGCTCTCCGGCCCGACTTGCGACCGGCGCTGGCTGAGCGCCGGCGCGTCGCTTGGCGCGGGGCGGCCGACGATGCGTATCTCGCCCGCAATTTCGCCGAGGCCTTCGCGCTGTATGAGGCCCTGCTGGCCGACGACCCGGCGGCAGCGCCCGACGTCCATGCCCGCTGGGCGGTGGCGCTCGCCCTCGCCCTGGTCGAGACCGACCCCCGCGAACCGCTCGACCCGAACGCCGCCGCGCGGCTGCTGGCCCGCGCCCTCGACGTGCTCCGCGGCTGTGACGAGCCCCTAGTCGGTCACGTGCTGGCGGGTCTCCTGGCCGAACGAGCCGGCCGGACGCTCGAAGCCGGGCGGCTGTACGCCCAAGCCGTGGGCGCCGCGTGGGAGCTCCCCGCCGTGGACCAGCGCCGGGCGGTTGTGACGCGGCTCCGGGAACGGGCGGTCGCCAGCGTCCGCGCGCGTTACGCCGATCTGTCGGTGTCTCGCCGGGACGGGTTCTGGAGCATCGCCTTGCCCAACGCCGTCAAGCGGCGCGCCGGGCCCCATGTGACCGTCGAGGCGCGCAACGATCTGGTCGCGGAGCGTGTCGCCGAGGCGGCCGAGTACCACCTCGCCGGTCTGGCCGCCTGGTTCGGGACCGACCTGCCCCCCGCCTGGAACCCGCCCTGCGCGATTCGCGTGCACGCGTCGCGCGAAGAGCTTCAGGCCGCGACCGGCACCGGCGGCATCACGTTCGCGGTCAGCCGGGTTCGCGTGCAGGGCGAGCGCATCCTGGCCCGATCTCTCGACGTGTTCCAGACGGACCCGTGGCTGCTCAGCAGCACGCTGCCGCATGAACTGGCCCACCATCTCATGAGCACCCTGACCAGCGGCGCGCCGCTGCCTCTGGCGGTGGACGAGGCCCTCGCGCTCCAGACCGAGCCGCCGGCCCGCCGGCTGATGTACCGCCGCCGGCTCGACGCCCGTCCGCCGGCGCTGGACCAGTTGCTCGCCGCGACGGCCCCACCCCGGGATGCCGAGGGCTTTTACGCCCAGGCGGCCGCACTGGGCAGTTGGCTCATCGAGGCCGCCGCGGCCGAGTCGTTTGCCGCCGGCGGAACGCCCCCGCGCGGCGTGCTGGAACTCTTCCGCCACGGGGTGCCCGACGACTGGTGGCGGCGGCTCGGTTGGCCGGACCTCGCCGCCGCCGACCGCTCCTGGGAGGAGTGGGTCGCGGCCCGCCGCAGCCCTTACCGCATGCCCCTGATGATTCTCGTCGAACCGAGCTCCCCGCGTCGGGGGGCCGGTCCCCCGACGCGCCCCGCGTCCGACGCCGCGCAACGCTGACCGTGCAGGCGAGTCGCGGGATGTTCGCGGAGCGCGTGGCGCGCGGCCGCTCATCCCGCAGGCTGACAGGTTCGAGCATCGGCGACTGCCGCGCAGAATGACTCCGCGCAGGTTCGCGCCGTTACCAACTCAGACCGCCCCGCAACGGCCGCTGCCGCGACTTCTTCTTCGGCTCCCCGGCGGCTTCGGTCGCGGCCGCGCTCGTTGCGTTCGCCTCGCTACTGCCGTCCGGCGCTTGGGCGGCCCGCAGGGAGAGCGAAATGCGGCGCTGCTCAGTGTCGACGGAGAGCACCTTGACCCGGATGACCTCCCCGACCTTGACGACGTCGCCCGGTGTGCGCACGCGCTTGTCCGAGAGCTGCGAGATGTGGATCAGCCCCTCGACGCCCTCCTCGAGTTGCACGAACGCGCCGAACTGCGTGAGGCGCGTGACGGCGCCGCTCACCACGCTCTCGGGCGGGTACCGCTCCGAGATCCCGTTCCACGGGTCGGCGCTGAGCGCCTTGAGGCTGAGCGTGATCTTGCGCTTGCCGACGTCCACGGCCAGGACCGCCATGCGCACCGCGTCCCCCACCTTGACGACCTCCTTCGGGTGCGCGACCCGTTGCGTCCAGCTCATTTCGCTGACGGGAATCAGCCCTTCGATGCCATCCTCCAGCGCGACGAATGCGCCGAAGTCCATGAGTCTGGTCACGCGACCGTCGAGCGTGTCGCCCGGGCGATAGCGCCCTTCCACCGAAGTCCACGGGTCGGGCGCGAGCTGCTTGAGCCCGAGCGAAATCCGGTCCTTCACGAGGTCGACCTTCAGCACCTTCACCTCGAGCTCTTGGCCGACTTTCAGCACGTCTCCGGGGTGGTTCACGCGGCTGTAGCTGATGTCGCTGACATGCAGCAGGCCGTCCAGCCCGCCGAGATCGACGAACGCGCCGAAGTCGGTGATCCGCCGGACCACGCCCTTGCGGACCTGGCCCTCGGCTAGTTGGAAGCGCAATTGTTCCCGCTCCTCATCCCGCTGCCGCTCGAGAATCCGCCGGCGGCTGAGGATCAGGTTCTTGCCGCGCCGGTCGATCTCGGTGACCTCGCACTCGAGCCAGTGGCCCATGAACGAAGCCAAGTTCTCATGGCGCACGATGTCGATCTGGCTCAACGGCAGGAATCCGCGGAGCCCGTGGACCCGCAGTTCGAGCCCGCCGGTGTTGCTCCCGGTCACCCGACCCTTCACGATGTCCCCGACCCGCAGTTCAGCGAGGTTCGCTTGCGCCTTGGCCTCCCGCAACGACAGGCGCATCAGCCCCGACTCGCGGTCGAACCCCTGCGCCACGAGCGACAGCACCTGACCAACCTGCGGCGGCGAGTCCGGATCGAATTCGTCCAGCGGCAGAACGCCCTCGCTTTTCGAGCCGATGTCCACGAAGACGTCCGGACCGTTGATGCTGATGATCCGCCCGCGAATCCGCCCCTTCTCGTCGGGCACGGGGGCAGGACTCGGCTCCGCGCCGGCTAGCCGGTCGAGGTCAGCCGGGGACAAGTCCCCAACCTCGGCAGCGAGCTCGCGGTTCACCTGGGCCTCGTCCAGTTCACGCGGATCGATCGACACGGCACCGGTCCTCAAGGAAGTAAGTACGGTCCCGAATAGCTTATCGTACGCGCAGCCCCCGGCAGGTACAACGCTTGTTGCGCGCCGCACACGCTCCCGGTGAACGGCCGCTCCGGGTGGCCCCGGTAAAAGGGACCGGGCGAGACCCGTCCGGTCGGACAAGCCTCGCCCGGCACCCCGGCTCGGAACAGCGCTCGCACTTACGGCACGATCACGGAATCCGTATTGCGGTACGGGCCCTTCTGGTTGGCCGGCCGCTCGCCCAGCAGGGTCTGCTCGAGGTTGACACCGTTGTGCATGGTGTAGATGTTGTCGTAGTTCACGCCGACGATCGGCTTCTTGAGGAACTCGACGTGGCCGTCCTGGAACAGGACGTTTTCACCCTCACCGTTGTGATTCCGGCTGTTGTATGGCCGCCACTTCTCGTTATCCGCCTTCAGGATGTCGGACGCCGTGGTGGCACCCGCAATGGCGACGGTCGTAACAGAGGTCTCGTACTTGTCCCGCACGGTCCCGTCCGACTGTTGCGCGTCCGCCGTGAAGAACGGGCCCTTATCGGCCGAAATGGCCATGCGCGCGTCAAGGTTCTCATTGGGCTTGCCGCGACCGAATGGGAGCTGATACCCGTAGCTCAGGAACGGGTAGCCCTTGAAGTCGAACCGGTTCGTGCCGGGTTGCGACGCGACTTCGGTCGTGCCGCTGCGGTTGCGGAGGTCGTCTTCCGAATCGCCAGAACTCGGGCAGACGAACTGCTTGGCCGTCACCGTGCCGTCGATCACGAGGATGAACAGCGACCGGCTCGGGTGCACGTTCGTCCACGTCGCGGTCGTGATCTGCGACGTGTAGTTGACGCTCATCTGGCCCACGAAGCTGACCTCAGTCCCGTTAACACCCGTCCCGCCTTCCTTGTACGGCGCGATCGGGTAAGAATCGAGATTGTCGTTCGCGTACGTCTTGAACCCGGTGCCGATGCCCTTGAGGTTCGCGGCGCACACGGCCCGTTTCGCGATCTCACGCGCGCGGGCGAGGCTGGGCAGCAGGATGGAGATCAGCAACGCGATGATCGCCACCACCACCAACAGCTCGATCAAGGTAAAGGCCTTCGACTTTCTCACGAGATACCTCCTGTGTTCCCATTACCGCCTGCCGATCAGCCCGCGACACGCGAAACCGGCTGAGTCGACAATGTTACGTACGAGAACGAGGCTGATCCCTCTCAGCCGGGACTGTGTCAGGTCCGACTTCGTTCGTCCTCAGCATTCGCTGCCACTGATCGCCGCGTTCAGGTGCCAGCCCAACGCAGGCCGACGCCTCGCGACCGCATGGGAACCGGTCGCACGCGGATTATGCGCCCTCGGAGCAGGCCGACCAAGGCTCGCGTCATACGGCGTGCAGAAATCGCGCCACCGACGCGCACTCTGACTCCGCACCGCCCGCTGCCGCCGGAGCCGTCAGTCGGCGCGCAACGCGAACCGTGTGGAGCTATCAACGGCAGGACCGAACTTCCGGGAGAACGCGATGAACGATGGGCAAACGAAAGCCAGCGAGCAATGATGCGTATGAAACGATTTATGCCTTGCCCAGCTTCCTAATCACCGTCTTTCGTCCTAGTCCGTCACATAGCACCATCTTAAGAATAACGTAACGGCTGGGCGTGTCAATGGAAAACGCCCCTTTCGCGAAAGGCTCGGACTTTCACGTCTCGCCCCTGCGCTGGAGCGCCCCCAAGGCGCTCAGCCCGGATCGCCCACCGTGACACGGTCGAGATCCAACGGGTCGCACCGGCCCACTCCGTCCGCGGCCGCCGCCTCGAGGTACCGTACCCGAACGGTGTCCAGTTCGCCGACCTTCCGCCGGGCGAAAAGGAGGTGGTCAAGACCGACGGCGTCAACCGCCACCGGGTCGATGCCCAGGAGCAACGTGCGGGAGGGATACAAGTCATCCTCGTACGCCTCAGGCCCGCCTCGCACGAGGACACGCAAAGCCGAGAGAACGCTCAAACGAAGCCGGCGGCTCACCGTCGGATGTCCGATAATCGCGACCGGGGCGGCGAATGATGCCGTACGCGAGGTTCTTCATGACCCCGCTCATGCCGGCCAGCCCATGCGCTTTCAATTGCCCCACGCTGATTACCGCGTCCGCCTCGATGAACGCTGCGCCGAGCTCCTCCGTCGCCTCACCGAGTTGCAACCCGCCTGCCCAACTGGCAACGGGACGCCGACACCCTGAGGCCGAGATGGTCGTCACAGGGACCTCAGCCAGAACGAGCCGCTCGGGAGCGTACCCGGCGTCGCCCAGCGACGCGACCAACACGTGGGCCAGGACTTCGTTCGTCCCGATCACCGCCCCGCCCACGTGGTTGAACTTGAGCAGAATCCGCTCCGCCGAGCCGAGAAGCTGCCGCCAAGCCGGCCCGGCCGACGGCACACCCACGGCCGCCGCGAGCCCCGCATCGACCATGCGCCGTAGCACGCCCGGATCCACGGCGCCTTGCTGAATCACCTCGCTGGAGGTGACCTCGGCAACGCGCGACCTGCGCGGCTGTGCCGCGAGCCACCAGGGACGTTCAGCAGGCTTCGTGGCCGGCGGACCGGCCGGAGCCGAGTCGGGCGTCGGTGCCGACGGTCCCCCGTCCACGGCCCGACCGACGACGAGGCTCGCACCCACCGTGGCAGCCGCACGGAGCACGTCGCGGCGTGTCAGCCCGCAAGGCGGTTTGACCGGTTCCGAGAACACAACTACTCTATCGAGACGCAAGAACCCCCCGGTTTGAGGGAATCCCGAAGATGGCCACGTTGCCCGAACGTTACACCGCCTGGTGGCAGAAGCTGTCGCGGTACAACCAGACCCACCTGCTCAAGTTCTGGCCGGCACTCACCGACGTCGAGCGGGCGCAGCTCCTCGACGACCTCGAACAGGTGGATTTCGAATTGTGCGCGCCGCTCATCGAAACGCACGTGCGCCGGCGGCCGGCGGTTCGCATTCCGGAACACATCGAACCGCCGCCCAGCTACCCCGCGGAGCCGGGGCCGGGTCAGGAGGACCTGTACGCGCGGGCGCGTCGGGCCGGGGAGGAGGCCCTCCGCGCGGGTCAGGTGGCGGCTTTCACCGTAGCGGGCGGGCAGGGGACGCGGCTGGGGTTCGACGGCCCCAAAGGCGCTTTTCCCATCAGCCCCGTGCGCAACGCCACGCTGTTTCAGCTTTTCGCGGAGGGGTTGCTCGGGCTGGAGCGCCGTTATGGCCGGCGACCCCGCTGGTACATCATGACCAGTCCGACGAACCATACCGAAACGACGGGCTTCTTCGCGGCGCACGGCTTCTTCGGCCTGCGGCCGGATGAGGTCGTGTTCTTTCAACAGGGCCAGATGCCCGCGTTTCTCCCCGACGGTCGGATGGCGCTGGCTGACCGCCACCGCCTCGCCCTGTCGCCCGACGGACACGGCGGCAGCTTGCGGGCGCTGCGCGAGCGCGGCGCGCTGGACGACATGCGCGCCCACGGCATCGACACGATCAGCTATTTCCAGGTGGACAACCCGCTCGTGCGGACGATCGACCCGCTGTTCGTGGGGTTGCACCTGCTGACCGGCTCGGAAATGTCGAGCAAGGCAGTTACCAAGGCGTTCGATACCGAGAAGGTCGGCAACTTCTGTCTGGTCGACGGCCGCGTCACGGTCATCGAATACAGCGACCTGCCCGACGCGCTGGCGACGGCGCGCAACGCCGACGGCTCGCGGCGTTTCGACGCCGGAAGCATCGCGATTCACGTGTTGAGCCGAACGTTCGTCGAGCGGCTGACCGCGCCGGGCGCGCGGGTGCACCTGCCCTGGCACCGGGCTGAGAAGAAGGTCCCGACCGTCGATGAGACGGGCCGGGTCGTCGAGCCGACGGCCCCCAACGCCGTGAAGCTCGAGCTCTTCGTGTTCGACGCGATTCCGCTGGCCGAGCGGCCGCTCGTCCTGTTCACGCAACGCGCGGAGGAGTTCAGCCCCGTCAAAAACGCGGAGGGGCTCGACTCGCCCGCAACCGCGCGGCGGGACCTCGTGCGGCGGGCCGCCCGCTGGCTCGAGGCCTGCGGCGTGTCCGTGCCGCGCGGCCCGGACGGGGAACCGGCCGCCCCAATCGAGATCAGCCCCGCCTTCGCGCTTGACGCCGAGGATCTGCGGGCTCGCCTCGCCGCCCGACCGCCTCTGACGGTCGAGCCGGGCAAGCCGCTCCTGCTCGCCTGACGCGCCCCGCGCGGTGGCGAAAGTCGCGGCGACCTGCGCCGGTGCGGTCTCAGGACATCGCGGCCGCGAGGCCCGTCGCAGCCACATACCCGCTCGACCAGGCCCATTGGAAGTTGAACCCGCCGATGCGGCCGTCCACATCGAGGATCTCGCCGACCAGGAAGAGCCCCGGGCAGAGGCGGGATTGCATGGTCGCGGGGTCGATTTCCTCAAGGGCGATGCCGCCCGCCGTCACCTCCGCGTAGTTGTAGCCCCGGCTGTCGCGCACCGGGAGCGGCCACGCGAGAAGGGCGTTCAACAGACGGCGACGGACGGCACGCGAAACGTGGGCCAGCGGCATTCGGGCGTCGATTTTCAGCTCCGCGAGCACCGCCTCGGCCAGGCGCGTCGGCAAACGTTCGGCCAAGGCCCCCAACACGCTCTGGCGCGGCTGGGAGGTGCTCCGTGCCAGCCATCCTGCCTCCGCCGTCTCGAAATGTTCACCGGGCAAAAGGTTCGCCGTCATGGCGGCCGCACGGCCGGCCAGTCTGGCCCGCAGCCAGTGCCGCGAGGCATCCAAAACGACCGGGCCGCTGACGCCGAAATGCGTCCACAGAAGGGATCCACCCAGTTTCACCGGACGGTCTCCAGCCACGCGCACTGTGATCTCGACGGAGTGCGCGATGCCGGCGAGCGGGCGGTGAAACTCGCCGTGCAAAATCAGCGGGACCAGCGCGGGGGTCGGGGGTATCAGTGTGTGACCGAGAGCTTGCGCGAGACGGTAGCCCGTGCCGTCGCTGCCGGAGCGCGGGAGGGACAGCCCACCCGTGGCGAGAACAACTTTCCGAGCCCGCACCGGCCCGCCGTCAGTCGCGAGAACGAAGCCGTCGGGGGTGCGTTCCAGGTCGGTCACGCGACAGCCCGTGACCAGTTGCGCGCCGGACTCGCGTGCGGCACACAGCAACGCGTCGAGTACGGTCCGGGCCCGGTGCGTGTCGGGGAAGAGCTTGCCGCCCTCCTCGACGTGCAGCGGCACGCCCACCTCTTGAAAGAAGGCGACGGTTTGCGCCGAAGGCCAGGCCGCTAGCACCCGCCCAACGACCCGCCGGCTCCCCCCGCAGTAGTCCTCGGGTCGCACATTTGCGTTCGTAACGTTGCAGCGGCCACCGCCCGCGACGAGGATCTTGGCGCCCAAGTGGCTGGCGCCGTCCAGCGCCACGACCGTGCGTCCCCCGCACCGCCGCGCGGCCCAAACGGCGGTCATCAGACCGGCCGCACCGGCACCGACGATGGCCACGTCCGTACCGCACGGGGGGCGGGCAGTCATCGGCCGCCGATGGTAGGGCCGGCGGTTCGCGGGGCAAGGGCCGGCGTCTCGGAAACCGTTGGATGTCCGGGAACAATCGGCGTGGCACGCCCCGGAACGGGTCCCGAACTTTTTCACCGTCACACTTGAGGCCCGTGCTATAATGGACAGCGAACCGGCGTCCGACGGACTGATGGTCTCCGCAGATGCAAGTCGCTTGCGGACGGCAACAGCCACTTTGGGCGATCGGAGGCAGCTTGGATCCGACTTCCCGGCCGATGCGGCTCACGTCCGATTGAAAGCGGCCGAGTAACCGACGCAAAGGTGCGTGACAGAGAGTTGGGAAGGGGTCTGCACAGGAGTTGCAGGATGGACGCGCACTGGAGCAAGGGCCGGCGGGGGTTCACGCTGATCGAGTTGCTGGTGGTGGTCGCGATCATCGCCCTTTTGATCTCGATCCTGCTGCCGTCGCTCAATCGGGCGCGTGAACAAGCGAAGATCACCAAGTGTTTGACGAATCTGAGGAATCTGACGCTCTCGACGCACACCTACTTCACGGAGTTCAACGACGAGTTTCCGTTCGCGGTGATCGTCGCCGACAGGTGGATGGGCATCTGCCCGTGGACCTACGGAGGTCAAACGGCCGACGACTGGTGGCGGACGCGTTGGAACGGGATCTTCTACCTGCGGGCCAAGGATCGCCCACTCAACAAGTACTTGTTGAGCGGCCCGATCGAGCCGGACCTGGAGGAGAACGGTCAGGTGATCCGGCGCTCGCCCGTGGAGGTCCTTCAGTGCCCGTCCGACCGGCAGAGTCGTGCCCGCGGCAGCGTCTGGGACGAGCCGATCAACATCCCATCTTGGCAGGATACCGGCACGAGCTACTGGTACAACCTCGAGGCTTTCGATGATCTGAAGGAGGGCATCAACGAGTACAACCCTTGGCAGCAGGGCGGCCAGGGGTGGGTGCGGGTCGGACGCCAGCTTGTTCGCGACATGTTCGCGCGGTACTCCTCCGAGTTCGTGCTGTTTCTCGATGAGCCCATCTACACGGGGTTGTTGCAACGGGAGCAAGTGATGGGCACACACTTGGCATTCAGTAAACATTGCGTCGGCTTCCTGGACGGCCACGCCGAGTACAAGTCGTTCGACACCCGGAAGTGGTGCGGGCCGGGCTGGAAAACCATCAACCCGAACTGGATTCGCCGGCCCGGCCAGCCGATCCCGCCGATTCATTACAAGTACGTTTGGAAAAATTGTAATTGACCGGAGGATAGGCAACCGGACGACAGGCAAGCGGACGACACGCATTCGGACGACAGGGACCCGTTTCAGACGCGCGGCCGCCGACCGACCCCGAGTGACAACCGAGCCCGAGCGGCAGCGAGGCGCATCTGTTGTCCGAGCCCGGCGGACAGTGAGGGGCATCCGTGGTCCGAGCCCGAGCGGCAGCGAGGGGCACGAAAACCCGTTCGCCGACCCGGCCCCGACCGCGCACCCGGTAATCAACCCTTGCGGCATCCGGCACCCGGCACGAGAGTTCCGCTCCACAAGCACCCTCGTTCGCCATGACGGTCCCACGCCACTGAAGCCCGCGTCAGCCGCAGTCGTCCGCCCCCACCATTCTTCGCCGGGCCTTTATCGGTCCGTCACCGCCGCGCCAGCACCCGGTCCCGTCAAAGTCCGATACCCGCCGGCCGCCCGCAACGCGGCCTGCGGCGGACTCGGCGCCGCGTCGGGCGGCGTGGTCGCGCGGGTGAGCCCGGGCCTACACTCCGAGGGCGGGGCCGCGCTCGGTCGAGCCTCGGACGCCGCAACGACCCGAAGGGCCGCGCAGCATGCAAGTCCGCAACCGCTTGAACGGAGTGCGTCCCCCATCGGGGATGCCGACCCAGAACGTCCATGTGCGTCGCTTCCGTTCGCTGGCCACGCCGCGCCAGATCAAGGACGCTCTGCCACTCACGCCGGCCGCGCAGGATTCCGTCCTTGCCGGCCGACACGCAGTCCAGCGGATCCTCGCGGGGCAAGACCGGCGGCTGTTGGCGATCGTCGGCCCGTGTTCGATCCACGACGAGGCGGCCGCGCTCGAGTACGCCGCGCGGCTGCGGGAGCTGTCCGCGGCGGTGGCCGAACGCGTCCTGGTGCTCATGCGCGTGTACTTCGAGAAGCCGCGGACGACCGTCGGATGGAAAGGCTTCATCAACGACCCGCATCTGGACGGCTCGTTCGACATCGAGACGGGGTTGCGTCGGGCGCGGGCGCTGCTCCTGCGAATCGCGGAGTCGGGTGTTCCGGCCGCCAGCGAGCTCCTGGAGCCGATCACGCCGCAGTACATCGCGGACCTGCTGACCTGGGCGGCGATCGGCGCCCGCACGACCGAGTCCCAGACGCATCGCCAGATGGCCAGCGGCCTGTCGATGCCGGTGGGTTTCAAAAACGGCACCGACGGCCACCTCCAGACCGCGATCGATGCGCTGCGCTCGGCTGGCGCGCCGCACAGTTTTCTGGGCATCGATGACGAGGGCCGGACGGCCATCGTGGACACGACCGGCAACCCGTGGACGCATCTGATCCTGCGGGGCGGGCGCAGCGGACCGAACTTCGCGGCGGAGGTGGTGGCCGAGGCGGCCGCGGCCCTGCGGGAAGCGGGACTGGTACCGCGGATCATGGTGGATTGCAGCCACGCGAACTCGGGCAAGCGCAGCGCGAACCAGTGCGTGGCGTGGCGGAGCGTTCTGGCGCAGCGGCGCGCGGGGCCCGGACCGCTGATCGGGGCCATGCTCGAAAGTCACCTGCACGCCGGGGCGCAGCCGCTCGGACCAGACCCCGCCGCGCTCCGTTACGGCGTGTCGATCACGGACGAGTGCATCGGGTGGGAGGAGACGGCGGCCCTGCTGCACGAGGCGTACGCGGCCGAAGCGCCTTGAGCGTCCGGGGGGAGTCGGCCGGCGGGGCCCCGCGGGGCGTCTGGAAGCCGCGATGGGCGTCGCCGGTACCGGTCCCGTCGTCACGCCCGACAGCCTGCGTGCGAGTCTTTCAGCGGGGCCGACCCCCGCCGCGCGTCGTCAGACGCCCTGCGCGAACTGCGTGCGGACCAGCGTCACATAGAACGGGCAGGTCCGCAGGAGCTCGTCGTGACGCCCCTGTCCGACGATCCGCCCCGCATCGAGCACGACGATCAGGTCGGCCCGCGCGATCGTGCTGAAGCGGTGGGCGATGATGAACGTGGTGCGGTCGCGGGTCACGTCCTCCAGCGCTTCCTGGATCTTGCGCTCGGATTCGCTGTCAACCTGACTGGTGGCCTCATCGAGAATCAGGATTGGCGGGTCGCGGAGGATGGCCCGGGCGATGACGATCCGCTGACGCTGGCCGCCGGAGAGCGTCCGGTTGCTGACGGGCGCGTCGTAGCCCGCGGCCACGGCTCCGCCCTGCTCGATGTGCAGCGACTCGATGAATTCGTCGACGTGCGCGAGGCGTGCCGCCCGTCGCACGGCGTCGTCCGTGACGCCGTTCGCGCCGTAGGCGATGTTGGCCCGCACGGTGTCCGAGAACACGATCGCGTCTTGCGTCACCAGGCCGATCTGCTGACGCAGCGACTCCAGCGTCACGTCCGCGATGTTGTGTCCGTCGATGAGGATTGCACCCTCGCGCGGCTCGAAGAACCGCAGGAGCAGCGACACCAGCGTCGTCTTGCCCGAGCCGTTCGCCCCGACCAGCGCGACCACCTGCCCCCGCCGCACGGTGAAATTGATCCGGTCGAGCACGAGTCGCTCCGGACTGGACGGGTAGGCGAACGACAGGTTGCGGAACTCGATCGTCCGCTGAAAGCGCGGCAGCTCCCGCCCCGCGGCGGCCGGCACCGAGTGCTCGGCGGGCAGGTCCAGCACTTCGAACAACCGCCGGGCGGCGGCATCGGCCTGCTGGAGGCGGTTGTTGACGTTGCCCATCTTCCGCAACGGGTCGAACACGCCGCCCAGACACACGACCGCGCCGAACAGCAGGTGCGGCTCGAGCTGCTGGTTGAAGACCCGCGCCCCGCCGTACAGGATGAATGCCGCCACGGCGATCGAGGCCAGCACCTCCAGCACCGGGTTGCTGGCCGCGTCCACCAACTCAATGTGCGTCTGCGCCCGCGTCAGCTCGCGCCCCTCGGACTCAAAGCGCCGGCTCTCCGCGGATTCCATGCCGTAGGCCTTCACCACGCGGATGCCGAGCAGCCGCTCGCCCAGGTGATCGAGCAGCCGACCCCACGATTCCGACGCGCGCTGCTGCGACCGCTTCACCAGCCGCCCGAACATCCGGATGACCAGCGCCCCGATCGGCAGACCCAGCGCCGCAATCACCAGCATCTGCCAGTCGAGCAACAGGGCCAGCGACAGCACGCCGAGCGCTTTGAGCGGCTCCCGGGCCACCTTCCCGAACAGCGTCGTCAGCCCCACCTCGACCTTGCTGATGTCCGTGGCGAACCGGCTGAGCACGTCCCCCGGCGGCTGCACGCTGTGCCATTGCACGGGCAGCCGGAGGGTGTGATCCGCCAGCTCGGTCCGCAGGTCATGCATCGCCCGCTGCACCGCCGTCGCCACCAGCCCTTCGTTGATGAACCGCGACAGGCCCCCCAGCACCGCCACGCTCACCAGCGCCGCCATCAGGATCAACAGGACGCGGAACCGGTCCTCGGCCGAACGCCCCGCCGGCATGAGGTCCGCGGCCCGACGGGCCAGGCTCCACCACTTTCGGTGCGGACGCAGCGGCAGCGTCACCACCTGCGTGCCGCGGGCGTCGGTCACCCGCACCTCCGGCAGCAGCGTGCCCGGGTGCTCGGCGATGCGGCGCAGGAGGGCGTACGAGCCGGCCGGCTCCGAGCCGATGGCGGTGATGCGGCTGTCCGCGCGGAGTAGGCCGGCCGCCGGGCCGAGGTCGCGCACGCTGTCGACGGGCAGTCCGCCGGGGTCGTCCGGCACGTCCGCCGGGAAGACCACCCCGAGCCGCCGCTCGGCTTCGACGCGGTAGAGCCAGTCGGTCAGCGACTCGTGCTCGGCGAAAAGAACCTTCAGGATCGGTACCGTGCTGGACAGGCTGAACGTGTAAAACACGCCCACGCCCAGCGCGGCGACGAGTCCCATAATCAGCGCCCGACGGTGCGGTCGCAGATATCTGAGCACGCGTCGAAAGTGTCCCAGCCACCGCTCCGAGCGAGCATCCGCCATGGTCGGCCGATATCATAACGGCCTCTGCGGGCGACGGGCAGCGGCGCGGCCGCACGGTTCGTCCCCGGCAGCGTACCGGAAGGGACGGGCGCCGACCCGGCCGGTGGGCGGCCGACCGGCCAGCGGGACGGCCCGCCGTCGGGCTGGACATGCTGCGGAGACGAACGTGAAGCGTGAGATACCCCTGTCGGGTCAGGATATCACGGAGGCCGAGATCAACGCCGCGGTGGCCGTCCTGCGGTCGGACCGGTTGAGCCTGGGGCCGCGGATCCCGGAATTCGAGGCCGAGTTCACGCGGCGGCTGGGGGTCAAACACGCGATCGCATGCAGCAGCGGGACGGCGGGCCTGCACATGTGCTGGCTGGCGCTGGGGGTCGGGCCGGGCGACGAAGTAATCACCACGCCCTTCTCGTTCATCGCCTCGAGCAACAGTATCCAGTTCGTGGGCGCCAAACCGGTGTTCGTGGACATCGACCCCCAGACCTGGCAGATCGACGTCGGACAGATCGAGGCCGCGATCACGCCGCGCACGCGGGCGCTGCTGCCGGTGGATGTGTTCGGCGTGGCGCCGGACATGGACGCGTTGTGGACCCTGGCCCGACGGCACAACCTGCGGGTGCTCGAGGACTCGTGCGAGGCGTTGGGGGCCACGTATCGCGGGCGGCCGTGCGGGGCGCTGGGCGAAGCCGGCGTGTTCGGGTTCTACCCGAACAAGCAGATGACGACCGGCGAGGGCGGAATGGTCGTGACCAACGACGACCAGATCGCGTTCATGGTTCGGTCGCTGCGGAATCAGGGGCGCGACCCGGGCGGCGGGTGGCTGGCGCACCCGCGGCTGGGCTACAACTATCGGATGACCGACATTCAGGCGGCGATCGGCACGCAGCAGATGCGGCGGCTGGACGAGCTGCTGGCCAAACGGGATCGGGTGGCGCGCTGGTACATCCAGCGGCTGGCCGACGAGCCGCGGGTCACCCTCCAGCGGATCCCCCCGGAAGTTCGCGTGAGCTGGTTCGTCTTCGTCGTGCGGCTGAGCGACGACTACTCGCAGGCCGACCGGGACCGGCTGCTCGAGCGACTTCAGGCTCACGGAATCGGCTCGAACGTGTATTTCCCCGCGATTCACCTCCAGCCGTTCTACCGCGAACGGTTCGGGTACAGGCCGGGCGACTTCCCCGTGACGGAGGCGCTCTCGGCCCGCACGGTCGCGTTGCCGTTCTACAACCACCTCAGCGAGGGCGACGTGGACTACGTCGTCCAGACGCTGCGCAGCCTGCTCTGAGCGAGACGTTGCGCAGCCTGCTCTGACCGAGACGCTGGGCAGCCTGCCTTCACGGCCCGTTGACGGCCGGCCGGCGGCGCAGCGCGCCGCGTCAGCTCCGCCGCGCGGCGGGCGACCATGGTCGGGACCCGCTGCGGCACTGGCGCCGCCCACGGACCGGCGGCCGCGTTTCTCCAGGGGGCGGCTAGACCCAGCCGCGGTCCTTGCAGGCCTGGGCCACGCGGGCGACGGCAATCACATAGGCGGCATCGCGCATCGAGAGCTTGCGCTTCTTGGCGGTGTCGCTCACGGCGATGAAGGCGGAGGTCATCATGACATCGAGCTTGCTGAGGACCTCGTCCCTCTCCCAGTAGTAGTTCATGTTGCTCTGGACCTGCTCGAGGTAGCTGCACGTCACGCCGCCCGCGTTCGCCAGGAAGTCCGGGATCGTGAAGATGTTGCGTTCCTGGAGCACGTGGTCGGCCTCGGGCGTGGTCGGGCCGTTGGCGCCCTCGGCGATGAGCCGCACCCGGCGGTCGATCTTGTGCACGTTGTCGCCGGTGATCGAGTGCTCCAGCGCCGCCGGGATCAGGATGTCGACCTCCTGCTCGAGCCACGCCTCGCCCGGGGCGATCTCATAGCCCAGCTCCGCGGCCTTCTTGCGGTCGATGCTGCCGAACCGGTCCGTGATCTTGCGCAGGGCCGCGAGGTCGATCCCATCTTTGCGGATGAACGAGAACGCCTGCTGCGCGGCCTCGTCCCAGCAGGACACGCACACCACCTTACCGCCGATCTGCTGATACAGCTCGATGGCGTACTGCGCGACGTTCCCGAAGCCCTGGACCGAGGCCTTCGTGTCGGCGGCCTTGTCGCCGAGCTCCTTGAGCGCCTCCCGGATCGTGAACACGACGCCGTAGCCGGTGGCCTCCGTGCGGCCCAGCGAGCCGCCCATCCCGACTGGCTTGCCGGTGATGAAACCGGGATACTTGCCGCCGTGGATGTGCTCGAACTCGTCGAGCATCCACAGCATGTGCTGCGCGTTGGTCATCACGTCCGGCGCGGGTACGTCCAGAACCGGCCCGACATCGCGGGCCACCGCGCGGACCCACGCCCGGCACAGCCGCTCCTGCTCGGTCATGCTCAGGCTGTGCGGTGAGCAGACGACGCCGCCCTTGCTGCCGCCCAGCGGAATGTTCACGCAGGCGCACTTCCAGGTCATCCACATCGCCAGCGCCCGCACCGTGTCGGCCGTCTCCTGCGGGTGGAAGCGGATGCCGCCCTTGCCCGGCCCGCGGGCGTCGTTGTGCTGGATCCGGAAACCGCGAAACACCTTGAAACTGCCGTCGTCCATTCGGATCGGCAGGCTGAAGTGGTACTCCCGCATCGGCACGCGCAGGAGATCGCGAGTCGCCTGATCCAGGCCGAGGATCTCGGCCACCTTGTCAAACTGCTGCTGCGCCATCTGAAAGGGATTGAACGGCTTGCTGCTCATAGCGAACCCTGCTGCCTCACGCGAGAAGAAATGTTGCGCGGCGCTCGGGGCGAGCACCGTCCCGCAGCTTAGGTGACGCCCAACGGCCGTGTCAACGCGCCGCGGCGTGCCGCGGACCGGCGACCCCCCGCGTCGCGAACCGGCGACCCCCCGCGTCGCGAACCGGCCAGCCGCGGATTACAATTCCGCGCACGCCACCAGGCCCGGGCCGGTGCCGCGCGCCGGCCCGCCCGACGAGAGAACGCCATGCCCTCCGTCGCCGCCGAGAGCAGCTTTCCCGCCTTCGACCGGCAGTTCCTGTCCTCGGACCGGGATTTCACCGTGATCGGCACCGGCGCGCTGGGCGGCAAGGCCCTCGGGCTGGCGTTCATCAAGCGGATCATCGCGGAGCAGTGTCCGCCGGGGCTCGTCCCGGGGCTGAACATCCGCATTCCGCGCCTCACCGTCGTGCAGACCGACGCGTTCGAGCAGTTCATGGCCCACAACCGGTTGTGGGACGTGGTCCGCGCGGAGCCGCCGGACGACCGCCTCGCGCACGCGTTTCAACGGGCGGACCTTCCGCCCCTCATACTCGGCGACCTCCGCGCGATCGTCCAGGAGATGCACTCGCCGCTGGCGATCCGCTCCTCGAGCCTGCTCGAGGACGCCCTGCGGCATCCCTTCGCCGGTACCTACGCCACCAAGATGATCGCCAACAACCAGCCGGACACCGATCACCGGTTCCAGCGGCTGGCGGAGGCGATCAAATACGTCTGGGCGTCCACCTTCTTTCAGGACGCCCGCAGCTATCTCCGGGCCATCGGCCGCACCTGCGAAGACGAGCGCATGGCCGTCATCATTCAGGAGGTCGTCGGCCGCCGGCACGGCGATCGCTTCTACCCGGCCATCAGCGGCGTCATCCGCACGTACAACTTCTACCCGCAGCCGCCCGCCCGGCCCGAGGAGGGGGTCGTCAGCCTCGCGCTGGGCCTGGGCAAGACGATCGTCGATGGGGGCGTCGTCTGGACCTACTCGCCGGCGCACCCCACGCTGTCCCCGCCCTACGGGTCGACCCGCGAGCTCCTGGAGCACACGCAGACCGAGTTCTGGGCCGTCAACATGGGGCCCCCGCCCGCCTACGACCCGATCAACGAGGCCGAGTATCTCATCTCCGGCACGCTCGCCGACGCCGAGGCCGACGGCACGCTCCGCCCGCTCGCTTCCACCTACGACGCCGAGTCGGATCGGCTGGTCATCGGCCTCGGCCGCCACGGGCCGCGGGCGCTCACCTTCGCCCCGGTGCTCGAACTCAATGCGATTCCGCTCAATCCCGGCATCCGGCACCTGATGACGGTCTGCCGCGCGGCGCTTTCCAGCGACGTCGAGATTGAGTTCGCCGTCACCTTCGACCCCCGGGGGAGCGGGCCGGCCGAGTTCGGCTTCCTCCAGCTCCGTCCGACGCTCGTGTCCGGCGAGCGGGTCGCGGTGCCGGACCACGAGCTCGCCGATCCCGCCGCGCTGGTCACCAGCGACCGCGTGCTGGGCAACGGGGCCCGCGACGACCTGACCGACATCGTCTACGTCCGCCCGGACACCTTCGCGCCGCAGCACACGCGGGCCGTGGCGGCCGAGCTCGAGGGGCTCTCGCGGGCGCTGGTGGAGGCGGGCCGGCACTGCATTCTGATCGGCTTTGGCCGCTGGGGCAGCAGCGATCCGTGGCTGGGCATCCCGGTGACCTGGCCGCAGATCGCCGCCGCGCGGGTGATCGTCGAGGCCACGCGGCCGGACATGCACGTCACGCCCAGTCAGGGCTCGCACTTCTTTCACAACATGACCGGTTTCGGGGTGCTGTACTTCACGGTCCACCACGCCGGACCCGGCCGGATACACTGGGATGCCCTGGCGGCGTTGCCGCCGGTCCGCGAAGGGCCGTTTGTGCGGCACGTGCGGGCTCCGACGCCGCTGACCGTGCGGGTCGACGGCCGCACCGGGCGGGGGATCATCGCACCGGGCGGGCGCTGAGGGCCGCCGCGCCGCGCCCGCAGCGCGTTTGCGGCGGGGGCGGACGTGGCGGCGTGCATTCGCGGCCGTTTCGCGACGGGGGCGCGGGCCTGGCGCGGCGGTTTTTCAGCGGGCTGATATGCTGTAGCAGTGGTGCGGCGGCGGCCGCCCATCCGGGAGTGACCGATGCAGGCGTCGCACACGCCGATCGAGAGTATCCTGCGGGATCTGCAAGAGCGGGCCAAGGAGCTGAACTGCCTGTACGTCGTCGAGGAACTCGCCAGCGACGAGAGCCTGACGATGGACCAGGTCTTCATGGGGGTGATCGACGCGCTGCCGTCCGGATGGCAATACCCGGACCTGTGCGGCGCCCGCATCACGTACCGCGGCGTGATCTACGAGTCGCGGAACTTCGCGGAGACGCCCTGGATCCAGCGGAGCGAAATCCGCGTGCAGGGCCAGGCCGTCGGTCAGGTGGAGGTGTGCTACACCGCCGAGCTGCCCGCGCTGGACGAGGGGCCGTTCCTCAAGGAGGAGCGGCGGCTGATCGACACGATCGCAGACCGGTTGGGCAGCTTCGTCATGCACCGGCAACTGGTCGAGTCGATGCGGCAGTGGCGCAAGGCCGAGCGCAACATCGCGAAGTACACGACGCGGGACTGGTCGGTCATCCTCGACCTGCTGCGGCGCACGGACCAGGCGCTGCTGCTGCGGGTGGCCCGCAAGATGATCAACCACCTGTGCTGGAGCGGGGTCAAGGAGGCCGACGCCCTCCTGCGGGAGTTCGCCCACGGGCAGCGGGGCCCGGCGCCGGACCTGCTGATTGAGACCAACCGCCCCCGGCAGGTGGGGGACGCGGTCAGCCCCGATACGCTGGTCGACGAGGCCTTCCGCCTCGCCGCCATGCACCTGAGCGACGAGGAAATCGTGGCCTGCATTCAGAAGTGGATCAAGCAGGACCGGGCGAGCTTCCTCGTGAACGCCCTGGAGAACTACCACACGACGCTGGCCGAGGTGAGCGAGGCCATTCACCGCTACCAGCACGCCACGCACGGGGAGGTCGAGCTGTCCACCTCGACGCGCAAGGGACTGCGCGTCTCGCTGATCCGGCGTTTCCTGACGGACCAGCTCGAGTACATCAACGTCGCCAAGGACTACGTGGATATCAAGGACTTCCACGACCTCATGCACCGCATGATCTACCCGGCCCGCGGGCACGGCAAGATCGGCGGCAAGAGCGCCGGGCTGTTCTTGGCGAACCAGATCGTCCGCCGCCACCGCCGCGACGGCGACCTGCTGGCGAACATCCGCACGCCCAAGAGCTGGTACCTGACCTCCGACGCGCTGCACGACTTCATCTACTGCAACCACCTCGAGGACGTCTTCACGCAGAAGTACAAGGACATCGACGAGGTCCGGCAGGAATACCCGGACATCGTCCAGGTCTTCAAGCACTCCCAGATGCCCAACGACATCGTCAAGGGCCTGTCCCTGGCGCTGGACGACTTCGGCGAGCAGCCGCTGATCGTCCGCAGCTCGAGCCTGCTCGAGGACCGCTTCGGGGCGGCGTTCTCCGGCAAGTACAAGAGCCTCTTCCTGGCCAATCAGGGCCCCAAGCCCGAGCGACTCCGGGCGCTGATCGACGCCCTGACCGAGATTTACGCCTCGGTCTTCAGTCCGGACCCCATCCAGTACCGGGCCGAACGCAACCTGCTCGACTTTCAGGAGGGCATGGGGATCATCATCCAGGAGGTCGTCGGGGTGCGCGCCTGGCCGTACTACGCCCCGACGTTCGCCGGCGTCGCCTTCAGTCACAACGAATTCCGCTGGTCGCCGCGCATCAAGCGCGAGGACGGCCTCGTGCGGCTCGTGCCCGGCCTGGGCACGCGGGCCGTCGACCGCCTCGGCGACGACTACCCCGTCCTGGTCTCGCCCGGTCAGCCCGGTCTGCGCGTCAACTCCACGATGGAGGAGGTGGTCCGCTACGCCCCGCGCTACATGGACGTCATCAACCTCGCGCAGAACACCTTCGAGACGGTCGAGGTGACCGACTTCCTGCGGATGTGCGGGGACCAGATACCGGGCATCGAGCAGATCGTCTCCGTGTGCAGCCACGGGCACCTGCGGCCCCCCTTGCTGGGCCAGCTCGACTTCAACGAGGACGACATCGTCGTGACGTTCGAGGGGCTGCTGACACGGACTCCCTTCCTCCGGCAGATGAACACCCTGCTCAAGCTGCTGGAGGACAAGATCCACAGCCCGGTCGACATCGAGTTCGCCTCCGACGGCCGGGACCTGTACCTGCTCCAGTGCCGCACCCAGAACCCGGCCCAGAACGCGTCGCCCGCGCCGATCCCGCGGGACATCCCCGTCGAGCGGCTGCTCTTCTCCGCCCACCGGCACGTGTCCAACGGCTACGTGCCCGACCTCACGCACATCGTCTACGTGGACCCCGACCGCTACGCCCAGCTCGCCAGCCTCGACGAACTGGTGGCCGTCGGCCGGGCGGTCAGCCGGCTCAACAAGCTGCTGCCCAAGCGGCAGTTCGTGCTGATGGGCCCCGGCCGCTGGGGCAGCCGCGGCGACATCAAGCTGGGCGTGCGCGTGACCTACTCGGACATCTGCAACACCGCCATGCTGATCGAGATCGCCCGGCAGCAGGGCGACTACACCCCGGACCTGTCCTTCGGCACGCACTTCTTCCAGGACCTGGTGGAAGCGAACATCCGCTACTTGCCGCTCTACCCCGACGAGCCGGGCGTCCGCTTCCATGCGGAGTTCTTCACCCGCTCGGCGAACCTACTCGGCACGCTGCTGCCCGACTTCGCCGCGCTGAGCCCCGTGCTGCGCGTGATCGACGTCCCGGCCTCCGCCGGCGGACTGGTGCTGCGCGTGCTGATGAACGCCGATCTGGACGAGGCCGTCGGCGTGCTGGTGCCGCCCGCCGCCCCGGTCGAGACGATCGACACCCCCGAGGTCGTCGGCAAGCCGGCCCGCGAGCAGGACTGGCGCTGGCGGCTGCGCATGGCCGAACGCGTCGCCGCCCAGCTCGACCCGGGGCGCTTCGGCGTCGTCGGGCTCTACGTCTTCGGCAGCACGAAGAACGCGACGGCCGGCCCCGCCAGCGACATCGACCTGCTGGTCCACTTCCGCGGCACGGACAGCCAGCGCACCGAGCTGGAGCGCTGGCTGGAGGGCTGGAGCCTGTGTCTGGCCGAGATGAACTATCTGCGGACCGGCTACCGCTGCGACGGCCTGCTCGATGTCCACATCGTCACGGACGACGACATCGCGCACGGCTCGAGCTTCGCGCTGAAGATCAACGCCGTCAGCGATGCCGCCCGCCCCCTGCCGCTCAAGGGCCGCGCGCTCCACGCAGAGTCCGCGTAGCGGCCGCCGGGTTCGCCGGGTCGAACTCGACCAGCGCCAGTTCCGGACCGTCGTGGGCGGCCGAGAAGCACGGCGTCACGCCGACCCGGTCGCGCCAGGCGCCCGTCAGGCGGGGCGCCTCGTGGATGTGCCCGCACAACACGACCGCGGGCCGGCGGGCCTCGATCAGCCGCCGCACCGCGATGCTGCCGACGTGCACATCCACCGGCACGTGGTCGATGACCCGGCCGTCCAGCGCCGCCCGATCCAGCGCCGTCCGGTACGGCGGCGTATGCAACAGCAGGACCGCGCGGTCCAGTGGCCCATCGCCGGTGAGCTGCGCCAGCTCCTCCGCGATCGTCGCGTAACGCACCTCCGATTCCGAGACCGGCACTGTCCGCCGGCCGTCCTCCGGCGCGACGCAGCCCGGGTCCACATACCGTGAGACGTCGTACCGCTCCCAGTCCTTCAGCAGGAACGGCGTCGGCGGGACGCACGCGTAGCCGTACACCTCCCAGTCCTCCAGCCGCACCCGCCGGTTGTGGACGTACTCCCAGAGCCCGGCGTCGGCCAGCGCCTGCACGGCCGGCTCCGCGGAGCGGGGATCATCGTTCCCGAGAATCACGAACACGCGCGGATATGCGCCGCCCAGCTCGGCCCGCAGCGCCCGCAGGCGCGGCGCGAGGAAGTCGCCCAGGAAATCCGCGTACTGCGGCTCGGCCGTGCGGACGGTCCGCAGCCCGTGCGGCAGCAGATCGCCCCCCAGGAAGACGGCGGCCGGCGGTCGGGCACGCACCTCGGCCAGCAGCGTCTCATACCGGCCGATGCGCCCGTGCAGGTCCGAGGCGAACAGGCAGCGCGGCATGCTCGCAGTTTATCGCGTCGGGGCGTCCGACGCCTGCCGTGCGGCGCCTCTCGGAGGGTCAAGCGCTCTCCGGGGGATGGAATCATCGACAGCCGGATCCGCCGCCGCGGCCGGTTCGGCGCCTCCCGGAGATTCAGGCGCTCTCCGGGGCCGCGGGAAACGCCCGCTCCATTGCCTCCAGGTAGGCCCACTGCGTGGCGATTTCGGCCCGCAGCCGCGCCAGGTCGAGCGACTCGGACTGGTACCTTCGCTGGCGGCGCAGATATTCCTCCAGCGGCGTGCCGTCGGGCCGGGCGTTGATCCGGTAGCGGCGGCCGTCAAAGACCTCGTACAGCGGAAACAGACCGCAGCCGACGGCCAGGCGGATGAGCTCGACGCTGTCCTCGGGCTCGCTCTTCCAGCCGGTCGGGCACGGGGAGAGCATCAGCAGGAACCGGAAGCCGCGCGTGTCGCGGGCGGTGCGGACCTTGCGCAGAAAATCCTCGCGGTGCGCCAGCGAGAGCGTCGCCGCATACGGGATGCGGTGCGCCGCGAGAATCGCCATGATGTCCTTCTTGGGCTCGGCCTTGCCCTGCGCGGTGGTGCTGGTCTTCACGCCCTGCGGCGTCGCGCTGCTCCGCTGTCCGCCGGTGTTCCCGTAGATCTCGTTGTCGTAGCAGATGTACAGGATGTTTTCGTTGCGCTCGGCCGCCGCCGAGAGCGTCGCCAAGCCGATGTCATAGGTGCCGCCGTCGCCCGTCCAGCACACCGTCAGGTCGTCCTCCCGGTTGAGCTCCACGACCGACGCCACGCCGGTCGCCACCGCCGCCGCGCTGGCGAACGTCGTGGCGATCGTCGGCACCCCGTACGCGCTGGTCGGAAAGGCCCCGGCGGTCACGATCCCGCAGCAGGCCGGGATGCACAGCGTCGGCCGGGCCCCGTCCAGGGCCTGTTCGAGCCACTGGAGCCCCATCGACATGCCGCAGCCGGCGCAGTTCGTGTTGCCCGGGCGCAGCACGCCGTCGCAGCGGACGGCCGTCTCGGGGGCGGCGAGCGTCGTCATAGCGGCACCTCCTTGAACACCGGTTCGCCGGCCGTTTTGCGCCCGGCCAGATCCGCCAGGATCTCCTCCAGCACCGCGGGCGTCACGTCGCCCCCGCCCAGCCCGACCAGATAATCTTGCAACACCTCGACCCGGCCGTCGCCGTTCAGGTACGGCGGCCGCAGGCTGGCCGCGATCTCCTGCCAGAAGATGCCGCCCGCGCCCGGCGAGTGGTTGCGGTCGAGCACCGCGATGCGCCGCGCCCGCTTGAGGGCGTGGGCGTATTCGCGGCGCAGGAACGGCCGGAAGAGCTTGACCTTGACCAGGCCGATCTTCTCGCCCCGGGCGCGGCGCTGCTCCACCACGGTACGGGCCGTGCGAACCATCGTGTTGCAGGCCACGAGCACCGTGTCCGCATCCTCGGTGTGCTCGGCCGAAAGCACGCCGTGCGGCCGGCGGCCGAAGATCCGCTCGAACTCGTCCAGCGCCTCGGCGAGCACCTGCGGCACGCGGTCCATCGCCGCCTGAATCTCGTGGCGGTGGTGGGCCGTGTCCTGCGGGAAGATCATGCCGCCGACCGTCACGCCCTTGCCGCGCAAGCGGTGCGGGATGTCGCACGGCCGGAGGAACTTCTCGACCTGCGGGAGCTCGGGCAGGTCGACGACCATCTGCGTGTGCGAGACGACGAAGCCGTCCTGCGCGACCAGCGCCGGGAGCAGGATGCGGGGGTCCTCGGCCACGCGGAACGCGAGCAGGATCGTGTCGACGAGATCCTGGTGCGACTCGGTGTAGAACTGGAGCCAGGCGGCGTCGCGCAGCGCCAGCGTGTCGCCCTGATCCACCCAGATGTTCCAAGGCGGACCGAGCGTGCGGTTGACGCCGATCAGCACGACCGGCAGGCGGTAGTAGCCCGCGGCAAAGATGTTCTCGGTCATGTACGCCAGCCCGTTGGCCGAGCTGGCCGTGAACGTACGGGCGCCGGCCAGCGCCGCGCCGATGCACACGGCCATCGCGCTGTGCTCGGACTCGACCGGGACGACGCGGCCCTTGGTGAACGGGAAGCCACGGAGAAACTCGATGATTTCGGTCTGCGGGGTGATCGGGTACGCGCCGCAAACGCAGCCGCGGGCGACGCGATTGGCCTCGCCGGCCATGGCGAGCGTGTGCCCGGCGGCGTGATTACCGGTGACGAGAGAACGCGCCACGTGAGTCTCCGTCGCGCGCGGCCCGCGCACGGGGCGGGCCGCAGCACCCTATAGCTCCGCCATGTACACGACCCCGCGCGGGCACTGGCTCGCGCAGATGCCGCAGCCCTTGCAGTAGTCGTAGTTGAACGTGTACTCCCCCTGCCCGCGGTGCAGCATGATGCCCTCCGGGCAGTACGACAGGCACCGGTCGCACTCGTTGCACACGCCGCAGCTCAGGCAGCGCTGCGCCTCCAGCACCGCGGCCGGGTGCCCCGGCTCGTCCACCAGCCCCAGTCGCACCTCCGTGAAGCTGCTCCGCCGCAACGCCGGCGGCACCGTCACGCCGCGCTCGCGGGGGGTGTGCTGGAAGTGGTGCAGCGCGATGACCTCCGGCCCGGCCACCGGCGCCGGCTGCGGCGGGAACAGGTCCTCCCCGGTCAGCGTGCGGTGGATGTGCAGCGCGGCCCGGCGCCCGCTGCCGATCGCCGCCGTCACCGTGCCGTCGTTGGTGGCGAAGTCGCCGCCCGCGAAAACCGGCGCGCCCGTCAGCCCCAGCAGCCGGCCACCCTCGCGGACGTCGCTGCCCTCGGGAAAGATCGACAGGTCCGGCGTTTGGCCCAGCGCCAGCACCACGCGGTCGCACCGCACCTCGAACTGCGCATCCTCGCTCTCGATCGGCACGGGGCTGCGCCGGCCCGAGGCATCCGGCTCGCCCAGACGCATCCGCTGGCAGGTCAGCACCGGCCCGAGGGCGTCCTGGTGCAGCCGCAGCGGGCTCACCAGCTCCTGCAACTCGATGCCTTCCTCCAGCGCCTCTTCGATCTCCTCGCGGATCGCGGGCATCTCCGCCCGGGTCCGACGATAGAGCACGACGACGCTGCGGGCGCCGAGCCGCCGCGCCGTGCGGGCCGCGTCCACCGCCGTGTTGCCGCCGCCGATGACGACGACCCGCAGGCCGACCAGCCGCTCCTCGCCGCGGCGGGCCCGGTCCAGGAAATCGATGCCCTGGGACACCGTGTCGGAGCTCACCTGACCGAGGTTCAGCGCCCGCGACTCCTGAAGCCCCGTCGCCACGAACACCGCCGCGTGCAGGTGCGTGAGCTCGAGCAGTCGCGCCCGGTCGATCCGCAGCCCGGTTCGGGCCTCGACGCCGTGCCGGAGGATGAAGCTGATCTCCCGGTCGAGCACGTCCCGCGGCAGGCGGTAGGCCGGAATCCCCGTCCGCATCACCCCGCCCAGCTCGGCCTGCGCCTCGTAGATCGTGACCGGATACCCCAGCCGCGCCAGGTGGTATGCGGCGCTGAGCCCCGCCGGTCCGGACCCGACCACCGCGATGCGCTCGGAACGCCACGGCCGGGTCGGGGCCGGCCAGCGCGCCTGGTCGGCGACATAACGCTCCAGCTCGCGCACGTTCACCGCCTCGTCATGCGCGCGCCGATTGCAGGCCTCCATGCACGGCGCCGGGCAGACGCGCCCGCACACGCCCGGCAGCGGCGACGTTCGCAGAATGATCTCCAGGGCGCGGTCGTACGCCTTCTGGCCGACAGCCTGCACGAACCCGCGGACGTCGTTCCCCGCCGGGCACCCGTCGTTGCACGGCGGGGTCAGCTCGTGCCGCTCGGGCCGGCGCGTCGCCCAGTTGCCCGTGCGGATCGCCGGCATGGCCCCGACATCGCTGTCGAACAGACTCGCGACCCGGCCGGCCGCCGCCGGCACCGGCTCGGCCACGCAACCGGGCAGCGAGTCGCAGGCCACGGCGGCATAGGCCTGCTCGGCGGACTGGACGTTCGCCCCCCGGAAACCACTGTGCTCCAGCGCCGCGTGGACGTCTCGCAGATCGAGGCCGAGGACCTTCGCCGCCGCGCCCAACATGGTCGTGTTGACGATCGGCACCGTCCGCGTGCCCAGTCCATTGGCCACCGTAATCCCAGTCGCGTCCACGGTCGCCACCCGCCGCCCGGGAAACATCTCGGCGAACCGGGCCGGCGGGTCCGCCGAGTTCAGGATGAGCCACCCCTCCGGCTTGAGGCCCGCTTGCACCCGAGGACCGATCAGCGTGCGATCCAGCACGATGACATGATCCGGTGTCCGCACCTGATTGTGATTCGTGATCTCGACGTCGTCGATCCGCACGTACGCCTGGAGCGGCGCGCCGGAGCGCTCGGCCGCGTACACGCCGAAGGCCTGCACATATTTGTCCCGCAGGAAGTAGGCCGACGCGATCAGCTTGGCCAGCGTGACGCCCCCCTGACCGCCGCGCCCGTGAATCGTGATCTCGACCATGCGCACACCTGCTCCAACCCGCCGGAGGAAGTGGCGCCACCGGCGGAGACCGGCCGCTACGACTTGTCAATGACCGAAACCGCTTCCGACGCGGGAGGCGACTCGGCCGCACTGACAAGATCGGCAAATCACGTTCCGTGCCAATGGACCGATAATATACACACTGAAGTCCACTGAGCCGCCTCTATGCGGATCGGCAACCGCAGACGCGAGCGGCCAAAGCGACGGCGGCATCGGAGGCGCTGGGGGTTTTTCGGCCGTCGCTGTGGATTCCGGCGCGTCGATCGGCGGCTCAGAATGCGACGCGAACCTTGCCCTGCCGCCACTCCGCCACCAGGGCCCGGAACTCGTCGAGGGCGAGCCCCAGCCGATCCGCACTGATGACCAGGGCGTCGTACAGTTTGCCGTCCATGACGATGCGGCCGATCGTCCCTTCTCCGAGGGCGATCTGCCGCGTGATGGCGGCGACGTCGTCGAGGGCCGTATCCAGGCGGTTCAGCGTGTTCAGCGTCGCCTGCGCCAGAGTCGTGGCCTGCGTGTCAAGGTTCGTGAGAGTCTGATCGGCCCGCGCGATGAGCTTGCGGGCGTCGGCGATCATCTCGCGTCCGTCGCCGGCGGCCGTCCGCAGGTCGCCGACAACCTGTTTGCCCTCTTCCGACATCGCGTGCACGTTCGCGACCGTCTCGCGCAGCCGGCTTTTCACCTGCGGGTCGCCAAGAACTTCATTGAAGTGCCGCAGGGCCGCGTCGAGGCGCGTCACCGCGCTCGCCAGGTTGCCCGGCAGCGCCCCGCTGTCCACCTCGCCCGGCGTGCGCGCCGCGAGCAGCTTCTGCAACTCGGACAGCACCGGCGTGAGCTCCTCGGCCGCGTCCCCGATCTGACGGGCCGCGGTCTGGAAGGTGCCGACCACGCCCGAGGGGAAGATGCTCTCCACCGCGGTCCGCAGCTCGCCGCGCAGCTCAGCACCGGGGGTCAGATACTCGCCGGAGCTGGGCCCTTCGAGCACCAGCTCGATCGGCGGCCGGCCCTGGCCGAGCACCGGCTCGATGGTGCGGGCCTTGATGCCCAGCGGGATGCGATAGCGCTGGTCGATCGCCACCACGACGTCCACCCCGTCTTCCGGGCGCGCGTCGTCGTAAAGTCGAACGTCGATCACACGGCCGACCGGCAGCCCGCGGAGGGTGACCTGATTGCCGGGGCGGATGCCGGTGACCGAGTCGAACCGGATGTGCAGCGGATAGGTGCGTCCCTGCATGAAGATGGTGGGCCCGCGCCCAAAGAGCATGATGAGCGTGCCCAGCGCGATCAGACCCGCCAGCACAAACGTCCCGACCAGCACGTTGCGTCGCAACTCCTGCATGTGACCGCTCCTGTTCCGGCTGTGAGGCGCGCCCGGGGCGCTGCGCCACGACCGGTTCTGCCGGCGCCGCGGGCGGCGCCGCTGCGGCCGCAGCCGGGCACCACCGGCCCGGTGCTGCCGTTGTCACGTCCGGGCGAACATACTACACTTGCGGCGCGTGCAAGGAGAACTCCGTGGCCGGCAAGCTGGCAGGCAAAAACATCCTCGTGGTCGATGACGACCCGGACATTGTAACGGCGATCCGGGCCGGATTGTCCGACACGGGGGCGACCATCCAGACGGCCGCCGACGGCAACGCCGCGGTGGCACTGGCCGAGTCCCAGAACTTCGACCTCGTGATCCTCGATATCATGCTCCCACAGAAAAGCGGGTTCCTGGTGCTCGAAAAGCTGCGGCAGGGCAAGCCGCGCGCCGCCGGCCCGCGCGTCGTCATGATCACCGGCAATCAGGGCAAGCGGCATCGCCAGTACGCCGAGGCCCTGGGCGTGGACGAGTATCTCAACAAGCCCTTCCGCATGGAACGGCTCCTCGAGGTGACCGAGAAGCTGCTCGCCAACTGACATGCCCGCCCTGCCGCTCGCGGCCTGGCTCGACTCGTACCACACGGATCTGCGGACGGCCCTCGACTGCGCGGCCGAGCAGGAGTTTCGCTACGTCCAGGCCAACGCGGCCCGCGATGAGTTCGACCCGCGCGCCTGGCCGCCGAGCGCGCGGCGGCACCTCCGCCGCTATCTGCGGGACCGCGGCCTGACACTTCAGGGCCTCACGCTCGAGTTCCCCGGCGCCGGGCTGGCCGACCCGCGCGCTGCGGACGCCCGCGTCGCGCGGCTCCGCGCCACACTGGAAATGTGCGCCGATCTCGGCGTGCGCCGAGCCGGAGTGACGCTCGGCGGGCGGTCCGATCCGGCCACCGCGGACCTGGCGCGCGAACTGCTCGGCGTGGTCGCGGCGGAGGCCGACCGGGTCGGCGTGCTCACCACCGTCAGCGACCCGGCCGACCCCGGCGATCTTCCGAGCGTGGTTCGGGCGACCGGGGCGCCGCTGCTGCGGGCGGGGTTCGACACCGCGGTGCACCCGGCCGGCGGGCGGTCGGTGAGCGACCTGGCCGCCGCCGGCGACGTTTTTCTGCGGGACGGTCGGCGGCGGCCGCATGGATTCGAGGAAACTGAGTTCGGTGCGGGTGACGTGGATTTCGCCCGCTGGCTGGCCGACGTGGCGACCGCGGCGCCGGACGCGGGCCTCGTCCTCCGCCGCGACACGCCAGGCCGCGTTGACGCCCTGCGCAAGGGCCGGGTATATATGGAGGCGCTGCTGGGCCGGCCGCCGAGTCCGTGACGGTTGCGCGACGGCACGGCCCGCCGACGGTCGCCGACCGAGCATACGCCTGGAGGTAACGCGCTCATGTTGCACCTGGTCCTGCCCCTGCTGTTGCTCGTGCCCCAGGTTTCCCCGGGCCCCGAGCCCGCCGCGACTCAGGCCGCCCCGGTCTACGACGAAGGTCCCCTGGCGGTGGAGGTCTCCGGTATTCGTGAGATGCGGCTGAAGATGTTCGGTGGACCCGAAGTGGTGCAGAACGACAGCGATCTGCGCGTCCAATATCGCATCCGGGGCGAGCGTCTGCGGGAGCTGTCGCGTTTCGGCAACCTGATTCTCACCGAATTCATCGATGACACCGGCGCCCAACTGCTGGACCCCAGCATCTACACGGAGCAGGAGAAAAAGCTCACGCGGGTGAACACGATCGGCACGGACCGCCTTCGGCAGACGGGTCTGCTCCTGGTATCGCGCGTGAAGATGGCCGATCGCGCCGCCCGACGAATCAAGTCCATCAAGGGCACCGTCAAGCTCATCTTCGGCACCGAGCTCGAGAAGGTCACCGTCATCAACCCGGGCCAGTTCTACGGCCAGGACATCGTCGATGCGCGGCTCAAGGCCATCGGCATCCAGGCCCGGATCGTCCCGTTCGATGAGATCGAGCACCCGATTCCGACCGACCGGGCGATCGTCATGCAGGTTCGCGCCCACGAGGAGAACATCCACACGGTCTCCTGGTTTGACGGCTGGATGCGGCCCGTGATGGCCCGGGAGACCATGCTGACGCTCAAGGGCGGGGAAATCGCCACGGCCTACTACCTCGAGCCGCACCAGCTCAACGACGAGCTCCAGATGGTCTTCGAGGTGCATCCCCGGGTCGAATCGGTCGACTTCCCCGTCGAATTCCGCGACGTCGAGCTGCCCTGACGCGCCGCGGAGCCCACGTGGCGACGCCCGAAGTCCCGGCGAGCGCAGCGGGGCCACCCGGCCCGCGGCGCTCGCTGCTTTACAACACGGGCGCGGCCGTTCTGGGAACCGGCGCGTTCCACTTCGCCCAGCTCGCCTTGTTGGCCCTGCTGGCCAAGCGGGCCGGCCCGGACGTGCAGGGCGTGTACCTGCTCGCGCTGGCGGTGGCGACGCCCGTCTTGCTGCTGTTCGGACTCGAGCTGCGCGGCGCGCTCGTTGCCGACGCCACGCGCGAGTTCTCGCTCCGCTCCTACCTGGCGCTGCGCCGCGTCCTGGTCGCACTCGCCGGCGGCGTGCTGTCCCTCTGGCTTCTCGCGTATGCCGCCGGCGGCGTCGCCCCTTGGGCGGTGGGGCTCGCGGCCGGCGTGTGCCTCTACCGCATGGCCTGGACGCTCACCGAGGTGCCGTGGGGGCTCGAGCAGCGGCACGAGCGCCTCGACCGCCTCGCCGCCTCGACGGCCGCCCGCGGCCTGGCGCTGCTGCTGCCCCCCGCGCTGTTGCTGACGGCCTCTCCGCCCGGCCTTGTCTCCGCGCCGGCCGCGGCGGCGCTCGGCGTCGGCCTGGGCGCCGGCCTCAGCTTCCTGCTGCTGCTCGCCTGGGACCGGCCGCGGAGCGTCAGCCTCGAGCCGCTGGGCGTCACATCCGCGGCCGAGATCGCCCGTCTCGCGCGGCGGGCCCTGCCGCTCGGGCTGGTCGCGCTGGCGGTCAATCTGTGCGACAGCGTGCCGCGGTGGCTGGTTGCCGCACACCCCGGCGGCACGACCCACCTCGCGCACTTCGGCTCGCTGGCGTACGTGACGCTCGCCGGTAATCTCGTGATCCTCCAGGCCGTCGCCGCGGCCTCCAGCCGCCTGTCCGCCTCTTACGGCCTCGACCGACGTGCGTTCCTGCATCTGACCGCCCGGCTGCTGCTGGGAGCGGCCCTGCTCGGCGGCGGACTGCTGCTGACCGTGGCCGTCTGCGGCGCGTGGCTCCTTCGGACCCTGTTCCGGCCCGAATACGCCGCGTTCCAGCCCGAGTTTTTGATCGTGGCGGGCGCCCACGCATTGGCGCTCCTGACGAACGTGCTGGGCAGCGCGACGACGCTGATGCGGCGCTTCTGGTTGCAGGTCCCGGTGCAGGGGCTGACGCTGTTGGCCACCGTCGCGGCCGGCTGTTGGTTGATTCCCGGCGACCCCGTCCGCGGCGCGGCCCAAACCGCCCTCGTCCGTGCGGTGGTGCAATTCGGTCTGTACGCCGCCTGTTTCGCCGGCGGCCTGCGTCGCAGCCCCCAACAACGCCCTCGCGGCGAGGGCGCGCAACCGCCCGACGCCGAGCGCGCGTCGCACGAGACGATTTCGTTCGCCGGGAGACGAGGCCGACGGGGCTCGAACCCGCAACCTCCGCCGTGACAGGGCGGCGCTCTGGACCAATTGAGCTACGGCCCCAGCCGTCGCCCGCCGGGGCTCTCAAGCGCCGGCGAGACCTGCAAGTATGCCAGCCCGCCGGAAGGCTGTCAAACCAAAAATCTCCCCCGCCGGAAGCGTCACACGCCGCGCGGTAGGCCGCGTGTGATCACCCGCGCAGACCGGGCCTCCGCTCTCGGCCCGCTCGGCCGCCCGTGCCGGTAAAGCGGCCGCTGGTGCACCGGCGCCCGCGCCGCCAGCCGCCCGGACTCGCCGCCCCGCGGTGGACTCCGAAGCCCACGCGTGTCAGACTGCCCTCTTGCCGCAGTCCGGCGCCGGTCCCCACGGTCCCCCGCTGCCGATGCTCAGGCGGCTGGAGGCGTCGCCGTCGCCGGGCGACGGGCGTTCATGATGAACGGCTCCACGACTTCGGACGCTCCGCAGGAGAATCGCGTATGTTTTGGTCGCGCAACCAACTAACCGCTGCCTGCCTTGCGATCGCCGCTCTGACCGTTGCAGCACGCACGAGCCTGCCTGCGGTCGCGGCCACCTCACGGGACGCGCGGCCCGCCGCCTCCTCTGAGCCGGCGCCCCGGCCCGCACCGGACCCAACCTCCCGGGCCGGACCGGAACCAAGCACCCCATCGGCGTCGCCGACCGCCTCCCCGGACCCGGGACGTTTCGCAGACGAGATTCGCCGGTTCGAGGAATGGGACCGCCGCAACTCGTTCCCGCCGGATGCGTGCCTCTTCGTCGGCAGCTCCAGCATCCGCGGCTGGCCGACGCGTGAGAGCTTCCCGGGGCGACCGGTGATCAACCGCGGGTTCGGTGGCGCCCACATCCGCGACGTCAACCACTATTTCGATCAGGTCGTCCGGCCCTACCGCGCACGGCTCATCGTCTTCTACGCCGGCGACAACGACATCGCGGCCGGCGTCAGCCCAGAGCAGGTTCGGGACGACTTCGCCGAGTTCGTGCGCCGCGTGCGCGCCACGCAACCGGACACGCCGATCGTCTTCCTGTCGATCAAGCCGAGCGCGAGCCGCTGGCAGCACTGGCCGCGCATGCAGGCGGCCAACGCGCTGGTGCACGCGCTCGCGGCCGATCAGCCCGGCGTGACGTACGTCGACGTGGCCACGCCGCTCCTGGGCGCGAACGGAGAACCGCGGGCCGAGCTGTTTCTTCCGGACCGACTGCACCTGAGCCCGGCCGGCTACGAGGTCTGGACCGGTGTGCTGGCCCCGGTGCTCGAGCGCCTGGCTCCGACGACGCCCAAGCCATCCCCCGGAGCCGCACAGCGGGCGGCGACCCCGGGGCGGGCCGCGAGCTGGTTGACAGGGCGGCGTCGGCCCGGCTCCGTAGGGCGCACACTGGGCGGGCCGTAGCTTCGCAAGGCAGCCACCGCGCAAAGCGGGGGACGCGCCAGCAACCCCCGGAGTGGGTGATTCGTCGGGGCCAGCCACCGCGCCACGGGAAGGTTGGGGCGTGCCGGCAACCACCGGAGTGGGCGGTTCGTGTGAGCCAGCCACGGCGCAGCGGGGGGTTGTGACGCTCCGTCACGAGCGCTTCTCGCTGTTCGCTACCGCGCACCCCGCGGTCTGAGCCCGCGCCGCCACTGAGCCCGCGCGGCAGCGAGGCGCGCCCGGTATTGCCAACAACCATCCGAGCTCGAGCGGCAGCGAGGGGCCCATCCGACCCTCCCCGCGACGCCCCCCGCATCTCGCGACCCGCTCGCACCCGTGTGGTCAGCCCAGCGCCTCGCGCAGCTTCCGCATCTCGTCGGCGGCGTGGCGGTCGCCGGCGGCCTGCGCCGCGGCGATGCCGTCGGCCAGCGTCGCGACCGCCGCGTCCCGGAGCCCCAACTTGATCTCGGCGCGGGCCCGCTGCATCAGCGCCGGCGTGTAGCGGCTGTCAAGCGCCAGGACGCGGTTGAAAGCATCGCGGGCCTCGGCGGCCCGCTCCTGTGCCAACAGCTCGAGCCCGATCGCGTAGTGCGTCAGGGGATCATCGGGCTGCGTGGCGGCGAGTTGCTGGAGCCTCTCGAGTCGGGTCACCCGGCCTCTCCCGCGCGACCGCCGCGCCGGCGCCACGCGGCACGCGCCGTGCGGCCCGCCGCGCCACCTTAGAACTTGCGTGTCTCGCAGTCCTTGAAATCGTAGCGGCCGATCGGGAAATACTCCTTCCCCAGCTCGCGCACGCGGCGCTGCAACGCCTTGGCCTGCGGCTCGGTCTCGAACGGCTGCGTCGCGATCAGCAGCAGGTCGCCCTGCCCGCGCTGCACCACACAGTCGATGCCCTTGCCGCGCAGAAACTCCCGGGCCTGCTCCGCCGCGGCGCGGTCCCGCAGGCGGAAGTGCTGCACCACGACGTACCACGCCCCGCTGCGCGGCAAGCCGGACGGCGGCAGCTCCTCGACGGGCGCGGCCGCCTCGGCCTCCTGGGCGAGCATTGGCGGCGCGAGCAGCTCGGCCTGCCGCGCGCCACCAGAAGTCTCCGCCGGCGGGTCACCCGCGCGCGGCGGTTTCTGAGCCGCCATCCGATGCCGCGCGTCCGGCTCCGGCGGCGGGGTACGCCCCAGTGGGGCGTTGACCACCCCCGCCAGATCGCTCGTCTTCGTCGTCGGGGCCGCGGCGCCGGCCTGGCGCCGGCCGTAACTCTTGCCCAACTGGAAGAAACCGAGCGCCAGCGCGCCGGCGAGCACCGCCGCAACGGCCAGATGCGGCCACCCCACGGTCAGTTGCCAGGTGCGCTCCAGACTGCGACGCCACGCGACACGCCGCCGCCCGGACACGTCGGGCGCCGGAACCGGACCGACGGACTCTGCGGCCGCGGGCTCCGTCCGCACGCCCAGCACGCGCCAGCCGAGTCCGCGGCTGCGCATCCGGCGGCTGCGGTTCACCACTTCGTACAGCACCGGTCGGCGTTTGCCCGGCGTCACGTGTGACCTCCTGTCCACGGTCCGCGGTTTCCGACGCGAACGCCCCCGCAGACATTGTAGATCGGCCGCGCGACGCCACAACGGGCGGCCGCGCCTTGCGGAAGCGGCCGCAGGCCCGTAAAACCGCGGCCAGCGTCGCCCGCGGGTGCCCGTCGGGGCGGCCGCCCTTCGCCGGAGAGCAGCATGAAAATCGGGATCGTGACCTTTACGGATGGCCGGGCGCGCGTCGCCAAGGCCACGGAGCGGGATTGCCGACTCTTTCAGGAGCGCCTCGTCGCGTTTTTCCGGCGACGCAAGCACGAGGTCGTCGCCGCCCGCAAGATTGTGTGGAACTGGGAGACGGCGCAGACCGAAGCGCGCCGCATCGCGCTGACGTATCCCGACGTCGTCGTGTTCAACTTCTGCGTCTGGTCGTTCCCCGACCTGACGGCGCAGGTCGCGAACCTGATCCCGGAAGTGCCCATCCTCCAGGTCGGCAACATTCTCCCCTCGCACCCGGGTTGGGTCGCGTTCTTCGCATCGGCCGGCACGCTTGACGAAATCGGTCGGCCGTTCGGCCGCGTCCTCGGGGACATCCGCCGCCCCGCGGTGCAGCGGGACGTGGAACGCTTCCTCGCGCTGCACGACCCCGACCAGCGGGCGCGCGGCGAGCGGGCGGCGGCCCTGCTGCACGGCCAGCGGTACGGCGAGTTCGACGGGCCGTCGATGGGCATGTACACCGGGCACATCGACCCGTCGCAGTGGATGGAACAGTTCGGCATCCACGTCTACCACCGCGGGCAACTGCACCTCTGGCAGATGGCGCAGAAGATCGCCCCGGAGCGCGTCGAGGCGGGCCTGAGCTGGCTCGAGCAGCACACCGCCCAGATCCACTGGGACGGGAAGAAGCTCACGCCCGGCCCGAATGGCACGCTCGCGCGCCAGGTCCGCATGTACCTGGCCATGAAAGATTTCTGCAAGCAGGAGGGCATCGACTTCTGCGGCCTGACCGGCCAGCTCGACATGACCGAGTGGCCCGACCTGTGCATCGCCGACGTGCAGGAAGCCCTGCTCAACGACACGGCGGACTGGGAGCAGTCGTCCAAGAAGCCGCTCATCTGCGCCACCGAGTGCGACAGCAACGGCGCGCTGACGATGCAGCTCATGCATCACCTGACCGGCACGCCGGTGCTGTTCGCCGACCTGCGGCATTATCACGAAAAGGAAGACCTGTACGACCTGGTCAACAGCGGCCAGCACGCGCCTTGGTTCGCCAAGCGGGCCGACGACTTCCGTCGCAACTGGCGGGAGTGCCACATCCGGCCCGGGTCGGATTTCTACTTCCGCGGCGGCGGCGGCAGCGTGCAGTTTTACGCCGCTCCCGCGCCGAAGGTGACCTTCGGACGCATCGTGCGCCGCCGCGGCGCGTTCGTGATGCACATTTTCACCGGCGCGTTCGTCGCCATCCCGCGCGCCCGGGAGGAGCAGCTCGCGAAGCAGACCACCTACGAGTGGCCGCACGCGTTCGCCCGGTTCGACATGCCGCTCAAGACGCTGCGCGACGAGTACAGCAGCAACCACATTCACGCGGTCATCGGCGACCACGTGGCGGCGCTGGTGGCCGCGTGCCGATTCCTCGGCATCGAGCCGATCGTCTTGTCCTGAAATGCGGAAAGTCCCGACACGGTCACCCGGCGTGCGCCGAGACTCGTATCGCGCCGCTCGTCCTGGCCTGAGCCGCCGCGCGGGGCCGCAACCGCGGCGTGGGGGACGTCGCCGCGGGCGATCCGACGAAGCGCCCTGGTGCCGCACGCCGCCCGCCGCGGCCAAGCTCCCGGGGGAGCCTCCACGGGAATCTCGACAGACGCGCCCCCGATCAGCCCGGGCGGCCGAAGGCCCGCGCGACGCGCACTACCCCTTCACGCCGCGCGGCGTCCCGCGCGGCGGGCCCGACCATGCGGGCCCGCGCCGGCCGGGCAGCCTGCCGCCGGCACGTGCCGGCCGGCGTTCAGCGATGTACGCGGATGCTGCCGCCCACGTACACGCGGGACGGACGATCGCAGTACAGCCTTGAATGCCGGTAGTGATACCCGCTGTGGATGACGCGCGGCGCAGGACGCGGAGCGCAGTATCCGCGGGAGTAGTACGACCGGTACACGACCGGCGGTCCGCAGTACTCGTACGAGGTGTAGACGACGCGCCGCGGGGGCACGTACACGATCGGAGCGCACTCGCGGTACGTCACGACCGGCACCTCGCGGCACACCACGACCGGGGTCTCGCGATACACGATCGTCGGTCCGCAGTCGTCGTAGTAGTACCCGTCCCCGCTGCGATAGCTGAACCCGAACGAGAACCCGTCGGCCAGCGCCGGCGCCGCCAGCACCACCATCGCGACCGCCGTTCCGGCTACCATCCGTTTCGTGTTGAACATCGCTGCCACCTCGCAACTCCTGACGTCCACCCCCGCCATCGGATGGACGAACCACCGCCACGCAGTATTCTAGACCAAGCCAGGAATCCATCGGTTGGGCAACGCGAGCGGAAAAACGGCTCCGCGATCGCACCTGAGAACCGCCGTACTTCCCAGCTTTCGCTTGGACTCGCTCGCGTAACTGTATTTATGACAATAACTAACGGAAATCAATGGCAGATTACGCCGGTCGATTGGGCCGTGGTCGCCGGTCACGCCCTCGCGCAACGCGAGTCAGTCTGGTTGGACTCCGCCGCGTCCGCAACCGGTTTCGGAAACCAGTGGAGTCTCGTCGCCGCTCAGCCGGTCGTCGTGCTCGAACAATGGGCGGGCCAAGCGGCGCGGCTCTGGAGCGGCACCCGCCTCCTCGCCGAGAGCCCCAACTTCTTCGACCTCTGGCGGGTGACCAACCGGCGACTCGGTCACCGGTCCCCTTTGCCGTGCGGGCTGGGTCCCGGCTGGATCGGTTTTGTAGGGTTCGAAGCGGCCGGGCTGCTCGAGCGTTTGCCAGCACCGCGGCCGGAGGCCGCGGGGACACTCCTCGCCCGCGTTGCCCTTTTCGACTGCGCCGCCGTCCTTGAGCACGCGACGGGGCGGGCCTGGCGGGTCGCAGCGCGAGGCGTGCGGACGGCTATGGGGTTGCCAGACCCGTTCCGCGACACCGCACCCGGTGCCGCAGACCGACCTGCGGATCGATTGGCGGCGGCGACCGCCGCCTGCCGCGCGACGTTCGACTGGCCCCGGCCGGCGTACGAGGCGGCGGTGCGACGGGCGATGGAGTACATCGCGGCCGGCGACATCTATCAGGTGAATCTTGCTCAAAGGCTGACACTCCGCCCCGTCGATGGTCGCGCTTTCGACCCGCTGGCGGCCTACCTGCGACTCCGCGCCGCCAATCCCGCGCCCTATGGAGCGTTGCTGCGCTGGCGCGGCGGGGCCATCGCGTCCGTCTCGCCCGAGCTGTTCCTGCAACTGGAGGGGGACCGCGTGCGCACGTCACCGATCAAGGGCACACGGCCGCGGGTCGGCGACGCCGCCCGCGACGCCGCCCGGCAACGCGAGCTGCTCGCGTCGGCCAAGGAAGCGGCCGAGCTGGCGATGATCGTCGACCTGCACCGCAACGACCTCGGGCGGGTGTGCGCGTACGGCTCGGTGCAGGTGACCGAGCCGCGGCGGATCGAGGCGCACCCGACCGTGTTTCACACCGTGGCGGACATCACCGGGCGCCTCGCGGCCGGCCGTGACGGGCTCGATCTGCTGACGGCGTGCTTTCCGGCCGGGTCAATCAGCGGCGTCCCGAAGATCCGGGCCCTGGAAATCATCCGCGAGCTCGAGCCGTGTCCCCGGGGCGCGTACACAGGCGCCGTGGGGATGCTCGGGCTCGACGGCCGCATGATCTGGAACGTGGCGATTCGCACTTTGCAGATCGCCGGGCCCGCGGCGACACTGTACGTCGGCGGCGGGATTGTGGCGGACTCCGACCCGGCCGCCGAGTATGAGGAGACGCTGGCCAAGGCCCGCGGGATCCTGCGCGGCCTGGAAGCCGAACTTCCGGAGAATCCGGCATGCCCGATGCCGTGTGCATTAACGGTCAGATAGTGCCGGCCGCGGACGCGCAGGTCAGCGTTTTCGACGCGGGTTTCATGCAGGGCGTCGGTCTGTTCGAGACCATGCGGGCCTACGGCGGGCGCGTCTTCCGTCTCGACGCGCATCTCGACCGGCTGATCGCCTCGGCCCGCCGGCTCGGCTGGACCGTGCTTCCTGACGCGGGCGAGCTGCGCGACGCGGTCCAGCGGGTGCTGCTGGCCGCCCGGGCGCCGGACGCGCGCGTCCGGCTGACGGTGACGACGGGCTCGCTGCACGCCGACGCCGACGACCCGCCGCGACTGACCGTGGTGGCGACGGCCGCGCCCGGGCAGAAGTACCCACCGGAATGCTACACGAAGGGCGTGACCGTCATCGCCTCGGATTACCGCGTGAGCCGCTTCGATCCGACGCTCGGCCACAAGACCACCAGTTACTTCAGCCGTCTGGCCATTCTGCGGGCCGCCCACCGGAAGGGTGCGTTCGAGGCGCTGGTCTTCACCGACGACGATCTGATGACCGAGGGCGCGATCAGCAACGTGTTCATTGTGCGGAACGAGGAACTCTGGACCCCGCCGGTGGATACACCCGTTCTGCCGGGCATCACGCGCGCCGCGGTCATCGAGCTGGCGCGCGAGCTGGGCCTGAAGGTGCACGAAGCCGGCGTCACGCTGGAGGAGGTCTTGTCGGCCGACGAGATCTTCCTGACCGGCAGCCTGATGGAGATCGTGCCCGTCGTGCGCATTGAGCGCCAGCCTGTCGCGCAGGAGAAGGTCGGCGACGTGACGCGCCAGGTCGGACTGGCGTACGGGCGCCTGGTGGACGAGGAATGTCCCGTGTAAAACGAGGCTGCGCATGCCCCCTGTGACGGTGCGCGACGCGTATGACGCCCTCGACCGGTTCGCGCCCTTCGCGCACGCGGCCGAGTGGGACAACGTCGGGCTGCTCGCGGGACGCCCGGACGCCCGCGTGCGACGCGTGCTGATCGCCCTGGACCTGACCGACGCGGTCGCCGAGGAGGCCTTGCGAACCCGATCCGACCTGCTCGTCGTGTATCACCCGCCGATTTTCAAGGGCCTCCGCAGCGTCACGCCGCGGGCCGAAGCCCCCACCGGCCGCCTGCCCGAGCTGCTCGCGGCCGGCGCGGCGATCATCGCCCTGCACACCGCGCTGGACGTCGCCGCGGGCGGCACGAACGATGTGCTGCTCGATGCCGTCCGGCCGGTCGAACGCTTCCCGCTGGAGCCGCTCGTGCACGAGAGGGCCGGTTACAAGCTGGTGGTATTCGCGCCGGCCGAGCGGGCTGCGGCGCTCCGTGCGGCGCTGGCGCAGGCCGGCGCGGGGACCATCGGCCACTACACGGAGTGCAGCTTCGAGCTCGCCGGACACGGGACGTTCCGCGGGGATGAGACGACGCACCCGGCCGTGGGGCGCCGCGGGCGGCTGGAGCGGGTTCCCGAGACGCGGCTGGAGATGGTCGTGCCGGCGGAGCGTCTCGGCCCGGTCGTGCGGGCGCTGTATGCGACTCATCCGTATGAGGAACCGGCGTTCGATTTGTACCCGCTGCACGCCGTGGCGGGACGAGCGGCCGTCGGGGCGGTCCGCGTGGGCATCCTGCGGCGCCCGGAGACGGGCAGCGCGGTGCTGCGGCGGCTGGGGCGGGCCGTCGATCTCGCGACCGCCACGGTGGTCGGGGACCTGCGGCGGACGTTCCGGGGGGTGCTGGCCGCGGCCGGCGCGTGCGGCGTGGAAGGCTTCCGCGACCCGGGCCTGCTGGTGGTCACGGGGGAGTTCAAGCACCACGACGCGTTGGAGCTGCTCAAACGCGGCGTGACGGCGGTGCAGCTCGGGCACTTCGCGAGCGAGGCGCCGGTGCGCGGGCGAATCCGGGCCGTCCTGCGCCGGGCGTTGGGGACCGTGCCGGTGATGGTGGCCCGCGCGGATCGGCCGCCGCTGCGGCGGGTGCCGGGGTGACGGAGCAGACGGAGCCTGAACCGATGCGAGGAGTGCGGATGCGGAAACGGTGGATCTGGGGGCCGCTCGCCTGCTGCGCCGTGGCGCTGGCGGGGGCGGGCCCGGCGCGGGCGCAGGACGGTGACGCGATCGCGATCGTCAACGGCAAGCCCATCAGCAAGCGCGCCCTGGTGAAGGTGCTGATGGACGGCTACGGGCTGCAGGTCATGCAGCAGCTCATCGTCCTGGAGCTGGCGAAGGAGGAGACCGCGCGGCTGAGATTGAAGGTCACGGCGGCGGATGTCGAGACGGAGTACCGGCGGGCGCTGGACCAGATCGCGCCGCCGGCGAAGGATGGTGTGGCGCTCACCGAGGACGAGAAGCGCCAGTCGCTGGAGTTCATGCTCCAGCAGAAGGGCGTGTCGATGCCCGAATTCATGCTCGGCATGGAGCGGAACGCCCACCTGCGCAAGGTCGTGGAGCGCGATTTCAAAGTCGATGAAGCCACGCTGCGCGAGGAGTTCGCGCGGACCTACGGCGAGAAAGTCGAGGTGCGGCACATCCAGGTCGGTGACGTGGCCGGCCTGCATGAGGCCCTGCGGCTGCTGGAGGCGAAGACCGACTTCGCCGAGGTCGCGCGCCAGACCAGCCAGAACCCGGAGAGCGCGGCGCGCGGCGGCCTGCTGGAGCCGTTCGCGTTCAACGCCCCCGACGAGCAGATCGCGCCCGCGCTGCGCGAGGCCGCGTTCGCCATGCGGCCCGGCGAGGTTTCGCGGCCGATCAAGGTCGGGCGGTGGTGGCACATCCTCAAGCTCGAGCGCCGCATTCCGCCGGCCGACGCGCACTTCGCCGATGTGCGCGACGAAGTCGAGAGGCAGCTCCGGGACCGCGTGATCCCGGAGCGCATGAACGCGCTGGTCACCGAGCTGTTCCGCCGGGCGCAGATCCGCGTGCTGGAGCCCGAACTGAAGAAAAAGTTCGAGGAACTGCTTCGCAAGAACGCGGAAGCAGAGGCCGCCGGCGGCGTGCGCTGAGCCGTCGTTGTCGCCGCGGGCCCCCGCCCCCGCGTGCGCCCACCGAGCCCGAGCGGAAGCGAAGGACAGCACAGCGCAGCGCCCCAACCCCCTACCAACCGAGGCCCAGCGGCAGCGAGCGGCACGAACAGCTCGGAGCTGACCCGGAACGATCCCGACGCTGACCCGAAGCTTGCGCTCCGGGCTCGGATGCCGAGCGGACCGCCCGCCAACCGAGCCCGAGCGGCAGCGAGGGGCACGAGAACCCAGGACTGGCCCGGAGCTGGCCCTCCGGGCCCGGATGGGAAGCTCTGATGCACGGCGCGGATGGGAAGCTCTGATGCGCGGCTGGGATGGAGGGCTCGGATGCGGGGCTCGGTTGGGGGGCCCGGATGCGGGACCCGGACGCCGGCCACCTCACGGCCCCGCCACGTCGAGGCACACCATCTTCGTCATGTCGCGCAGCACCAGCTTCCGGCTCGACAGAGCCATCGGCCCCCAGACGTTGTCGCCGCTCAGCACCTGCGCCCGGTCCAGCTCGCGGTAAGCGCCCGTCTCCGCGGCCACCAGCCGCAGGACGCCGGTGCGCCCGTCCAGGATGAAGAACATCCCATCCGCCAACAGGAAACTGCCCAGGTCGAACGTGGCCTGGCCGCTGCTGGTCCATACGGTCCGGCCGTCGAGCTCGAGACAGGTGAACAGTCCCTTTTCCTTGCGGCCGACCGCGAACAACCGGTCCTGAAACAGGATCGGTGTGTGCACTTCCGAGTTCCATTGCTCGGCGGTCAGGTCGAAGAGAGTCTCCGTGCGGAACGTCTCGCCGTCGGCATGCACGCGGATCATCGCCGAGCCCGCCTCGTATCCCGCCGTCATGAAGACGCGGTCCGGAGGGATGGGCAGCGGGGACGGCGCGACCGCCACGTTGAACTTGCGCGGGTGCCGCCATAGCACCCGGCCGTCTGTCGCGTCCACGCCCACCAGCCCCCGCAGCGTGCAGTACACGTACTGCCGGATGCCGCTCAGCTCGCCCGGCATCACCGAGGCATGCGACATCGGCCAGCGGTCCGGGTTGGGCGTCCGCCACAACTCGCGGCCCGTCGCCGGGTCAAGCGCCACGAGCAACGCCTCCGGGCCGCCCGGCGCCACGATCAGTCGCCCGCCGTCCAGCAACGGACACTGTCCGTTGTTCCACGGCGGAATCTGCGTCCCATACACCTCGACGAAATCCTTGCGCCAGGCTTCCGTGCCGCTGGCCACGTCCACCGCGTGCAGCACACATTTGGGGTCCAGCACGAAAACGAACCGGCCGTCGCAGGCCGGCACCGTCCGCGTGATGCCGTGGTTCGGACGAATGAGCTTCGGATCCGTGACCCGCCACAGCTCCCGCCCATCCGTCAGGTTCAGACACCGCAGCAACCACTGCTTCTCGGCGCGGTCGTAGTCCTCGAAGAACACGCGCTCGCCGACGATCGCAGCCGCCGCGTACCCCTGACAGACCGCGACCGACCAGAGCACGCGCGGTCCGCCCTCCGGGAATTTGCGCAGCAGCCCGGTCTCGCGTGAGATGTTGTCCCGCCGCGGGCCGCGAAACTGCGGCCAGTCTTCACCGTGCGCCGCGGTCCCCGCGAGCAGCAGCGCGACCAACCCGGCGCGACACCGGCGAGTCATGCCGATTCCCTCGTGCGGGCCACCCGACCTCCGGTTCCCACTTCAGGCGGACGCCGGCGCGCTCGGGCACGCCCCCGGCCGAGCCGGCGTCCGGCCGGATTCTACTGCACCCCGCGGCCCGCGTATGCTACCGGTCATGAGTACCCCCGGACCGATTCCTGATGCGACGACCCGCTTCTCCGACCGCGCGGCGGCCTATGCGCGTTATCGCCCCGGCTACCCGCCCGAGGTCGTCACGCGCCTGGTGCGCGACCACGGGCTGGAACGCCGGCACGTCATCGCCGACGTGGGCAGCGGTACCGGGCTGTTCGCGGAACTGCTCCTGCGAAACGGCAATCCGGTGTTCGGCGTGGAGCCGAACGAAGCCATGCGCGCGGCCGGCGTAGCGCGGCTCGCGGCGTGGCCCGCCTTCACCAGCGTCGCGGGCACGGCGGAACAGACCGGTCTGCCCGAAGCGAGCGTCGACTGGGTCACGGCCGCGCAGTCCTTCCACTGGTTCGACGTGCGCGCCGCGCGCCGTGAGTTCCTGCGGATCCTGCGGCCGGCAGTGGACTGGCGGCCGCGGGTCGTCCTGCTGTGGAACGTGCGGCGTGAGGACACGCCGTTCCTGCGGGAGTATGAGGCCCTGCTGCGCGAGTTCGGCACGGACTACGCCGTCGTGCGGCACCAGAACGTGGAAACCGACGGGCGGTTGGGGACGTTCTTCGGTTCGCGGACGATCGCGTTCTTCGAACTGCCGAACCGGCAGGTGCTCGACTTCGACGGCCTGCGCGGGCGGACGATGTCGGCCTCCTATGTGCCTCCGGAGACCGACCCGCGGGGCATCGCCCTGGCCGCCCGGTTGCGGCAACTGTTCGACCGGCACGCCGTGGGCGGGAGCGTGACCATCGAATACGACACCCGGGTCTACGTCGGCGACATCGCGGTCGAGGACTGAGCGCGGCGTTGGCACCGCGCGGCGCGGGCCCGCGACCGGGCCGTCCTGCGGCCGCGGCGGCGCCGCCCGGCGCTAGGCGCCGAGGAGCAGCCGCCAGTCGATCTGCCGCATCGCCAGGCCGACGCCGGTGAGGCTCTCGCCGGCGACGAGGCCGGCGCAGATCGCCACGAGGAACCGGTCGCTCCAACGCGGCACCCACCGGCCCAAGGCCCAGGCGACGACCGCCCCGACGAACATCGTCGTGCTGGTGTACATCTGGATCACGAACGCCAGGCCGAGGCTGGCCGGACTCGGCACCCACGGGCGCCACGTCTTCGGGACCTTCTTCTCCAGCACTGCCAGCGCCGCCGCGAGGATGCCGGCGATGAGCATGGCCAGCGGCGTGCCCGCCGGCAGCGCGTCGATGCCGACCGCGAAGATTTCCGCGACCGCCTTCCACGCCGCGACCGCCGGCGCAGCCCACTCGTCGGTGATCAGCATCTCGCGCGGATCCGGAATGAGCACGAGGTAGGCCAGCGACCCCAGAATCGAGCCGGCCAGGGCACCCAGGATCTGCGCCACGACCTGTTTGCGCGGCGAGGCCCCCACGAGCCAGCCCGCCTTGAGGTCGTGCAGCAGGTCGGCGCACTGGCTGGCGGCTCCGCCCGTGACGTTGGCCGCCATGAGGTTCGGCTCCGGCCGCCCGGGTGTCAGCACGCCGAACAGGAGCTGCGTGACCTTGCCCATCGCGCCGACCGGCGTGATGTTCGTCTCGCCCGACACGCGCCCGGCCACAACCGCCAGCACGAACGTCAGGAGAATGCCGAGCACGGCCGCCCAAGCCTGAATGTCGAACAGAATCACCTGGAGCACGACCGACAGGCTGAGCGCGCTGACCACCGCAAACAGGAACCAGCGGCGCGAGACCTCATGGGCATCGGGCTCGGCCGCCTCCGCCCCGCCGCGTTTTTGCCCCCCGAACGCCGACAGCATGGAGCGCCAGGAGAACGCGAACGAGACGAGCGAGGCGATGACCATCGCCGTCACGCCCGGCCAGAGCAGCCAGGTCACCAGGTCCCGGAAACCGGCCTCGACCCGCGAGAGGCGCGACGCCCGCACCAGCGCGTCCACCGTCGCGGCGTAGTCCACGAAGGCCGCGTCCGAGGCGGGCAGAGCCGCCCTCAAAACCGCCCCGTCGGCGGCGCTGAGCGGACCGACCGCGGTCAGAACCTGCCGCTCCGCGTCCCAGGACACGCGTTCCGCCAGGGCGGCCGGCACGGCGAAATCGGCCGGCAGCCGCGGCGCCGCGATCCGCCGCTGGAGGTCGGCCACGGCGGCCCGCACCACCGCGACGCGCTGCGCCTCCGACGCACGCTGGGCCGCGAACTTGTCCAGCCACTCATCGAGCTGCGCACGCTGCTCCGGCGAAAGCGGCTCCATCAGTTTCAGCCGGCCCGCGGCCGGGTCGTACCGCAGGGCTCCGGCCGCCACGCGCGGCACGGTCAACTTCTGCGGCCATTCCGGCAGCGGAGCACTCACCAGGATCGGCCGCGTGGTCTCGTACCGGCACGCGGCGGCCAACGCGGCCAGGGCCGCGCGATACTCGGGATCCGCGCTGCGGTCGCGCAAGGCGGCCAGCGCGGGCGGCGTCAGCACCTGACGCGTGTGCAGCACGCGGCGTCGCGGGTCGTACGTCACGGGGTCGTCCGGACCGAGCGTCACGTCCGCGGGCAGCGCGGCCAGCGGCGCCGAGAACTCGAGCTGCGAGGCCACGTACAGCCGCTGAATCGCCACGCGCCACTCGGGATCGTCGCTCTGCGCCAGCAGCGCGGCGCGCTCGTCGGGCGTCATGACGCCCTTCCACAACAGCAACCGGCGGGTGTCGTCGAACCGCGCGAAGCCCTCCGGCTCGGGGGGCAGAACGACGCCCGCCGGCACCGTCGCCAGCGGCTGCCGCACCTCGAGCCGCAGGTAACCGGAGTGCGTGAGCCACGGGGCGAGCACGCCCCAGGCCAGCACGCCGCCCAGGACCATCGAGGTGCACGCCCGAATGCCGACCAGCCCGCCCACGCCGTACATCATCAGCGTCGAGTTGAGCCCGAACGTCAGCGAACCGAGACTGAACCCCTGTATTCGCAGATCCGGCGCCCACGAGCTCGGCACCCGGCCCGACAGCAGCGGCAGGTGCAGATCCGTCGCCAGCTTGAAGGGCACCGCCAGCAACGCCGCGCCGGCCAGCATCGCCACGCGCTTCAACGCCTCGGTGCCCTGCGCGTACATCTCGCGCAGCGTGACGGCCGTCGCCAGCCCGGCCGCGAACGGGAGCCGGTCCACCAGAATCATCTGCCGCCGCAGACCGATGCCCACGGCGATGCCCACCATGCACACCGAGAACACCCACAGCATGAGCGCCGGGGGCGACAACGTCTGCCCCGTCATCATCGTCAGGGCCGGAATCGGCGCCACCAGACCGGCGGACGACACCGCCGCGGCCGAGGACGCGGCCGTCATGTTGACGTTGCTCTCGAGCAGGCTGAACCGGGGCCGCCGCAGCGTGACGTGCACGATCTGCCAGAACCCGTAGCCCAGCAGCGCGGCCGTGATCGACATGTTGAAGCCCCAGCCGATCTTGAGTCCAGCGTAGACGTTGCACGTCGAGAGCAGACCGCCGAGCACCATCCCGGTCAGGGCCGCGCGGACCGTCAGTTGCAGCGAGTGCAGATCGAGCGGCATCGGCTCCAGCTCGCGGGGCCCGCCCACCGGGGTCGGCGGGGGCGCCGCGGCCGGTGTGGGGGCCGCGCAGCTCGGATCGGGCGTCGCGCTCACGCTTCGTCCTCCACAGCGTCACGTGGCTACAGCTTCGCGCGGGGCATGATAGGCCGTGCGCCCGTGACTGTCAGGACTTCATCCCGCGCTGCTCCGCGGTCAGCCGCGGGGCAGCCCCCGCTTCTGCGACCCCACCGCGGCGCGGTTCACGCGCCCCGCGGTCGCCGCCGTGCCCGGCGGGCGCGGCCGGCGTCGGCCGTCGGAGGGGCCGCCACGGTCCCGGCCGCCGCCGCGGAGTCCGTGCAGCAGCCCCCCCTCCGCCTCGACGCGGCCCTACCGCGTTCGCGCGCCCGCGGCCACATCGTCCCAGAACCGCGCCGGCGATCAGCGGTTCCTACCTTCCGTCGCGCGCGCGGGCACGGTGCTCGCGGTAGGCCGCCAGGGCCGCCGGAAACGGCGTCAGCGCCCGTTCGAAAATTCCCAGCGAATACGCGATCGCCAGTCCGTAGTTCGTGATCGGCACGCCCGCCGCGCGGCATCGCAGGATCCGCGTCAGCATCTCCCGCCGGTTCTGCACGCACGCCCCACAGTGCACCACCAGCCGATAGGCCGCGAGGTCCGACGGAAAGTCGTGCCCGGACATCGTCGTGAACTCCAGCGCCCCGCCGACATATTGCGTCAGCCAGCGCGGGATCTTCACGCGGCCGATATCCTCGCCGATCGGATGGTGGGAGCAGGCCTCCGCCACGAGCACGCGGTCGCCGGGGCGCAGGCGGTCGATCGCGGTCGCGCCCCGCACCAGCTCGACGAGGTCGCCCTTGAAGCGGGCGAACAAAATCGAAAACGACGTGAGCGGCACCTCCGGCGGCGTGTCGGCCGCCACTTTCAGGAACGCCTGCGAATCGGTCACGACGAGGGCCGGCGGGCGAGTCAGGCGGGCCAGCGCCTCGCGCAGCTCACGCTCTTTGACGACCAGGCAGTAGGCGTCGCTGTCTAGCAGGTCGCGAATGGTCTGCACCTGCGGCAAAATCAGCCGGCCCTTGGGCGCTTCCTTGTCGATCGGCACGACCAGCGCGACCAGCTCCCCCGGCGGCACCAGGTCGCCGACGATCGCGGGTGTGTTGATGAAATCCTCGGGCGCGAGCCGCACCAGCGCCGCCCGCACCTCCCCCACCCCGTCGCCCCGGCTGGCCACCGTCAGCACCGTCGGCACACCCGCCGCACGCAGGCGTTCCACCGCCTCGGCCGGCGGCGGCGCGATGTCCGTCTTGTTGAACACGACCAGCGTCGGGACGCGCCGCCGCTGAAACTCCGCCAGCAGCCCTCCCTCGAACGCCGCCCAGCCGTCCCCCTCGCCGCCCGCGGCCACGATCACCGCGACATCCACGCGGTCGAACACGCGCCGCGTGCGCTCGACCCGTTGCGCCCCGAGCGCGCCGGCGTCGTCGATGCCCGCCGTGTCGATGAAGAGCACCGGCCCGATCGGCAACAGCTCCATCGGCTTCTCGACCGGGTCGGTCGTCGTACCGGCCGTCGGTGACACGATCGAAACGTCCTGCCGCGTCAACGCGTTGAGCAACGAGCTCTTGCCGACGTTCCGACGACCGAAAAGCCCGATGTGCAGACGCATGCCGCGCGGCGTGGTCGTCATGATCGTCCCGGGTCCGACGACGGACGGCGCCCGAGCCACCGCGGCTGCCGACGCAGCCAAACACGCCGCAGCGCCCACCGGCGGCCGCCGCGCCGCGTGCGTCCAGCGCGTGCTGTGCGGCCTCGCCGACGGCGGGCCGGCGTCCGTGCCGGGCGGCACCATCCGTCCCGTTTCGTTCAGTAGTGTAGCCGCCGCGGGGGCCGCCGCCCTAGACCACGCCGATCCCGCCCGCTCCGACGCCGTCCGGCGTGCCCAGTCGCAGGACCGCCTCGGCTGAGATCGCGGCGTCGAACTCCGCGGCGCTCATCAGGCCCTGCTCGAGCACAACCGCCCGGACCGTGCGCCCACTGTCCCGGGCCGCCACCGCCACGGCCTGGGCCCGCTCATACCCCAGCACCGGCACCAACGCCGTCGCGCACGCCGTCGAGCCCTCGACGTGCCGCCGGCAGCGCTCCCCGTCCGCCTCGAGCCCGACCACACAGCGCGCCCGAAGGATTTCGCACGCCCGCGTCAGGAGCTCGAGGCTGCCCAGCAGGCAGTCCGCCACGAGCGGCAAGAAGGCGTTGAGCTCGAGATTCCCGGCCGCGCACGCCTGCGTGATCGCCTGGTCATGCGCCATCGCGAGAAGGGCGGCCTGCGACACGGCTTCCGGGATCACCGGGTTGACCTTGCCCGGCATGATCGACGAGCCGGCCTGCTGCGGAGGCAGGCGGAGCTCGCCGAGGCCCGCGTCGGGCCCCGAGGCCAGCAGCCGCAGATCGGTGCAGATTTTCAGCAGGTTCGTCGCGTGCGCTTTGAGAATCCCGCTGACCTCGACGAAGACATCGTTGTTCTGCGTCGCCTCGACCAGGTTCTCGGCCCGCGCCAGGCCGAACCCCGTGATCGCCCGCAGCTCGTCCACCACCCGAAAGATGAACTCGCGCGGGGCGCCCAGCCCGGTGCCGATCGCCGTCCCGCCGAGATTCACGACCCGCAACCGCTCCTCGCACTTGTAGATCCGCCAGCGGTCGCGGCTGAGTGCTTCGGCGTACGCCGACATCTCGCGTCCGAGCGTCGTCAGCACCGCGTCCTGAAGCTGCGTCCGGCCGACCTTCACGATGTGCGCGAAGCGCTTCTCCTGCGCCTGGAACGCCTCCTGGAGCGCGACGACCGCCCGCTCGAGCCCGCGGACGAGCAGGATCGCGGCCACGCGCAGCGCCGTGGGGAACGTGTCGTTGGTCGACTGGTGCAGATTGGCGTCGTACGGGCTCAGCACGGCGTAATCGCCGGGTGGACGGCCCAGCCGCTGAAGCCCGCGATTGGCCAGCACCTCATTGACGTTCATGTTCAGCGAGGTACCCGCCCCGCCCTGGAGCGCGTCGACGCGCACATGCTCCGTGAGGTGCCCGGCCCACAGTTCGGCGCAGGCGGCCTCGAGCGCCTCCGCCGCCGCCGGCCCCGCGCGCCCTGGACGCCCGTCGAACGCCCCCAGCGCACGGTTGACGCGGCAGCACGCGAGCTTGACGGCGCCGTACGCCCGCACCAGGGCGGGGTGGACGGGGCGGCCGGCCAGCGGAAAGTTCTCCAGCGCCCGCGCGGTGGCGATGCCATACAGCGCGTCGGCCGGCACGTCGCGCGCACCGAGCAGGTCCTGTTCGGTACGGAAAGCGGTCATGGCCAGTCTCGCGCCCCAGGCTGCCTCCTTCACGCCGACGCTTGCCGCGCGGCAACGCGCCACAGCGCCGCGTCGCCATGATACCCGGCCGGCGTCGCGCCATCCGGAACGCCCGCTGCGTCGAGTGGCCGCGGCCGCGACGCGGGCCGGGGCGGGGCCGCCCGAACCATCGCCGCAGTCGACCGCGTGCGGCCGGCTCGCGTATGGCGTGCAGCGCAGCGCGTCTGCGGCACGGAGCAGCCAGCACCTTGGGGTTGTGGCGGCAGGCCCGCGTGCTAACATAACGGACTTGATTCGACCGCGGCCCGACGCCGCGGACCGGCCTCGGTAGCTCAGTTGGTAGAGCAGCTGACTCTTAATCAGCGGGTCCAAGGTTCGAGTCCTTGCCGGGGCACTTGACTTCGCCATCGTCGCCGACACCGGCCGACCGCCGCGGCGGTATTCATCCGAAGACATCCGGCCGGGGGGCCCTGCGAGCGGCAACGTAGGGCCGACCGGGACCACAAACGCAGAGCCGCCCAGGACCACAACCGGGCTGCGCGGGGCCGGCAACCACATGCTTGTTCCCCGCCCGCTCGCAGCGTCCGGCATCACTGGCCCATGTTCGAGGGCCGACAACCACGCGTTTATCCCCCGCCAAGTCCGACGTGCCGGTTGCGGGTTAAAAAAAGGCCGAGCAGGGGGCCGACAGGCCGGGGGGAAAACCTGTACGCGCCGCGCGCTGCTCGGACACGATAACCGTAGTGGTTACTCGCCGACAATCAACCCCCGCCGCCGCGAATCGGCGTCCCCTGATCAGGGGGCTTGACGTCCGTGCCGCGGCCTCGACATCCGCCGGCGCACGCACACCGTGCCGCCCCGCCGCTGATCGTCCTACCTCCACCCTTCTTTCGTCCGATTGATCGTCCGACCGTTTTCCTCGCACCGCCGGCGGATGCGCACTGCCAAAGGAACGCGCACGTCCGCCTTCCGACCGGTCGCCCGCGCGGCTCCCGGCCGCGCCACCGCGGCGACTCCGCCGACCGCCGACGCCCGGCGAGCCCCGCAAGCCAGCGGGACGCCAATCGGCGTCGCGACCGGCGACCAGTTCTGTGACCGGGACTGGCGCACGACCGCCTCCGACCGATAGCGGGTCGTCTTCGCCCGGCCGCCTCAATCCCGGCACGTTTCGCCGGCGTCCATGAGCGCCATTACGAGGTCCGCGGTTCGTCTTCGCGCGGCCCCATGGATTCCGGCCGTCTCCGCGCGTTCCGACACGTCGTTATTTCTTGCGGGGCGCCGCGTCGTCCGCCGCCGGCTTGGACTCGCGGCCGCGTTCGGGCCCCGCCGTCGCCGTTTTCCTGTCAGCGCCGGGTGCCTTTTCCGGGCCCGGTGATCTGGACGCCCGCAGTCCGCGGGCTTCGGCCTCCTGCGGCGACGAGTAGTACCGCAAGTTGGTTGGCGCGATCTCCCGCACCCAGCCCGAGTCGAGCGCGTGGTAAACGTTGCTCTTGATCGACCCGCACACCGGCACGAGGCTCGGCTCGCCCACCGCCCGCTTCAGGAACGCCGCGATGTCTTGCTCGAGGCCGGACACCACGCCGAACATCCGCGTGCCGTGCGCCGCCCCGGGATGAATCTTCACCTCCACTCCCGCGCCGCGTTTTTGAAGCGTGTACGGTGCGTCGCGCTCGTCCTCCGTCGCCACCAACAGGATCCTCCGTCCCGTCACCTGATGGATGTCGCCGGCCGAGTCGTAGCCCAAGTAACTCAACCCCGGCGAGAGACACACGAGGGCATCGACGCTGCGGTCGCGGGCCGCGTACTGAAGCGCGATGCTGCATCCGACGCTCGCGCCCACCAACGCGAACCGCGCGCGGTCCACGCCCGGCTGAGCCGCGAGCCAGTCGTACGCCGCCAACACATCGTTCTGCATCTCGCGAAACACCTGCGGATCGCGCTGCTCCACCTTGTCCCGGGTCGCCGTCGTGGCGCTCTCCCCATGCCCGCGCAAATCCAGCGCAAGGACCGCGAAGCCGGCTTCGTGCAGCGGTCCGACCAGCGGCGCCCACGCCGTCCGGTCGCTCCGGTACATGTGCAACAGGATGACCATCGGCGCGTCACCCTGCTCGGCCGGCAGCGGCGCGTAGTAGTCGGCCGCGATCCGCTGCCCGTCGGGCGCGACGAAGCTCACCGCCCGGGCGGTGACGCCCCCCGCCCCTGCGACAGCCGCCGGCCCGAGGATGGCCAAACACGTCAGAGCGAACCGGCCCGCCACTTCAACAGCACCGGCCCCCCATGATCTCTCGACCCTTTTCCCCATTCGCATGGCCTGCCTCCCGTCCGAGTTTTGACCGGGCGGGGTTTCGGCCCCACTCGGTGCCGGTATTCTAAGCGGTTGCGCTGGCCGCGGCCCGTTCCAGAGCTCATAATGGCCTCAGGCCGCGTCGTCGGGAATCGTCGCCCGACCCCCCTTGTTACTAACCCATGGAGGCCGCCGGGGTTCGGCGGCCCGACCGCATGGCCGGTGCGGACGACAGGTCGAACGCCGCGTTTGAGGCCCTGGCACTGCCGCACCTGGAGACGCTTTACCGGGTGGCCCGGCGGTTGACCCGGAGCGACCACGAGGCGGAAGACCTCGTCCAAGAGACGTATCTCAAGGCCCTGCGGGCGTTTGGACGCTATGAGGCGCGCGCGTGCGGCATTCGGCCGTGGCTCTTGAGAATCCTGAACAATGCGTTCCTTAACCGGCAAGCTCGCGACTGCACCGCGCCGCGGGCGACGGAACAGCAGGTTCTGGACCAGCGGCCGGACGAGCCGTTGCTGCCGCCGGAGCTCGATTACGAGCAGCTTGATGGAGAGGTCAAGGGCGCTTTGGACGCCCTCTCGCCGGAGTTCCGGATGGTGCTCCTGCTTTGGGCAACGGATGAACTGAGCTATCAGGAGATCGCCGAGATCCTAGACGTCCCGATCGGCACGGTGATGAGCCGGCTCCATCGCGCCCGGCAACAGGTGATCGGCCGGCTTCGGGAGTACGCCCGCGAGCATCGCCTTCGGCAAGGTCCCGCACGCGAATGACGACCACGGGGATTCGGAACAAGCTGGCGGATTACGTTGCCGGCGGGCTGGAGCCCGCGGAGCGGACCGCGATCGCCGCGGCGCTGGCCCGCGACCCGGCGCTGCGCGCCGAACTGGAACGTTGGCACGCGTTGCGGGCGGCCGTGCAACGGGTGATGACCGGCACGGCGGTACCGGTCGGCTTGGCGGACCGGATCCGCGCCCGTTTGAGCGGAGAGCGGGGGACGGGAGTTCTCGGCCGACGAGGTTGGGTGCTGCGACTGAGCTACTCCGGCCTGGCAGCGGCGGCGGTCGTTGTGCTGACGTTCCTGGCGTGGCCGCAATCGGCGACGGCGACGCTCGTCGAAGCGGCCAGCTTCGCGGAAGTGTTCCGTCGCTGCGCGCTGGGGCACTGCTGCCACACGCTGCCGATCCGGCCGGACGGGGAATCCGCGCTGGCCGAGGTGCGCCGCTGCGCCTCGTTTGACTGTCCGCTGCCGGACCTCGCAGTTGGAGGGGAATACGTCCTGGACGGGGCTTGCCAGTGCCCGCCGGACCGGCGCCTGAAAGCCGTGCACGTGGTTTACCGCAGCCGGTCCCCGGGCGGCGGCGTCGTCTCCGTCTTCGCCGTGGACCGGCCGATCGCGCTGTGTGCCCGCGGCAAACAGTGCGCGCATTGTCCGTGCGTCGGCCCGCGGCGGTACCGCGAGGCGGCGGACGGCGATGTGACGATCGTGAGCTGGGACGAGGCCGGGCGGACGTTCGTGGTCGCCGCGCAAATGCCGCGGGTCGAGCTGACGCGGTTGCTGGACGGCGTGAAGCTCAGTGAGGGCTACGGGGGCAGGGCACCGGCCTGCGGCAAACGGTAGGGGACGGCGGGACGGCGGCCGGCACGTGCACGCCGCGGCGCGGGCGTCGGGCGAACGCGGGACGGGCACCCGGCCGCGGGTCGCGACCGGTTTCGCGGCCGGCCGGCACGCGGGGGGCGGGTCACGACCCGGCGGGGCGGCGGGCCGGCGGATAGACCGTCCGTAAGGCGGTGAGGATGGTCCGCGTCGCGGGCGACTTGTTGAGCGTGTAAAAGTGGATGCCGGGGGCCCCGCGATGGAGCAGCTCGAGGCACTGGGCGGTGGCCTGCGCGACGCCCAGCGACAGCACGGCGTGATGGTCGTCGCGTTGGCGGTGCAGCTCCGTCAGCAGCGGTTCGGGGATGGTAGCGCCGCAGAGCCGCGTGAAGCGCTCGATCTGGTTGACGTTGGTGATCGGCATGATCCCGGGGATGATCGGCACGCCGATCCCGGCGGCCCGCGCCTTGGCGACGAAATCGAAGTAGCGCTGGTTATCGAAGAAGAGTTGCGTGATGAGGAACTCGCAGCCGGCCTCGACCTTCCGCTGAAGGTTCGCGATGTCGGCCTCGAGGCTGACCGCCTCGACATGCTTCTCCGGATAACACGCGCCGCCGAGGCAGAACCTGAAGTACTTGCGGGCGAAGGCGGCCAGATCGCTGGCGTACGCGAAGCCGTCCGGGTGCGGCGTGAACGGCCCCGTCCCGCCAGGCGGGTCACCCCGCAGCGCCAGCACGTTCTCCACGCCGGCCTCGTCCAGGCACTCCAAAACGGCGAGAATCTCCGCCCGCGACGCACCGACGCACGTGACGTGCGCCATCGCCTCGATGCCGTAGTCGCGCCGGATGTTGGTCACCAGCTCAATCGTGCGCTGCCGCGTGCTGCCCCCGGCGCCGTAGGTCACCGACACATAGGTCGGCTGGAGCTCGCGCAACGACGCCAGCGTCTCGCGGAGCTGCGCAAAGCCCGCCTCGTCCTTCGGGGGGAAGAACTCGAACGAGAAGCTCGGCCGTCCGGTCGAGAGCAGTTCGCGTATCCGCATGGCCCCAGGCTCCTCCTGCGGCGCCGCCGACGCCGCGAAACGCAGCGGGCAGCTTGTCCCGGCCGAGCGGAATCGTCAACGCGCCGCCCTTCGCGCCCGCAACGCCCCCCGGTATGATCGAATCCAGCGACCGGATCCCTTCGTCTGCCGCCCAGGAACACCGTATGAAGGTCCTCGTCGTCGTCCGCCAGGTTCCCGATTCCACCACCGCCATCAAAATCCGCCCCGACGGTCGCGACATCGAGCGCACCGGCGTCAAGATGGTGGTCAATCCCTTCGATGAGTTCGCCATCGAGCTCGCCGTCCAGCTCCGCGAGAAGCGCGCCGACGTCACCGGCATCACGGCCCTGATCGTCGGCCCGGCCGCCGCCGGCGAGGCCCTCCGCACAGCGCTGGCCGTCGGCGCCGACGACGGGGTGCACCTCCAGGACCCCGCGTTCGACACACTCGATGAGCTCCAGCTCGCCGCCCTCATCGCCGCCGTGGTCCGTGACGGCGGCTACGACCTGATCCTGCTCGGCAAGCAGGAAATCGACCTCGACAGCGGGCAGCTCGGGCCCGCCCTGGCCGAATGCCTGGACTGGCCTCACGTCGGCGCCACCGTCAAGGCCGAGTTCGCGGCCGACGGCCGGTCCCTCACGGCCCATCGGCGGATCGAGGGCGCCGAGGAGGTCATCGAGGTCCGGTTGCCCGCCGTGCTGACGATCGACAAGGGCTTGTGCGAGATGCGCTATCCGTCGCTGCCCAACCTCATGAAGGCCAAGAAGAAGCCGGTCCGGACGCTCGGTGCGGCCGACGTGTCCGGCCTGGCGGCCGCCACGAGTGCCCTCGGCGGCATACGCATGCAGGACCTCCGGCCGCCACCGGAGCGTCCGCCGGGCAAGATCATCCCCGGCGAACCGGAGCAGGCCGCCCGCGAGCTGGTGCGGCTGCTGCGGGAAGAGGCCAAGGTCATCTAACCGGACCGCCATGCGCCACCCCGTGCCATCGAGGCAGCCATGACCAACGACATTCTCATCTTCGCGGAACAGCGGAACGACAGGCTTCACCCGGCCGCCCTTCAGATCGTCACCGTCGCCCGGCAACTGGCGGCCGGAACCGGCGGCCGGGTCCACGCGGTCGTGATCGGCGGGCCGCTGGAGGCGGCCGCGGCCGCCATGGACAAGTCCGGCGTGGACGGACTGTTGACGATCAGCGACCCGCTGCTGGCCAACTACTCGGCGCTGCGCTACCGGACGGCGCTGGCGGCCGCGATCGCGGAGATCCAGCCGCGGATCGTCCTGCTGCCGGCCACGTTCATGGGCCGGGACCTGGCGCCGCGCGTGGCCGTGCGAACGGGCGCGGCGCTGGCGACCGACGTGATCGCCCTGGAGCTCGGCCCGGACGGCGTGCTGACGGCCCGGCGGCCGATCTACAACGGCAAGGCGACGGCCGGCGTGGTCTTTCCCCGGGAGCGTCTCGCCATCGCGTCGGTGCGGCCGAACGCGTTCGCAGCGCCGCCGCCGGGTGCGGGCGGGGTGCCGCGCACCGCCCGGCCGTATCAGCCGGCGGCGGGCGACGACCGCCTTGCGGTCAGGGACGTGGTGCGGGCCGGCGGCGAGGTGAAGGACGTCGCCGAGGCGGACATCATCGTCTCGGGCGGTCGGGCGCTGAAGAGCGCGGAGAATTTCAAGATTCTGTACGAGCTGGCCAGGGAGCTGGACGCGGCGGTGGGCGCGTCGCGGGCCGCGTGCGACGCGGGCTATCAGCCGCACAGCCGCCAGGTCGGCCTGACCGGCAAGACCGTCACGCCGCGGCTGTACATCGCGTGCGGCATCAGCGGCGCGATTCAGCACCTGGCCGGCATGCGCGGCAGCAAGGTCATCGTCGCGATCAACACCGACAAGGAAGCGCCGCTGCTCAAGGTCGCGGACTACGCGATCATCGGCGATTTGTTCAAGGTGGTGCCGGCTCTGACGGAGGAAGTGCGGCGGCTGAAAGGCTGAGCGCACGTCGGTGGCAGACTCGGGGAAATCAGGGCCGGGACGGCCCGCGTGCGGCGGAGCGAACCGACACCGAGCGCGCCCGCCCCGTCCGCCGTCGCCTGTCCCGGTTCGGCCCGTCGCGCCGCCGTGAGCCGGCCGGACCGGCCCCGATCGCGACGGTCGTCTTCGCGGCCGGCGTGCGGGGAGAGGGCCGGCTTTCCCGCCTTTCACCGATCCAGGCCGCCGCCGACGGCCACGCGATGCCCGGGCGGGATCGACTTACGCCGACACCGGCAACACGCGATCGCTCGGCATGGTCATCGCCCGGGGGTCGAGCGCGGCGTTGAGCTCGGCTTCCGGCAGCACCTTCCTCTCCAGCGCGACCTGCCGCACGGTCCGGCCGGTCGCCGCCGCCTCCTTGGCGATCTCGGCCGCGGCGTCGTAGCCGATCAGCGGCGCCAGGCTCGTGCACATCGCCAGCGACTGCTCGATCAGCTCCGCGCAGCGCTGGTGATTCGGCCGCAGGCCGGAGATGCACTTGTCCGTGAAGACCTGGCAGGCGCTGGTCAGCAGGCGGATGGACTCGAGCAGGTTGTGGGCGATCACCGGCATCCCGGTATGAAGTTCGAAGTTCCCCAGCAGGGCCGCGGCGTGCGTGACCGCGGCGTCGTTGCCGACGACCTGGGCACAGACCTGGAGCACCGCCTCGCAGATGACCGGATTGACCTTCCCCGGCATGATGGAGCTGCCGGGCTGGGTCGCCGGCAGGATCAACTCGCCCAGGCCGCAGCGCGGGCCGCTGCCGAGCCAGCGGATGTCGTTGGCGATCTTGGTCAGGCTGAGCGCGACGACCCGCAGCACGCCGGCCGCCCCGACCAGCGCATCCTTGGCGGCCTGCGCCTCGAAGTGGTTGTGGGCCTCGTGGAAGGCTTCGCGCGTCTCGTGGTTGAGGATCTCGCACACGTGCCGAGCGAAATCCGGGTGCGTGTTGATGCCCGTTCCGACGGCCGTCCCCCCGATCGGCAGCTCGCGCAGGATGATGAGCGTCGACAGGATGCGGCGGTCGGCGTGCGCGATCTGGCTCGCATAGCCGCTGAACTCCTGCCCCAGCCGGATCGGCGTCGCGTCCATCAGATGCGTGCGACCGATCTTGATGATCTCGTCCCAGGCCTGCGCCTTGGCCTGCAATGCTTCGTGCAGCCGGTGCAGCGCGGGCATCAGGTCGCCGCGCAGCGCTTCGACCACGGCGACGTGAATCGCCGTCGGAATCACGTCGTTGGAGGACTGCCCCATGTTGACGTGGTCGTTGGGGTGGATCTTGAGCCCCGGCGCCAATTGCATGGCCCGCGTCGCGATCACCTCATTGGCGTTCATGTTCGTGCTGGTGCCCGAGCCGGTCTGGAACACGTCCAGCACGAACTGATCGTCGAGCCGGCCGTCGATCACCTCGCGGGCCGCCTGCTTGATGGCCGTCGCCCGAGGCGCGTCCAGCTTGCCCAGTTTCTCGTTGGCCATCGCGGCCGCGTATTTCACCAGCCCCAGGGCCCGGATCATCCGTCGCCCGAAGCGGTAGCCGCTGATCGGGAAATTGAGGGCCGCCCGCTGCGTCGAGGCCCCCCAGAGCGCGTGGGCCGGAACTTCCATCTCTCCCATCGAGTCGCGTTCGATGCGCGTCGCTGCCATAGGCGTCCTTCTTCTACGAGGTGCGGAACGGAGGCGGACCGGGTTCCGGCCCGGTCCCGCCGCGGGCCGGGCCGCCCCCCGCGACAGTGTAGCCGCCCCCTCCGCCCGCGGGAACCGACGCGGCCCGGTCAGCTCCACTCGCCGTGCATGTACTCGTACAGGTACTGGATCGTGGCGTGCTGGTCCGCCTCGGTCGCCTCCAGAACGTCGCCGATCGAGATGATGCCCGTCAGGCGCCCGTCGCTCACCACCGGCAGATGGCGGATCCGCCGGGCCCGCATGACGCTGCGGCATTCCTCCCGCGTCGTCTCGGGCGCGCAGACCGCCACCGGCGCCGTCATGACGGACCCGACCGTGGTGCGGGCCGGGTCCCGCTGGGCCGCGACGACACGGCACAGGATGTCCCGCTCCGTGAAGATCCCGACCACCCGCTCGCCGCGGGTCACGACCAGTGCGCCCACCCGGTGCTCGTTCATCTGCCGCGCGGCGTCCAATACCGTCGCCTCTTCGGAGATGCTGTATACCTGCCGCCCCTTGCGCTCGAGGATCTGCTGAACCGTCGCCATGCCCTGCCCTCGCTCACGCTCCAGTGACTGGATTCGCGTCTGCGGCCCTCGGGTAGTCTAGCGCCGCCAGCGCGGCGCGTCGACGGCAATCCGTCCTGCGGCCCTACCAGCGCCGGTGCGACGCCCGACGCCGCGGCGCCCGGCCCGGCAGCGCCAGGAGCAGCGCCGCCAACAGCCCCGCCACCACCGCCGTCAGGAGGGAACCCAGTACCAGGCCACCCACCGACGCGCTCGTGCCGAGCGTGAGGGCCTGGTGCAGCCGGGCGGCCAGCTCGACCGGCCAGGCGACCGCGGTGGCCAGCAGCCACCGCACCCACCAGAGTTGCAGGTTGAGCTGCGCGCGCACCACCGTCAGCAACAGCACCGCCAGCCCGCAGAGCACCGCGTGGAGCCCCAGCGGGCCGTCGGTATCGAGATCCTTGACGAAGCCCGCCCCCCAGCCGGCCAGCCGAGCCTCCGGCACCGGCGCCGCCAGCCCGCAGATCAGCGCCAGCGTCAGCAACAGATCGACCGCGTCGAGAGGCAGCAGCGGCAGGACCGCGGTCTGCAACAGGAACGCGGCCAGAAGGCCGACGGCATACAGCGACCAGGGCATCACGGCCGTCCGCCCGGTGCCGGCGACGGTGCGGGGCGGGTCCCGACCTGCGGTCCCCACGGCGGCGGAAGGTCCCCCCCGGCGTCGCGCGGCGGCCGGGGAACCTGATACTCCTTGAACGGGCTGCGAACTACGCGGCCGTCCAGGCGGCGGTAGCTGATGCGCAGGTCGACCGTCTGCCCCGCGACGTCCAGGCTCTCCGGCCAGAACAGGAAGAAGCCGTAGCCGAAGCCGGGGGCGGCCTCCCGCGGAATGCGGAAACCCTCCGCCGACCGCGGATCGAACGTCCAGGTATGCAGCGTCACCCGCTCGAAGCCGCCGCCGGGCTTGCGCTGCCGCCCGCACAGCTCAGCCTCGATGATGCCCGGCACGAAGACCCCCTTGCCCGTCTGCGCGGACTGGAAATAGACGCGCGTCCGGATACCGCGCACCCGGCCGTCGTCGCCCTTCAGGAACGGCGCCGGATACTTGAAGAAGATCACCGCGACGACATCGTCACGCACGTTGGGGCCCGACAGCAGCGCGGAGGACCCGTCGCCGAGCGTCTGGCATCCGGCCACCAGCGACAGTGCCGCCGCGATGCCCACCACCGGCCGCCGGCTCGCAGTTGCCTGCCGCACGCGTGATCGATCCGTCGTCCGGCGCCGTCCCGACGTCCGGTGTCCCCGGGCCGGCGCCGCGCGCCCGGGGGCCGGTCCGCTCCGACGCGGCGGACGCCGCTCAGAACCGCGTCCGCCACGTCAGCGGCACGTTGTACGTGTCCGGCTCATCCGCCGGTTCGGGCTCCGGGCGGAACGTCGGCCGCACCGGTCCGTACGGTTCATCCGCGCCGTCGGCGGGCAGGTCGTCCAGCGGCTGCGGCGTACCGTGCAGCTCGTCGACACCCTGCGGCTCCCCGCGGCGCAGCCCCTGCATTAACGGGTCGCTCAGCAGTTCGCCCGGAGTGAGACTCATGTTGTCGCGCTCGCGGACGGACAAGCTGCGGAAGTCCTCCACCGTTCGAATGATCTGCGGCGTGAGGACGACCAGCAGTTCCGTGCGCGTGGTGTTGTCAGACTGACTGCGCATCAGCCAGCCGAGCCCGGGGATGTCGCCGAGGATCGGCACTTTGTTTTCCGTGTTCCCGGCGCGCGATGTGATCAGTCCCCCCAGCACGACCGTTTCCTGATCCTTCACCGTGATGGTCGTCTTGAGGTTGCGGCGGAAGAAAACCGGCGCGGTCAAACCGCTGCCGATCGAGACGGTCGAATCGCCGAAGTCCGACACCTCTTGCGAGATGTCCATCAGCACGTAGCCGTCATCGTTGATCTGCGGTGTAACGACCAGCTTGATGCCGATCCGCTCGCGGGCCACGCTCGTGGTGATCTGACCGCCGGTGGTCGTGGAGGTGCCCGTCACGTACGGCACGTCGTTGCTGATGTCGATCGTCGCCTCCTTGTTGTTGATCGCCACGACTTGCGGGCGACTCAGCACCTTGAGGTTGTTCTCGCTCTGGAGCGTGCGGAACAGGAAGTTGAAGTCCGCGCCGGTCACCGTGAACGTGAATCCGCCCAGACCGCTGCCGGATGCGCCCACGTCCGTCCCGCCCACGTAGTCGAATGTGGTCGTGTCGGCCGGACCGGCCTTGGCGTACTGGAGGTCCTGGAACGCGAACTCGACCCCCAGGTCCAGGGCGCTGCTCATCGTCACTTCCAGGATCAGCACCTGGATCAAAACCTGCGGCGGCGGCTGATCGAGCTGCCGCACCAGGTTGAGCACCTCGTCCTCGAACCGCGGGCTGTAGTCCAGCACGATGCGGTTGGCGTCCTCGTTCGCGATGGCCGTCACGCGGCGGGCCTGCTTCTGCGCCATCGAGATCTCGTCGCCGATCTCCTGCAGCCGCTGCTGCTCGGCCTCGCTCCGGCTCTGGATCGATTCAGCCAGCGTCTGGGCCTTGATGTTCCGCGGCGCGTACACGAGCGTCTTGCGGTCCTCGATCGGCACCGTGTCGAGCTCCACGATCATCTTCTCGACCAGGTCCAGATACCCCGGCGTCCCGGCCGCGATCACCGCGTTCGTCCGCACGTCGGTCGTGAAGGCAATCTCCTGCCGCCCGCCGGGGGCGATGCCCTCGGCCAGCGTCAGGACGCGCTCGGTCTCGCCCGCGGCGGGACTGGCGCGCCCCCGCGTCGTGGTGCCGCCCGTGCCGCGCCCGAACAGCGCCTCGAGCATCGTCACCATCTGTTCGGCGTCGGCGTTCCGCAGGCGGAAGACGCGGATCCTGGCGTCCTCCGGCGGCACGTCCATCGCCGCGACGAGCGATTCCATCAGCGGCATGCTCTCGGCCGGCGCCATGACCGTCAGGGAGTTCGTGCGCACATCGGAGATCACCGTGATCTCGGTCCGCAGGGCCTTGAGCGTTTCGAGTCCCAACTCGGGGTGGTCCCGCTGGAAGATGAGCAGCACCCGGCTGGCCGCGTCGTCCGTCCGGCCCGTGCCGGTCGTGCCGCCGCCGGTCGTCGCGCCGCCCACGGATCCGCCGCGCAGGTCGAGGATCCGCTGGAGCAGCTCGCCGGCCTGCTCGGCATCGGCCTGCTTGAGCTTGAAGATGCGGACCATCGCCCCCTTACGGCCCTCGACGCCGTCGTACTCCCGCACGAACTTCTCGATGTCCGCCACCAGCGCGGGCGGCCCGAAGGCGACGACCGAGTTCGTCACCTTGTCGGCCGTGACGGTCACGTCGATCGCGCCGCCGCCGGTCGTGCCGCCGCCCTGCCGCTTGAAGATGTCCGCCACGGCCTTGCTGACGTCTTCCGCCACGCCCTGACGCAGCGGCAGAATTCTAATCATCCGCCCGACCTCGCTCGGCCGGTCGAGGATCTCGACCCACCGCTCCAGCATCGCCATGTCGTCGCGGGCCGCGGCCAGCAGGAGCGTGTCCGACACCGGGTCGGCCGTCACGCTGATCGGCGTGCCGCTCAGCTTGCTGTCGGTCTGTTTGAGCGCTTTGTCGACCATGTCCTGAAGCAGCGCGGCCACGTTCGGCGCCGTGTTGAGCCGGAGCTTGATGGCCCGGAGCACCACCCCGCCGTCAAACTCGCGGTCGAACTGCGTGATCAGCTTCTCGGCCTCGGCCAGATAGTCGCGCGTGCCGGTCAACAGCAGCGCGTTGCCGCGCGTGTCGGCCAGGACGCTGAGCGCGTCCCCGGAGTCCTTGTTGGACTTGGCCTCGGCGTCCTTCTTGGCCTTGAACGACTCGTCCAGCAGGCCTTTCAGCTTGGCCGCGTCGGCCTTCAGCAGCGGCCGGTAGCGGATGTCGACGACGCTGTACTTCTCGGCGGTGTCGAGCTGTTGCGCCAGGTCTTCGATCATGTCGAAGAGCGGGTCGGTCGCCAGCACGATCAGCGTGTTGGACCGCTCGTCGGCCGCGATCACGGCGTTGTCGCGGGCCGCGTTCTTGTCGGCCCCCAGCGCCTTGGACCGGTCGTCCAGCAGCTTCTTGAGCTTCTCCGTCAGCGTCGCGGCGGTCGCGTTGCGCAGTTCGATCACGTGCGCCTTGACGCCCAGATCGACCGTCGGCCGGTCCAGCTCCTTGATGAGCCCCCCGGCCAGCAGGACCGCATCCTTCCGCCCGATCACGAGAATCGCGTTCGTCCGCGCGTCGAACTGCACCGCCAGCGGGTACGGCAGACCCTTGGCCGCCACACCCGGCGGCACCGGCGGCAGCTTGCCCTGCGGCAGGCTCTTGCCGTCGCTGCCCTCCACCGGCCGCCTCAGATACGACTTGTCGCTGAACGTGTCCTGAAGCAGCTTGGCGACCGTCTCGGCCGCGGCGTGCTGGAGCACGAACACCTTCACGTCGGTGTCCGGGGCGCTGGGCAGCGTGTCGAACACCTCCACGATCGCCGCCAGCGCCGCGTTGTTGTCCCGGCTCGAGAATATGATCAGCGAGTTCGTGCCCTTCTCGGCGATGACCTTGATCGGCCGCTCGAGGTCCAGCTCGGGCAGTTCGCGGCCGTCGGCCAGCCGCAGCCGCAGCTTCTTGACGAACGGCTTCCCGGCCCGGGCCGCGCCCGGGCCGCCGCCCGCCTGCGTCGCCGCCTCCTGCTCCTTGTCGATCATGTCGGACAGAACTTTGGCGACGTCTTCGGCCGCGGCGTTCTCGAGCTGCACCAGCACGACGTCGGCCGCGACGAAGCTCTTGCCTTCCTGCGTGGCCGAGATCTCCACGTCGATCGTGCGGAGGAGCTGCTCGATCTCCTCGACGTCCTTCTTGGTACCGGTGATCAGCACGCTGTTGTTCCGGTCCACCGGCTCGATCGCGGCCTGCGACTCGCTCGGCACCTCGCGCATGCGGTTCAGCCGCTCGATCGTCGGCCGCAGCAGCGCCACCGCCTCGGACGCCCGGACGTGCTCGAGCACGACCGCGCGCACGTCCGCGCCCTCGGTGGTCGTCGCGCCGTCCAGCCGGTCCACGAGCTCCGCGATCCGCTCGATGATGTACGGCGGGGCCGCCACGATCAGCGCGTTGCTGCGGGCCTCGGCGTTGATGCTGAAGCGGTCCTGCGACGCCCGGATGTCCAGCTCCCCCTTGATCGCCTTCTCAATGATCGGCGCCAGGGCCGTCGCCTTGGCCGACTGGAGCACGAAAACATCGATCTGCGGCTGCGGCGTGCTCACCTCCATCATCCGCAGAATCTCCTCGACGAAGTCCAGATCGCGCGCGTCACCGGTGATGATCAGCCGCTGGCTGTCCACCGCACGCGCCACCACCTCGCCGCGCAGCGCGCCGCTCACGCCGCTGAGCGTCGCGGTCAGGTCCGTCGGACCGGTCGTCGCCGCCGCGGCCGCCGCACCCGGCTCTGAAGCCGCGTCCTTCCCCACCGGCTCGTCGGCCGGCTCGCGGGCCGCGGCTCCCGACTCGGCCGCCTCGCCCGCCGCCGCGGGCCCCGTCCCCCCTGCCCCGGCGCGAACCGGACGCCGCCGCGGCTCCGCCGGGTCGGCCGCCTGACCCGCCTCGATCGCCTCCCGCAGGCGGCGCAGCCGTTCGGCGGCGGACTCCCCGGCCGCCGGCTGCGTCGTCGGCCCGGGCCGGGCGGCCAAGGCGTCGTCCTCCCACGCCGCGCCGCGCCGGCCGAGAATCGGGATGAACCGTTCCTGCACGACGAGCGGCCCCGCGAGCGACAGCGTCGTCGCCAGCGTCGGCAGGCCGGCGAGAACACTCGGACTGACGAACGGCAACGGCCCACCGCCGGGCCTGGCCCCGCCGCCGGCGCCGCCGCCCAGCCTGCCGCCACCCCCCGGCGCGGGACGCCGGGGCCCTGGCGCTGCGGGCGGCGCCGCCGGAGGACTCGCAGGACGAGCCGGAGGCGGCGTCAAGCTGCCCGACGGACGGGCCGGCGCCGCGCTGCCGCCGCCGATCGAGCGTCGGGCCGGAGCCGTGGACCGGCCCGAACCGGATCCGCTCTTCTTCTGCTGCAACAGGTTGACGGCCTCCTCGGCATCACGCGCCGAGAGGTTCTTGAACTCGATCACCCGCGTCACGACGTTCGTCGGCCCGCCGATGTCCGCAAGCTGCTGCACCACGGCCGCGACCAGCCCAAACTGCGCCGGGTCGCCGGCCACGATCAGCGTGTTGGTGAACGGATCGGCGCCGATCGACACCAGCCGCGCCGGCCGACCGGCCGCCTTGGCCGCATCATCCTCACTCTTGTTGACGATGCGCTCGATGTCGGCCGCCAACTGGGCAGCATCGTGACCGTACGGCACCTGGATGACCTTGATGCGATCCTGAATCGCGTTGGCATCGTCGAACTGCTCAACCAGCCGGCGGACCTCGTCGATCTGCCGCCGCGTGCCGCGCACCACCAGCGACCGGGCCCCGTCGTTCGGCACCATCTGCGGGCCGCTCACGCTCCCGCCCACCGGCCGCGCGCCGCCCCCGCGCCCCGCGCCCC
>Ga0209101_1000009_pt1 | contig 175967 bp, 134 predicted proteins | sample ConPoolayeCmetaG_FD_185481 | JGI IMG/M metagenome (GOLD analysis project Ga0209101, IMG submission 185481) | Hot spring microbial mat communities from California, USA to study Microbial Dark Matter (Phase II) - Cone Pool mat layer C metaG... ... | reverse complement strand
GTCAAAAACGACCACATCGGCTTTGAAATCCTCTACGTTTATAACGGCGTGGTGCGAAAATATCGGCCGGACTTTTTGGTGCGCCTTGCCGATGGCGATACGCTTGTTTTAGAGACCAAGGGTCAGGACACCGAGCAAGACCGAGCCAAACGCCGCTATCTGGACGAATGGACAAGGGCCGTAAACGCCCACGGCGGGTTTGGCCGGTGGAAATGGGCCGTGGCGAAGACGCCAGGTGAGATAAGAGATATTCTCTTGCAATACCAACAGGCATCCGCAGACGCTTAAAACACCTGTTGCTGGAACACCTCGATCTATGCATCGCCCGCCTCTTGTCGAACGACAGCAGTGGTCTCCGGACGTACGCCAGAGGTTTTACGAGTAATATAACGAGGAGTAGCCACTCCTTCGGCAAGGCGAATGACTCCGAATTACCTTTTGCGAGATACTTTAGCTCATAAAACGATTCTTTATGGCGGCTCGAATATCGGCTCAAATAGGTTTCTTGGTCCTTTTATTTCACGGGATACTCTCGGCCCAGTTGCGGTTGGTGGTTACCTCCATTCCGGCCAATACGCCTCCAGGGGCAAATATCTACGTGGCCGGTACGTTCAACAACTGGAACCCCGGCGACCCAACCCAAATACTGACGCCTCTGGGCAATGGGCGCTACGAGATAGTGCTGACGCCGCCGGTAGGGCAGGTCAAGTACAAGTTCACCCGCGGTAGTTGGGCGACGGTAGAGGGCAACGCCAATGGCGGCTATCTACCGGATCGAGTATGGAATTACACCGGTCAGCCCACAACGCTGGAGTTGGCCATCCTCTCTTGGGAGGACTTGGGCGGGGTTAAGTCCACGGCTGCGCCTAACGTCCAAATTTTGTCTAACAATTTTTATTTACCACAGTTGAATCGAAGCCGGCGCATCTGGGTATATCTACCGCCGGACTATCTCGTAAACTTTTCCAAGCGTTATCCGGTGCTGTACATGCACGACGGCCAGAACCTCTTCGACGTCGCTACGAGTTTCGCCGGCGAGTGGGAGGTAGATGAGTCGCTCAATGACCTGCACCATCAAGGCGATTACGGCTGTATTGTCGTAGGAATAGATAACGGCGGTCAGTTTCGCCTGGACGAATACTCTCCTTGGGTGAACCTCACCTATAACGCCGGAGGACAGGGGGACGAATACGTGGATTTCATTGTGAACACGCTCAAGCCCTACATAGACAGCACGTTCCGCACGTTACCGGGGCGTCGCACCACGGGCATCATGGGCAGCAGTATGGGCGGGCTCATCTCGATGTATGCCTTTTCGGAGCACCAGCATGTCTTTTCTCGGGCAGGTATCTTTTCACCGGCATTCTGGTTTGCAGGTGAGCATCCGGCCCGCCATGTGGCCTCCCGCCCTCGGCAAGGAGAGGGGCGGGTATACTTCTTAGCCGGCGGCAAGGAGCCCGTGTCGGTGACGACTAATATGCAGGTAGTGGCCGACTCGCTGTTGAAAGCAGGTTTCGACGCCGGCGAGCTGTTCTTCTCTGTACCGGCCGACGGCGAACACCGAGAGTGGTTCTGGCGGCGAGAGTTTCCGGCCGCTTATCGCTGGCTATTTGCCGGTGCGGTTTCGGACGCACAGGAATGGCTTGAGCCGGAGCCTATGGGTATTTATCCCAACCCTGCCGGAACGTGGGTGCGCTTCTCCGGAGCAGAGGCCGAATCTTCTCTGGAAGTTTATCTGACCAACGGTGCCGGCCACTTGCTGCGCCGAATGTCCCTGTCCGGCAAAAAGGAGCTCTGGGTGGGCGACTTGCCTTCGGGTTTTTATTTGCTCAAGGTGCGCGGGGCTCAAGGCGGGTGGTACACCTTCAAGCTGGTAAAACCTTAAAAAGTCCTTTTTCGATTGGTTTCACCTTTTCTCCGCCGGTGTGCTTCGGGGGCTAAAACACAACAGCAGCCCCTTGCCTTTTTTACCTTCGCTGGCGATAAAGAGGCGTCCTTCGGCGTCGAAGGCAATACCTTCAGGCTGGGGCATGACGTCCCGGTCAAGTCGGGTAACGTAGCGAAGGCTGCCGGTCGAATAATCGAGCACGGCAAGGCGCTTGAGCGAGGTAGAGAGGATAAAGACTTCTCTCATGCTCGGGTGTATGGCAATGCCGGATGGGCTGAAGAAATGCTGCTTTTCTCCCTCGGCGTATGGGACGTGTTCGTTGATTTGGTGCGGGTCTATGCGATATACCGGTGTTTCGATGAGACTTTTGCCGAGCAAGTCGAAGGCATAGATGCGTCTTTCGTGGGCACTGTCGGGGATGCCTTTGCAGGCGAGTAATAGGACTCCTTTGTTGGAGTCGTAGGCTAAGCCTTCTACGTCGTCGCTTTTGGTCAGGGGTGTTTCGTGGCATTTTACGCGAGGTTTTCGGCGCTTCCAGCCCTCGATTTCGTACAACTGGCCGTTGCTTCGGACGGCGTACAGGCGGTTTTGAACCATTTCTACACCTTCAAAGTCGCCCTTTTCTCGGAAGAGAATGCGCTGCAGGACAGTGCCGGTAGCAGCACTGATGAAAAAAATCTCGCCGCGCTCGTCCGAAACGGCGCAGAGTACTCCCTTCTTATGAGTGCCACTTAAACCCGAAATCTCGCGCAGTTCCTCTTGAGCCAAAGACAAAACGGTGTCCGGAGTGTCGAGTCGATAGGGGAAAAAGTACTCTTCGTCTTGAGCTGCGCCGCGACCGACGAGCAACAGGCAACCTATCCATACCAGCGCCTTTAGACTCCCGACGTTAAAAGTACGGGCTATTGAGTCTTTTCCCTGGACCGGTTGGTCTGATTTTAGACCCTTAGACAACATAGCCGCCTCACTCGGAAAAAACTTCTATGGGGTGCACGCGCACCACCAGGTCGGTAAACTTACCCTTGAAGCGCGTGGCCCGCACGATGTGGTTGTCGATCCAATGGTAGTTGCCGCCGCGCGGCTTGCCAAAGATGATGCCGTGGTACTTAAAACCGTGCCGGTTGAGCCACTCCTCTGTAATGCTGCGGTGCTCTTCCGTCCGGCTGGTGAAAAAATAGATGATGTGGCCCTCGTCATACCACTTGTTGATCATAGCCAAGGCGTCCGGATACGGCAACACGGTGCGCATCCGCTCGGGTTCTTCGTTGGGCACGTCGTCGCAAATGGTACCGTCGATATCGATGAGAAAATTGCGAATGTTTTCGGGCAAAATAGGGCTGATGCGTTCCCCTTTTTCGTTAAAAGCTTCTCTAAGGGCTTGTCCGTTAGCGTGTTTCTCCATCATGATGGTGTTAATTTAACGCAAAGGTAGGCAAGCCATTCAGGAAAAACAACGTCCATCAAGGGCTCTTTCTACCTTATAGCGTTTGTCGAAAAAAGAGAAAGCCGAGTATTTTTACGGATAGACCTCACTTTCGCTACGGCTTTCGACAACGCTTTTCGGAAAAAACCCTAAAAAAACCTATGCCGCCGCGCTCTTTTGCACGGCGGCATTAAGGTTTATCTCGTATCTCATGAAAAGTGTCCTCTCGTCCAAAAGGCGAGGTCGCGGAGCTTGCTCTTCTCGCTTTTTGATGATACAAAGGTGCGGCATAAATCGGCGGCACGGTGGACAGATAGGTTTCTTTTTGAGCGCATTCTATGATGGAAAAGTGCTCGGTTTTCGCTTTTAAAAAATTGTTTTTTAGTCTTTTGTGAAAAATTAATATTTCGCTTTTGCCGTCTTTCGGCCGGATGGGAGGGGTCGAATTTTTGCGTAAGTACGCTGCCGACAATAGGGCTAAATGCCGAAAAGAGCGAGAGGTCTCCTCGTTGTCATAATGTCGGGATGAAGCTGCCGGCATGGTAGCGCAGCTGATTTTGTCGGCCGACTATTGGGCCAGGCTTTGGGCGAGTAAGCGGTGGAAATGGTGGACGCCCTGCTCTTGTCGAGGTGAGAAGCGGCCGCTCTGGTAGAAGCGAGAGCGCATGCCGCGCTGCACTTGCTCGACGATAGCTTCGTCTTCGCGTTCGACCAGGTCGAGGTCGCTGCCGGCGCCGGTGCTCAGTTTTTCGGGCTTCCAGACGTAAGAGCGGAAACTGACGCGGGTGAGGTCGGGGCTTTGCGGCCGCACCAGGTTGAGCGATAGGCCCCAGGGGTAGAAATTGAGCATGAGGTTGGGGAAAAACCAGAAGTAATAAGCCGCTACGGCACGGCCGGCATCCTCGTGGTCGGCAGGGAGCTCAAAGCTTTCTTCGCCGCTGCGGGCGATGCCGATTTGGCAACTGCCCCAGGGGAGCAGCTCGGTTCGGTAGGCGTTCCAGTCCAAAGTGGCGGCCAGACTTCTATGGACGAAGGGGATGTGGAAGCCTTCCAGATAGTTGTCGCAATACAGCGCCCAGTGGGCGCGCACGAGGTAATCGCGCGAGCGGGCAGGGTCGAAGCGGAAATGCTCTACGGGCAAAAAGCCGACTTTTCGCTCCAAGCCCTCGAGCCACTCCTCAAACGGCACGGCGGGGTTCAGAGAGGTAAAGGTCAACTGACGCCAACGGCGCACCGGCAGTTGAGCAAGGTCGTCTTGAGGGCAGGGGAAATTCAGCATACCGTCGCATTCCGGCATAGCTGCGAAACGGCCGTCGGTGTGAAAACGCCGGCCGTGATAGCGACAGACTATGCCCTTCGTAAGGCGTTGCGGGTGTTCGACGAGGATATTGCCGCGGTGGGTACATACGTTAGAGAGACAGCGCCACCGGTCGGCTTCGTCGCGCAACAGCAAGAGCGGTTCTTCTATGAAATGCTCCATAAAAAGGAACGGCAAGGCATCGCCGGGTAGTCGAACGAGCTCTTCGGCGCCGGCAATGAGTTGCCACGAGCGGGCAAAGACGCGTTCGCGGCACCGTTCAAAGGCTTCGGCGGAGCGATAAAAGGTCGCAGGCAAGGTGGTGGCGAGGCGGATGTCGGGTTCGATGTAGTAAGGCGTCATAGCCGGATACTTAGTGTTTTTTTGGTAAAAACAGCTGTTGAATCTCTTTGGCAAAGCGCTGCTCTATCTCGGCGCGGCGCGGCTTTTGGGTCGGCGTGAGCAGGCCGTTTTCCACCGTCCAGGCTTCGGCTATTAGCCGGAAAGCCTTTACCTGCTCGGCCGCGGCCAGGTAGGACTCGTTGATCTGCTGAATTTCCCTTTGGTATAGCCTTAGGACTTTGGGGTTCAAAATCATGTAAGGCGGAGCCGTCCAGTGAACGTTGTTCTCTCGGCACCAGTTTTCCAGTTCCTCAAAATTGGGGACAATGAGACAGACCACGTAAGGTTGGTTAAGGCCCAGAGCGATGCACTGAGCGATGAAGGGGGTGCGCAGCAGTTGCTGTTCGACAAAAGTGGGAGCGATAAATTTTCCGGAGCTGGTTTTGAATAGCTCGTTCAGGCGGCCGGTGATGCGCAGGAAGCGTTTTTGCTCGAAGCGGCCTTGGTCTCCCGTCTTGAGCCACCCGTCGGGTGTGAAGCGGGCGGCGGTTTCTTCGGGGCGGTTCCAGTAGCCGAGCATGACGTTGGGGCCGCGCACTTGAATCTCTCCTTCGCCGTTGGCATCGGGCCGGTCGATGCGCACCTCTACGCCCGGCACCGGAATGCCTACCGTGCCGAAGAGCACTCCACCGGGTTCAAATCGGTTAAATGCAACTACCGGACTGGTCTCCGTCAGGCCGTAACCTTCTCGCACGTCTACCCCTGCGGCGGAGAAGAGCCGTCCCAGTCGCGGTTGCAAAGCAGCGGCTCCGACGGCGATGCCGCGCAAGCGCCCTCCCATGGCTCGGCGCCAGTGGCGAAAGACCAGCCAATCGGCTACCCGGCGCTGCACCCTGTAGAGGAAGGGCATGCGGTACTGACCGGCATATGGATAGCGCTCTCCCAGCGCGAAGGCCCAGTCGAGCGCCTTTCGCCGCCACGGTCCGGCTTTTCGGCGGCGCTCCAACAGACGTTCGTAGCTGCGCTCCAGCACGCGCGGCACGGCGGTAAAAAAATGCGGCCGCACCTCGCGCAGCACCTCGGGCAAGTGCTCCAAAGCCTCTACATACCAGATGGACATGCCTGCCGCTTGGTACATATAGGTGACTGTTCGCTCGAAGACATGGCTCAACGGCAAGAAACTAACGGCCGATAGTCCGGGTTCGAGCGGCGAGATGGCCAGTACCGATTTGATGTTGCTCACCAAGTTGCGGTGAGAGAGCATGACCCCTTTGGGTTGGCCCGTAGTGCCGGAGGTATAGAGGAGGGCGGCCAAGTCGTTTTCTCCGATAGCGGTGCGGAGCCGTTGCAGCCGGTTGCGGCTGTCGTCGTCTACCGACATGCACAGCTGTTCCCAGCAGATGACCTCCGGTAGGTCTTCAAAGGTGCATATCCACTCGGGGCGAACACCGCTGAGGTGCAAGCGCTTCAACATGTCGGCGTTGCTCACAAAAAAGGCGCGCAGGCCGGCATCTTTTGCGATAAAGGCAATCTCGTCGAGGCGAGCCGTGCTGTGAATGGGCGTAGGTACGGCCCCGATCTGGAGCAGGGCGGCGTCGGCTATGGCCCAGCGAGGGCTTCCACAGTGGGCGAGGATACCTATTCGGTCGCCGCGCGTCACCCCCAATCGAAGCAAGCCGACACTGACGGCGTCGCGCTCCCGGACAGCACCGGCCGTGCTGTAGCCCGTCCAACGGCCCTCCTTCTTGCCGGCAAAGGCCACCTCTTGCGGAAACCGCTGCAGTTGGTAATCCAATAGCTCAAACAGCCGATGAAAATCCATGGTCTATCCCGTCGGGACGCGTGCGATTTTATGGCGCAAGTTACATCGCCGGTATCGTTGCAGTCGGCGACCGCTTTACCTTTGTGCTGTATTGTGAACCGCCCTGCACAGAGGGCCGCCTGCCTGTTGTAGAGGCGGGCTTTAAACCACCGTTGTATCATGATTCGTCTTACTTTTCCCGACGGCAACGTTCGTCAGTATGCCGCCGGTGTTACCGGTTTAGAGGTTGCCCGTTCCATTAGCGAAGGCTTGGCGCGCAGTGCGCTGGCCGTAAAAGTGAATGGAGAGGTGCGCGACCTGATGCGCCCCATCACCGAAGATGCCTCTATCGTGTTTTGCAAGTGGGAAGACAAGGAAGGAAAGAGCACCTTCTGGCACTCGTCGGCCCACCTGTTGGCAGAGGCTTTAGAAGCCCTTTTTCCCGGCATCAAGTTCGGCATCGGCCCTCCGATTGAGAACGGCTTTTATTATGATGTTGACCCCGGCGACCGCCCTATTACGGCAGCGGACATCCCGGCGATCGAACAAAAGATGCTCGAACTGGCGCGCAAAAAATCGGAATATCGCCGCAGAGAGGTCTCCAAAGCAGAGGCCATTCGCTATTTCCGGGAAAAAGGCGACGAGTATAAGCTGGAGTTGCTCGAAGGGCTGGAAGACGGGCAGATTACCTTCTACGAGCAGGGCAACTTCGTAGACCTGTGTAAAGGCCCTCATATCCCTACTACAGAGCCGATAAAAGCGGTAAAGATCCTCAACTTGGCCGGCGCGTATTGGCGCGGAGATGAGAAGCGCAAGCAGCTCACCCGTGTATACGGCATCTCTTTTCCCAAGCAAAAAGACTTGGAGGAATACCTGCAGTTGCTGGAGGAGGCCAAGAAGCGCGACCACCGCAAAATCGGCCAGGAGCTCGAGCTATTCATGTTCTCCGACAAAGTGGGTCAAGGCCTGCCCATCTGGTTGCCGCGCGGCACGGCTCTGCGCACGCGGTTGGAAGATTTTCTCAAAAAGGAGCAGCTGAAGCGCGGCTACACGCCGGTCATTACACCGCACATCGGCTCTAAGCAGTTGTACCTCACCTCCGGCCACTGGGAAAAATACGGTGAAGACTCTTTTCAACCCATCCTAACGCCGAGCCGCGACGAGGTCTTCCTGCTCAAGCCCATGAACTGTCCGCACCACTGCGAGATCTACGGCCATCGCCCGCGCTCCTATCGCGAGTTGCCCTTGCGTATTGCGGAGTTCGGCACCGTTTATCGCTACGAGCAATCCGGAGAGCTGCACGGCCTGACGCGCGTGCGCGGCTTCACGCAAGATGATGCCCACATCTTCTGTACAGAAGACCAGCTCAAAGAGGAATTTTTGGGCGTGCTGGACTTGACGCGCTTCGTATTGGCAAAAATGGGTTTCGACAAATTCACCGCCCAGATCAGCTTGCGCGACCCGGAAAACAAGGCAAAATACGTCGGCTCGGAGGAAAACTGGCAAAAGGCAGAGCGGGCCATCATAGAGGCCGCCCAAGAGGTAGGGTTACCTACGGTTACCGAGCTGGGAGAAGCCGCTTTTTACGGGCCAAAGCTGGATTTCATGGTCAAGGATGCGCTGGGTAGGGCTTGGCAGTTGGGCACGATTCAGGTGGATTACAACTTGCCGGAGCGCTTTAACCTCACCTACATCGGACCTGACAACCAGGAGCATCGCCCGGTGATGATTCACCGCGCACCCTTTGGCAGCCTAGAGCGCTTTACCGCCGTGCTTATCGAGCACTGTGCCGGCCGCTTCCCCCTATGGCTGACGCCGGAGCAGTTTGTCGTGCTGCCTATTTCCGATAGGTTCGTGCACTACGCTTACGTCGTCAAACAACATTTGCTGGCGGAGGATTTGCGCGGCGAAGTGGACGACCGAAACGAGACCATTGGACGAAAGATCCGCGACAACGAGCTGAAGCGCATTCCTTTTTTGCTTATCGTGGGCGAAAAGGAGGCGCAATCCGGAACGGTGAGCGTGCGCAAACAAGGTGAGGGCGACCGAGGCGCTATGAGCATAGCCGCTTTTGTCGAAATGGTTAAGCAACTGCTATAGCGGCATTGAAGGGCAGCGGCAAGGGCTCAGAGCCCTTTTGCGAATCTCCTTTGCCGAGCGCCCGGCGGGCACGGTCTTATAAGTAGCGGGTAGAGTTCTTCTCTACGAGCACCTCTTTTAGCTCTTTCAAAAAGGCGTACTGCTCGGGCAAAACGCGCTTAAAGGCTTCTTTTATGGCAAAATAGGCTCCTTTTTCGATGTCGGGCAATAGGCTTTTGAGGCGTTCGCGGGCTTTTTCTTTGGCCACTCGGTAGTCTTCGTAAATGAGCGCCCGCAGAGAGGGCAATTCGTGCCAATCGGCCTCTACCGCAATTGCTCTGCGCTCGCTGCCGTCTTCCTGCTGAACGGGTTCCAACTCGATGCAATTGCCCTGCTGCAAACCCGCCAAAGGCGCCCCCGAGGCGTTCAGGGCTTCCCACGTTTGTCGGTCGGCATGGGCGGATTCCTTATTGACTAAGAAGACTTCTAGGCCCGACTCTCGGATGCGATAGATAATGAGATCGACGTACTCTTTTTTCTCCATTAGTTGAAAAGTTTAACCAAAAGGCCGATGTATAAACATCGGTAAAGTGGCTTGGTTTGGGCCGGTGAGAAAGATTTTAGCCCTGGGCAAATGTGGGTGCTCAGATTCGAATCGTCTTTACGTCCGGTGCCTTTTTGGACGGTTCCGTAGGTGTGGGTGTTTTTTTCTTCTCAGGCGCCTTATCCGAAGGTCTAGAGCGCTCTTCTTCCCGGCGGAGGCGTTCCTCGGGCAGTAGAAGGTCTTCCTCCGCGTTTTTCTCTCCGTCGTCCACGGGAAAGTCCGGCCAAGGTTGTGCGTTGGGGTACAGAGGCATGTCGCGGAAGAAGCGCTCAAAAAGCCGGTCGAAGTGGCGGTAATCGGGAGAGGAGAAGAGGTCTTTGTCAAAAGGCTCGAAGCGAAAGTACTTGCGCATTTCGCCTGTGATATCGCCCCAGCTCGTGTCTATGCGAAAGTAGAAAAAACCGCTAGAGTCGGGTAAAACGCGCAAATGGCCGTCTTTAGCGAAGGTAGAGTCCTCGAGAAGGCGTTCCCAGAAGCGTTGCTGCTGCTTCCAGATGTCCCAAGGATCGTGGGTTTGCGTGCAGGCCCATCCCGGAAGCATAAGAGAGGCAAGCGTGATGAGGGCCAGTAGGAAGGGATGATAACAACGGACCGATATTTTGCCCATAGCAATCGTATTCTCGATAAAGGTTTGAGTACAGCCAGGCAAAGATATACGATGAGTACCTTTTTAAGAAGTATAGGCTGAGGTGAGCTCCCCGATGGACTGCGCGGGCCGGGAGCTATTTTGCCAAAGCCGATGAAAAAAGATTTTGTAGGGTTAAACGACATTTTTAGGCAAGGTTTTTGAAGTGAAGTAGTCACCCATACCCAAGAAGACAAAAAGGCGGCGTTGTTTCATTTAAGAATGTCGTACCATGAACCGATTTACACTTGTCGTTTTTTTCGGCCTCTTAGGGCTCTCTTCGATCTTTTCCCAGAATAAGTCTATTTTCAATCAAGTGCTGGGCGCTACCGGTCGCACGGGCGTGAACCAGGGTCGCCTTTTTGCCTATACCGTAGGGGAAGTAGCCGTTTGGACGGGCATCGGAACCGCCCGCATACTGACCCAAGGCTTTCATCAACCCGAACAAACTCGGTTGGTATACGTCGGCGAGCCGGACTTATCCGACTGGGACATTGCCGTTTTCCCAAACCCCACGGCAGATGTCCTGAACATTCGTTTTGATTCGGAGAAAGGTAACTACTTGATGGGTGTCGTTCTCGATGCCGTAGGGCGCGTCGTGTTTTCCGGAGAGCGCTTATACAGCGGAGATACGATAGACTGTCGCCACTGGCAGCCCGGGCTATATTTCTTACTCCTCACCGATCCCGCTTCTCGGGCATCGGCTACGGCGCGTTTCATTCGCCTATGAGTCTGCCGCGCCGAATCCGCACATAGAGCCGGCTTATACTTTTTTTCCCATCTTCTAAAATCGATTCGTCATCATGGTGAACCGTTATCTTTTTCTTTTGCTGTTGTCCCTGGGCCTGTTCTGGACTTCAAATGCCGTGGCGCAGAACGTCCCTCAAGGGTTTAATTACCAATGCATCGTTCGGGACAATACCGGAGCTCCTATAAACAACCAAACGGTTACCCTCCTCTTCACCATTCGAAACAACGCTCCTAACGGCCCTATCGCCTACTCTGAGATGCAGACGGTCTCTACCAATGGATTTGGGCTAATTAACCTCACCATTGGCAGTGGTACGCCTCTGCAAGGCAACTTTGCCAACATCAACTGGGCTGTGGGTAGTAAGTTCCTCACGGTATCTATAGAAACGACTCCCGGCGTTTTTGATGAAATCGGCACGTCCCAGTTGCTTAGCGTGCCTTATGCACTTTATGCGCTACAAGCCGCTAACGGAAACGACAACTGGGGAACCCAAACGGTGCAGACCACATCGGTGTTGAGCGGAAACGGTACGACCTCTAACCCGCTTACCTTGGCACAGCAGGGCGCCCAGCCGGGGCAAGTGCTCAAATGGAACGGCACTACTTGGGTGCCGCAAAACGACGAGACCGGCCAGTCCGGCACCGTCACCCAAGTGAATACGGGAGACGGCCTTACCGGCGGGCCCATCACCACCAGCGGGACCATCAGTCTGGCCAATGCACCGGTAACTCCAGGGCAATATGGGGATTCCGGCAACATCCCTGTCATCACCGTCGATCAGTACGGTCGCGTCGTAAATGCCACTGCAGTGCCGGTCATCTTGACGACCATCAGCGCGGGAACGGGGATAAGCGTCAGTCAAAACGGCCAAAATTTCGTTATTACTAACATCGGGGATGTAAATCCGGCCGACGACCTCACCACGTCTTCCACTGCCGATGGCGAAATAACAGGCCCGTTTAGCAATTTGCAAATAAAACCGGGCGTCGTAACCACCGCGAAACTGGCCGATGGCGCGGTGACGACGGCCAAAGTCGCCGATGGTGCCATTAGCAGTGCCAAAATTGTCGATGGGGCCGTAAACACTTCCAAAATAGCCAACGGCGCCGTTGTAGGAGCGAAAATCAGCGACATGGGCGCCTCGGTAGGTCAGGTGCTCAAGTGGAATGGCGCTACGTGGGCGCCGGCGCAAGATGCCGTGGGACAACCTGTAACTATCGGCGCCGGCATGGGAATAAACGTAAGCGGCTCCTTCCCTAACTTCACCATCACCAACACCGGAGACACCGATCCTAACGACGACATCACGGCTTCTAGCATCGCCGACGGCGATATAACGGGTACCTTTGTCAATCTTCAAATTAAGGCCGGCGCCGTTAACGCCCTAAAGCTGGCCAACAACGCCGTTACGACGTTAAAAATCAACACGCACGCCGTTACGGGCGAAAAAATAGACCCTATGGGCGCTACGCTTGGTCAGGTACTTAAATGGAACGGTACCACCTGGGCTCCGGCACCCGACAACGTCGGCTCGGTTACCATTAGCGGAGGGCTGGGCATTGACGTAGTGGCCAACGGCCAGAACTTTCTCATTTCCAACACCGGCGATGTCAACCCCTTCGACGACGTCACCCTTAGCAGTGTTGCCGGTGGTGATTTGACCGGAACCTTTAACGATTTGCAGTTGAAGGCCGGCGTCGTAGGGAGCATCGAGTTGGCCAGCAATGCCGTACAGACGTCTAAGATTCAAAATGGCGCCGTTACGGGAGAAAAGATCGCCCAAATGGCCGCTACTTCAGGCCAGGTGCTTAAATGGAACGGCACCACCTGGGCCCCGGCCGACGATGTCGGCCCCGACAACTGGGGGTCGCAAACGGTGGTCGTCTCTGCTCGTTTGAGCGGAAACGGTACCGGCACCAGCCCTCTGGACATTGCCCAAATGGGCGCTGCCCCGGGCCAGGTGCTTAAATGGAACGGCTTTGCATGGTCACCGGCAAACGATTTAGGCGGGAACAACTATTCCGCCGGTGCGGGCATCAGCATCACGGGCACGGCGCCGAACTTCACCATCTCGAACACGGGCGACAACGACAACGACCCCACCAACGAGATTCAAGTGCTCAGCCTGAGCGGCAACACCCTTAGCCTTTCTAACGGCGGCGGCTCGGTAAACCTGCCGCCCTCGAACACGTACACGGCCGGTGTGGGCATCAGCATCACGGGCACGGCGCCGAACTTCACCATTATTAACACCGGCGATACCGACCCTAATGACGACCTCACGACCTCTAGCGTCGCCAACGGCGACTTGACCGGTACTTTCAATAATTTACAGTTAAAAGCCGGCGTAGTAGGAAGCATTGAACTGGCCGACAATGCCGTAGAGACCTCCAAGATTCAAAATGGTGCTGTTACAGGAGAGAAGATTGCCCAAATGGCCGCTACTCCGGGTCAGGTGCTCAAATGGAACGGCACCACCTGGGCACCGGCAGATGCTACCCTGTATACGTCTTTAAATCTCATCGGCGATGGCTCTGCCGGTAACCCGTTGCGCCTTAATAGCTTCGGTGCCGCGGACGGTCAAGTGCTGGCCTGGAACTCTGGAGCCAATCTGTGGCTTCCGGTAGATGACGGCTGGGGCACGCAAGTGGTGCAAAAGGACGCTACCCTATCGGGCGACGGGACATCGGCCAATCCGCTAAAAATAGCCCACCAAGGTGCGCAAATCGGCCAGGTACTCAAGTGGAACGGCACCACCTGGGTGCCTGACGACGACAACGTGGCCACTCCCGGCAGCGGCGATAACTGGGGAACGCAAACCGTGGTCGCCGATAACACGCTCGACGGCAACGGCACCAACCTATCTCCGTTGCGCATCGCTCAGCAGGGCGCTGCTGCCGGCCAGGTGTTGAAATGGAACGGCACCACCTGGGTACCGGCAGATGACGCCGGTGGCAACAACTACTCCGCCGGTGTGGGCATCAGCATCACGGGCACGGCACCGAACTTCACCATCTCGAACACGGGCGACAACGACAACGACCCCACCAACGAGATTCAGGTGCTCAGCCTGAGCGGCGACACCCTTAGCCTTTCCAACGGCGGTGGCTCGGTAAACCTGCCGCCCTCGAACACGTACACGGCCGGTGCGGGCATCAGCATCACGGGCACGGCGCCGAACTTCACCATCTCGAACACAGGCGACAACGACAACGACCCCACCAACGAGATTCAGGTGCTCAGCCTGAGCGGCGACACTCTTAGCCTTTCCAACGGCGGTGGCTCGGTAAACCTGCCGCCCTCGAACACGTACGCGGCCGGTGCGGGCATCAGCATCACGGGCACGGCGCCGAACTTCACCATCTCGAACACGGGCGACAACGACAACGACCCTACTAACGAGTTGCAAACCCTCAGTCTCAATGGACCGGCTTTAAGCATATCGGGTAGCGGCTCGGTCGTCTATCTCGATACTCTGCTCAACAACGCCGGTATCGGGCTGTGGACGTCCAGCGGTACGAACATTTACAACGCTAACATCGGTAATGTAGGGGTAGGCACCACTACACCCGCGCGCCCCTTGCATGTAAAAGGCAACCAGGAAGCACTCCGCATCGAGGGCTCCGAAGCGGGTGTGGGATTCGCCAACGGCAATGCCGCCTCGGCAACCATCACCAAGTCCGCCGGAGACTTTGCCCTGACGACTTTAGACTCTTCCAACATCGTCATGGCTACCGGTGCCGGCAAAGCCTTCTACTTAGGCGGTCTTACCGGGAACGTAGGCTTGGGCAACATCAGCCACCCTACCGCCCGCCTACGCGTGTCGCATGCTAACGGCTTTGCAGGAGTGATGATCGAAAACGTAGGCAGCGGTGGTCAATGGGACTTTCGCGTCAACGGCCTGACGGGAGCCCTGGAGCTGTACAACAACTTCAGCGCGGGAATAGCCCCGGTAGGCGTGTTTCAGACCAACGGCTTGTACGTCCCCTCCGACAAACGCCTGAAACAAGATATCCAGTCCGTCGCTCACGTGCTCGACCGCCTTGCCCGGCTGCGCCCCGTATATTATCGCTACAACGGCGAAAGCGGCAATGCCCGACGTTCAGTAGGCTTTCTGGCTCAAGAGGTAGAGGAGCTGTTTCCGGAATTAGTTGCCCACAATCCCACTCCCGATGGACAGGTCTACTTGGGATTGAACTATGCCGGTTTTAGCGTGCTGGCCGTTAAGGCTATTCAAGAGCAACAAGAGCAGCTCGCGGAGCTGCGCAAGAAGAACGAGCAACTCGAAGAGCGACTGCAAGCGTTGGAAAAAAGATTGCTATCTCTGGAGCGTGCCCTATCGGACAGATGAGATAAAATAATTTGCCAACCGATGGCCAGCGAAAACGCCATAGCCTCGCATCTTTGCCGGGCTGAGGCGTTTTTCTTTGAGGAGCACCTCGTCTGCTTCTACCGTGGAGTAATTGATTGCCCATGTCCAAACCGAGTGCTTCCCATGAATAGGATTCTTTACCCGCTTTTTGTCTTCTTGGCAGGTACTGTTTCGCTGTTCGCGCAAGTAAAGATTATACGAGACACTTTTTGCTCCGACCAGCTTATTGTCATAAACGGAAATGTGTACGGCCCCAATCGTCCAACGGGCACGGAGGTTATCCCGGGTGCTGCTGCCAACGGCGGCGATAGCATCATAGAAATTCACCTGGTATTTTTGAAACCCTCGATCACCCGCATAGAAGGGAATCGTTGCGAGGGGGATACGGTGTGGGTCAACGGCGTGCCGTACCACGCCGGATTTTATATCGGTGAGGAGATCATCGAAAAAGGCGCGGCCAATGGTTGCGATAGTACGATACAGGTAAACCTTCGCTTCTTCCCTCGGCCCATTGTGGATATCGTCCAACCTTTGTGCGACGGCGATACGCTTTGGGTCAACGGAAAGCCTTTTAGCGCATTTCGTCCCAACGGTGTGGAAATCATTCCGGGTGGCGCCGTAGGTGGGTGCGACAGCATCGTTCGCGTAAACCTCACCATAATTCCTTTGCCGTTTTCGGAGATAGTGGATACGCTTTGCCCCGACGAGGCGCGCATCATCAACGGACAGCGATACGACAAAAACTTTCGGGCCGGAATAGAAATTTTGCCCGGAGCGGCCAGCAGCGGCTGCGACTCGATCCTAGAAATTCGCTTCTTCTTCCGGGATTCTTGGATGACGCTGGGCGAAGACCGGGAGGTGTATTACGGCGAGGAGGTCTGTTTGAACCCTCTGTTTAGTTTCTCGCCGACGGCGCTTCGATGGTCTCCTACGATACCGTGTGCCACCCTCTCCTGTCTGCCCTTTTGTCGGCCCTACACGGCGAATGCCCGATATATTTTGGAAGCGCGCGACCCTTACGGGTGTTGGCTGCGCGACACGGTGAACGTACGCGTTCTGCGCCAGGCACCCATATATGCACCTAATGCCTTCGCTCCGGGAAGTGCGTGGCCCAATAACTATTTCTTTCTTAGTGCCAGTGCCGGAGTGCAGCAAATCAACCGCATGCTTATCGCCAACCGCTGGGGCGAGCTGTTGTACGAACGCGAGGCCTTTTCACCCAACGTGCCGGAGTTGGGCTGGGACGGCAACTTCCGCGGACAGGCGGCCCCGCCGGACGTCTACCTGTTCTGGGCAGAGGTACTTTTGTGGGACAATTCCATTGAAGAAATCTCCGGCACAATTACTTTAATTCGCTGACGAAAAGGGCTTTCGTTCCAACTGTGCCAGATAAATCCCCACTCCTGCGGCGACTACGGCACTAACACCAAGGGCCCATGCGGATCCTGCCAGCTGCCACAGCAGCCCGGCCAGGCTGCTGGCGAATATCGCTGCCAGGCTTTGAAAAGCCGTGTACGTGCCGATAGCCGTGGCCGTGTATTCGCGCGCGCTTAGATTGCTGATCCAGGCCTTCGCCACGCTCTCCGTGGCAGCGGAATAGATGCCGTAAAAGAAAAACAGCGCAATGACTACGCTTATTTGTTGCGCCAGGGCCATGCCGGCATATACGCCGGCAAATACCCATATTCCGCCGACGAAAACGCTGCGCATTCCTATTCGGTCGGCCAAGATTCCCAAGGGAAAGGCGGCTACGGCGTATACTAAGTTGTACAAGATATACACTCCTACCACGCCGGTATCGCTCATTCCCGCCTCCCGCGCCTTCAGTAAGAGAAAGACGTCGGAGCTGTTAAACAGTGCAAATACCAGCAGGCCTCCTACCAATCGCCGGTAGGCGGTGGGGGCCATTCGCCAATAGTGCGCAAAAGCCAAAAGGTTCCAGGCCGAAAAGGCACCGGTTTTTCGATTTTGGTTTAAGCGCTCGCGCACCAGGAAAGTGGCGCTTACGGCCAATGCTCCCGGTATGAAAGCGAGCCAGAACAACGTGCGATAGTCTTTGGGAAAAAAGTACAAGTAGGCGACAGCGACGGCAGGGCCCAGTACGGCTCCGAGAGTATCCATCCCGCGGTGAAAGCCGAAAACGCGCCCTTTGGTTTGAGGGGTGGCTTCGTCCGAAAGTAAGGCATCTCGGGCAGCGGTGCGAATCCCCTTGCCCAAGCGGTCTAAGGTGCGGGCTAAGAAAATCCACCAAGCCCATGAGAAGAGCGCCAGCATGGGCTTGGAAACGGCGCTCGCCGAATAACCTATCCGGACAAAGGGGAGCCGCCGAAGGCTATGGTCGCTCCAGCGGCCGAAATAACCCTTGCTCAGGCCCGCAACGGCCTCCGCTACTCCTTCCAGTACGCCGATGAATGTCGCGGAGAAGCCTGCGCTCGCTAAAAACAGGGGCATGATGGGGTAAAGCATTTCGCTGGCGACGTCGGTGAACAGGCTGACGAAGCCGAGCACCCACACGTTGCGCGTCAGATAGGAGACCTTCATTTTGCAACAATCCCAACCGATGGAGAGGAGGGGGGGCTTAAAGATAGGTATAGGGCGAACAGCCTCTCGACGAGGCTACAGGTCGAAAATTAAAAAAGCCCCTTGTGGTCGGCCTATCCTCTAAAAAGGAAAATGCTCAGCCGCGGTTATTGTTGTCGGAAAGGCAACAGTTCGCGAATGACAGGTGGTTTATCGGTGGGTGACAGGAACCGCTGTGGGAGTGGAGAGAGCGGCTGTGCCCAGGAAGCCGATCGCAGTTCTTCTACTTGTCGCCGAATGGTGGTGTTGGGTGCCGGTACGCTTCCGGGTAGCGGCATGCTACTCAGGGGTTGCTGCAGGTTTTCTCTTTTTGGAGAGGTGGCAGAACGCCGAGCTACCCGAGGCCGGGTTGGATTGGCCGACGGGCTTGTCAAGACGGGAGAAGGCGCTTCTACGGAGTATTCGTGACCGCTCAATGGGTCGAGTGGCCGGTTGACCTGAGTATTTGCATCGAGTATTTCCGTACGACCTTGGAAGGCAAGGTAAATGCCGACTAGCGTAGCCGTTACCAGCAAGCCGGCGATGGCTATTGAAGAGTACAGTCGGCGCACGCGGACGCGGAAAGCACCGGGGAGATGGGCCTGGATACCTTCCCATACTTTGGGCGAAGGCACATCCCATCCGGAGGCCGAGGGGGTGTCCGGCAGGTCTTCAAAAGCATGGCGAAAAAGGGCGTCGAGTTGGGTGAGCTCTTTTGGATCTTCCATGGTCGGCATCGGCGAGGCAAGCTGGTGAGGCGTGCTGTTTTTTAGGTAATGAAGGATTTGTCCACGATGCGCTTGAGGTACTCACGCGCTTTGAACAGCTGACTTTTGCTGGTTCCAACGGAAATACCGAGCTGTTGGGCAATTTCCTCGTGACTAAAGCCTTCGATAACGTACAGATTAAACACGGCGCGGTATCCGGGCGGCAGACGCTGCAAATATCCAAGGAGGGTTTCGGCATCGAGATTAGCCGCAAAATCTTCTTCGGTTCGCAACGAGTTTTCAAAGGGGGAATAGTCGGGGGTATCGCGCAAAAAATCCCGTTGCTTGCGCAGATGGCTCAGGGCCGTGTTCACCATGATGCGGCGAATCCAGCCGCCCAACGCTCCTTCCCCTCGAAATTGTGCCATGTCGCGAAATACCCGGATAAAGCCGTCCTGTAACATGTCTTCCGCTTCAGACCGGTCTCGAGCGAAGCGCAATACCACCCGAAACATTGGAACGCTGTACTTTTGGTACAATGCCCTCTGATGGGTAGGACTTCCGTTTAATACGCCTTGCACCAATTCCTGGTCGGTTAGTTGCTGCATGTGGAACGGATGTTGGATAGGCTGTGAAACGGCCCGCGGGGTTGCCTGAAGAGCTTTTTTTAGGCGTTTTTTCTTATCGCAAGTGCTGCCGCCGTTTTCGCCGGGAGTTCAACGCTCTAACGCAGGGCGAAGGGAAATCTGCTTGGGCGAGCGATTTGCCGCGGTAGGAGTAGCGTTTTCGTTCAGTTGTACCGTCAAGTGCACGCGAAAAAGACCATTCTGTCGGCCGGCGAAGAGTTCATGGCGGTCGGGGTAGAGGAGTTCCAATTGCCGGCGCACATTCTTCAGCCCAATACCCTCCGTGCGAGGCGGAGGCGCATCGCTATCTACCGTATTCACTACCTCAAAGTCGAGTACGTCATCTTTAAGGTGTAAGCGCACCGATATTTGTACACCGCCGGTCGTTCCGCCGGCGCCGTGTTTGAAACTGTTTTCCACAAAAGGAAGCAGCAACAGCGGGGCAATGAAGCCGCCGGGAGGCTCTAAGTGTTCCTCATAGTGCACCTTGAGGCGTTCGTTGTAGCGCAACTTTTCCAATTCGATGTAGTCGCGGATGACTCTGGCTTCGTCGGCAACGGCAATACGGGGCGCTCGGCAATCGTAGAGCATGAAGCGCATGATTTTAGAAAGCATCAAGATGGCCTCGGCGGTGTGGTCTGACTTTTTACGCGCCAAACCGTAAAGATTGTTCAGCGTGTTGAATAGGAAGTGTGGGTTGATCTGTGAGCGAAGGAAGTTCAACTCCGATTGCAGCTTTTCGCGCATCAGCTCTTTTTCAAATTCCAAGCTCTTGTAGTGCACACGGATCATTTTAATGGTGGTCGCCGCCGCCACGGTGATGAACAGGTCGAAGGCGATGAGGTAAAGCCCTTTCCAGTTGAAGAACGCTACGTTCCGGCCTGGATTGGTGAGGGGAAAAAGAATCCACTCCGTCGTCATGCGGTATAGCAAAATAGCCACGGCAAAGGCCAGAGAAGTCAGGCCTATGAGCTTCCACAGCTTGTCTCGGTCCAAATAAAGCGGTATAATGCGATAGAAGACGAAGTACGTGAGCAAGAGCTTTACCGGAAGCACGGACAACTCATTGATAAAGGCGCGTTGCAAGTCAATGCGGTTGTAGAGGCTGCCCAACCAGGTGTTGAGAATGAGGTAGACCACCCAAAAGCTGATGTGGTAACTGATGCGAAGCCAGTCTATACGTGCCATTGTATGCGGGAGAATTCGGGTGAAACGGTAAATTGGTAAAGAGTTCGATTATGCATGCGAATTTCGCGAATGGGTGCTTCTTGGGCGTCTACGGTGCATTTTCGCAAAAATGTGGAAAGGCCTATTAGAAAGATTTTAATTTTTTTGTAAAAAGGAGACCATTTGCCCTCTATTTGCTGTTCGAGGAAGAAAGATTGTTTGTCGGAATAGGTCTTCCAGGTGCGCAAGCAAAAGGCACCTTGGCGATAATCGTATCCCTCGCCGGCATCTTCGTACAGCTGACTGACTACAGCTTCCCGGCCGGCGTGGTGATAGACATACAGCGTCAACGTTTCGACGATCTTCTCGCCGGTGTGCTGCATGACGGGGTAGGTAGGCAGAACCGCTCCTGCCCTGACGAAAAAGGGGATTTGTTCGGGCAGTACGTTGACAAAGAGCTCACCTGAGGCGGGCTGACCGTTCCAAAAATAGTACCACAGCCCTTTAGGCAAGTACACCAGTTGGCGCTGTACCTTGGGTTGCACGACAGGGCTGACCCATAAGTGCTCTCCGCAGAGGAAGTCGCGCTCTACATCGCGCAGTTTAGGGTCCTCAGGGTCGGCGAAGGCGGCGTGCCGCAGCACCGGCGTGCCGTCTTGGCAGTTTTTCCAGACGGCGGTGTACAGGTAAGGGAGCAGAGCATAACGCAGCTCGATGGCTTTTTGTGATAGAGGCGTCCAGCGTTCACCGAACGACCAGGGCTCCTGGTCGAGTCGGTGCAAGGCGGGGTCGGTCAGCTGGGCTTCGTCGGTCAAGGGGATATCTCCCGTGAGGTTTTGCCCCATGCTGTGCACGCGCATAAGAGGATGAAATACGGCTAATTGAAGCCAACGCACAAATAACTCGCCATCGGGAGTACCGGCAAAACCGCCGATATCGGAGCCGCAGAAAGAGAAGCCCGACACGCTCAGGCGTTGGCACTGCACGTTGGCCAGGGCGAGTTGCCCCCAACTAGAGCAATTGTCGCCCGTCCACACGGCGGCATATCTCTGCCCACCGCTAAAAGTGGCGCGGGTGAGCACAAAGGGCCGCTTTTCAGGTCGCAGGCGGCGCAGCCCTTCCCATGTGGCACGCGTCATAAGCAGGCCGTACACGTTGTGTATTTTTCGATGACCTGCCCATTGTCCCTCGTAAACGTGCAACACATCGTCGGGCAGCGTTTTGTGGCGCACGTGAAAGACGGCGGGCTCGTTCATGTCGTTCCAAAAGCCGCCAACGTCGAGCACGGTATACAGCTCTCGGTGCAGCTCTCCCCACCAATGGCGCACCTTGGCGTCTGAAAAATCGGGAAAAGCACAGAAACCCGGCCAGACCGTGCCCTTTGCTACGGTGCCGTCTGCCGCGCGCACAAACATCCCCTGCTCTATCCCGTCTCGATATACAGGGTAATTAGGGTCTTCTTTTATGCCCGGGTCGAGCACGACCACCGTGTGAAAGCCTCGTTCGCGCAGCGCCTTGATCAGCCCTTGTGGGTCGGGGAAGCGTTCTTTATCCCACGTAAAACAGCGAAAGCCGTCCATGTAGTCTATGTCCAAGTACAGCGCATCACAGGGAATGCTCAGGGCCCTAAACGTATCGGCCACTTCTAACACTCGGTGGTGCGGATAATAGCTCCAGCGGCACTGGTGGAAACCCAGGGCCCACAGAGGCGGCAACTCCGGCGTGCCGGTTAACTGGGCGTATGCCCGCGCGACGTCTGTCGGCGTGGAGCCGTAGAGAAAGTAGTAGTCCAGCTCGCCTCCCTCTGCCCAAAAGGAAACGATGTCGCGTTCTTCACTGCCGAAGTCGAAATGGGTCTTGAACGTGTTGTCGAGAAAGATGCCGTAGCTCAAACCGTGGTGAATGCCGTAGTAAAACGGTATAGCGCGATACAGCGGGTCGGTACCTCGGTCAAAGGCAAAGGCATCGGTGCACCAGTTCTGAAACGCTTTGCCGTGCAGGTTGGCGCCGCAGGTCTTGTCTCCTAGGCCGTAAAAGGCCTCTTTCCGCTGGCATTTTTTGGAAATCTTCAAGTAATTCCACCCTTTCAACACGGTGCGGCGCGCTACGAAGGGGGCCGCATCCTCGTTGAGTAGGCGGTCGTCGGCGTCGTAAAAGCGAGCGCAGGCGCCACTTTTGGTCAACACCAACTGCAAAGCGGGCGTGGTCAATATGTACTCGTTGGCCGTCTCACTCAGGGCAACTTTTCCCTTGAGCACCGGTCGCTCGGGAGCCAAAGCATAGGAAAAATCGGGCTGGAAAAGGCCATCCGGGCTGTAGCGCAAGCGGATGATGTGCGGAGCCACCACCTGCACCCGAAGCAAAATGCCGTTTTGACAGATAAATTCGTATGCGCTCTCGCGCCAGCGCACCGAGGCGATTTCATCCGGGCTGTGCGTCTCATAGACGTCCTCGTATCGCAGGCGGATATCGGCCTCTTCGAGGGCGACCACGGCAGGATATGCTGCTCTTTTGTCCGGCTCAATAGGCACTTGGGGAGCCTTCTGGTCGTTCATACGGCAAAGGTCGGCTAGCACGGCGTTATTCGAGGAAAAAGCATCGTCCAAAAGGCAAAACACCTGCGCCTTCGACGGCTTGGCAGTTTACTACCGAGAGAAGGATGCTGTCGGCAAAAGAGGGCAATGGGCAACTCGATCAGCGCACGCCGATGATTTCTACCTCCGCTCCGGTAAGGGCCGGGTTGTACCAACAATCGATTCCTTTTGCCTTAAAAGCCGCTACCGCTGCGCGCGCTTCGTCCTGAGAGGTATAGCCTTTTACGATGTAGCTGGCTCCTTTGGCTCCGCCAGGGCAGATACTGCCTGGGTGCCAGAGTAAATACAACCCCTCGAGGGCGGGCGCTTTATCTACGGGCGTGTCTTTGCAGTAGACGGCAAACTGCACGAAGTGCAGCTCACTAACCGGGGTAAAGAGCTCGCGACCTATCTGTCCTCGCCCGGGGCGCACCGTTCGCTGCACGGGCAGTCCGTTTACGGTGACCGTAGTGGCGGGCTCTGGGTCGGGCCCCGGTACCAGAGGCGCTACCACGGTAGAGGAGGAGTACATGACGGGGGTCGTTGCGTTAGGGCTTTTGGCCATGGGAGCCTCTTTGGCTACAGGGTTAAGACTCGATTTGCCTTGCACCTTGGCCAGAGCCGCTGCGCGACGGGCGGCTGCATCTTGGTCGGCAGAGACGGGCGATGTTCGGGCGGCTACAGGAGCCGGGCCGGTGCTGTAGGTGATGGGCGTCGGCTCCGGAGAGGAGGGCTTGTAGGGCAGCTTAACTTCTACCTGGGCTACGGCAACAGCCGCCCAAGTGACCATGGCGAGGAAAAAGAAGGAGTTTCTTTTCATGACAGACGAAGAGGTAAAAACGGTTTTTAGCGTACCAGCAGGGCGAAGTGCGCCCAAGGGGCTTTCACAGCAAAGCTGCGCCGAACACGCCGGCACTGTCGCCCAACTTAGGTTTGATAAATAAAGTGTCTATTCGCGGATTGAAAAGGTGTTTGGCGGCCTCTTGCACGCCGTCGGTATACAGCCGTTCGATATTGCCTACACCACCGCCTAACACAATGACGTCGGGGTCGAGAATGTTTATCACAACGGCTATGGCTTTTCCGAAATAATGAATCAGCCGCTCAATTGTCTCGGTGGCTACAGTATCCATATGATTACTTGAACGAGCAGCAATATCGGGTAAGTGCCTGTGCTGTCCGCTTTTTTGCCGATAGAATCGCTCCAAAGCCGGCCCGGATAGCAGCGTTTCGACGCATCCGACCTTTCCGCAGTAACAAGGGCCGCCAGCTTCGTCGAGGAAATTGTGGCCCCATTCTCCGGCTATACCCTGCCGGCCGTGAAGGACTTTCCCCCTGACGACGATGCCGCCGCCGACACCGGTGCCTAAAATGACACCAAAGACCACCTCGGCCTGTGGCAAAACCTCCTGTACGGCACCCAGCTGGGCCTCCGCTACGGCGAAGCAATTAGCATCATTAGACAATCGAACCGGAATACCCAAGCGTCGCTGCAAGTCTCGGTCGAAAGGCTTGCCGATGAGGGCGGTGGTATTGGCGTTTTTGACCAAACCGGTCTGAGGGTCGAGAGTGCCGGGATGCCCCATGCCCAGACGCCGAGGTTTTAAACCGGTTAGCCGCGACAGCTCCCCTACTAAGGTTTCCACCTGGTCGATGATATGGTCGTATCCCATCTGGGCCTCTGTCGGTATGCGATGGCGCGCCAAAATGCGCAAAGGCTCGCTTTTCTCCAAAACAATGCCTTCTATCTTGGTGCCGCCTAAGTCAATTCCCCAGAGATACATGGTTTGCCGTTTTGGGGACAAAGAAACGTATTTCGGGCAACCGCCGGTTATGGATGCGCATCAAGGCAGTGCGCAACCACAGTGATAGGCCATCGGGAATACCTACCTTTGTCGTTTGTTTAAAACCAACATCTCGCCACCTAAATTCATATTTTGTTTCGGTTATGAAAATTCCTACTCCGCTTCCGCGCTTGCTGGTCATTGCCGTGTTCTCGCTGTTCGGAAGCCTGCTGCACGCCCAGCTCGTCCCTAAGTGTAAAGACGGCAAGGGCTATTCCTTCAACCCTGTAACGGGTGCCTTAGTGCCTACCGGCGAGCGCTGCGCCAACTCGGTGACGAGTGCAGTTCCCTTCCTTCGGATCGTTCCTGACGCCCGCGGAGGAGGCATGGGCGACGTGGGCATAGCTACCTCTGCCGACCCTAACGGCATGCACTATAATCCCTCTAAACTGGCGTTTGCCGAAAAAGACCTGGCCGTCTCCGCCACGTACACTCCCTGGATGCGCAACTTAGGTCTGCAAGATGTTTATCTGGCGTACTTGTCGGCTTATAAGCGTTTGGATGAGCTGCAAACTATTGGCGTCGGCCTGCGCTATTTCTCGCTGGGCGATATCGAATTTACCGATGAAAACGGCGGCTCCCTGGGGCAAGGGCAGCCCAACGAGTTCGAGGTGGCTCTGGCCTATGCGCGCAAGCTCTCCAAAAAGTTCTCGGCGTCTGTGGGAGCCAAATTCATTTACTCTAACCTCGCCACAGGCCAGATTGTAGAAGGCAACGAAATTCGGCCCGGCGTAGCCGGTGGAGCAGACCTCTCGCTTACCTATCGAACGCCCATGAAAATTACCCGAAACGGCGGCGAATTCACTTTTGGTGCAGCCATTACCAACCTGGGTTCCAAAATTACCTATACTCGTTCGGCCAACCGGGACTACATCCCCACCAATTTGGGTCTGGGCTTCGCTTGGAAGTTCAATCTCGACGCCCACAATTCGCTTACGTTTACCTCCGACCTCAACAAGCTGCTGGTGCCTACTCCGAGGCCCGACATCGACGAAGACGGCGACGGCGTACCCGACTATAAGCAGTATTCTTCCATTCGCGGAATCTTCAAGTCCTTATCCGATGCACCGGGCGGATTTTCGGAGGAACTCAAGGAAATCAATATCGGAGCCGGCGCGGAGTACTGGTACGACAATCAGTTTGCCGTGCGGGCAGGCTATTTCTATGAGCATTACTCCAAGGGCAACCGCAAGTACTTCAGCGTGGGCTTAGGTATTCGGTACAATGTGTTCGGCATTAACTTTTCCTACTTGGTGCCTACCACCAATCAGCGAAATCCACTGGACAATACTCTGCGCTTCTCTTTGCTTTTTGACCTGGCTGCGATAGAGGGAAACTAAAGTCGGCCGCTCCTTTTCTATCTAATCTACGGAGAATAAAAAAGCGGCAGCTCGTTGCTCTTCAACGGCTGCCGCTTTTGTCGTATTCAAGCCGGCCAGTTTAAAAAGAGGTGTGGGCTAAGTCGAAGCGAAAGTACAGGTTTAGCCCCGCGTTCGTCATGCGGGCTTGGCGCACGGTTTCGTTGGTCAGGTCCAGCTCGTAGTAGGCCTCCAGCCCGATGGCGGCGCGTTCTGCCGGGCCGACGACGCGCCCGCAACCCACTCTCACGGCGAGCATATTGGCCGACTGCACGCCCAGCGGGTATTCGGGGTTATAAAATGTCTTCAGCTGCTCGCGGGCCTGCTGATTCGTGCTAAAAGTAATGGTTTCTGCGCCCCATCCCCAGTCTCGAAACACTCGCTTGAATCCTCCGTGCGCCGAGAAGAAAAAGTCGCTCTCTAAAGGCCGGAAATCTTTGCCCAAGCCGATCGTCATGGCCACCGACATTTTCTGATAGCTCGACGGGGAGGACATAAACTCCACGTTGCCGAAAACAGGGAACAGGCGGTGAGCGATATAGGCATTTAGCCCGTAGCGCGGCTGAGCATAGCGATAGCGCAAACCGTAATCTTTCTCAAACTGCTCCCAAGTATACCCACCTTTGTCTTTGTGGCTGATTTCGACAAACTTATAGACGTTTTGGAGGTTGGTGGCGTAAAATTGAGTTTGGTGGAACAGCATGGAACCACCGGCATTAAGCCCCAGCCGCACGAAAAGGTTTTCATTTTTTTGAGCTGCCACCTGACAGCTGAGATACATGAGCACGGATAGTGCGATGGCGTTCTTTATCGTCATAACTTCACTTTTTTGTCAAAAATAAACCGACGGGACTTCCCGTTCGATGTAAACAACGGGAAGCGGCGGGGAAGTAAGACGATTAACTGCGCGCTCTCCGGTAGCTGCCTTCTCCCTCTTCGGTCAAGAGGAGCGCTTTGCTCAGCGCGCGAAAAAACGCCCTCAAAGATAGAAAAACCCATCCGATGCGGGCATCGCAAAGCAGCAAAAAGTTTGCCGATGCCGGGGCGCTTTAGTTGACGTTGAACTCTACGCCGATATCCATTAGCGCCGTCAGCAGCTGCTGGCTAACTTGCACGGTTTGGTTGGCCGATACGAAGGAGAGCCGCTCTTGGTTTTGGCCGTCTATCACCTCTATGCGCAGCGCGTGTTTCCCTTTGTGGGCGGAGCATATCTGCTCCATTTGAGCGATAAGCGCCGGCGTGATGCGCTCCAAGGGAAGGCGCAGGGTAATACCTTTGGTTTTTTCCTCTTCGATCCGCTCCAACAGGCGGACGTTGTTCACGCGCAGTTCGTAAGTCGTAGAACCGGTGCGCTGGCGGTACTCTCCCTCTATATAGAGGCACTCGTTTTCTTGCAAAAAGCTCTTGAATTTCAAATAGTTCTCGGAGAACAGCGAGATCTCTATGTCGCCGGTGTAATCTTGCAGGATGATTCGCCCCCAGCCGGAGCCTTTTTGCGAGATGCGATGCTCTGCCTTAACCACAAAGCCGGCTAGGGCTACTTTTCGATCTTTGAAGTGTTCTATCTGGGCAATAGGGATGGCGAAGTTTTCCCAGGCGAAGCGGTAGTCGTCCAAGGGATGTCCGCTCAGGTAGATGCCGATGACGTCGCGTTCGCGTTGCAAGAGAGTAACGAGGCTCCAGGGGTCGGCTTTGGGTAGGGGGGGCGGTGGGATGCTAACCGAATCGGAGAGGTCGCCGAAGAGCGAGTTGGCCGATTGGATTTTGTCTTCTTGGTATGTGTGCGCGTAACGGAGCAAGTGTTCGAGGAAGGAGTCGTGCTTTTCACTGGGAGCAAGAAGGCAGCTGCGGTAGGCGCGACCTCTGTCCGCCAAAGGCGGGAGTTCGTCAAAAGCGCCGGCATAGGTCAGGCTTTCCAACACGCGTTTGTTGATGGTGCGCAGGTTCATTCGGCGGACGAAGTCGTAAACGTCCTTGAAGGGCCCGTTTTTTTGCCGCTCTTCGATGAGGCTGTCCACGGCCGCTTCGCCTATGCCCTTTATGGCGCCCAGTCCGTAGCGGATAATGCCCTGTCGGTTGACGGAAAAGTTGTGACTTGACTCGTTGACGTCGGGCCCTTTCACTTTCAGCCCCATTCGCCGGCATTCTTCGAGGAAGAAGGTGATTTTTTCGATGTTGCCTTGGTTGTTGCTGAGCACGGCGGCCATGTACTCTGCCGGATAGTTGGCTTTCAGGTAGGCGGTTTGGTAAGCCAAGTAGGCGTAACAGGTAGAGTGGCTCTTGTTGAAGGCGTAGGAGGCAAAGGCTTCCCAGTCGCTCCAGATTTTCTCCAATTTTTCCTTTGGGTAGCCGCGGGCCATAGCGCCTTCGATGAATTGGCCGCGCATTTTATCGAGTACGGCCTTTTGCTTTTTGCCCATGGCTTTGCGCAACACATCGGCGTCTCCTTTGGAAAAGCCGGCCAGCTTTTGCGACAGCAGCATGATCTGTTCTTGGTAGACGCAGATGCCGAAGGTTTCTTTGAGGTACTCCTCCATATCGGGCAGGTCGTACTCTACCGGCTTGCGCCCGTGTTTGCGGGCGATGAACTCCGGGATGTAGTCCATAGGCCCGGGGCGATACAGAGCGTTCATGGCGATGAGGTCCTCGAATTTGTCGGGCTTGAGCTCGCGCAAGTATTTCTGCATGCCGGGGCTCTCGAATTGGAACGTTCCGGCCGTTTCGCCTTTTTGGTAGAGCGCATAGGTCTTGGAGTCGTCCAGCGGTATTCGGTCAATATCGATGCGAGTGCCGTGGTTTTGTTCGATGAGGCGCAGCGCGTCGCGGATGATGGTGAGCGTCTTCAGCCCCAGAAAGTCCATCTTTAATACGCCGGCCTCTTCGATGGTGCTGCCCTCGTACTGGGTGATGAGCAAAGGCGTTTCTTTCGAGGTGTATACCGGAAGGATTTCGGTGAGGTCTTTAGGCGCTATGATGATGCCGGCGGCGTGAATGCCGGTGCCGCGCACGGAGCCCTCCAGCACCATGGCCTCGCGCAACACCTTGGCTTCGAGGGTATGTTCGGCGGATAGGTATTCGCGGAGTTTTTTGCAGTTCTCGATGTCGTCGGGCAACAAGCCCTCTTTATCGACGAGAGAGCCTTCTCCTTCCAAAGGCGCCGTCAGGACGCGCCTCAAAGAAATGCCGGGTTTTTCCGGCACGAGCTTGGTTAAGGCATTCGACTGTTCCAGGGGAAGGTCGAGCACGCGGGCGACGTCTTTAATCGACATCTTGGCGGCCATAGAGCTGTAGGTGACGATTTGGGCGACCTGTTGGTAGCCGTATTTTTTCACCACGTAATCGATCACCTTTTGGCGGCCCTCGTCATCGAAGTCCGTATCGATATCGGGCATGCTCTTTCGCTCGGGGTTGAGGAAGCGCTCGAAGAGCAGCCCGTACTGGATAGGGTCGATGTTGGTGATGCCGATGCAATAAGCCACGGCAGAGCCCGCGGCAGAACCGCGGCCGGGGCCGACCAACACGCCCAAATCCCGGCCGGCTTGGATAAAATCGGCTACGATGAGGAAGTAGCCGGCAAACCCCATGGTTTTGATGGTGTGGAGCTCGAAATTTAGCCGCTCCTCGATGGCCGGCGTGATGTGACCGTACCGCTTTCGCGCGCCTTCAAACGTCAAGTGGCGCAAATAGTCGTCTTGCGAAGTGAACTCCGACGGGACTACGAAATGCGGCAAGAGGATGTCTTGCTTGAGGCGGAGATGTTCGCACTTATCTACAATCTCCAGGGTGTTCTCCAGCCCAAAGGGGATGTCGGCGAAGAGCGCCTCCATTTCCGCCTGGGTTTTAAAGTAAAACTGGTCGTTCCAGAAGGCAAAGCGACCGCCTTTGATGACCGTGCCCTCTTCGACAAACTCGCGAACAGGAGGTGTGGACTGTTTTTCGCCCGTGTTGACGCACAGCAAAATATCGTGCGCATTGGCATCTTCTCGGTCCACATAGTGCGTGTCGTTGGTGCAGATGACCTTGACGTTATATTCCTTTGCCCATCGCAAGAGCACCTCGTTGACCCGATCTTGCTCGGGCATCTGATGGCGCTGTATCTCGATGTAGTAGTCTTCTCCGAAAAGGTCCAGCCACCACTCGAATTCTTTTCGCCCGGCTTCTTCGCCTTGGCGCAGGATGGTCTGCGGCACCATGGCACCCAAGCAACAAGTGGTGGCGATTAGCCCTTCGCGGTACTGCTGCACGAGCGCTTTATCGATGCGCGGGTATTTTCCGTAGAGCCCTTCGATGTAGCCCAAGGAGCAGAGCTTGACCAGATTTCGGTACCCCAAGGCGTTTTTGGCCAACAACAGCTGATGATAGCGCCGGTCTTTGTTGTCCTTGCTGAAGACCTTGCGATGGCGATCGGCCACCAGATAGAATTCGCAACCCACAATGGGCTTGACACCTTCGTGGCGGGCTGCCTCGGCAACAAACTGGAAGACGCCGAACATGTTGCCGTGGTCGGTTATGGCGATAGCCGGCATGCCGTCGGCCTTAGCTTTTCGGAACAGCGCCGGTATGCTGGCGGCTCCGTCGAGCAGCGAAAACTGCGTGTGACAGTGGAGGTGGGCAAATTTGGGCATATAAGAGGGAAGTATACGGCTATGGTCGTTTTCTTCAAAGAACGGAGGGAAATCACAAAACAGCCCTCTAAGTTACGGGTAAGGGATGGAAAGGGCAGGGCCATGAGCGGGCAAAAAATTATCCACACCGAGCCGTGGCCTACAAGTACCCTTTAGCTTGTAATCGGAACAGTTCGGCGTATTTGCCCTTTTGGCGCAGCAGGGCTTCGTGAGTGCCTTGTTCGAGGATGCGGCCGTTTTCCAGGAACAGGATACGGTCGGCCATGCGCACCGTGCTAAAGCGATGGCTGATGAGCACGGCCGCTTTGCCGCGCGTCAGCTCGGCAAAGCGCACGAAGACCTCGTGCTCGGCCCGCGCATCGAGGGCGGAGGTGGGTTCGTCTAAGATGATGACCTGGGCCTCTCGCATGTAGGCGCGCGCCAGAGCGATCTTTTGCCATTGGCCCCCGGAGAGGTCCACTCCGCCGGCGAAGCGCCTGCCCAACATTTGGTCGTACTGCTGTGGCAAGCGCTCAATGACGGCATGGGCCAAGCTTTTGACGGCCGAAGTAGCGATACGCGAGCGGTTGGTGCGCTGCTCGATGTCGCCGATGGCGATATTTTCGGCGGCGGTAAACATGAAGCGCACGTAATCTTGAAAGATGATGCCGATTTCGCGGCGCAAATCTTCCGGGTCGTATTCGCACAAAGGCACTCCGTCCAAGAGGATACGCCCTTCGGTGGGCTCGTATAGGTGGGCCAGCAGCTTAACCAGAGTGGTCTTTCCGGCGCCGTTTTCGCCCACCAAAGCCAGCTTTTCGCCGGGCGCCAGGGTGAAGCTAACGTGGCGCAGTGCCCAGGTCTCGCTGCCGGGATAGCAAAAGCCGACATCTTCAAAGCGTATTCCTTCGCGCATAGGGCGCGGGACGGGGCGCTTGCCGGCGTGGTTTTGTGAGAGGGGGCGGAGCGCCAGAAACTCGAATAAGTCGCGCAGGTAGAGCGTCATCTCGGCAATGCGCGAAAAGCGCCCGACGATGCTCTGCAGAAGGCCCTGCAGGCGGCTGAAGGCGCCCGCCAGGAAAGTCAACGTACCCAAGCTGAGCAACCCCATTGCCGTTTGGGCAACGATGAAGGTATAGGCTCCGTAATAAGCCGTTGTGCTCAAAGCGGAGAGCAATCCTCCCCAGCCGGCGCGCCGAAGGGCTAAACGCCGGTTGGCCCGATAGTAACGGTCGGCAATAGAGCGGAAGCGCTCTGCCAGGAAGGCCTCCAAACCGAAAATTTTGATTTCTTTAGCCGTTTCGTTGCTGGCCCCGATGTAGCGCAGATAGTCCAGTTCGCGGCGCTCCGGCGTCCAAGAGCGCGTCAGGGAGTAACTTTCGCGGTTAAAGTAGATTTCGGCGATGAACGAAGGGATGACGGCCAACACCAGTAAAGCGATGAGCCAGGGGTTAAAGGCAACGAGGCCGGCGGCCAGGAAGGCTACGGTAAGGAGGTCTTGCGTTTGCGACAGCACCATGCTCATCAAGGCAGTGCGCCCAGCCGTTTGCGTACGCGCCCGCTCGAGCTTGTCGTAAAAGCTCGGATTTTCAAATTGGTACAGGTCGAGCGTGGCCGCGTGCCGGATGATGCGCACCGATGAGTCGTTGTTTACCAGGTCGCCCAGCAAGCTGTCCGTGAGCGTTATGGCGCGGCTCAATAGGTTTTGCACTACGGCCAAGCCGAATTCTATGGCTACCCAGCCCCATAGTGGATGGTCCGGCCGGTCTATGGTACGCGCCTCATCGGCCAGCGCCCTCACCACTTCGTCTATAATCTCCTTTCCTACGTACAGCAAAAGGAGCGGAAGGACGGCCTGTATTAGGCGGAGACTGGCGTTCCAAAGGGTTAGCGCAGGCGACACTGCCCAAATCATGCGGAAAAAGCGCCATAAGTATTGCCACGAGCGCCGGTGATCGGCAGGTGAGGCTTCTGTTCGTGCAAAGCGCTTGACCATATCTATCTAACGGTGCGAGCCGCAGTAGGGTTGGGGATGCTCGGCAAACGTCCGAAAATAGTACCTTTTACACGGCAAAATGGGCAAAAAAGGCATTCCGCCCGGTTCACAAAGTCCGCATCCCGTTCTGTGTCGGGCCTCCGGAAAAAACGGCCTTTCTTTTATATCGATGAAAAGCCCTATCCGGTTGCCGCCGGCTTTTCGGTGCTCTGCAAACAAAAAAACCTCGCCGGAGCGCGCCTTGCGAGGTTTCTTATGAAAAAGCAGGTCGTTCGAACTCGTCTTGCGGTGACCGACACCGCAGGGGCGGCTTTAGGCTTCTTTCAGCATTTTATTGCCGAAGATTAAGAGTACTAACAGCAGACACGTGAGGATAATCATGGCGGATTAAACTGTTTTTGTGTGAAGAAAAATGGAGTTGACGGCGACCCTTATGCTACTGAGCTTCGGTTTGCCCCAAAGAGAACGCCAGAAGAGACCAAAAAAGGCGCCGGAAAATGTTAATGCCTGTTAATGAAGTCTAAAAAGTTGTCTTACGGCCCTTTCTCACCCTTAAACCGCTGCTATTTATCTCCGAACGGTTTGGTGCCGCTGCTTTGCCGGGGGCCGATGCTCTGCCACAAGTAGCCGATGCCCATGACTAAGCCACACCCCAGCGGATTGTACCACAGATAGGCGTCGCGATCTACGCCGAAGAAGAGCAGCAATACGAGCGCTTGCGTTATCACGGCTGCCCAGAAGACGGCGCGAGCCTGCACTTTCTTCAAGAAAAAGGCGGTGAAAAAGATACCCAGTATGGTGCCGTAAAAGACCGAACCGATCATGTTGACGGCTTGGATGAGGTTTTCAAAAAGGTCGGCATAGGTGGCGAAGACGACGATAAAGATGCCCCAGCCCACCGTAAACCAGCGCGAGGCGCGGAAGTAATGGAGGTCGTCTCGGTCGGTGACGAGCACGCGCCGATAGATGTCGGATACGGAAGCGGCCGTGAGGGCGCTCAGCTCGGAGGCAGTTGTGCTCCAGGAGGCACAAAAGATCATGGCCAGCATGAGACCGGTGAGGCCGGCCGGCACGTAGCGGAGGATGAAGTAAATAAACACGAAGTCTTTATCCTTGGCGTTGGCGTCCGGCAGCGTACTCTTGATGAGGGTTTCGGCCTGGGCATGGAGTTTTTTTCGCTCGGCGTCCCATTGACGCAATTGACTGCGCACGGCCTCGGGCAGCGGCTCTCTTTGCGCTTCCTTGTTAACAACGGTTTCCATTAACAGGGCCCTTCGGAGCCGGAAGAGGCTGTCGTGCCGGCTCTCCAGCTGCTCAAGGGCATTCTCCGTCGGCGTACCTCGCAGGGCCGCTCGATTGGCCTCGTTGAAATACAAAGGAGCGGGGTAAAACTGAAAGAAGACGTACACCATCACGCCCACGCCCAGTACGAGCAGCTGCATGGGTATCTTGACAAAGCCGTTGAACAGCAGGCCGAAACGGCTTTCTTTCAGCGATTTCCCCGACAAGTAGCGCCCCACCTGGCTTTGGTCGGTGCCGAAATAAGACAAAAACAGAAAGGTGGCCCCTAACAAGCCCGACCAGATATTGTAGCGGTCACGCACGTCAAACGACCAGTCTACCACTTGGGTCTTGCCGGAGGCTTCGGCTATTGACCACACTTCCAGAAATCCCACCTCTTTCGGCAGGTAGTACAGCACCACTCCTGCGGCCAACAACAGGCCACCCAGCATAATGCTCATTTGCAGCTCTTGCGTTCGGCTGACGGCTGCACTGCCCCCCGAGGTGGTGTAAAAGATGACAAACACGGCCATCAACGCGTTGGTTAACGCCAAGTTCCATCCGAATACGGCACATAAAATGATGCTGGGCGCATAGATACTGATCGCCGCAGCCACCCCGCGCTGCAGCAAAAACAGCCCCGCCGTCAGGATGCGCATGCGCACGTCGAAGCGGCGCTCTAAGTACTCATAAGCCGTAGTCACGCGCAGCCGGTAATACACCGGCAACACAAACACCACCAGGAACATCATGGCAATGGGCATGCCGAAATAAAACTGCGCAAACTCCATGCCGTCGGCAAAACCCTGCCCCGGCGTGCTTAAGAACGTAATGGCGCTGGCCTGGGTAGCCATAATGCTTAGCCCAATAGTCCACCACGGCAAATCGCGCTTGCCCGCCAGAAAATCCTCGCTCGTCCCGATATGCCGGCTGCGCCTAATGCCGTAAATCACCACGCCCGCCAAAGCCACCACCAGCACTACCCAATCTATAGCCGTCATTTCGAGAACGATAGATAGAGAATAATGAAGATAAGGACAAACAACAGCACCCAACTGCCGAAGCCCAGGCTGTTTTCCCGCCAAACGTTGAACATTTTTTCCATCAAGTTGCGCCAGTCTACCTCTCCGCCGGGGCCGCGCAGAACGGGCTCGTTTGCCAGCAAAAAGTACTTGCGCTGCCCTTTGCGCGCCTGGTCGCCGTGCTTGGCCAACACCAGAAAGTCGTTGTTTAAGAAACGCAAGTCGAACAGCTCGCTCCTGCCCGATAATTCCAGGATAAGCGAATTGCTATTCCCCAAACGCCGCCAACTGCCCTTCAGGATATTGCCGTCCAGCGACAGCAAATACTCTCCACCCGCATTGAAAATGTGCAAGATCGCCTCGTGAAAACCCTCGTCGTCGCGCACCTCCCGCCAGCGCTTACCTATCCAAAAGCGCTCTTCACTCAAATCCTCTCCGTAGGGAATCACCCTGGGCAAAATAAAATCCAAGTGTTGGTCCATCGTGCCCAGCTCGGCCGGCAACTCCGGGCTAAGGGCGCGGGAGATATCCTTAAGCGTGGTCAACTGCATCGCTACACGCATTTTTTCAAGGGGTAAAAATCGCTAATCCGCTCAAAAGAGGAGGCGAAGCTTTCTTTAGACCATCAACACTCCTCGAGGACATGAGCCGTGCAAATAAGTAGGCCCTCCCTCGGCGCAGAGGGAAAAGGTGCTTCTTTGCGCAATAAAGGCCTAACTTTGCCCGTGTACTGCGTTTTGTGCGCTATGGCACTTATTCTTTCTTGTCGGGGCTTTCGGCCTCAGCTGGGTCAGAACTGTTTTTTGGCAGAGAATGCCACCATAGTTGGCGATGTGGTGATGGGCGATGATTGCTCGGTATGGTTTCAGGCCGTCGTTCGCGGCGACGTGAATTTCATTCGCATCGGCAACAAGGTCAACGTTCAGGATGGGGCCGTTATTCACGGCACGTATCAGAAGTGCGGCACCACTATCGGCAACAACGTCAGCATCGGCCATCGAGCCATCGTACACGGCTGTACCCTGGGCGACTACGTATTGGTGGGCATGGGTGCTATTATCATGGACCAGGCCGTAGTAGAAGAGAACTGTCTGATTGCCGCCGGCGCGGTGGTATTGGAAGGTACGGTTTGTGCGGCCAACGGGGTATACGCCGGAGTGCCGGCCCGTCGGGTAAAGGAGCTGACGCCGGAGTTGTTTCGCGGTCAGATTCAGCGCATCGCCGACAACTACGTGTTCTACGCCGACTGGTTTCGATAGTTCGCTTTGCCGCTCGAGGGGGTGTATCTTTGCGCGCTGTTTTGTTGAGAAGCTTATGTCCACACCGCGCACGGTTGCCTTTCACACGCTGGGGTGCAAGCTGAATTTCTCCGAGACGTCGGCCTTGGCGCGTCTTTTTGAGGCACAGGGCTATTGGCCCGTTCGCTTCGAGGAGGCGGCGGATATTTACGTGATAAACACCTGCTCGGTGACGGAGCAGGCCGAGCGGGAGTGCAGGAAGGTCGTTCGCCAAGCCCTTCGGCGGCGTCCGGACGCTTTGGTGGTGGTGACGGGTTGCTACGCCCAGCTGAGGCCGCAGGAGATTGCCGACATACCGGGCGTGGATCTGGTCTTGGGCGCCGGAGAGAAGTTTCGCATATTGGCCTATTTGGACGATTTGAGCAAGGCGCAAGGCAAAGGGATGGTTTTCGCTTCGGATGTGCGGGAGTTGACCTCCTTTCAGGAAGCCTTTTCCTTTGGCGACCGCACGCGCTCCTTTCTCAAGGTACAGGACGGCTGCGACTACAAGTGCTCGTTCTGCACCATTCCGCTGGCGCGCGGAGGGAGCCGCTCGGATACGATGAGCAACGTTGTGGCGCGGGCGCAGCAGTTAGCAGCTCAAGGTGTTCGCGAGATCGTGCTCACGGGGGTAAACTTAGGAGACTTTGGCAACGGCACGGCCGTCATCGAAGGGCACAGGCCACCTAAGCAGGCGCTCTTAATCGACCTGCTGCGCGTTTTAGATGAGCACGTGCCGGTGCCGCGCTTTCGCCTTAGCAGCATTGAACCTAACTTGCTAACGGATGACATCATTGCCTTTGTGGCACAAAGCCGACGGTTTATGCCGCACTTTCACGTGCCGCTTCAATCGGGGAACAACAAACAATTGCGCGATATGCGCCGACGCTACCGCCGCGAGCTGTACGCCGAGCGCGTAGCAACCATAAAAGGCGCTCTACCGCATGCGTGTATCGGCTGTGATGTCATCGCCGGCTTCCCGGGGGAAACGGAAGAAGACTTCTGGGAGACCTATCGCTTCATCCAGCAACTCGACATCTCTTACCTCCACGTGTTTACTTACTCCGAACGCCCACACACACCCGCTGCCGCCATGCCCGGCGCCGTACCCGTAGAAGAGCGCCGCCGACGCACTCAGGCATTGCGCAGTTTGTCGGAAATGAAACGCCGCCACTTTTATCGGCAGCATATAGGCTCCGTCCGCCCGGTGTTGCTGGAAGCCGGTGCTGCTCCTCATTCCCTGAGTGGGTTCACGGACAACTACATTCGCGTAGAGCTGTCGGCCGAAGAGGGCTTGGTAAATGACCTGCTGCCGCTTTATCTGCTCGAACTGAGCCCGGACGGAGAGCGCCTAAAAGCGCAGCGACTTCAGCCGGCGTAAAACTTCAAGCAATTGTCGCACAAACACCTCCCTCCGAATTGACGGATAAGCGTCTCGCGGGTAGCCGGGTGAAGGTTAGGAACGCGCTCCCAGCACTCGTTAGGAGCGTATAAAATGAATGCTCTGTTGCAGCGCGGGCACTGGTTCATGAAGCCGACCTCCTCCTCTACCCGAACCGATGCTACCTGGCCGCCCAAAGGAGGGTTAAGTTTGCGTACACATACCTTTAAGGCCATCATGCCGCTGAACTGCTGCTTCATGCGCGAGATGATAGAGGCGACCACCGACTCGATCAAATGGCGCGGTTGCTCCATTTCTAACCGGCAGATGCGGTAAATGGTCTCGTAATTGATGGTCTGCTCGATGGCATCGGACTGCACCGCCGCCCCGATATCCGTCTGCACGAAGACATCCACTACATAATCGGCGCCTACCCGGCGCTCCTCTTCATAAACGCCGTGATAAGCGTAGAAACGCATTCCTTCGATAGCAATGACTGCCATGAAAATAAAAAAGTTCGCTTTGGTGAACGCCGAACAAAGGGAAGCCTTACTGACCCAACAGCTCTTCTAGCAAGTCGCGTTGTTGGGCTACAGCCGGGCAGCGCTGCTGCAGCAAACCCTGCAAGGTGTCCAGTTGAGCCGCCGGCAACACGCCGTACTGGCCGATGACAACCGCCAAACACTCGCGGGCTTGCTCATAGGCGACTTCCACTTGCCGAAAGTAGTCGGGCAATCGATGGTGTGCTGCGGTATCCACTTGGCGGTTCAGCGCTACCAAAGGCGCTGTGCACTCGCAGTAAGCCGTAGCTATGACAGAAAAGCGATCCGGCTCTCCCAGCCGACAGCCGACATAAAAAGAAAAGCAGCAGATAAAGAGAAAAGAAAACCAACGCATCCTTACCGTTGCTCACCCTTGTGAGGTGACGGCAAATGTAGGTAGGAAAAAACATCCTCCACGAACGACCGGCAGTCGTGGAGGATGACAAATATCTACAGGTTGGGCCTAAGCCTTTGCCTTGTTGAGCAAGCCCTGCAAAAAGCCGCCCACGCCGCCGCCGGCTCCGCCTAACACGCCGCCACCTAAGAGCGAGCCCACTAAGCCGTCGGCAGTTTCTTGGCCTAATACTCCACCCAATGCACTGCCGATGCTGGGGTCGCCCAGTAAGCTGGCTACAACGCCTAACACGCCGCCGCCCAGCGCACCGGAGGTTGCCCCGGCTTTCGGGTCTTGCTTGAGCACGATGCCGGCAAGGGCACTAATGAGAGGAACGGCCCAGGTTGCCGAACCTGCAGGTAAAAACTTGTTCACTAAAAAACCCGCAATAAGCGTTATGGCCGAGGAAATTAGAGTGGTGTTCATGTTTTTAGTCCGTTTTGTTTTGTTAAAAAAATGATGATTTATTTGCCGGCCGAGGGCAAATATATCTTTATTATTCAAGTATGGCGACTTTTTGAAAAATTATTTTAATGTGCCTCGCGAATCCATGCCGGAATCTTCTGAAAAATCGCCGGTGAACGCGCTATATTTGCCGGCTAAAATGAGCGTACTTTTACATACTGCCATAAGCGCGTCGTGGCTATGAAAAACTCAAAGCACAGGGCGTTTATATCCAATGAAGATGTATCGGTACGAATCTTTCACCATCCCTTTCTGGACCGCTTGACGCGGACCCATATCGCCGTACCGGTTTCGCTTTTCTTTGCGTATGCTGCCGGCTTAATCGTCTGGACGAAGGTCAGCACTCAGTTGAGTAATCTTCAGATCGCCGGTCTTTTCTTCGGGGGGATGCTGTTTTTCACTCTCGTGGAATATTTGGTTCACCGCTACGTGTATCACATCGAGCCCACTACCGAGGCGCGGCGGAAATTTCAGTGGACAATGCACGGGGTACATCACGACTATCCGAAGGACAAAAGTCGTTTGGCCATGCCGCCGGTGCTAAGCGTAGCTATTGGAACGCTGCTGTTAGGGGTATTTCGGTTGGTGCTGGGCCAATACGGCTTCTCCTTTTTGGCCGGCTTTATGGTGGGCTACGCGCTGTATTTGCTGGTGCACTACTCGGTGCACATTTTCAAGATGCCGAAGAATGCCTTGAGGGTGCTTTGGGTCAACCATGCCATTCACCACTACAGCCGAGACGACGTGATGTTTGGCGTCTCGTCGCCGTTGTGGGATTACGTCTTCGGCACCGTGCCCGATCGGAAAAAACGCCGGCTTATCCAGGAGGTAAAGGATAACGCCGAGCAATACTTGTAGGAATCTCCGGCAAAATACCATCTCCTCGAACGTTCTAAGACCCTACCTACTGCTCATGCTTTCACCCGCCGATCACGCCTTTGACCCCTGTAATCCTCCTGATTACGTAGAGCGTACGCACCAGATCATAGCGGTAGAGCGCGAGCGATACTTAAAAGAGCGGCGGAGGCGCAATGGGCTGGAGCCGCCGACGGCAGACAACCTGATAGGGCTGGCCATTTCGGGAGGCGGAGTGCGCTCGGCCACACTAGGGCTTGGGCTGCTTCAGGCGTTCATTCGGAAAGGCATGCTGAAGCGATTTGACTACCTCAGTACGGTGTCCGGGGGCGGGTACATCGGCGCGTGTTTGTCGTCGTTGCTGAGCCGCGAGCCGAACAACGTGGAAAAGTACAGCCCCGAACCCATGCCCAACGAGCGCTATCGGGCAGAAGAAATCGGCTTAGACGAAGACGACTGTCCGCTGTCGCCCAAGATAGACTATGAGTACGTCCCTCTGGAGCGCACGCGCCTGACGGCCAAGCATCAGCTGCTGCACTTGCGCCGATACGGCGAGTATCTCACGCCTCGCCGAGGGCTGTTGAGTTGGGATGTCAGCCGAGCGGTAGGAGCGCTTATGTCGGGTATGCTCATCCACCTAACGCTGTTTTTGCTGCTTTTGGCCGTCGTCGTCCTCCTGCACCATGTCCTGTTCGCTGCCCTTTCCGGCGGCCGCTTCATCGACGACTTGCAGGCCCCCGTAGCCTTTTATAATGCTCATCATCCGCCACAGGAGCATTTGCCTACGACCTATTTCAAATCTGTCGAAGACTGGGAGGCCTTGTCCTTGGATCAAAAGCTGGCGATATGGTGGTCGGGGCATCTGTGGCCTCAGGTCTATCTGGTCGTGCACGCGGCCGAAGAGCAGTGGCAGTGGGTGCTGTTCTTTTTAGCGTTAGGCGGGCTCGCCGCTTGGCTGGCCATTGGGATAGCCCGGCGCATTCCGGTGCGCGTGGCGCAGATGGAGAGCGAAGAGGCCCGATACAAGGACCCTGTGCGCGACCGGTACTACGATCGCCCGGGAGGGCGACATCTGTTTCAACACGTGGCTCGGCCTTTTGAGCGAGGATACACTTTATTGGCATACCTCGTCGGACCGGCGCTGGCCTACGTCGTCGGCATCGCCCTGTTTCAGTTGGGGTATTGGCGCGAACAAGACTATTTTGTTCTGCTTGCCTTGCCGGCGGCTTTCGCTGCCGGGCTAACCCTCGTTTCGGTAGGCAGTATCTCGCTTTTTTTTATCAACAACAGCAAAGAGCGCGTAGGAGGGCGGATGTATCGCTCGTTCTACAGCGGAATACAGGGTGCGTCTTTTTTAGGGCTTTTGACGGCTCTTATTTTTCCGCTGTTGATCGTTCTCCTGTTTGGCGACCACGGGTTGCTGGCCCGTCTGTTGTTTTCGTTCATTCCGGTGATGGTGGCCTACTACTTTACGGCACAAAGCTTGGCCGGCAAGAGCGGAATAGGCGGGCTGTGGAAGAGTTTGCTGAGCGCTATACAGAAGCCGTTGCTCAATTTGTCTATTCTCTTGTTTGTCGGCTTGGCACTGGCGTGGGTTTCTGCCGTTCTCTTCGAGTTGGAAAAAATGTGGGCCCCTCGTCCTTCCGAGCGGTTTGGGGTGATGCTCGGCATGTTATTCGTCGCGATCGCAGGTGTAATTTTATTGGGTCTTTCGGCCAATTCTAACGACATATCGCTGCATTATTTCTATCGCGACCGCCTGACAGAGGCGTTTTTACGCACCAACGGGCGGGTAGAGCGCCAAAAAGGAGCGGTAGAGTCGGGAAAGGAGCAGTACGTGCACCCTAAGGGTCTCTTTGATGTGACGCTGCGCAACCATGAGAATTTGCGCTTGGCCAATTTGGGCGACGGCAACGGCAAAGGCCCTTATCACCTCATCGTGGGCGCGCTCAACCTTCAAGGTACGGAGGACTTAGCCCAGAAAACGCAGAGGAGCGACCACTTTATTTTTTCCAAATACTTCATCGGCTCTCGAACGACGGGCTACTACCGCACCGACCGATACCGAAACGGAGGGATGAAACTCAATACGGCTATGACCATATCGGCTGCTGCAGTTGCAGGAGGCATGGGCTTCATGGGCTTTGCTGCGTCCAATTTTTACCTCACCCTGCTCAACCTCCGCACCGGTTACTGGATTGAGAATCCGTGGTACTTGCACAAGGAAGCCGTCGAAGAGCAGTTAGCGGCCCAAGGGATGGCCGTGAAACGCACGCTTTATGGGCGCTTATCGAGATGGATGAAACGCCACCCCTTCTGGCTGTTTTACTTGCTGCGCGAAATGACGGGCAGCCTTGGAGCCAAAACACGGCGCATATACGTGTCGGATGGAGGGCATACCGGCGATAACTTAGGGCTCATTCCGCTGCTTCAACGCCGCTGCCGGACGATAGTGGTGGCCGATTTTGAAGAAGACGCTTCGTATACATTTACCTCTTTTAATTACGCTTTGCGGCTGGCCAAATCCATTTACGACATCGATATCCGGATAGACCTTTCTGCACTCCGGCCGGAGGGTGCGGACGCTTCTTCCTTTTGCGCCGATGCAGTGGCGGTGGGAGAGATCTCATATCCACCTGTGAGAAATGGCCCGGCCTTACAGGGGCAGCTGGTTTACATCAAATCCTCGTTGGTAAATCGCTCAGATACAGAGGGGCTGCCCGCGTACGTGCTTAATTACGCTCGGCTGAACAAGCATTTCCCTCACGAAAGCACGGCTGACCAGTACTTTGACGAGGCCCAGTTTGAGGCTTATCGCTTGCTGGGCGACTACTTAGGCCGTCAAGCGGTTTTGCGGCTACAATGGTCATAGCAAGCTTCCGTCTGGAAGCCGCCCGCAGCAGGTCGGTAGTGTACCTTTGTCGGTTGTCAAGATAACGCCGCCCATGCGCGCCTATGCCTTCGGATTGCTTCTGCTGATGACCGTAGTTTTAGAGCCGCTTTCGGCGCAAGTGCCGGAGGAGCTGGAGTACTCGGTTGCCCAGATAGAAGAGCTTCTCGAGCGCGCCAAGCGGGTTCAATCGGATGCTGAGCGTTATCAGCTGGCAGAGTTGGCGTTGGCCATTGCTCGAGACCTGCGCTATGAGGGAGGAATAGCACGGGCTTACCTTCTCATGGCGCAAGTTCGCGCGCGTCACGGGCGGGCTGAAGAAGCCCTTCAGTTTTTCTTGGAGGCCGAGGAAAAGCTGACCCCCACGGAGCGCACACCTCCGCCCGTTTCCGACAGACGGGTGCTGCAAGAAGTATATACGGGCATTGGAGACCTCTTTTTTCGAGAAAAAGACTACGTCAGTGCTCGGCGCTATTACCGAATGGCTCTCCACCTGTCACCTTCCCAAGAGGAGTTGATGGAGAAAATAGGCGACACTTTTCTGTACGGCATGCAGTACGACAGCGCAGAAGTTGCCTACAAGGGCCTCATCGCCCTGTATAGAAGCGCGGGTAAGAACGCCGAGATCACACAAGTATACCAAAAGCTGGCTAACGCCTACAACAGTGAGGGAAACTTTAGCAAAGGGCTTTTTTACTACTTGGCCATCGAAGACATCCTTGAGCGCTACGGCAGCCCTGCCGCGCGGGCCGTTCTGTACAACAATGTCGGCAAGCAGTATGCCCTGCTCAACGATTATCCCCGCGCCTTGAATTATTTCCGAAAGGCAGAGCTACAGTGCCGGTGGATCGAGTGTGACCATCTCAGTGTGGTATATGCCAACATAGGCGTCGCGCTGCACAATCTCGGACAGACGCGCTCCGGCATAGAATATCTTCAAAAAGCCGCTCAGCTGCTGGAAGAAAACAAGGGAGCCTTGGCCACCCTCAAACACCTGATGGCCACTTTGTACCTGCGCAATCGGGACCCACAACACGCTCTGACGTTCAACAACGAGGCCATGCGGTTGGCCGAAGCCACTCAGCAGCCGGACCTATTGGCCAAAACCTACAGCACGGCAGCCGATATTTATTATCAACTGTACGATTACGAAAAGGCCTACCAAGCTTACCGTCAGCACCTGCAGCTGTTGAACGCGCTGCGTCGGCAGGAGCAAGAGCGCCGGCAACGCCTCGAACAACAACGGGCGTTGTTGAGTGCCGCCGAAAATCAAATCAAATACCTACTCATTCGCCAAAACATTCGGGAGCTGGAGCTCCAGAATGCGCGCTATGAACAAGACCGACTGCGACTGCAGAACGAAAACCTCGAGTTGGAGCGCCAGCGCCAAGAAAAAGAGGTAGCTCTCTTGTTGGCTAAGCGCAAAACCGACAGCATCCGCTTGCGGGAGCAAACCTTGCTCGCCCTCAAGGCGCGCAACGAGTTGCAACTGGCCGCTCAGCGCCTGGACACCGAAAAAAAAGAGCGCACCATAGCCTTGCTTAAACAGCAGGAACAAATCGCCTTAGCCCGGCGACAGGCCGATAGCGCTCGCATGGAGCAACTGCGCCTGGATCAGGTTTTTCAGCAGCGCGAGCAAGCCTCTTTCCGCCGCTTTGTGTACACGGTGGGCGCTCTGGGCCTTCTCCTGCTGGCTTTGCTGACGGCCGGTTGGTTTCTCGCCCGCCAGACCGGTCGGCGCCTGAGCGCTCAAAACCGCGAAATCGAACGCCAAAAGGCGCAAATCGAAACCGAGCGCCAAAAGAGCGACCGGCTGTTGCTCAACATTTTGCCGGCAGAGGTAGCCCACGAATTGCGTACCCAAGGCTATGCTACACCGCGACTCTATCCCAGCGCGACCGTAGTGTTTACGGATTTTCTCAACTTCACCAAACTTTCCGAGCGCTTAACTCCGGAGCAGCTGATTGAAGAGCTCGACGAATGTTTTCTGGCCTTTGACGACATCTGCGAGCGCTATGGCTTAGAAAAAATCAAAACCATCGGCGACGCCTATATGTGCGCCGGCGGCTTACCCATATCCAATGATACGCATCCGATCGATGCCGTCGGTGCGGCGTTAGAGATGATGGCCTGGCTGGAGCAGCGCAACCGGAGCAACCCTAAAGCCACGTTTAAAGAAATGCGCGTCGGTATTCACACCGGCCCCGTGATCGCAGGCGTCATCGGCAAAAATAAATTTGCCTACGATATATGGGGCGACGCCGTAAATCTCGCCTCGCGTTTGGAAATGTTGGGCGAGCCCGGCCGAATCAATATTTCAGGGGCTACTTATGAAGCGATACAGCACCGTTTTCGGTGCTCTTATCGCGGAAAAAAATCGGTTCACAACAAAGGGCTGGTAGACATGTATTTTGTGGAAGGCCCTATCGGTGCTTAGCGGCAAATTGGCCTTCTATTTGCTGCTTTTTTGCCGGCGAGAAGCCACCTGCGGCTACCTTTGCGGTAGACTGCGAATATTTGCTGCGTTGCTCTGCTCCCAATCGTCAAACCGTACTGCTTTTCGGTACCTAACCCGTATTAATCCGTGCGATATTTACACCTGGTCTCTGCCGCCGACTGCCCTGCTGATGAAAATCTCGTATTGCTTGCCTTTCGGACAGACGTTGCGCTGCTGGCCGATATGCTGGAGCCGAGGGAGGGTCTTTTTTTGAAGAGAGCCGTCGAAAGGGGCATTTCCACGTGCTGTTTTCCTCGAGCCGAACGGTTGATATTTGTTCACCTGCTTGAACCGGGAGCTGCGGACGATCCCATCCACCTGGAGAAGAGTCGTCAAGCGGGTAGCCAACAGCTGCGCGACATTCGCCATTACAGGGCTGAGTCGATGGCGGTGGTGAGCTATTGTCCTCACCCCACCACGCTGGCCTTTTTGGAGGGCTTGCTGCTCAGCCATTATCAGTTCACCCGCCACTACTCTACTGCAGAGAAGAGAAACGGTCCGCCGCTGCGGCTTTTCTGGGCATGTGATGCTCCTCCGGTCGAGGCCGTGGAAGAGTTAAATGCCTTGGTCGAGGCCGTTTTTTTGGCCCGTGACTTGGTCAACGAGCCTTACTCGCACTTGGACACGCTTCGGCTGGCTCAGGCCGCTCGCCAGGCTGCCGAGCAATACGGCTTTTCTATCGAGGTGTTAGATGTGTCGGTCATCCGGGCCTTGAACATGGGGGGGCTGTTGGCCGTCAACCAGGCCAGCGATATGCCGCCGCAGTTTTGCATCCTAGAATGGAAGCCGGAGGTGCGGCGCAACGAACGCCCCGTAGTGTTGGTGGGTAAAGGGGTTGTCTATGACACCGGCGGCCTCAGTCTGAAAACGGCAGAGGCCATGGAGATCATGAAATGCGACATGGCCGGTGCGGCAGCCGTTTTGGGAACCTTCTGTGCCCTTTCTCAAACGCAGGTGCCTTTGTACGTCGTCGGCTTATTACCCATTACCGACAACAAGGTGGGCAGTCGTTCGCTCATGCCGGGCGATGTCATTAGCATGTCTTGTGGCACTACCGTTGAAGTCACCAATACCGATGCAGAAGGCCGCCTCATCTTGGCCGATGCGCTCCACTACGCCAAGCGTTATGCACCCGAGCTGGTGCTCGATATCGCTACGCTCACGGGGGCTGCCGTGCGTGCTCTGGGTAGTCACGCCATCTGCTACATGGGAACGGCACCGCCTCCTCTCAAGCGCGCCCTGGAAAGTAGCGGCATGCGCACCTACGAGCGCTTGGTCGAGTTGCCCTTGTGGGAAGAGTACGGAGAGGACCTAAAGAGCAGCATTGCCGATTTGAAAAACATGGGGCATGGGCCGGCCGGAATGATCACTGCCGGAAAATTCCTGGAGCACTTTACCGATTACCCTTGGATGCATTTAGACATCGCCGGCCCTGCGTACCTTCGCGCTCCAAGCGGTTATCGCCCAAAGGACGGCACCGGAGTGGGAGTACGCTTGTTGTACGATTTTCTAAAGAACTACCCCTACTGACCTATTCACATCTTACTCAACTACCCTCGTGTCTTTTCTCCGGCCATGAATAACAGTATAACCATCGGCTTCACTTGCGGTGATATCAACGGTATCGGTTTAGAGGTTATCCTAAAAGCCCTTCTGCTCAAAAAAATAGGGCAACAGTATCGCCTGGTCATTTACGGCAGCACTAAGGTGGTGGCATACCACAAGAACATCATCACCCCAGAAAACATCCAGTTTTTCCCCATCGCTCATCCGGAGGAGGCCCAACCTGGGCGGATAAACATCATCAATTGCTGGACGGAAAACGTCAATATCACTCTGGGCAAGCCTACGGAAATAAGTGGGAAATGCGCTTACCTGGCACTAGAGCGCGCCGTCGGTGACTTGAAAGCGGGTAGCATAGATGCCCTGGTTACTGCTCCCATCAACAAGAAGGCGATGCAGATGGCCAACTTCCCTTTCGTAGGGCATACCGAATACCTTACACAGGCCGTGGGCAGTAAAGAGTCGCTGATGTTGCTGGTTTCAGAAGACCTTCGGGTAGGCCTAGTCACCAATCATCTCCCCTTGCGCGAGGTGCCGGGGGCTCTGAGCGTGCAAAAAGTGCTGCGAAAAATGCTCATCCTATCCGAGACCCTCAAAGTGGACTTTGCCATTAACAAGCCCACCATTGCCGTTTTAGGGCTCAATCCTCACGCGGGCGACGAGGGAACGATAGGCGACGAAGAAGAAACCATCATCAAACCCGCCCTTCAGCAGGCCAAAGAAGCCGGGGTGCTTGCTTATGGCCCCTTTGCGGCAGACGGCCTTTTCGGCTCCGGACAGTTTCGGAAATTCGACGCTATTTTGGCCATGTACCACGACCAGGGTCTGGCTCCCTTCAAGACACTCAGCTTTAGTGAGGGAGTCAACTATACGGCCGGCCTGCCTGTCGTCCGCACCTCTCCCGATCACGGCACGGCCTATGATATGGCGGGCAGCGGCTCGGCGGACGATACCTCCTTCATCCGCGCACTCCATTTGGCTGCAGATATTGTGCGCTCTCGCAATGAATATATCGAAATACGGGCCAACTCTTTGGAGGTATCTAAGCGAAAAACACTGGTCAGCGAAACCGGAGAGGACGAAGAGATCGTAGATGTACCGGAGGAATAACTTCAGGCGGGTAATTGCACGACGTTTTCCAAGGGCAGTCCTTGTTCAAAGGCGCTTATGTTTTCCAGTGTGACCCTCGCAATTTCCGTCAGCGCTTCATGTGTCAAAAACGCTTGATGGGAAGTAATGAGCACATTTGGGAAAGTCACGAGCCGAGCGATGAGGTCGTCCTGGATAATTTCGTGCGATAAGTCTCGAAAAAACAGCCCTTCTTCCTGCTCGTACACATCCAGTCCCAAATAGCCTAAATGACCGCTTTTTAGGGCCTGAACGATGGCTCTGGTGTCGATGAGTGCTCCACGGCCGGTATTGATGAGCATGGCACCTCGGCGCATGTATTTGAGGTTTTGGGCATTAATAAGGTGGTAAGTCTCCTCAGTGAGCGGACAGTTCAAGGAGACGATGTCTGATTGGCGCAGTAGTTCATCCAGCCCCGTGTAGGTTATGCCGGCAGTGATCAGTTCGGCATCCGGATAGGGGTCATGCCCCAGCACCCGGCATCCGAACCCCAAGAGGATTCGACAGAGCACCTTTCCGATTTTCCCCGTGCCGATTACGCCTACGGTTTTTCCGTGTAGGTCAAAGCCAATGAGGTTGTCTAGGGAAAAATTGCCCTCACGCACTCGGTTGTATGCGCGGTGAATTTTGCGGTTTAGAGCCAAAATCAGCGCCACGGTGTGCTCTGCTACGGCATAGGGCGAATAGGCCGGCACCCGCACTACCGTCAGGCCGTGCTGTTGGGCCGCCTTTAAGTCCACCTGGTTGTAACCGGCGCATCGCAAGGCGATCAAGCGAACCCCGACTTCCGCCAATTGTTTTGCCACCGAGGCCGTTACTCGGTCGTTTACAAAAAGACATACCGCATCATGTCCGCGGCACAAAAAAACAGTTCGTTCGTGCAAAGCCACTTCGGTGTACCACAACTGGTGGCGCGCCGGTGTGTTCGCCTCGTCGAAGTACCGTCGGTCGTATGAACGCGTCGAGAAGAAAGCTACTTTCATGATCCCCCTCCGTATGCAAACGTATAGCTGCTCTCCGGTTCGTCGCATTAAATTCTTACACAACGGCTATTTCAAGCCATCGGTCTTTTTCGCCCTCACGGTCGCTTGGCTGCAGGGTGCTTGTGGGCCTCAGTCATCTCCTTCGGAGGGTGCCGTTCCGGACGGTCGGGCCCTATACCGACAGCACTGCGTGATTTGCCATGGTGCAGACGGAGCGCTGGCCCTTAACGGCGCGGCCGACCTACCGAAATCGGTGCTCTCCTTAGAGGAGCGCGTCCACCGGATTGCTCACGGTAAAAACACGATGCCCCCCTTCGGAGCCTTGCTCAAAGAGGAAGAAATTTTAGCCATTGCCCTATACATCGAAACTTTTCGCAATGAAGCAGAACACTAAAATCCTAATCACCGGCGCTACGGGTTTTATTGGCTCCTATGTGCTCCGATGGCTGCTCCGGCAGGGCTATTCTGTGCGCGCTTTGCGCCGCCGCAACAGCCCCCTCGAATTGGTGAGCGAGGTAGTCGAGCAGGTCGAGTGGGTCGAAGGTGATATCACAGACCTTTTTGCCCTCGAGGAGGCCTTTTCCGGTGTTACCCACGTATGTCACTGCGCCGCCTTGGTGTCGTTTCGCTCTTCCGATGAGCGCCGCATGATGCGGATAAACGTAGAAGGTACGGCTAACATGGTAAATTTTGCCCTGAGCGCCGGAGTGCAACATTTTGTCCACGTCAGCAGCATTGCTGCCTTGGGTCGCTCTGTCCATCGGCCTGAGATCGACGAGTCCTGTGTGTGGGTAGACGGCCCTCACAACACCCGTTACGCCGTCAGCAAATATCTCTCTGAGCAGGAGGTGTGGCGCGGGTATGCCGAAGGGCTGCCTGCCGTTATCGTCAATCCGGCTATGGTAATGGGCAGCGGCTTCTGGCATGTCGGCACCGCTCGTATTTTCAGGCAAATCTACCAGGGCCTAAAACTTTACCCCGTAGGTCAGAACGGCTTTGTAGACGTGCGCGATGTAGCGCAGTTCATCGGACTTCTTATAGAACGAGGTATCACCGGAGAGCGCTATATTTTAAGCGCGGAAAATGCTCTGTTTCGCGACGTGTTCTTTCAAATAGCCGATGCTTTGGGCAAACGGCGCCCCTTTCTTCGCGTTACCCCCCTATTGGCTGAGATCGGCTGGCGAGTCGAGTGGCTGAGAACCCTACTGACCGGGCACGACCCTCTGCTCACCCGCGACAGTGCGCGCGCTTCCTCCGGTCGATATTCATACCGGAACGACAAGTCTCTGTCGGTGGATGCTTTCACCTATCGCTCTTTGTCGCAGACCATCCGAGAAACCGCCGAGCAGTGCTTAGCGGCGGCTCGCGACAACTTTTCGGCGCGCGTGCTCCCTTTCGCTTAGAGACTGTGCCGCGCGTGTACCTTTGTGGCGAGTTTTTTTCTTCGCGCACGATGTTTAGCCACGCAGCCTTTCGGCATTTAACCCAACGCGCTTTCCGAGAGCCGGGAAACCACCGTCTCTTTGGCGCGCTCTTTTTGCATACCGAATGGTTGGGCAACTATGCCGAGAGCCGAGATTTCTACACTGCTTTATTGGATCGGCACCCTTACTGCGGCTACGCGTGGTACAATTTGGGCTGGGTGCTGAGCCGCTTCGACGAGATCGAGCGCGCTTTAGAGGCCTTCGAGTTCGCCTATTTGGCCCAACCCTCTTTGAAAGAAGCGTACGACGCCTATGCTGCCTGGGCTTTGGTGCAAGGCCAGCCGCGCCGCGCATGGCTGTGCTACGAAGAGATGGGGCGCCATTTAGAGCCGGACGGCGAAGATCTGTGCCGACTTGCCATGAGCCAGCGGCTGTGCGGAGCCCTAAGAGAAGCGAAGAAGACGTGCCGGCTGGCGCTCCAGCTGGAGCCCGACCATTCGGAAGCCTGCTACCAGCTGGCTGCGTGCTTCGCCCAAGAGCAGGCGTATGCGGAAGCCGTACGTTGGTTGCGGCAAGCGCTTCGCACGCAGGCGACTCATGCCTATGCGCACCAGCTGTTGGCCGATATTTATAACCGGCTGAGGCATTTCACCTTAGCCCATCGACATGCGCGTCTGGCCTTGGAGTGCGAGCCGGATTTTGCCGCCGCTTGGATGTGTCTGCTGAAAAGCCTGTTCTTTCAGCAGCGCTATGACGAGGCCGTGCAAGCCGTCGAAGAGGCTCTCGAATACATCGAAGACCCGGAATTGCTTTATTGCGCCGCGGCTTGTTGCTTCTTAGCCGGTCGGCGCGTTCACGCCTTTGGGTGGTTAGAACGGGCTACGGAGAAAGCACCTCATCGCGTTGCTCTGCTCTTTGAGTGGGCTCCTGAATTGCGCGGCGACGAGGATGTGCAAAAAGCCATGCGTTTTTAAAAACCGGACTCCTTTTGGTTTTCTCAACCGTTCTTTCATACCTTTGCGCTCCCTTTTTAGGGTAATATTTTTTAGCAGGCAAAACGCATTTTTTCACACATGTTCGCGATTGTTTCCATCGCCGGTCAACAGTTTAAAGTCGAGGAAGGTCAGCGGATCTTCGTCCACCGGCTGGCAGCTCAAGAAGGAGAATCGGTCTCCTTCGACACCGTGCACCTCATCGACCGAGGAGCAGAGGTGTCCATCGGTACCCCTTATGTGACGGGAGCCCAAATCACCGCCACGGTGCTCGGTCATCTCAAGGGCGACAAGGTGATTGTCTTTCACAAAAAACGCCGCAAGGGCTATCGCAAGAAAAAAGGGCATCGGCAGTGCTTTACCCAGCTGCAAATCACCTCTATTGCCGGCTAATAGTCCCTTTTTTCATCCCTTCATTTGCTTCACACCAACAAGATGCATCGTCATGGCACACAAAAAAGGCGTAGGTTCCACCGACAACGGCCGCGATAGTAAAAGTAAACGTTTAGGCGTAAAAATCTTCGGCGGCCAGAAAGCCGCTGCGGGCAACATCATCGTCCGCCAGCGCGGCACCAAGTTCCACCCGGGGCGCAATGTGTACATGGGGCGCGATTTCACCCTACATGCCGCTGTGGAGGGGGTGGTGCGATTTAAGCGAACGTATAAAGATCGGCGTGTCGTAGAGGTTATTCCGTTTTCGGAACTGGAGGTATTGGAGACACTGGCTTCTCCGGCAGATATCCAGGGGCTTTCTACTGCCCGCGCCGCGGAACCCCAGGTGCCCTCGGCGGTAGAGATTGCGGTTGAAGAGCCCACTGCGCCGCAACCGGAGCCGCCGGTCGTTGAAGACGACGCTGCCCCCTTTATCGCGATGAACGAAGAGGCGCCTCTTCAGCCCGCTGCGCCGAGGAAGGGAGGTAAAAAAGAACCCAAGCTCAACGACTTGAAAATTATCGAGGGCATAGGTCCTAAAATCGAGCAGATTCTTCAGGAGGCCGGTATCGACACGTGGGAAGCCCTGGCCAATGCCTCGGTAGAGCGTCTGCGCGAAATTTTAGAAGCCGCCGGTCCGCGCTATCAGATGCACGACCCCAGTACTTGGCCTGCCCAGGCGCGTTTTGCCGCCAATGGCCAGTGGGAAGACCTAAAGGATTACCAAGACATGCTCATCGGCGGGCGCAAGCCTATAGAATAGAATAGCCTGGTGGTGGTCCATAGGCCTATGCGTAAGGCCACAGGGAAAGCGATGGGCGTGCGCAGACACCTATCGCTTTTCCTTTTTTAACCTCTTTTGCGCTGCGCTTGTGGTAGCAGATGAGCCCACCGCGGGCGCCGCCATGCCCGCTGCGCTATGGTTAAGCCGATTATTTTAGTTTTCTTAGGCGGAGGGCTGGGCAGCCTTTGCCGCTATGCTGTCTGGCTGCTGCTTCGCCCGTGGCAAGTGTACTTTCCTTGGGCCACCTTTGTCGCCAACGCAATGGCCTGTTTTCTTATGGGACTCCTTTTGGGTTGGCAGGGCCACGATCGGCTGTCGGACGAGCGCCGTTTGCTGTTGATAACGGGTTTTTGCGGAGGCTTTAGCACCTACTCCACCTTTACCGCGGAGAGCTGGGGGCTTTGGCAAAGCGGGCATTACGCTTCTTGGCTTGCCTATGTGGCAGGTCAAATTATCGTTTGCACGGCCTTCCTTTTCCTTGGGCTTCGGCTAACTGCTTGATGAAATATTATTATTATTTAGCACCGGCACGCCATTTAATAGTACAGCCAATCGCCTTAGTTTCGGTTCGAGGCACTTCTCTACCCGCCAATAGCGCCTCTATGGCGTTTTCCAAATAGCGCTCTTTTACCTCTTCGGGCGACTCGTGATTATCATCGATGGCGCCAATGTAACGCACGCGGCGCTCCTTGTCCAACAAAAACACGTGAGGCGTGCGCGTGGCACCGTAAGCGCGGGCAATTTCCTGGGTTTCATCGTACAAATAGACAAAAGGGAAGCCCTTCTCTTTTGCCCGTTTTTTCATGTTGTCGTAGCTGTCGGCGGGTTGGACGTCTTTATCGTTGGGATTGATGGCGATTACAGGGAAGCCTTTCTCGGCATACTTTCGATGGAGGGCGATGATGCGGTCTTCGTATGCCACGGCAAAAGGACAGTGGTTGCACGTGAAGATAACCACATAGCCCTTCGCCGTCTTGAAGTCGGCTAAGGACATTTTTTTGCCGTCCACGTTTTTGAGTTTAAAATCGCGGGCTACATCCCCTATGCGGTAGCCACTCTGCGCTTGGCCGGAGAAGGCTGAGAGAAGGAGGACCCCAAAAAGCAATTGCCACAATGTTTTCATGTCTCGCATGATTTGTTATGTGTTTATGGTTAGTGATTTAGTGCCTCTTGAACGACTCTTTCGAGCTCTTCGTATCGCACTTGTCGCTCGAAGAAATACTCGAATTTCACCTTAGGGCGGAAGACCAAAGTAGCCGGGATGGCTCCCGACCACTGGGGGGCGATAGCGTCGATCCAGTCGTTTGGCGTTTTTTCATCCAAAAAGACCACTTCGCTTTTTAGCGTATTGCGTTCCAAGAAAGGGAGCAGCCTACGCTCTACGTCGCGCCGAAAGTCGGTGCTGACGAGCACGACGCGCACCGGTTTTTGGGCGTATTGGGCGTTTAATTTTTCAAAGTGGGGTAGCTCTGCCACGCATGGGGCACACCACGTGGCCCAAAAGTTTAACACGTATACGGTGTCGGAGGTGCCGTTTCGCCAGGTTATCAATTGGGTGGCTTTGATGAAAGGTAAAGTGTCTTTTGGCGGCAAAGCAAAAAGTCCTGACGGCAGGAGGAATAATAATAGGGTCTTTCTCATAGACAGCAATAAACACTTCGGCAAGCCGTATGGTTGCTAAAAGGCAGACACTGTTAAGCGCTTTGGCGAAACGACTCTTTCAGAACGTCATTACGGCGGCTATTTGCGCGAAGGGCGTCCAGCGCTGCGTGTAGCGCCAGCCGGCGCGGAGGTTGAGGTGCGGGCCTACGCGTACGCTACCCAGCGTCAGGTCGCCGAATACCGAAGGTTGAAAGGATAGCTCTCGAACCGAAACTTGCTCGTTTCCCTCCTCTATTGTCGGAGGGCCGAAGGGGAGCAGCACTAAACCGCCTGTTTGCCCGGGCTGGAGGCGATACAACTGCTTAATAGTAGTGGTTTGGATGTTATCCTCCCCCTGGCTTAGCCACAGCGTGAGGCTACCGCCTATGCCCATGCCGAACCACCCCGTTAGGTTTCGCCGCAGGAGGAAGGGCACTTCAAAGGACAAGGCCTGGCGATAACCGCTCTTCAGCAGGCTCAGAGAGATGAGCGTGTCGATGTCGCCTTTGAGGGTGTCTGGGTTGCCGCCTATTTTATCGACCCGTTGGGGCAATTCGCTGCGCGTCTGGACACCCGTGAGCAGCTCCACCTGTGGGTAGGTGCGCCAGGAGCGATAGGGCGATAGACTGAGCCCCGCAAAGTAATAGCCTGAAAGAGTCGTGCTATCCGGTCGGAAGCCATATCCCACTTTGATGCCCGGCGATAAGCCGGGCGTAAAGCCGGTTCGGGCGAAATTGGTGATTACGGGTTCGTTTTTGTCAAAAACGATGGCCGCCCGGCTACCGAAGGGCAGCTTGGCCAGCCGCGGAGTGGTTCGGATGCGATAGCGGATGAACCCTTTTGTCGAATCTCTATCGGAGCAATCCTTTTGGCGCGTGCCGGGTAGATAAATATTTTTAAAGGTGAACACCAGACCGGTCTCCGTCGCGGTAGTGTCTAAGCACCCTCCGGGCTGGGGAGGGTCGGTGCAGATGGGGCAGCGCGGATACCAGTCGAGAGGCTCCACGCGCCGCCTATCGAGGCTCTGGGGAGTAGTTACCGTAATTTCTACCTTCTTGGCGGGGCCTTCGCCCGTATTTTGGAAGCGCACGCGGTACTCCAAGCTCCGATTTTTAGCCCTTCGGAAGTTCAGGCGCCTGTCTGAGACGGCAATGGAGTTAGGGTCGTGCGAATTGACGATTTCAATTTCCAGCAAAAAGGAGTCTGCCGGTATAGCCGGATCGAAGGGAGCGAAAACACCGAGCAGATGAATCAGCGCGCTGGTATCGCGCACCATGTTGGGCGTACCCTGCAGGGTTACAAAAAGGTTTCGCGTCTCAGCCGGGCGGAGTTCGGCAAATCGCCAGATTTGCTCGTTGCGGTAGTCTACTCGGGCTTTGCGCAGCAGTTCTTCTACGCCGGCAGGAAACGGAATGCCCGGCGCGGTTGCGGCATCACCGGAGGCATCGGAGGCGGCCGTCCAATCCTCCTCGTACCAGGGAGTTGGAGGCGTACGGGCAGAGTACGAGGCTTCGGGAACTTCTCCCCAGTGGGTGCGCGCCTCTGCGAATTGGAAGTGCGTAGTGGGGTATTTGCGTTCGTTGAAGAACAGGTGTAGGCGCCCGTCGGTGGTGTAGGGGCTGAGGTTGCGATAGCTGATGATGCAGAACAGCTCTTGGTTGGCCATCGGCTGTCGATTGGTTCGCATGGCGATGCTTTGTGCTTCTGCCGTAAAGACTCCGGTGGGCTTGGGTACCGTGCCGGCGTAAGCAGAGGAAGTTACTTTTTTTCTCGGCAGTTTCGGCGGCTTCTGGTTGTCGTCGTAGTAGGCCGTCCCACACAGGATGACTTCATATTCCCCGGCCTGCGCGTACGCATGCCAGGGCCGCTCTTCAAAGCTGTAGTAGCCGTCGCCAAACTCCCAGTAGTATGTGTAAAAAGCCGGAGGAGCGCCGGCAAGCTGCACCGGTGGAGGGTAATGGGGAGTAAACCGCAGGCCCCCGTTCTCTTCCCTAAAGGAAAACCGAGCCGTGGGAAGGGTATCCTGCGCAAAGGCGGAAGCCGTCAAAGCAAAGCCGATAAACGCCGTAAGTAGACTTCTTTTGTCCATGGTGCTTCTTAATTTTTGTAGATATAGCTTCGGCCGTTGTCGTTTTTGGAGAATTTCGTGCAAATAACAGGCCTAACACGGTAGAGAAATACACCAAAGAGAGCTAAATGTTACCCCACAGACCGGGTTTGACCCGCCTTGCTCGGTCGAGGGAGCTCCGGAGCAAAAAATAGGGCCACTCGCCTTCGAGTGGCCCTCACCGACTGACTTGAAAAAGAGCTAATGAGTTGGGTTATACTTCTGACGTCATGGCAAGTCTGCTCAGGTCCCGAATCAGCATACTATGGCGATTAAAGTGGATGAGGTTCGATTTTCGCAGGTCGTTTAACACGGCCGTGACGGTCTGGCGACTCGTTCCCGTGATGTTGGCGATTTCTTGTTGCGGGAAGAAATCGCGTACCAGCGTTTCGTAGCCCACCTGCATACCCTCTTTACCCGCTAGGTCGAGGAGAAACTCGATAATTCGTTTTCGCGCATCTTTGACAAGCAACTGCGCCAGGCGATCCTCGACGCACCTGAGGCGATGGTTGATGTGCTGCAGACAGCCGAGTATAAAGTGCGGATTTTGGTGCAATAGCGGAGCGATACTGGCATACGATACCACTAAAAATTCGGCCTTTTGACTGAGCACTTGGGCAAACTCCTTTCGTGTACGCTCTCCCATCAGGGCAGATTCGCCAAAAACCGCTTCGGAGCGGAGCAAATCTTTTATGATTTCACGCTGTCCCTCGGCGTAGGTGCCGAGCTTGACCCTTCCCGAACACAGAAAATAGAGTGCCTCTGCCGGGTCATTTGGCCGATAAATGAACTGGAATCTCTTGGCTTGTTCGAGTTGGGCTGACGCCGCCAAACACCCTATCTCTGTATCACTAAGTAAGTGCAACAAGGGAATGCGTCTGAGAAAAGCCGTTTTAGCAGCAACATCCATGGCGGTGTTTTCTTTTTTAGATTTCAGAAAATTCACGCAACGAAAGTAGGAGCGCACCGGAGTGCCGTTCAAGCACAAAGGAGGGCGTTTGTCGGAACCTGACCGATACGGGCCACCTATAAAAAGCGCTGATAAACAGACATATGTGGTGCCTAAAGGGCACAAAAAAAGAACCGACAAAACCAAGTGTCGTTGCCGGTTCTATTTCTCTATCCTGGTCTCCAATTGAGAGGAGCGATATTTCGGTGACGTTCACCGCCGAGCGCGTTTCCTCGCCCTATTGCAAGCACATTTGATATGTGCTCTTAGTATTCGTCTTCATTAAAGAAGAAGTCGTCGTGACGCAGGTAATCGGGCCATATGTCTTCGATGCTCTCATACAGCTCGCCGTCGTCTTCCAGCTCGTTCAGATTTTCGATAACCTCGGGCGGCGCTCCGGAACGAATGGCGTAGTCTATCAGCTCCTCTTTTGTCGCAGGCCAGGGCGCTTCTTCGAGATGAGAAGCCAATTCAAGCGTCCAGTACATAGTCGATTTTAGTTGAATTTTGATTCTACTCTTGGTCTGCCGGACAGCGTTCGCTGCTCAGAGGATGAGCATGGCATCTCCATAGCTATAGAAGCGATATTTCTCCCTCACAGCCTCTTGATAAGCGTCCATGATGAGCTCCGTTCCGCCAAAGGCGCACACCATAATAAGCACGCTGGATTTGGGCAGATGGAAGTTGGTGATCATGCAGTTAGCGATGTGAAAGTCGTAGGGCGGATAGATAAACTTATTGGTCCATCCTTCTACGGGTTTAAGCAGCTCTTCGGCGGATACGGCCGTTTCGATAGCCCGCATAACGGTTGTACCAATTGCGCATACTTTTTTTCCGGCCTTTTTAGCCGTATTCACGATGTTGGCGGATTCTTCTGAAATGCGAAAATACTCCGCCTCCATTTTGTGTTTGGAAAGATCTTCTACTTCAATAGTTCGGAAGGTGCCCAAGCCGATGTGCAAGGTCAGTTCGGCAAACTGCACGCCCTTGAGTTCCAATCGCTTGAGCAGTTCGCGGCTGAAGTGGAGTCCGGCCGTTGGAGCGGCTACGGCGCCCTCTTCTTTAGCGTAAACCGTTTGGTACCGTTCGCGGTCGATTTCCTCGGGTTCGCGGTCGATATAGACAGGCAGTGGCGTCTGGCCCAAGCGGGCAAGTGTGGCGCGAAATTCTTCGTCGGAGCCGTCAAAGAGGAAACGAAGGGTTCTACCCCGCGAGGTGGTATTATCTACAACCTCTGCCGATAATACGTCGTTGCCGTTCTTGTCCTCGAAGTACAGCTTATTGCCGACTCGGATCTTTCGCGCCGGGTCGACCAGCACGTCCCAGAGGCGCGCCTTGGCGTTGAGCTCGCGCAACAAAAAGACTTCAATGGTTGAACCGGTGCGCTCTTTCTTTCCGTACATGCGCGCCGGAAAGACTTTTGTGTTGTTAAAGATCATTACGTCCCCTTCGTCAAAGTATGAGAGGACGTCGCGAAATATTTTGTGTTCGATTTTGCCGGTGGCCCGATGCACTACCATCAGGCGACTTTTGTCGCGTTCTTCGGCCGGATATTTGGCAATGAGTTCCGATGGTAATTCGTAGTTAAAACTGCTCAGCTTTGTGCGCATGGTTCGTCCGCTAAGGGAGTATAAAGTGCACCAAAATGGCCGCAAAAATAGGTTTTATTTGCAAACAATTTAAGCGAAAAAATGGTTTTCCCTTGTGGTAGTGTTGTCGCCGCAAGGGAGCGATAAGGCAGTTGCTTTCTTGTCTATACGGCTATCGTGGTAGGTGTGGCCCTTTTGCGCTCGTGTTCTTTTAGGAAAATTTTGCGCAGTCGAATGCTTTTAGGGGTCACCTCCACGTATTCATCCTCTTGAATATACTCGAGTGCCTCCTCCAGGCTAAAGCGACGCGGGGGAGGTAGGGATACCTTATCGTCGGAGCCGGAGGCGCGCATATTGGTCAGTTTTTTCGTCTTGGTCACATTGACTACCAAGTCATTTGAGCGATTGTGCTCGCCGATGACCTGGCCTTCGTATACCTCCTCTCCCGGCTCGACGAAGAACACACCGCGGTCTTGGAGATTGTCCAGGGAATAAGGGATGGCGCAGCCCGTTTCCATGGCGATCAAGGAGCCGCTCTGGCGGCCGGGGATGTCGCCTTTCCAGGGTTCGTAGGTCAGAAAGCGATGCGTGATGATGGCCTCTCCCTGGGTAGCCGTAAGGAGTTGGGAGCGTAGCCCGATAATGCCGCGCGAGGGGATTTCAAAGCGCAACAGGAAGCGGTCGCTGCGGGGTTCCATGCTCTTGAGCACGCCCTTTCGGCGGGTAGCCAGTTCGATGCATTTGCCACTGGAGTCCTCCGGCACATCTATGGTTAGTTCCTCAATAGGTTCGTGCTTGACGCCGTCTATTTGACGAAGAATAACGGTGGGTTGCCCGATTTGGAGTTCGTATCCCTCGCGGCGCATGGTTTCGATAAGGATGCTCAAATGCAGCACACCGCGCCCGTATACGATGAAGGAATCGGCGCTTTGCGTTTCTTCCATGCGCATGGCCAGGTTGCGCTCCAGTTCTTGCTGTAGGCGCTCGCGGATGTGACGGCTGGTGACGTACTTGCCCTCGCGCCCGAAGAAGGGCGAGTCGTTGATGGTAAAGAGCATGCTCATGGTGGGCTCATCTACGGCGATTGGCTCGAGGGCCTCGGGCCGGTCGTAATCGGCAATGGTGTCGCCTATCTCGAAGCCTTCCAACCCTACTATTGCACAAATGTCGCCGGCTTCTACGCGAGGCACTTCCTTTCGCGCCAAGCCGTCAAAGACGAACAGTTGTTTAATGCGGTGCTTCTGGACGGTGCCGTCCTTTTTGACCAGCGATACGGGTTGGCTGGCACTGAGCTCACCGCGCCAGAGCCGGCCGATGGCGATGCGCCCTACGTAGTTGGAGTAGTCCAGCGAAGTGATGAGCAGCTGTGGAGTACCTTGTTGCGTCTGGGGCTCAGGGATGTATTGGACAATGTCGTCGAGTAAAGGCGTGATATCTCCGGTGGGTTTTCGCCAGTCGTGGCTCATCCATCCTTGTTTGGCCGAACCAAAGATTACCGGGAAGTCCAGTTGCTCGTCCGTTGCTCCGAGGGAGAACATGAGGTCGAACACTTGTTCGTGAGCCCAGTCGGGGTTGCAGTTCGGCTTGTCTACTTTGTTGATAACGACAATTGCTTTTTTGCCCATTCGCAGGGCCTTTTGCAAGACAAAGCGCGTCTGCGGCATGGGACCCTCGAAGGCGTCCACCAATAAAAGCACACCGTCGGCCATGTTCAGCACGCGCTCTACTTCCCCGCCGAAGTCGGCGTGGCCGGGAGTGTCGATAACGTTGATCTTTACGTCTTTATACCGTATCGCAATGTTCTTGGCCAGAATGGTGATGCCGCGTTCGCGCTCCAAGTCGTTGTTGTCTAAGATAAGCTCTCCTGTAACCTCATGTGCTTTAAACACCTTGGCGGCGTGGATCATTTTGTCTACCAAGGTGGTCTTGCCGTGGTCTACGTGTGCAATAATGGCGACGTTGCGAATATTTTTCATCGTCAGAAAAAAAATTGAGTCGCAAAGATACGCCTTTAGCGGCGGTCCTTCGACGGATTCTGAAATTTAATTTGTTTTTTGTGGGCTTGTTTTAATAAAAATTTAATTTTCGAGGCTTAGTTCCCCGTGAGTACAGTACTTTATAATCCTATCGAAGCAGAATCAAATTTTCAGGTGGCCTAAGCCTCCATCTACCGACCATACTTGGCCGGTGACGAGTTGAGCGGCATCGGAGAGCAAAAAGCAGGCTACTTGCGCAATATCGGTAGGGGTAGCGATGCGACGCAGGGGATGTCGGAGGGCTGCCTGCTGGCGTTTTTCTTCCGTATTCAACAGCGATGTTGCCAGGGGCGTGTCTGTCAAGGTAGGCGCTATGGCGTTGATGCGTACGGTAGGGGCCCATTCGGCGGCCAAAGCGCGCACCAAGCCTTCCACGGCGCCCTTAGCGGCGGCGACACTACTGTGGAAAGGCATACCGATTTGCACGGCGACGGTACTAAACAGCAGAGCACTGCTGCCGGTACCGGCAGCTTTCAAGCGAGGAAAAGTCTGCTGAAGTACGCGAAAGGCACCTACGAGGTTGATCTCCAGTTCTTTTCGCAAGTCCTCTGGCCGGATGCGCCCAAAGGGTTTTAAGGATATAGACCCCGGGCAATAGACCACGCCGTTCAGAATTTCGGGCAGGTGCTCCAGCCGAAAATCATCTGCCGTGATATCTACGGCTTCCCAATGAGCGTTGGGCGGCAAAACGGCGGGCGCTCGGCGGCTGTAGGTGTAGAGTTGGGCCCCCTCCTCACTCAGGAGGCGCGCTATTTCGGCTCCGATACCGGAAGAGGCACCAATGATGGCAAAATTTTTCGCTTGAAAACGCATGACAATAGCACTATGCAGCCGTCTGAACGGAGCGGCAGACAAATGGTTTAAACCAGTAGCCGGATGCGTTCACCGATCCCACGGAAATCGGATGCTTTGGCGCGAGAGGACGTGGGCCTTCACATGGAGTATATGGCGCGTATTGGGTTCGGAGTTGTCGTAAACAACGATTACCGGCCGGCTGTGTCCCAGCTTGGCTCGGCTGTTGAACTCGACCCGCAGGGTAGCCGACGTTCCGGGCATGATGGGATAGTCGGGCGCATAAATTACGGTGCAATCGCAGGTTGTCCGAGTGTTGCGTATCCAATAGGGATGCCGGCCGATGTTCGTGACCCGAAAGGAGTCTATCCGCACGGTGCCCTCTGCCATTTCACCCAAAAAAAGCGTGTCGGGTGACCAGACAACCTTGGCCAGCTGCTCTTGCCGGTTCGAGTAGCGGAAAAAGTCTAATAGGTCAAGTACTTGCCGCTTGTGCTCCTCCGACAAAAAGCGATAGGCATGCTGAATGTCTTCATCTGCGGAGGCGCCTAAATGGCGGAGAAACCGGGTCAGTTGGTGTTTTTGCTCCAAAGTAAGGGCCTTGAGCAGAGGACGAATATCCACTACGGGTTGAGCATGCGCGGCAAGAGGGCTAAAAGCGAAGCTCCAGCAAAGAAGACAAGACAATAGGAGGGTCTGCGGCATGATCTCGAGAATTCAAAATACAGACACAAAGGTAGTTCTTGCACTTTGCGCCCTAAACGCTCTCTTTTTTATAAATGACTTTCAAAGGCAGTGTTAAAGGCCATTTTTGGCATGCTATTGGCAGCCTTTTTAAAAACCAAAAGTTATACTTTTGTCGCCGAATTCTCGTTAAACATGCCGCTTCCTTGATTTTAGCGCCAAATGAGCGTAATACAATCCGGCCGATTTTCTTTGGGTTTCCATAACCGGCAAAAACAGTCTTCTCCAATCCACAGTATTCTCCTGCCCAGGCTGACCGACGGTCTCATGCGAAGGTGCCTTTCTTTTTGCTCCGCCTTTCGGAGCACTTCTTAGGTAATGTTGGCACGCCTACACCGTTCGCGAAACCCTCGCCAACAAACAAAAATGTTGCAAACCGTACTCAGTCTGTTACTTATGCGTCATCCATACCCTTTGCCCGGTCGGGTTCTTGGGACTTTTTTCCCTCTTAACCCGTGGACGTTAATGCTCACCGGAGTTGTACTCCCGGGCGCGTTTTTCCTTTTCGCACATCCTTCGGCTCAGGCCCAAACCTGTGTCTTCAACCATTTTATACGCGCCTCGGATAATCCCTTTGCCTCTTGCCCGCCCGGCACGGACACGATCGTCATTCGCGACTCCTTTTTGGTCAATGTCAACTACGAGCCCATCATTGGTGCTACACCCTTTCAAGGGCTGCTGTTGGTGGACGGGGGAATCATCCAATGGACGGCAAATGCTTTTTTAAAGTTGGGGTACAGCGCAAAGGTGGTGCTCATCAACGGAGGAAAGTTTCGCCCTCTTTCGAGTAATGCGCCGGATTGCAACTCTTTTCGGGCGCTTTATTTCGACGATAAAAAAGTGGTGGATTGCAACGGGTCAACGGCCCCTCATGCTTTTTCCGACGTGAACAACGCCGGTTGCGTGTCGCATACGGGCATTTGCTGTAATGCCTATATCGTAGCCAGAGATAGCTCAGGCATTGCCGATGACCAAACGATTTGCCAACCCGGCGACACGGTGCGTTTGAGCGTTATCACAAGCGGTGAACTGAATTACAACATCTTGTGGTCTCCCAATATCGGTGTGGGCAAAGGCCCGCACGTCGTTACTCCTCATCAGACGAGTAGTTATCGCGTACAGATGTCGGCCATTTTCAGGCCCTACGACGGAACCGATGCTTATTTGCTCTCCTGCGACGGCATCTCAACGATTACCGTAAACCCACCCATAAATGCCACGGCTACGGCCACGCCGGTGCCGTGCGTGGATGTGCCCGTCGGCGCTTTGAACGTAACGCCCACGGGCGGTACGGCGCCGTATACGTATCGCTGGTCGAACGGCGCTGCGACGAAAAATTTGACTAACGTACCGGGCGGCACCTATACGCTGACGATTACCGACAGGAAAGGGTGCAGCGGCGTATTTCAGTTTGCGGTTCCGGTACAGGATGATGAGCCGCCAACGCTTAGCTGTCCGCCGAATGCCGTAGCTACGGCCAATCCGGGCCTATGCACTACGCTCATACCCAACATTGACGCTGTTTTTAGCGACAACTGCCCTACCGTGGGGGTTACCTACGTGCTCAGCGGTGCTACAACGGGCAGCGGGGAAGGACAGCTGTCCAATCGCGTGCCTTTTTCCTCCGGTATCACCACGGTTATGTATCGAGTAGATGACGGAGCGAATGTCGTCACTTGCACGTTTCTCGTTCGCGTGAACGATACGCAGCCGCCGGTAGCCAACCCTCTGCCGCCCTTGAACGGTATCGCCTGCCTGGCCGACGTGCCGGCCCCCGATCCGAGCGCTGTTGCGGCTTCTGACAATTGCGCGGTTACTTCCCGAATTCACGTCGGCGATGTCATTCTTGCGGGCAGTGGCTGCCCCGGCGACACGCTTCGGATGCTGCGTACCTACCGAGCCTTCGATGCTGCAGGCAACAGCGCCACAGCAACGCAGCTCATACGGGTCGTCGATAATCAGCCCCCCGTCTTTACTTTCACACCGACCGACGTCATGGTCAACTGCCAGGCCATTCCGGCGGTGGGCGCTCCCACCGCTGCAGATAATTGCGGCGGTGCGGTGAGCATTGTGTACAACGGTCAGGTGCGCATAGACGGCCCTTGCCCCGATAAGTATACTTTGCGCCGCCGTTGGACGGCCACCGATCTGTGCGGCAATACGGCTACGGCCGAGCAAACGATCACCGTGCAAGATAATAGCCCGCCAACGTATGTCTTCGTGCCCGCCGATGTTACGGTGAGCTGTAGTGCCATCCCTCCCGTCGGTACTCCTGTTGCTACGGACAACTGCGACAACAGCGTCCAGATCACCTATGTCGGTCAAACGCGCACCGACGGTACTTGCCCCGATAGCTACGTCTTGCGTCGCCGCTGGAGAGCCGAAGACAACTGCGGCAACACGGCTACGGCCGAACAGGTTATCGTCGTACAGGATTTCACGCCGCCGACGTTCACCGCCGTGCCGGGTGGCGTTACGGTGAGCTGCGATGCCGTGCCGCCGGTCGGCACTCCAATCGCCACGGACAACTGCAGCCCCAACGTCAGCGTGTCTTACGAGGGTCAGACGCGCGTCGAGGGTGCTTGCCCCGATACGTATACTTTATTGCGCCGCTGGACGGCTACCGACCGCTGTGGGAACACCGCCACAGCCGAACAGGTCATTGCGGTGCGCGACATAACCCCTCCGGCATTTGTCAACTTTCCGGCAGACGCCACCGTAAGCTGCCATGCGGTGACGCCGCCCTCCGACCCTACTGCGTCGGACAACTGCTCCGCTTCCGTAGCGGTGAGTTACCTTGGAGAGACGCGCAACAACGGGAATTGCCCGAATAACTATGTCCTTTTGCGCCGCTGGCAGGCTACCGATGCCTGCGGCAATACGACAATAAGCACGCAGACACTTATGGTGCGGGACACCGAGGCCCCCACCTTTACATTTGTACCTGCCCATACTACGCTATCTTGTGAGGCCATCCCACCCGTAGGCACTCCCGTGGCGGTGGATAACTGCGCCACAGCCGTAGCCCTAAACTACGACGGGCAGACGCGCACAGACGGGCCCTGCCCGGACACGTACGTGCTGACCCGTCGCTGGACGGCCGCCGACCTTTGCGGCAACACGCGAACGGCTACCCAGGAGCTGCTCGTCCGAGACGAGACTCCACCCGTATTCACGCAAGTGCCCGCCGATGTGACGGTGAGCTGCGAGGCCATTCCTCCGGTAGGCACGGCAAATGCCGGCGATAACTGCGACACCAACGTGAGCGTTGTCTACGACGGGCAAACGCGCATAGACGGTGCCTGCGCCGACAACTACACACTGGTGCGTCGGTGGGTCGCCGTAGATAACTGCGGAAACACGGCCAGTGCTCAGCAGCGCATCACCGTGCGCGACCTGACACCACCGACCTTCACCTTCGTGCCGCCCGACGCTACGGTAAACTGCGACGCCATTCCTAACCTGGGCTCTCCCGCCGCCGGCGATAACTGCGACAATAACGTGACCATAACCTTCGCCGGTGTGGTACAGACCAATGGCAGCTGCGTCGCGGGCGGAACCGTCAAGCGCCGCTGGATAGCCGAGGATAACTGCGGTAACACTGCCGTTGCCGAGCAGGTGCTGACGGTACAAGATACCACGCGACCGGTCTTCGTGTTCATCCCTCCCCCAATTACGGTCAGCTGCGAAAACATACCCGCTCCCGGGCAACCTCAAGCCACGGACAACTGCGCTAACGACATAGAAATCCAATACAACGGCGAAGTCCGAATAGCAGGTGCCTGTATCGACGCTTACACGCTGCGCCGTCGCTGGACGGCCACGGATCTGTGCGGAAACACGGCTACCGCCGAGCAGCTGATTGAAGTGCGCGATATAGTGCCACCGGCCTTCACCTTTGTGCCGCCGGATGTAACGGTATCCTGCGAGGCCGTGCCCTCTGTCGGACAGCCCACCGCTACGGACAACTGCGCTTTGCAGGTAAACATTGTTTACCTCGGCGAAACGCGCACCAACGGAATCTGCCCGAATGAGTATGTGCTCCTTCGCCGCTGGACGGCCCTGGACAACTGCGGCAATAGCGCAAGTGCTCAACAGCGCATCATCGTGCGCGACCAAACTCCGCCGGCTTTCACCGACTTCCCCGCCGACGCCACCGTGAGCTGCGAGAGCATACCTCAGCCCGCTACACCCGCGGCCTCGGACAATTGCTCGGTAGATGTGCTGGTATCATATAACGGCGAGACGCGCCTGGATGGTCCATGCCCGCATACTTACACACTTAGACGCCGGTGGACGGCGGTGGATCAATGCCTAAACACCGCCTCCGCCGTGCAAACCATTACCGTGCAAGACCTCGCACCTCCTCTGTTCACCTTCGTGCCGGCAGATGCCACCGTTCACTGCAACAGTGTGCCACCGGTGGGCTTGCCGACAGCCATAGACAACTGCTCAGGCTCCGTGGGAATAACCTTTGACGGCGAAACGCGCCTAAACGGCCCTTGCCCGGACACCTACGTTTTGCAGCGCCGCTGGACGGCTACCGATAACTGCGGGAACACGGCCACGGCCATGCAAATCCTTTCGGTTCAGGACATTACCCCACCGATGTTTGCGTTTGTGCCGCCGGACATGACGGTCAACTGCGACGACATCCCCGCCATAAGCGACCCGTTGGTTTCGGACAATTGCGACCTGAGTGTAGACCTTAGTTTGACGACCGACCTGCAAGTCGGTACCGACTGTTCGAGCGGAGGCGTGCTCATTCGCCGCTGGACGGCAGCGGATAATTGCGGCAACAGCGCCGTCGCCGAGCAGCGCCTGACCGTACAGGACACGACCAAGCCGGTTTTCACTTACATCCCTCCGGACACCACTGTTAGGTGTGCGGATGTACCGGCGGTAGGTGTGCCCGCTGCCGTAGATAATTGCACGGCTGACGTAAGTATTTCCTTTGACGGTGAGGCGCGTACCGATGGCCCTTGCCCCGACACCTACGTGTTGACGCGGCGCTGGACGGCCGTTGATGTATGCGGCAACGCGCAGACTGCTGAGCAAGTGATTGCGGTGCGCGACACCGAGCCTCCCGTGTTCACCTTTGTGCCGCCGAACATAACCGTTTCTTGTGAAATCGTGCCTCCGGTGGGTTCGCCGGTGGCCACCGACAATTGCGACGCCGATGTATCCATCGCGTTTGACGGCGAATTGCGCACCGATGGCCCTTGCCCGGATACGTACACGTTGCTGCGCCGTTGGGTCGCCACGGACAATTGCGGCAATACGACCGCGGCTTCTCAGAAAATTGTAGTGCGCGACCTCGTACCGCCGGTGTTCACCTTCGTACCGCCCAACACGACGGTCAACTGCGAAAATATACCACCGCCGGCCAGCCCAATCGCTACAGACAATTGCGATGCGCAAGTGAACATTGCGCTCATCGGCGAAGAGCGCGGCAACGGCCCTTGCCCGAGCACGTTTACCCTTACCCGCCGTTGGGTCGCTACGGACAATTGCGGCAATACGGCCGTTGCCGAACAGGTCCTCTTTGTGGAAGACAAGACCTCGCCTACTTTCACGTTCGTACCGGCCAACATTACGGTGGAATGCGACGCCGTTCCCACCGTGGCACTCCCTATTTCCACAGACAATTGTACTTTCTCGCCGACCATAAATTATCTGGGTGAAACGCGCGTAAACGGCAATTGCCCGGATACCTACACGCTCGTTCGCCGTTGGCAGAGCACCGACGAGTGCGGCAATACCAAGACGGCTCAGCAAACCATTTTTGTGCGCGATACAAAAGCGCCGGTGTTTACCTCCGTCCCGGTGGATGCTACCGTCGGCTGCGACGCCGTGCCCGCTCCCGCCCAACCGGCGGCTACCGATAATTGCGATACCGCTGTGGACATCCTTTATGAGGGCGAAACCGTAGTAAGCGCTTCCGCCAGCGGAACGTATCAGTTGCGCCGTCGGTGGACGGCTATAGACAATTGCGGCAATAGCGCGACCATTACCCAAAATCTCTCGGTAAAAGACACAAAGCCGCCGACCATCAGCTGCCCTGCAGACGTCAAAGTGCCGGCCGATGGAGCCACTTGCTCACAGGTCGTCGTGTTTAGCCAGCCGACGTTTAGCGACAACTGCGACGCTAATCCTCAGCTGAGCGGCAACATCGCCTCCGGTGCGGTGCTGCCTGTAGGGTCTATGGTTGCCGTCTTTAAAGCGATAGACGATAGCGGCAACAGCGCAACCTGCACCTTCCGCATCACGGTGGCCGACACGACGGCGCCTCGGCTGGTCAATTGCCCGAAAGATTTTACCGTAACCACTCCGGCAGGAGCCTGCGAAATGAAAGTATTCTGGGATGCCCCGCTGGTTATAGACGCCTGCGATCCTTATCCTATTTTGCCGAAACCCAACATCGCCTCCGGAAGCATGCTGCCTACAGGGCAGACGACGGTAATCTATACCGCCCAGGACTCGACCGGCAATCTCATGTCTTGCAGTTTTGCGATAACGGTGCAGGAAAATGTTCCGCCGATATTGGTGGATTGCCCCAAAGATATCGTCCTGTATACGAATACGTGTTCGGCGGTGGCGACGTGGACGCCTCCACAAGTTTCGGATAACTGCAGTCCGGTAGTGTTGAACGCCAATTTTGCTCCCGGCGCTACTTTTCCCGAAACGAGCACGCAGGTCACTTATGTCGCCACCGATAAGTGGGGGAATACGGCTGCTTGTAGCTTTGTGGTGACGGTTATCGATACCGTACCGCCCACCTTTAGCGGCTGCCCTAAAGACACGGTACTTAGCTCAAACGGTTTGTGCTCGACGGTGGTGAATTGGCAGATGCCGGTGGCGGCCGACAATTGTGCTCCGGTGCCGGTGGTAACGGCCTCCTCTTTGCCGGGAGACCTTTATCCGGTGGGGCACACGAAAGTTCAGGTCGTCGTGCAAGACCCGAGCGGCAATAAGGATGTTTGTGCGTTTAAGATTACGGTTATCGGACCGCCTTTGGGCTTTGAAGATGTGCCGCAGAGCCAGACTTTCGTGGGCTGCTCGGCCGTAGCCACGTGGACGCCTCCCAAGCCTACGGGAGTATGCGCTCCGGCCAAGGTAGAGGCAACACATCAGCCGGGCGACACCTTCCCGGTAGGCATTACGACCGTGGTGTACACCGTTAGCGACACTTTGGGCTATTCGGCTTCGGCCAGCTTTACCATAGCCGTAACCGAAAGTATAGCGCCCGTCTTCAATTGCCCGGTCTCGCCGGTCGTTGTGGACGTTAGCGGCGCCGTAAAGACAGATGGCTCCCAATTCCTCTCTTCGGCGCAGGCAACGGCTTCATGCGATGGAGTGGTGCTGCGTTTTCCTCTTCCCCACGCTACCGATAATTGCGGGCAGCCCTTTGTAGAGCAAACAGGCGGATACCCAACCGATGCGTTCTTCCCCGTCGGGACGCACCAGCTCTCTTTCCGCGCTACCGATGCTGCCGGCAACACCGACCTTTGTTCGGTAGCGGTAGTCGTGGCGCCGCTACAGCCTTTGTCCCCTCAAGTCAGTGACAAGATTGGCTGCGCGGGCGACGACATTGTGCTGAGCACTCCGGTCATTTCGGGAGCTACGTATCTGTGGACAGGGCCCAAACCGCCATATCCTAACTCCAACAACCTGCTCATCGAAAACTTAAGCCCGGAGCTTACTGGCATCTACACGGTACAGGCCGTCGTGAACGGCTGCTACACACCGATAGACACGGCTCTGGTTCGCATTGGTAAATTGCCCAAAGCGATGGACGATCCGGATTTCGAGGTCGAAACGAATGGTTTGCTTGATGGCTTTAGCGTACTGACGAACGACACGTATGAGGGCGACGACTTTGTGGTAACCGTAATAGGGCCTTTGGCAGGGCTGACGCAAACGGGAAACGGCCTGTTTGCCTATCAGGCAGGGCCTAACAACGGGCGGGTCAACTTTATCTATCGCCTCTGCTCGGCCGCCTGTCCCGATTTGTGCAGCGATGCCGTTGTCACCATCACGGTGCGCGAAAGTTTTTGTACGTACATCCCTAATGTCATCACTCCTAATGACGACGGCATTAACGACTACCTCGAAATTCCATGTCTAAACACCGACCTGTATCCGAACAATCGCCTGGTCATTTACAACCAGTGGGGCGATAAGGTCTTTGAGGCTTCGCCTTACGAGAACGACCCGGTTAAGGCGTGGAGAGGAACGCTTAACGGTAGACAGGGACAGCCCCTGCCCGATGGCACCTATTTTTATTATTTCCAGCCGGCTCCCGACCGCAAACCCATTTCAGGCTATTTGGAGATTTTCCGCTAAGGATAAGCCGCGGGCTGCCGTAAACGTCGGAAGGGGCGGCCCGCGGTCTTATTCCCCAATGGCTCACCTCCAATTTCAACGGCTCGATTATGCGCACCTATTTTCTATTCTTGACTTTTTTGCTGGGTTTCTCTTACCAGACTTTTGGTCAACAAGAGCACCGCTATACTCAGTTCATGTACAACAAGCTCGCCTATAACCCTGCCTATGCCGGCATTCGCGGGCTGCTGACCGGCACGGCCATCTATCGCAACCAGTGGTTTCGGATGGAAGGTGCGCCGCGCTCGGCGCAAGCAAGCGTACACGCGCCGGTATTCCACCGGCGGGTAGGCGTAGGCGCGGTCCTATCTCACCACCAAATCGGCCTTCACCGCGACGTACAGTTCTCCGCGGCCTATTCCTACAATGTCGTCCAAAGCGACGAGTTTTCCCTGCGCGTAGGCGTGTCGGGAAGCTTACGGGTGCTGAGCATAGACTTTGCCAAAGCGACTCCTCTGGTAGGATATGACCCTTCTTTAGACGACAAACGCGTCAACGAAAGCTTGGCCAATTTCGGCGCCGGCATTTACGGCACTTTCCAAGAACACCTTTACTTCGGTTTTTCGGTGCCGCGCGTAGTACGCAACAATATCGGCTTGAATACCGAGCCCGGCGTGCAAACGGCGCGAGAGGAACCGCATTTTTACGGCACAACCGGCGGCATCATCCCCTTGGGCAGCGACTTTAACCTAATGCCCGCTGCGCTGGTGCGCTATGTGCAGCATGCTCCTATCGACGTGGATCTGTCGCTAAGCCTAGAGTTTCGCCGGCGCATTTCTGCAGGTTTGGCTTATCGCGCCGGGGGAGACGGGGTGGGAGAATCGCTCAATTTGCTGGCTTATTGGCAGGTAGACCCGCGCATCGGTGTCGGTGCAGCCTACGACATGACACTTACCCGGCTGCGCTCGGTAGCGGGAGGGTCTTTTGAGCTCATGCTTTACGCCGACTTGGTAAAGCGCAAACGCGGCATGTCGAATCCCCGCTTCTTCATGTAATGCCGGTTGCAAAGGCGTAGGCAGGGGTTTCAACAGCAGCTGCTGTCGCCGTTTGCCGACAGGGTTCAGCCGCCCATCTTCGAAGAGGCCTATTGGATAACGCTCGAAACCTCAGAGTGCGAGGAAGGCTTCGCCGTAAGCGGTCCCTCGGGACACTCCACGGAGGAACGTGCCATCCCTTTGCAAAGAGAGCAGGTGACCGCCTCCTTTCCCAACGGGAATAAGTGCGCTATATCTCGCGTGTGGCGAAATCTTGCAAAAAGCAAGGCAACGTCATCAAACAGGCTGAGGGAAGAAGATGCAGGAGGGTTAATTTATCCTCGACGCTGTCGTTGCCATCTAAAAACCCTTGTGGCTGCTCTACCTTTGCGGCGTTTCTTATTGAGAACTGTTTGCACAAAAAATTGGGTTGTGTCGGAAAAAATTATTTTCTCCATGTCGGGCGTCAGCAAGACGTTCCCGCCGAATAAGCAGGTACTGAAAAACATTTGGTTGTCTTTTTTTTACGGAGCCAAGATCGGCGTATTGGGTCTCAACGGCTCCGGCAAGTCCACGTTGTTGAAGATTATCGCCGGCATAGACCAGAATTACGAGGGGAAAATAGAATTTGAAAAGGACTATCGGATCGGTTACCTGGCCCAGGAGCCGGAGTTGGACGAGAGCAAGACGGTTCGCCAGATTGTGGAGGAGGGGGCGCAAGCAACAGTGGATTTGCTGCGCGAGAACGAAGAGATAAGTGCGCGTTTGGCGCTCGTTTCGGACGACGAAGAGATGATGCGGCTCATCGAGCGGCAAGGAGAGGTGTTGGAGCAGATCGAGCAGTTGGGCGGTTGGGAGTTAGACCACCGCATAAACTTGTTTACAGACGCCTTGCGCTGCCCGCCGGACGACACGCCCATCCGGGTGTGCTCCGGAGGCGAGCGCCGACGGGCGGCGCTGGCGCGTTTGCTGCTCAGTCAGCCGGATATCTTGCTGCTCGACGAGCCGACTAACCACTTGGATGCGGAGTCGGTACTCTGGCTGGAGCAGTACCTACAGAATTTTCCCGGGACGGTCATTGCCGTTACGCACGACCGCTATTTCCTGGACAATGTGGCCGGCTGGATACTCGAGCTCGACCGGGGGGAAGGTATTCCTTGGCAGGGCAACTATTCGTCTTGGTTAGAGCAGAAAGCGCGCCGATTGGCACAGGAAGAGAAGCAAGAAGACAAGCGCCGCAAGCAGCTGGAGCGCGAGCTGGAGTGGGTGCGCATGGGTGCAAAAGGACGCCAGGCCAAAGGCAAGGCGCGTTTAAATGCCTACGAAAAGATGGCCAACGAAGAGAGCCGTGAGAAGGAGCAAAAGCTCGAGTTGTGGATACCCAACGGGCCGCGCCTGGGCGACAAGGTCATCGAAGCGCGAAACTTGACCAAGGCGTACGGCAACCGCATTTTGTTTGAAAACCTCAGTTTCGACATCCCGCGCAACGCCATTGTGGGCATTATCGGCCCTAACGGAGTGGGCAAATCCACGCTTTTTAAAATCATCGTGGGCAAAGAAAAGCCCGATGCCGGCGAGGTCATCATCGGCGATACGGTCAAACTCAGCTACGTAGACCAAAGCCATGAGGCGTTGTTGCCGGACAAAACCATTTATGAAATTGTCTCCGCAGGTAACGACCTCTTGCAGGTGGGCAATGCCTCGGTCAACGCGCGGGCGTACCTGTCGCGTTTCAATTTTTCGGGGCCGGACCAGCAAAAGAAGTTAGGTGTCTGCTCGGGCGGCGAGCGCAATCGCGTCCACCTGGCTATGACGCTCAAGGACGGTGGCAACGTGCTGTTGCTTGACGAACCCACCAACGATATCGATGTCAATACCCTACGGGCGCTGGAGGAGGCTTTGGAAAATTTTGCCGGCTGTGTTTTGGTCATCAGTCACGACCGCTGGTTCATCGACCGGCTGGCTACCCACATCCTCGCCTTCGAGGACGACGCTCAGGTGGTGTTTTTCGAGGGCAACTTTTCCGCATACGAGGAGGCCAAAAAAGCCCGGCTGGGCGACATTACGCCGCATCGCCCGCGCGTCAGGCACATCCTCTCCTGAGCCGGCATCAGCGGACGCAAAAGCCGTTGGGCCAATTGTCGTCGGGCCGTACGAAGCACAGGCGCCCGCGTTCGTCTTCTGCCATCAGCACCATGCCCTGCGACTCGATGCCGCGAAGGCTGCGGGGCGCTAAGTTGGCTACTACCAGTACCTTTCGTCCGACGACTTCTTGAGGGGCGTAGTGCTGGGCAATGCCGGCCACGATGGTGCGCATTTCAAAACCTAAGTCCACCGTGAGCCGAAGCAGCTTGTCGGCCTTTTCCACCTTTTCCGCCCGAACGACGGTGGCGGTGCGCAGGTCTACTTGGGCAAACAGGTCGTAGGGTATTGTCGGCTTTAGCGGCGGGTAGGACACTTCCGAAGTCTCCGGTGCAGTTTCTTTAGGCGCTTTTGAGTGCAGCTTACTCACCTGAGCCTCGATAAGTTCGTCGGGCAAACGGCTGAAGAGATGGGTGGGTGCGCCGATGCGGTGGTTGGGTCGTATGATGGGGTTGCCCTCGAGAAGGTCGTTGAGGATGTTGACCAGTTCGCCGTCATCCTCAAAGGGTGGCAGGCCCAGCTGGGTGCGTAGGCGTTGGGCGGCGAAGGGCATGAACGGACGCATGGCTGTCGAGAGGGCAGCGGCGTACTGCAAGGCCGTAAAGAGAATGGCTTTGACCCGTTCGGGTTCTTCCGACGCGATTTTCCAGGGCTCATTGAACTGCAGCAGTGCGTTTCCTGCAGCGGATATTTCCATAAGTGAGCGCAGGGCATCGCGAAAGCGGAAGTGCTCGATTTCCCGCCCTATTTCCTCTAACTTTTGCGCTAATAGGTGTAGCTCTTGGTCTACAGTAATGAGTTGCTCGGCACTCCATCCGCTTTTGAAGGTTTGTTCAAAGTCGGGTTTTGGCACGGCGCCACTGTAGTTTTTGTTTACCAGCACGAGCACCCGCTGAATAAAGCCGCCTAAATTGCCGACCAGCTCGGTGTTGGTTGTCTCTTGTAGGCCCTTCCAGGTGAACTCGCTGTCGCGCTGTTCGGGCATGTTTTTAATCAAGTTGTAGCGTAAATCGTCCTCTCGACCGGGCAGTTCTTGCAGGTATTCGTGTACCCAAACAGCCCAGTTGCGCGAGGTAGATAATTTATTGCCCTCCAGATTGAGGAATTGGTTGGCCGGCACGTTGACGGGTAGGATAAAGTCTCCGTGGGCACGTAGAATGGCGGGGAAGATCAGGCAGTGAAAAACGATGTTGTCCTTGCCGATAAAGTGGATGAGGGCCGTTTCGTCGTCCTTCCAGAAGCGCTCCCAGTTTTCTCCGTGGTCGGCAGCCCACTGTTTAGTAGCCGAGATATACCCGATAGGGGCGTCCAACCACACATACAGCTTTTTCCCTTGGGCGTAAGGTATGTCGGAGGGCACATCTACGCCCCAGTCCAGGTCGCGTGTCATGGCGCGAGGCTGCAGACCCTGGTCGAGCCAGGAGTTGCACTGGCCGATGACATGCGCTTTCCAGGTGCTCGGGTCGTGAAGAGGCTGTCCATCTATGCATCCTGTGTTTATCCATTCTCGCAACCAGTGCTCGTGTTCGTTTAGCTTGAAATACCAGTGCACAGTAGGGCGCTTGACGGGAGGAGCACCGCTCAGGGCCGAGCGCGGTTGGATGAGCTGGTCGGGGCTGAGCGAGGTGCCGCATTTTTCACACTGGTCGCCGTAGGCGTCGGGGTTTCCGCAGACAGGGCAGGTACCGATGATGTAACGGTCGGCCAAGAATTGACCTGCTGTTTCATCGTAATATTGTTCGCTTTCGCGGGCCTCGAAGTGGCCGTTTTTTAGCAGCCGGCGAAAAATGTCTTGAGACGTCTGGTGGTGTAAGGGCTCGCTGGTTCGGTGGTAGATATCGAAGGCGATGCCCAGTTGTTGGAAGCTATCGCGAATCAGCACGTGGTATTTGTCCACGATCTGCCGCGGCGTGACGCCTTCTTTTTGCGCGCGCATGGTGATGGCTGCGCCGTGCTCATCGGAGCCGCACACGAAGAGGATTTCGCGGCCCATCAGGCGTTGATAGCGAACGTACACGTCGGCAGGCAGATAAGCGCCGGCCAGATGCCCGATATGCAGCGGGCCATTGGCATAGGGAAGGGCAGCTGTTACTAAAAAACGCTTTTTTGCAGGTGTCGGCATGGAAAACGGTAAAGGCGTTTGTCTTGCAAAGTAGGGGTGTTTTTAGATGTTAGAGCCGGTGTATTAAGTCGGCTTCAAGGTTGCGCGACTTGTCTCTTATCGGGCAGCATATGCGGAGCAGAGTATGGTCGTATTCGGGCGTTTTTGCATTCCGGCCAAAACGGTTCAGAGTCGCTTGCTTCGGAAAAAAGCCTTTAGAAGGGTCATGCTCTCTTTTTCTAATACGCCGGCCTCTACTTTTGTTTTCGGATGTAAAAGTTGTTTGCCGCCGAAGAGCATAAAACCGCGCTTGTCGTCGGAGGCACCGTATACCAATCGGCCCAATTGGGCCCAAGCCAGAGCACCGACACACATTACACAGGGCTCGAGGGTGACGTAAAGGGTGCAGGTAGGCAAATATTTGCTTCCTAAGTAGTGAGAGGCTGCCGTAATTGCCAGGATTTCGGCGTGTGCGGTGACATCGGTGAGCTGCTCCGTCTGGTTGTGCGCTCGAGCGATGATGCGATTTTCGCAGACGATAACGGCTCCCACGGGCACTTCTCCGTTTTCGTAGGCGCACTGGGCTTCTTTTAAGGCCTGTTGCATAAAATATTGGTCGGATTGCACCGTGAGCATAAGTATTGAAGGAGAGGGAGCAAGCCCTCCGGTGGCAAAAGTACAGGTGGGACGAGGCTTTATTGCGCTAAAAAACCTTAGCGGCGAAACGCTCCGGATTTGGGCAGAAAGAGCGACCTTTGCGTATGGTATCGACAATCCCTTCGGCTAAGTTTTTAGGTCTTTCGCTCACCTTCGACGATGTCCTTCTCGTTCCGGCCTACAGCGAAGTTTTGCCGCGAGAGGTGGATATCTCCTCCCAACTGACGCGCACTATCCGGCTCAACGCGCCCATCGTATCGGCGGCGATGGATACGGTAACCGAAAAGCAGATGGCCATCGCCATGGCCCGGCAAGGCGGTATCGGCATCATTCACAAGAACATGAGCATTGCCGATCAAGCCGAGCAGGTGCGAACGGTCAAGCGCTCAGAAGCCGGTATGATCTTAGACCCTATTACCTTGCCGCCTCAGGCGCTTGTCGCAGAGGCGCTCCAGCTCATGCAGCGCTTCAGCATCGGAGGCATTCCTATCGTCGATGAAAACCGCAAGCTGGTGGGTATCCTCACCAACCGCGATTTGCGCTTTGAAAAGGACACCACGCGCCAAGTGCAGGAGTTGATGACCCGCGACAACTTAATAACGGCTCCTGTAGGGACTACCTTAGCCGAGGCGCGCGACATCTTGCAGCATTACAAGATAGAGAAGCTGCCCGTCGTCGATTGCGACTTTCGCCTCGTGGGGCTTATCACCTACAAAGACATTATAAAGGGCGAACACTTCCCGAATGCGTGTAAGGATACGCTGGGGCGTTTGGTGGTAGGTGCGGCAGTAGGCGTTACTTCCGACATGCGCAAACGGGTAGAAGCTCTGGTGCGTGCCGGTGTAGACGTCGTAGCCGTCGATACGGCGCATGGGCATTCCAGAGGAGTTATAGATGCGGTCAAGCGTATAAAAGACGCTTTTCCAGACCTCCAGGTCATCGCCGGCAACGTGGCCACGGGTGAGGGTGCGGCATCTTTGGCAGAGGCCGGTGCCGATGCGGTTAAGGTGGGCGTCGGACCCGGAAGCATCTGCACTACGCGCGTTATTGCCGGTGTAGGGGTGCCGCAGTTGTCCGCTATTTACGAGGCCGCCATGGCTTTGAAAGGCACCGGTGTTCCGATCATCGGTGACGGCGGCATCCGGTACACCGGCGATATCGTGAAGGCCTTAGCAGCGGGAGCTGACTCGGTCATGGCCGGCTCTTTGTTTGCTGGCGTAGAAGAGGCGCCCGGAGAGACCATTATTTACGACGGACGAAAGTTTAAGACCTATCGAGGCATGGGCAGTTTGGTGGCTATGCAGGAGGGTTCCAAAGACCGCTATTTTCAGGATGTAGAAGACGATATCAAAAAATTGGTTCCGGAGGGTATTGAAGGCCGCGTTCCTTTTAAAGGCACGGTGGCAGAAGTGATGACTCAGTACATTGGCGGCTTGAGGGCCGGCATGGGCTATTGCGGCGCGCGCAACATAAAAGAGTTGCAGCAAAACGCTCGATTCGTGCAGATAACCTCTGCCGGCGTCGCCGAGAGCCATCCGCACAACGTTATCATCACCAAGGAGGCGCCCAATTACTCCCGCCGCTGAGCGCGACTCTTTCGCCACTCTACAGGCGGTTGTTCAGGTTTTTGATGCCGGCAAACTGCGGGCAGGTGCGTTGTGATCGCTTGCCGCAGAACGGATAGCAAACGCTCCTTGACTCCTTGTCGGTGGGTCACCAGGCTAATCTCGCGCATAGGTTCGGGAGGTGCAAATCGCTTTACTTTGGCCCGCTGCTCCGAAGTTAAGGTCAGCGTAGCCAGCTCCGGAAGTATGGTCACGCCGTGCTGGGCGTCCACCAGGTGTTTAAGGGTTTCCAAGCTGCCCGATTGATATTCCACCGCCGGATGTTGCCGGCTGCGCAGATCGCACAACTGCACAATTTGAGAGCGCAGGCAATGCCCCTCTTCCAACAGCCATAATTCTCCTACGTCGATATCCTCAGGCAGGAGGTATTCCTTAGAGTAGGAGTGGCTCGAGTACACCACAAAGGCCTCGTAAAAAAGCACTTCCTCTTTCAACATTGGGTCGCCAAGCGGCGTGGCCAATATGGCGGCATCTAAAAAGCCCTTGTGCAACCCTTCCACGAGGGTATCCGTCACTCGCTCCGTTATTTTCAGATGTATACCGGGGTATTGCTCGACAAAAGACGGTAAAAAAAGCGGCATCAAATAGGGCGAAAGAGTAGGAATGATGCCGATGCGCAACTCTCCGGACAGGCTCTGCTCCTCGAGGCGGGCCATTTCTCGCAGGCGCTCTACTTCGCGGAGGATAACTCGAACTTGCCCCAGCAATCGCTCTCCTGCTTCTGTTGGCACTATGGGATGGCGGCTTCGGTCAAAAAATTTTACTCCCAATTCTTCCTCGATTTTCTGCACCATCATGCTCAGGGTGGGCTGCGTGACGTAACACTCGGCAGCCGCTCGACCAAAGTGCCGATGCGCATCTAAGGCGACCAAATATTCCAGCTGCTGCAGGTTCATACGCTTTTGCGGGCAAGGTCTTACTTCTTTGGAAATTCCGTTGCACTGCAAACTCGGCCGATGGTAAATTTATTGAATAAATCTATTGGTTTATAGAAAATATCGGTTTTTCTTATGATTTGGCCGGTGTAGCTTTGCAGCACCTGGTTTTTTCTTGCTTTACCACTTTTTTAAAAAACCGTCCCTAACCGTTAAAAAGGCAAACTCGATATGCAAACTACCACAAGTAAAAACGGCAAATGCCCCTTTTCTCACCCAACGAGCGCAGTGGGCACTCACAATGAGCACTGGTGGCCCAATCGCCTTCGGCTGCATATTTTGCGACAAAACTCCTCGCGGTCCAATCCATTAGCCTCGGGCTTCAACTACCGCAAGGCGTTCAAGAGTCTCGACTACGAAGCCCTCAAGCGCGACCTTCACGCTCTCATGACGGACTCTCAAGACTGGTGGCCGGCCGACTTCGGCCATTACGGCCCGTTTTTCATTCGCATGGCTTGGCATAGCGCCGGCACCTATCGCGTGGGCGACGGCCGAGGCGGAGCCGGAGGAGGGTGCCAGCGCTTTGCGCCCTTGAACAGCTGGCCCGACAACGCCAACTTAGATAAAGCGCGGCGCCTGCTATGGCCCATTAAACAGAAATACGGCGACAAGATTTCTTGGGCCGACCTTATGATCTTGGCGGGCAATGTGGCCTTAGAGTCTATGGGTTTCAAAACTTTTGGCTTCGGCGGAGGTCGCGAAGACGCCTGGGAACCGGACGAAAGTATTTATTGGGGCTCGGAGACGAAATGGCTGGCCGATGACCGGCGCTACCAAGGTGAGCGGCAACTTCAAAACCCGCTGGCCGCCGTGCAGATGGGGCTTATCTACGTCAACCCCGAGGGGCCTGGTGGCAACCCCGACCCCTTGGCGGCGGCGAAAGACATTCGAGAGACGTTTTCGCGCATGGGCATGAACGACGAGGAAACCGTTGCCCTCATCGCCGGAGGCCACACCTTTGGCAAAGCACACGGAGCAGGCGATCCGGCTCTGTTAGGTCCGGAACCGGAAGCTGCTGAGATCGAGGAGATGGGCCTGGGCTGGAAGAGTCGGCACAAGTCGGGCAAAGGGCCGGATACGATAACGGGAGGGCCGGAAGTGACGTGGACGCGGACGCCGACGAGATGGGGACACGACTTTTTCAAGCACCTTTTTGAGTACGAGTGGGAGTTGACTAAAAGCCCTGCCGGCTCGTATCAATGGGTAGCCAAAAACGCCGAACCGATCATTCCGGACGCCTTCGACCCCGAGAAAAAGCACGTGCCGACCATGCTGACCACCGACCTCTCGCTGCGCTTTGACCCCATTTATGAGAAAATATCCCGGCGCTTTTATGAAAATCCAGACGCCTTTGCCGACGCCTTCGCCCGTGCGTGGTTTAAGCTGACGCATCGCGATATGGGCCCTAAATCTCGCTACCTTGGTCCGGAGGTACCGGAGGAGGATCTGATTTGGCAAGATCCGCTGCCCAAAGTAGACCATCCGCTGGTGGACGAAAGCGACGTGGCAGAACTGAAAAAACGAGTGCTGGCTTCCGGCCTCTCCCTTTCGGCGCTGGTTACCACGGCATGGGCATCTGCTTCTACCTACCGCGACTCCGACAAGCGTGGAGGTGCTAATGGCGCCCGCATTCGTTTGGAGCCTCAGCGAAATTGGGAGGTCAACAACCCAAAGCAGTTAGCCCACGTGCTTAATGTCCTGGAGCAAATCCAGCGGGAGTTTAACGCCACTCAAAAAGACGGCAAGAAGATATCGCTCGCCGACCTCATCGTGCTGGCGGGCTGCGCAGCTGTAGAAGAGGCTGCTCGCCGCGGAGGCTTCTCCGTGACGGTGCCGTTTACGCCGGGACGGACAGATGCTTCTCAGGAGCAGACCGACGTCTCTTCCTTTTCGGTGCTGGAGCCCTTTGCCGACGGCTTTCGGAATTATTTGAAAGCACCATCCGACATTCCCTCTGAGCACTACTTAGTAGACAAGGCCCAGCTGCTCACCTTGACGGTGCCCGAAATGACGGTGCTCGTCGGAGGAATGCGCGCGCTGCAGGCGAATTACGACAACTCCGATTACGGTGTGCTCACCCACCGTCCGGGTGTGCTCACCAACGACTTCTTTGTCAACCTGCTGGATATGGGTACGGAGTGGAGGGCTGTTGATGAGACAAAAGAGCGGTTTGAAGGTCGAGATCGCAAGAGTGGCGATTTGAAATGGCGCGCCACCCGCGTGGACCTCATTTTCGGCGCCAATTCCGAATTGCGGGCAGTTGCCGAGGTGTACGCCAGCAAAGGCAATGAGGAAAAATTTGTGCGTGATTTCGCGTCGGCGTGGAGTAAGGTTATGAATCTCGACCGCTTCGACCTATTGGATTAACGGGGCTGCATAGCCAAACACGCTTTTTAAAACGTTCTCACGACATACGGGAACTTTTTCGGGCCCACCTGAGCGAAGGCGGGCCTTTTTTTATTGTGCAAACGTTTACCAAACGGCAGCGGTGCGAAAATTTATTCCGCCATTCCGCCTTTACCTTTGGTCCGTCCTTTTGGGCTGTTGCTAAATCCCATGCGCTCTGTTCGCTTGATCCTCTTATTCGCCGCGGGTTTAGGCTTCCTTCCTACCCCGCGTGCTCAGGCTATCGAACACCGATACCTCAACTGGTTCACCTATTTTGCCCAGTATCGCCTCAGCAGGCATTGGGGCATACATGTGGATGCTCAATTTCGCACCGACGGTAAGGTGCATCAAACCCAACAATCGCTGTTGCGCGCCGGGCTGCAGTACTTGCTCTCGACCAACACCAATCTCACCCTCGGTTACGCCCTCATCGGTACCTACAGCGCCGCCGCTAACGGCTACTTCGGAGAACACCGCCTTTGGCAACAATACCTGCACACTTCCTCCCTGGGAACAGGAGTGCTCATGACGCATCGCCTGCGCCTGGAAGAGCGATGGGTAGGCTCTGTCAATGGCTCCGGCGGCCGGCGCAACGGCTTTCGCCTCCGCTACTTCAATCGAACGATTGTTAGCTTATCTAAGCGAGAAACGGCTCGGGCCCGTCCTTATCTGGCCCTGCAAAATGAGCTATTTATCAATATCGCCTCGCCAGACATCAATCCGCATGCCTTCGACCAAAATCGGTTGCTCATTGCCGTCGGTGTTGTTAGCAACCACCATACTCGCCTGGAGGTCGGTTACATGAACCAGTATCTCAACCCACCCGGCAGGGTCGATATCGCCAACCACATCTTACACTTTTCCCTTTTGCAGACCTTGAATTTCACGGCAACAGAGTTCTAAGTCGCACACTTATGCTGAAATCCATCTTTCCCTTTCTTCTCGTCGCGCTGGGCTTGCTGCTTAGCCGCTGCGACACGTTACAGAGTGTGGCTAATGAAGCCATGCGAGAGCCCACGGCCGCCGAGGTAGGCCAGGGCCTTAAGGAAGCCCTTAACCGGGGGGTGTCTAATGGTGTCAACACGCTTTCGACGCGAGATGGCTATTTCAAAAGCCCTTATAAAATCTTGCTGCCACCGGAGGCGCGTGCGGTAACCGACCGCCTCAAGGGCGTACCGGGCTTTAGCAACCTTGAAAACGAGCTGCTCGAACGCATTAATCGAGGAGCGGAGGAAGCAGCCAAGGAAGCCGGTCCCATTTTCCTATCGGCTATCAGAAGCATGACCTTCCAAGATGCCTTCAACATCCTCATGGGGGCCGACAACGCCGCCACCGATTACCTGCGCCGCACAACGTACTCGGCGCTGTACGACAAATTCAAGCCTGTCATGGTGCGAGCCTTAGACAATATAGGAGCCAACAAACTGTGGCGCGACGCGACTACCGCCTACAATCAAATTCCACTGGTAAACAAGGTAAATACCGACTTGGGCGACTACGTCACTACGGAGGCGCTCAAAGGGCTTTTTGCTAAAATAGAGGAGGAAGAGCGAAACATTCGCCGCAATCCCGTAGCCCGTACGACGGCTCTGTTGCAAAAAGTGTTTGCCCGCCAAGACCGCAACCGCCGGTAGAAAAACCGGCCGCGCCCTTGGTTCTTCGGCTGCTTGCGAGTATTTTTGTTCACCGGACAATAGTCGCGATGCTCGCCGTTCACCCTTTGGATAGGTGGTTAGGTCCTCTTGTGGACTTGTTCTATCCCGACTTGTGCGCGGGGTGCGGAAAGGCAGCCGCGACGGCAGCCGGCTGTTTTTGCCTGCGCTGCCAATCCCAGCTCATCCCTATCGGTACGACCTTTTCCCGAGAAAACGACTTTAGCGAGCGCCTGTGGGGCCGTCTACCCTTGGAAAGCAGCACTGCCTTATACTTGTTTCAACGCAAAAGCCCGCTACAAAACGCTTTGTACCGATTGAAGTACCACCACCAGTCCCACATCGGCGTGCGATTAGGGCGCATGTTAGGCCGACAACTGAGGCAACTCCCTGATTTCTGCGGCATTTCGGCCCTCATTCCCGTGCCTTTGCACCCGAAAAAGATGCGCTTGCGAGGCTATAATCAGAGTGCCCTCATCGCCTCGGGAATATCGGAAGTTACCGGCATTCCGGTGTGGGGCGACGTCCTCTCGCGCCGCATTCACACCGCCTCGCAAACGCGAAAGCACCGAATGGAACGCTTCGATAACGTTGCCGACGGCTTTGTCTTGCAAAAGCCCGAGCGGGTGGCCGGGCAACACCTCTTGTTGGTGGACGACGTGCTCACCACCGGTGCTACTTTAGAAGCCTGTGGTCGGGCCTTGCTGGCCGTTCCGAACGTTCGCCTAAGCATGGCTACCGTTGCCATTGCCGTGAGGCAGCTGTAATGAGGCCGGAAACGCCATTGATACCATGATCCTCTCCCAAGAAGAGCAAGATTTTGTCCGCCGGCATCTGGACGATGACCTCCGGGCGTTGGCCCTCCGGGCGCATCGCCATCCCGAGGTGTGTCTTCCTCAATTGTTGCCCTACCTCTCCGCTTTACAGAAGATACGCGTCAAGCTGCCCTCGTGGTTTCGGCTCGACCTCGATATCCCGCTGCCGCTCAGTGTAGAGCAAGCTTCTTCCGAACCGACCGCTCGCTTCAAGGCAAGCTTGTTTTCCGGTTGTCGAATGGCCGACCTGACCGGCGGATTGGGCGTGGACGCCTTTTTTTGGGCGCAATCGTTCCGGGAGGTGCTTTATGTGGAACGCGAGCCGACACTGGCCGAGGCTGCTCGGCGTAACTTCGCCGTGCTGGGTGCCCACAATATACGCGTACAAAATGCCCTGGCCGAACATTTTTTACTTCGGCTTACCGAGCCGCTCGACCTTATTTACCTGGACCCCTCCAGGCGCGATGAGCACCGGAGGCGCTTATTCCGCTTGGAGGATTGCTCTCCCAACGTGCTGGCCCTGCGTGAGCTTCTTTTGCAAAAGGCTCCGCAGGTACTGTTAAAGACCTCTCCCATGCTCGACATCGCTCAAGCCGCCAAACAGTTAAAACAGATCGAGCGCGTGTGGGTGATCTCTGTGGGCGGAGAGGTAAGAGAGGTGCTGCTGCTGCTGCAAGGCTTGGAAATACCACCGGATGAAGTTGCAGTGGAGGCCATCGTGCTAACACCAGAGCAAACGGTGACCTTTGTTTTCAACCGAGCCGAAGAGCGGAGCGCTACACCTAATTATAGCGAGCCTCAGCGCTATTTGTACGAGCCCGACGCTGCCCTTTTGAAAGCAGGAGCCTTCAAGACTTTCGCCGTGCGTTATGGACTGGCCAAGCTGCATCCACTCGCCCACCTCTATACCTCCGAGCACCTCGTACCCTGCCTACCGGCCAGATGCTTCACCGTAGAAGCGGTCTTAAAATACGACCGCCGAGAAGTACACCGGTACCTACCTACGCGAAGGGCCCACGTCGCCGTGCGGAACTTCCCGCAAACCGCCGAAGAAATGCGCAAAAATCTCGGCCTATTGGAGGGTGGCGACACCTACCTGTTCGGCACTACGGCTCCAAATGGTCAAAAAATTTTGCTGATGTGCCGTAGAACACCGACATTTATGTAAACGTTAAAATGGAGAAGGTCGAAAATAGCCGACCCACTCCATTCGTCATCCGGTGTGCTGCTTATCATTGTGCAAAAAGACCCTGCCATGCGACCGATTTCTTTCACCGGTCTGATGTTCACCTTGGGACTGGTGATGTTTACTCTACCATTCTCCGCCGTCGCCCAGTCGCCGTGGGAGGAGGACCTGCGAGCGTCGGAAGACTTCTTTCGCGCTAAGATGCGCGACTATCAGAAGTGGCTGATCGATACGGAATTAGACCGCTTTTTCAGGGTGGACAGTGTCGCCGTTTCTTCCCAAAAGGTCACGTTGTTCCTACTGGCCGCCCACCAAGGGCCGCGGGCGTGCGACTCGCTCCAGTGCGCATGGGAGCGTTTAGAGCAGGAGAACTGGCGGCAATTCGGACAATACTTTCGCGAGCGCTTGCTGCGCAAATGGGCCTTCTTGGCGGAGATCCATGAAGATCAGGCGGAAGTCGTTGTTCGTTGTCACGAGCTGCCGCATTTTATCGTGCGCATTCGCGGCGAGCGCGGGCGTGTTCTGCGAGAAGGGCGAACGGTGCGTGGAAGCGTTCTGTCCGTAACGCTACCCTCCTCCCTGCAGGAAGCCAACTTGGGCGAAGGAAAAGCCATTATCCCCGGCCAGCAAGCCGCAGCTGTGTGCGCAAAGGCGCGCCGTTTCCTCATCCATCACTACAGGCCAAAGGGAACGCCCATCCTATGGCGCGCCCGCATCGACACCACTTTTACGACGTTTGATGAATTTGTCCTTGAAGTTACCCATTTAAGTCACGAAATTTGCCCAGACGGGTACTACGAATACCACCGCATTTCCGTGGTTACGTTTCAGCGCGGTCCCGACACAGAAATTAGCTGGGAATTTCAGGGTAAATACGGAAGCGGCATTCTCTTCCCTCCCCGGAAAAACGACTATAAAGATCTCTCACTGCGATACAAAGACAATTTAGAAGAGTACCAGCGGCGTTTATTTAAAAGAATGGTGCACCACTTGTTGGCACAGCAGTAAAATTCAGTAAAAGAACAACTATGGCAGCAACATCAGCCTCCACCACGACCGCCGGCGCGCCTGCCCGTGAAGTGGAAAAAACGCAAACCCGAAAAGGCGGCATTCAGAACCCTCGCGTGCGCATCGCGCGACAAATCCTCATCTACCATTTCATCCTAATCGCCGTATCGTGTGTTTACTATCTACTGAGGGGTTTTGATTTTGAGGAGTTTACGGCCTTAATCGGTATACTAGGGCCCATCACGGCTATGTACGGCGGAGCCGTTTTTCGCTATATCGGTAGAAGCATCACCGAGCCTCTGCCCAACGGCAATGGGGTAAAGGCACCTCTTAACAGTATGGTTCGCTGGCTGGTGCACGGTCATTTTGTCACCGTGATGCTGCTCATTTCGCTGAAAGCTCTGGCGCCCAACATCCTCAGTTTTCAAGATATGGTGATCTTTCTCACGCTTGTGGAGTCTGCGCTGGGGGTGTACATGGGCAACATTATTTTAGCCCTTTTTGAGCCGCAGCCGGCTCAGCACAAGCCGACCACCGAGGCCTAAACGACCGCAACTGCGCTCAGTAGCGACTCGAATATCAGGCGCCCATCGGTGTTGCCGAGTACTTCTTCTGCCGCGCGCTCCGGGTGAGGCATCATGCCCATCACATTGCGTCGCTCGTTACAGATACCGGCGATATGCCTCGCCGAGCCGTTGGGGTTGGCTGCTGCCGTCGGCTCGCCCGAAGGCGAGCAGTACCGAAAGAGCACTTGTTCGTTGGTCTCCAATCGGTCCAGGGTAGCCTCATCGGCGTAATAGCGGCCATCTGCATGAGCAATAGGTATTTGGAGCGCTCTGTCCGGCGGCAGCCCGGCCGTCAGCAGCGAACGAGAGGTGGCGGGCTTTATCCAGACATTTTCACAAATGAACTGTTGGTTGGCGTTGCGCAACAAAATACCGGGTAAAAGACGAGCCTCGCACAGGATCTGAAAGCCGTTGCAAATGCCGAACACCAAGCCTCCCTCTGCAGCGAAGGCTTTTACCGCACGCATGATGGGCGAAAACTGCGCAATGGCTCCGGCTCTGACGTAGTCGCCGTACGAAAACCCGCCCGGCAGAATCACGCAGTCCACATCAGGGGGCAAGTGCGGGTCCTTGTGCCACATCTTTACCACCGGCTGCCCGAGGACATCGCCCAAGACATGGACGACGTCGTCGTCACAGTTAGAGCCGGGAAAAACAACCACACCAAATTTCATAGTAGCCGAAAAGTTTGTGCTTATAAACCGACGATTCCTCCCGAAATCAACTGCACGGTTATGACGGCTCCTACCGCCAGCAAATGAAACAGTTCGGTTAGCGGATGATTGCGCGCGCTTTGAAAAAGGTAGCTCAAAAAGATAGCTACGGTAGGCATCACCAACAAAAAGCCGTCCAGCGTGCTGCCCGGCCGGAAAAACGCCGCCAAGACGCCTATGGTAAAAAAACCGTAAAGGATGTCGATGTATTTTTTTACTTGAATGCTCTTTTTATAATAGTAAATGTTGAACCCCAGACCGGCGATGAGTAAAAGAAGGCTCAGAAGACCGATAGCCAGGCGCAGGCCGAGCTGTTCCGGCAGCGTGAGATAGGGCCAGGCAAACAAATGAGCGGTCTGAATGCGCCCAAAAGCAGCCGTTTGGTCAAACCAATAGAGGGCCGTCAGGAGGACAACTAAGGGCGACAGCACACCGGCGATATATACCATCTGCTCGCGAAAAGAAAAGGAGCGCAAAGAAGAGATGCCCAAGAAGCCACCTATAAGAAACCACACCGAGGGCGGATAAAACAACGCAGCCACAAAAAACCAAAAAGCACTGTCGAAGATGGTAGAGAAAGCCAACGGCTGCCGATAAACGGAGAAAATTCGCCACAATCCTATGGGTAGAAGCGTCGTCGCCACCAGCGCCGGAGAGAGAAAAAGGAAATCCGGCACACAAGAAGCCGCCAAACCGTACAGCATGCCCGCCAGCCAAGTGCGACTTCCCGACATCCGGTACTTGTTGAACAACCGATCTACGGCTATAGCTTGAAAGATGACCAGCGCAGTCGCTAAGAGGGCAGAGATAAACGGGGACATCTCGCTCGGCACCAGCTGTAGATAGAGCCAACCTGCAGCAGCTGCCTCGGAAGGGGCGGTCACCCAACCGACCAAAGCGGGCAAGCGCACCAGCGCGATGTAGGCCGCCAGCAGGAGGACGGTAAAGAACTCATTGTTGCGAAATAGGGCGAGCATGGGAAATATTAGGAGCGCCGGGCGCGCCTGAGCGACCGGGGCAAATTTCTGCAAACTCGGCCACAATAGTGCGCCATCTGGCGAAAATGCGTTCACGTGCCAGCAGAACGCCGCTGAGCCTTCAAGGTAGATGGCGCCACTCCGAGATGGCGGTCCACACAGATGTGCGGGAAGTGGCACCTCAGCCCGATCTTGATGATAGCTAGGTGATGAATGGCGTGTTCAAAGGTAAACACCAGTTCTCGGCCTATCGTGCTGTCGTAGCAGGGGCGATGATCGGCGCCGACCTCTGTACGTACTGCAACGGGACAATAGTCATTTAAATCCGCCAGCCCTTGAGCAATGCTGCCAAATGCCTGGCGCGCCGCTGCCGGCTGAGTTTCATAAACGGCGTTGCGCGAACGCTCCGAATAGTCTATCACCCCGGCAGCAGTACCTTTTTCGAGACATTGAAAAAACTCCAGAATGTGCCGGAAGTGTTGGCCTATACTGTGCTGGTCGAACTCCGGTAGTTGTCGGCAGTACTCCTCCTCCGACAGCTGTTGCAGCAACAGATCCATTTGCTGAATAAGGTTCAGTAGCGCTGTTTTTACAGGCATGGTTAGGATGTTTTCAACGATAAATTCGCCGTAAATGTATTCTGCCTTCAAATAATCGCCAAACGAATTGTACGTCTCGGCTATTTCTGCCAAAACATTCTCTCATAAAGGGCGCAGCGCTTGGCTACCGATGCCTTCAGGAAGCCGCCAACAGCTGTTGTTTGAGGGACTCAAACTCTGCCTCCGTGAGCAGGCCGGTGTCGAGCAATTGTTTGAGTTGGAGCAGCTCCTCCGCAGCGGAACGGCTCGGTTCGGCCGCCGGGAGGGCCGCTATGTGCTGCTCTGTGGCGGGATGGAGGAGCGCAGAGCGGTGGCTCATGCAAAACTGCACAAAAGTTTCCTCGATGATGAGCAGTCGAACAGGAGCAGGTAAAAGCGCATAAGCCATTCGGAAGGCGGCTTCCGCGTGCGTGCTGCCCATGGACCGGGTTAGGGTGCGCACATGAAGGAGGGGCAGTACCTTTTGCTCGATGAGCACGCGCAACTCGGGCAAATAAGTGTTCAGTACACCTAAGTCGGCCAATTTTTGACCGGCCGCGTTCCTGACCTCCGCCTGGGTCTTTTCCAACTGCTTCTTCAAGCGAGTCGCCTCCTCATCCAGCTGCTGCTTCAGTTTGTTTTTCCAGCTTTCTAGCATGATACGCCTTAGGCCACGGGTAAAACGCCGAGACCCCGCTCAAAGATAATCCGCCCGTCCACAAAGGCTATCCCCTTACCCTGATAAAAAGCCGCTAACTTTGCAGCGAAAAATGGTTGAACATGACCTCGCGCGAAATTCGCCAGCAATTTCTCCAATTTTTTGCCCAAAGGGGCCATAAAATCATCTCTTCGGCGCCCATCGTGGCGAAGAATGACCCCACGCTCATGTTCGTCAACTCGGGCATGGCGCCGCTGAAGGACTATTTTTTAGGCAACCAAACGCCGCCGGCTCCGCGCTTGGCCAACACCCAGAAGTGCCTGCGCGTTACCGGCAAACACAACGACTTAGAGGATGTAGGTCGCGACGGATATCACCACACGATGTTCGAGATGTTGGGCAACTGGTCGTTTGGCGATTATTTTAAAAAAGAGGCCATTGCCTGGTCGTGGGAGTTACTCACCGAAGTGTACCGGCTGCCCGTAGACCGCCTGTACGTGACCGTTTTCAAGGGTGATGCCGGCGAAAACCTGCCTTTTGACGAGGAGGCGCGAAGCGAATGGCTCAAATACATACCTGAGGAGCGCATCTTAGGTTTTGGCAAAAAGGAGAACTTCTGGGAAATGGGCGACCAAGGGCCCTGTGGTCCTTGTTCCGAAATCCACATCGACCTGCGCTCAGATGCCGAGCGCGCCCGGCGAAGCGGCCGAGATTTGGTCAATGCGGACGACCCGAACGTCATCGAGATCTGGAACAACGTCTTCATGCAGTTCAACCGGCGCGCCGACGGTACCCTGGAAGAGCTGCCGGCGAAGAGCGTAGACACCGGCATGGGCTTTGAGCGCCTGTGCCGAGCGGTGCAGGGCGCGGCATCCAATTACGACACCGACCTATGGCGCCCGTTGTTCGACTTTTTGGAGCGCTACACTGGTATGCGCTATGAGGGCACATATCCCGGCGTGCATGCCGAATGGAAAATGTCGGATGTGGCCATGCGGGTAGTGGCGGACCATCTGCGCGCCGTTTGCTTCACCGTTGCCGACGGCGAGCTGCCCTCTAACACCGGAGCCGGCTACGTTATTCGGCGCATTTTGCGCCGGGCGGTGCGCTATTACTACTCCTTCTTAGGGCAAAAAGAGCCCCTTCTCTATCGCGTAGCACCTATTTTAGCAGAGGAGTTTGCCGATGTTTTTCCGGAACTGAAGGCACAGATCGACTTCGTCGTCCGCGTCGTTTTAGAGGAGGAAAAGGCCTTTTTGCGCACGCTGGCCAGTGGCCTGCGGCGCATAGAGGCGCTTGATCTGCGCGAGGGCGTCTTGGACGGCAAGACGGCCTTCGATCTGTACGACACCTACGGCTTTCCCATTGATTTGACGCGACTCATTGCAAAGGAGAAAGGCTGGACGGTAGACGAAGCGGGTTTTGAGCGCGCCTTGCAAGCGCAAAAGGAGCGCTCGCGCAAGGATGCCGCTCGAGAGATGGGCGATTGGGTCGTCGTGCGCGAAGAGCACGACGTAGCGTTTGTGGGCTACGACCGGCTCGAAGTCGCCGATGCGCAACTGGTCAAGTACCGCACCGCGCAGGTCAAAGGCCAAACGCAGCATCACGTGGTGCTGGACCGAACGCCCTTCTACCCCGAGGGAGGCGGCCAAGTCGGCGATACCGGATGGCTGTTCTTCGGAGAGGAGAAAATTCGGGTATTGGACACAAAGAAAGAGAACGACCTTATCATCCATTACGTGGAGCACCTGCCCGAGAACTTGAACGCTCCCCAGGTGCGCGCTCAAGTGGACGAGCGTCGGCGGCGCCTGATCGAGAACAACCACTCCGCCACCCACCTCCTGCATGCGGCGCTGCGTCGAGTGCTAGGACCTCACGTGCAACAGAAAGGGTCTTACTTAGATGACCAAACGCTGCGCTTCGACTTCTCGCACTTCCAGAAAGTGAGCGACGAGGAGCTCCGGCAAATCGAGCACTTGGTCAATGAAAAAATCCGCGAAAACATCGCCCTCGAAGAGGCGCGTCATATCCCCTTGGCAGAAGCCCGTCAGGCGGGCGCTATGATGCTTTTTGGAGAAAAGTACGGTGAGCGCGTGCGGATGATCACCTTTGACCCTAACTATTCGCGCGAGCTGTGCGGGGGCTGCCATGTAAAGCAAACGGGCCGGATAGGCTTCTTCAAAATCGTCTCCGAAAGCGCCATTGCCGCCGGCGTCCGCCGCATCGAAGCGTTGACGGCCGATGCGGCAGAGCAATATACGGTTGTCTTGGAGCGCGAGTTGGCCACCATCCGCGCCTTGCTCAAAGCCCAAGAGCCTGCGCGAGCGGTGGCCGAATTGCAAGAGGAAAACAAGCGCTTGCAAAAAGAGGTAGAACGCCTTCTACAGGAGCAGGCCGGGCGTCTTCGGGAAGCGCTTCGGCAATCGGCAGAACCGCATAACGGCTTTTCCGTAATAGCGGCGATAGTGCCCTTGAGCGATGCCAACGTCATCAAAACGCTGGCGCACGAGTTGGAGCGCGAGTTGGGTAGGGCGGTCGTGGCTTTAGGAGCCGTCAGCGGAGAAAAGCCTCTGCTGACGGTGCGCATCAGCGAGGCCTTGGTCAAAGAACACGGCCTGCACGCCGGCAACATCGCCCGTCAGCTGGCCCAAAAATACCTAAACGGAGGTGGCGGTGGTCAGCCCTCCTTCGCCACGGCGGGCGGGAGCGACTCCTCTCGTCTGAAAGAGGCCGTTCAGGCCGTCAGAGAGTTTCTCGCTTGAGTACTTTACCGCCGGCAGTTCGGAGGGCAGCTTGGGCGCGGCGCCGGTCAACATTCTTTAGGCAGAGTTGATGTTTATTTTTGCCTAATCATGAAAAAAGCCCTTCTCTTGCTCCTTTGCCTACTCGCCGCTTTCCACCTCGAAGCACAGCCGCCGGAGGTGGAGCTGTATGCCGGTATGGTTATCTCCAAATCGTGCCGCATCAAGCCGAAGAGCTACGTGATAGCACCTGTGGCGGCGATACAGGCCGGGGCGCCTTATCGGCCGGTCATTGCCGTTGTAGGCGAAAACATCGAAGTGGATTTCCAAAATGCCGAACTGCGCAGCCCGGCCGACCCTACTTTCCCCGACCGCTTCGAAGGATTGGCCATTGAGGTCAGAGGAAAGAACATCACCCTCAAGAATGCTCGCGTTCACGGTTACAAGGTAGCCCTCCTGGCCCATCATTCGACCGGCATAAGAGTAGAAAACGGCGATTTTTCGTATAACTATCGACCGCGTCTGTACTCTTCGCGCGAGCAAGAGGACTTTTCGGATTGGCTCTCCTATCACCACAACGACCGCAACGAGTGGCTGCGCTACGGGGCAGGTATTTATTTGGACAGCTGCTTTCAGACCACCATTCGCGGATGCCGCATCACCGGCAACCAGAACGCTCTGTTGATGACGCGCTGCGAAGAAGGGCTTGTTTACAACAACAACTTCTCTTTCAATTCTGGCGTAGGCATCGGCCTCTATCGGAGCAGCCGAAACCGCGTCATGCACAATCGCTTAGACTGGAACGTGCGCGGCTATTCGCACGGATTTTACCGGCGCGGGCAGGACTCGGCAGCTATTCTCTGCTACGAGCAAAGCAACGACAACGTTTTCGCCTTCAACTCGGCGACGCACTCGGGCGATGGCTTCTTCCTATGGGCGGGCCAAACCACCATGGACACCGGCCAAGGAGGCTGCAACGATAACCTCATCTTCGGCAACAACTTCAGCTACGCCCCTACAAACGGTGTAGAGGTTACGTTCAGCCGCAACCGCATACAGGGCAACCTCATCCGAGAGTGCACCTACGGCATCTGGGGCGGGTATAGCTTTGAGACCCTCATCTTCGGCAACCTCATTACCCAATGCCAGACGGCCGTCGCCATCGAGCACGGGCAAGACAATACTCTTCAACTAAACCTCTTTGAGGACGACAGTGTCGGCATTCACCTGTGGGCGCGCGACCGCCAACCGGAGGATTGGGGTTACGCCCAAAAACGAGACGTGCGCAGCCGTGATGTCTTTATCGACCGAAACGCCTTCGTCCGGACCCAAGTGCCCCTTAAAATCGCCGCCTCAAAAAATGTCGTCGTCAACGGCGAGAACCTCTTCAGCGGCTTCCAAAACCTGTTGGAAACACCCCGGCCCAACGAAGGGCTGAAGTTCCTGCGCAACGAACTGTATGGCTCCTCGGCGCAAATAGAGCGCGCCTGGCAGCACCCCGAGCTGAGCGCGTCGCGCAAACTGAACTTTAGTTACCCCGAAAAACAACCGCTCAATCCGTACAAACCCTTGGAGATTCAGCAGTGGGAAATCGACGAGCCGGACAGCTTGCCCGGCGGCATGAACACCGCCTTGCCACCGGAACTGCCTGCGGGTAGAGCGTACATCCTAATAGATGAATGGGGGCCTTACGATTTCCAGCGGCCGTTTGTCTCCATTAACGGCATATCCGAAAGGCCTCAACAAGGGCGCGTGTATCAATTGCGCTTGTGGGGTCAGCCGGGCGAATGGCAGCTCGTTCAACAAAGTGGCCAGGCCACTGCGGACAAAAAAAGCGGCTTCTTGCCCGGCTATCTGACCGTGTCCACTCCTCCCGACGACGACGAAGACCTTTGGTTGGTGCTGGAATACAAAGGCCAGAAACCTTTCACCGATGCTTTCGGGCGCGTGGTCCCCGCCGGGCAGCCTTACCGATTCGTGTTTGACCGATATCGAAAAAAAATCGACTGGCAGGTGCAGTTTTTTAACTTGCCTGACGAGCAGTGGGAGCGCCTGCAGCGGCATTCTGTTGATACCTTGCCCTTACAGGAGGCTTTGATTATGCGACCGGTTGCCGAGAAAAATACTTCGGATTTGTACTTCGCCTGGTGGGGGAGCCCGGCCGAAGGCGTTCAAGCCGATCGCTTCGCGACGGTGGCTACGGCGACTGCGGCAATACCGCCGGGACGTTACCGCATCGAACTGACCTCTGACGACGGTGTTCGCCTTTTTGTGGACGACCGCTGCCTTATCGACCGCTGGAACGTACACGAGCCAACCGTTGATGCCGTAGAGGTAGCGTTGGGCGGTTTGCACCGGTGGCGGGTGGAGCATTTCGATGCAAGCGGGTTTAGCACCCTACATTTTCGCCTCAAACCGGTGCGTTGACCTCGGGCTCAGGGGTAAAGCGCGGCATTTTTTCTAAGAATAAAAGCAGCCTATGACACAAACGCCGAAAGTATCGGGCGCTGCAGCGCTGCGCGTGTACGGCATCCGACATCACGGCCCGGGTTCGGCGCGCAGCCTTCTGGCGGCCTTACGGGCACAACCGCCCGATATCTTACTTGTCGAAGGGCCGGCAGATGCCCAGCAGGTGTTGCCTTGGGCCGACCATCCCAGCATGAGGCCGCCGGTAGCTTTATTGGTTTATAACGTTAAAGACTTAAAGCAGGCCGTCTTTTTTCCTTTCGCCGAGTTTTCGCCGGAATGGCAGGCTATTGTGTTTGGGCTGCGGCGCCGTTTACCGGTCTGGCTTATCGACCTGCCCTTTTCCCTAACGCCTCCGGAGGAGGTGTTGGCAAAAAGCACATCCGGCTCTCGGCGCGACCCCTTTCGCGATATCGCCCAATTGGGCGGTTACTCCGACCCGGAGCGGTGGTGGGAAGTACACATAGAGCGCCGGCCGTCGGCAGACCCTGAAGAGGCATTCGCTGCCGTGCTCGCTCTCATGCGGGAGTTGCGGGCCGACTCAGACGAGCATTTGCCCACCCTACGGCGCGAGGCCTTCATGCGCCGACAAATTCGGCGGGCGCAGCAAGAGGGTTTTCAACGCATTGCCGTAGTGTGCGGCGCTTGGCATGCGCCGGCCTTGGCGGAGATGGAGGCTTTCACTGCTGCAGCGGACAAGCAATTGCTCTCATCGCTGAAGCAGCAAAAGACACAGGCTACCTGGATTCCCTGGTCTTATGAGCGGCTCGCCTTTAGCAGCGGCTATGCTGCCGGTGTGCTTGCACCGGCGTGGTACGAGGCACTGTGGAGAGGTGAGGCCCCTTTGGAGCAGTGGTTCGCTCGCGCGGTTCGGTTGCTCCGACAAGAGGGTCTGTCGGCTTCACCGGCGCAGGCCATCGAGGCTGTTCGGCTGGCGCAGACGCTGGCGGCTTTGCGCAACATGCCGCTACCCGGTGTAGAGGAATTGCAAGAGGCAGCCCTATCGGTGCTTTGCGAAGGGTCGGCGGTGGCCTACCGGCTTATCGAACAACGGCTCGTCGTTGGCGACGTGTTGGGAAAAGTACCGCCGGACGCCCCTCGGCTGCCGCTCCTGGCGGACTTCGACGACCAAGTGCGCCGCTGCCGTCTGAGGGTGAGCCCAGAGGAAGAGAACTTGGCCTTGGACCTACGCCAGGCGGCGCATTTGCTCAAAAGCCGCCTGTTGCACCGTCTTTGCTTGTTGGAAGTGCCCTGGGGGCGTGAGGAGGCCATCCAAGGGCGAAAAGAGGGTGGTTTTCACGAGCGTTGGCGGCTGCGCTGGTCACCTGAATATGCGCTTTTGCTTGCAGAAAACGGCCAATGGGGCAGTACTATAGCAGAGGCCGCCGCAAATAAAATCGGCGCACGTCTGCCTTCTATACACCGCCTGCCAGACCTGGCAAAGCTTTTGGAGGGTGCTCTGCGGGCCGATTTGCCGGAGCTGATGTCGCTGCTGATCGAGCGGATAGAAACCGCTTGTGGATTAGACCGGGATGTTTTGGCCTTATCCGATGCTGCCTTACCGTTGGTAGAGGTGCTGCGGTATGGCCATGCGCGGCAGCTTCGCCTGGCATCGGTGGAACAGTTGTTGGAGCACCTAATACCGCGTATATGCGTTCGGTTTCCCATGGCGTGCAGAGATATTCAATATGAAGTGGCCGTTGAGGTGCAAAGGTGCATGTTGTCGGTACAGCGCGCTATTGATCTATGGCGCCCGGACGTATACGGGCCTTTGTGGAGAGAGGCCCTATACCGTATCCGCGCCCGAGGGGCGCCGCTACTGGCCGGTTTGAGTATGCGCCTGCTGTTCGAACAAGAGGCCTGTGGCGAGAATGAGCTCTGGACAGAGATGACTTTTCATCTTTCCCCTCATCGCCCGCCACCGGACGCTGCCCACTGGCTGGAGGGCTTTTTGAGCGGGGGAGGGTTGCTGCTGCTCTACCGTCCGGCATTGTGGCACGTGTTGAACCGGTGGGTGGCCTCCCTAGAGCCGGCGAACTTTGAGCAAATATTACCCCTGTTGCGCCGCACGTTTAGCCACTTCACAAAGGCAGAAAAGGAGAAAATATTTGCCCTGGCCCGACGAGGTGTCTCCTTGGATGTCGCGTCGCCCTCACCTGAACTCGACGCCGAACGCGCAGCGCTCCTTCAGCCGCTCCTCAGGCAGTTATTTGGCTAAGGCACAAGCTATCATTTGGGAAAAACGTATTTCTTTACATCCTCTTCTGTCACGATACCGTCGCACAGGATGTGCAGGCGCTCTACGACATTGGCCAGCTCGCGGATGTTGCCCGTCCAGTTGTATTCCTTTAAGGCTTGTATTGCTTCGGGAGAAAACTGCTTGGGCGGATGTCCGGAGTCCTCACTGACGCGGCGATTGAAGTGCTCGATGAGTAGAGGGATATCTTCGCGTCGTTCGTTGAGCGAAGGGACTCGCACGACGATGACCGCCAGGCGATGGTAGAGGTCTTCGCGGAAGCGACCGGCAGTTATTTCTTCTCGCAGGTCTTTGTTCGTAGCCGCAATGACGCGCACATCCACCTTAATCTCCTTGTTGTCGCCCACGCGGGTGATTTTGTTCTCTTGCAAGGCGCGCAACACTTTGGCTTGGGCGTCCAAGCTCATATCGCCAATTTCATCCAAAAAAAGCGTGCCGCCGTTGGCCTGCTCGAATTTGCCGGGGCGGTCGGCAATGGCTCCGGTAAAGGAGCCTTTTTTGTGGCCGAACAGCTCGCTCTCGATCAGCTCAGAGGGGATGGCGGCGCAGTTGACCTCCACCAATGGCCCGTTAGAGCGGCGGCTTTTTTCGTGTATCCAGCGGGCTACCAGTTCTTTTCCGGTGCCGTTGGCTCCGGTGATGAGCACGCGACTGTCGGTGGGAGCTACGCGTTCCAGCATGCGCTTGATATCCCTTATCGGGGCGCTTTCGCCGATCATCGTCACGCCTTTAGAGCTGCCTTTGACCTGCTTTTCCAGCCTTTTTGTGGTGTTGACCAACTCGGCCTTTTCCATGGCATTGCGCACCGTGATCAGCATGCGATTAAGGTCTGGTGGTTTCGAGATAAAATCGAAAGCACCTTTTTTGACGGCCTCCACTGCCGTGTCGATGGTGCCGTGACCGCTCACCATGATGACCGGTGTCTCCGGAGAAATGAGCTGAATGCGCTCCAGGGCTTCAATGCCATCCATCTTGGGCATTTTGACGTCCATAATGACGACATCGTACTTCTCTCGTTGTACTTTGGCAACGCCCTCTTGACCGTCGGCCGCTTCATCTATCTCGTATTGCTCAAATTCCAGGATTTCGCGCAGGGTGCGCCGTATAGGCGCCTCATCGTCAACGATTAAGATTTTGGCCATATTGATTTACCGTTTATCACAATCCAGTTTTTAGTCACCACAAAGAAAAGGCCTTTCTCTTAAACGAAAACAGGTCTGTCCCTGGGCCTGTGGCTGCGGTGGAGGAAATTCGGAACTAAGGAGGTGCAAGTAAGCCGAATCTTTTCGTCGTTTTTTTGGAAGAATGTTGCTTTAATTTTATTTGAAAAGTAAGACTTTTGTCTTGCTACTTTCCTCTAAGCGTTAACTTAAACTATATCTTATGCGCCTTTTGTTGTTTTTTTTATTTTCGGCAACACTCACCTCAAGCCTACTGGGGCAAAAAGTCTGGTACGTTCGCGCCGGTGCTGCAGGTGCCAACAACGGTTCTTCGTGGCAAGAGGCATATTCGAGTTTAGCACCGGCCCTACAGGTAGCGCAATCGGGCGATGAGGTATGGGTAGCTGCAGGCGTATACAAACCGCCGGCGGCGAATACACCACTGGTCATTAAGGCAGGAGTAGCGCTTTACGGCGGTTTTGCCGGCACGGAGACGACGGCCGGTGAGCGAAATCCCGGCGTCAATATCACCATTTTGTCGGGCGACTTGAACGGAGACGATATTTCCGGCGTTTTTAACCAAAACCGCACCGACAACGCCGTGCACGTGCTGGTGGTCGAAGAGGGCGCAGATCCCGGTGACATTGCCGTGATAGACGGCTTCACCATTTCCGGAGGGCAGACGCTGAGCGGCAGCAGCGCTCCCGACTTGGATCGCCGCGGAGGAGGGGTGCTCGCTAAAGCCAAAGTAATCGTGCGCCGCTGCATTTTTGTGGACAACAGCGGTGAAACCGGAGGGGCACTGGCCGCCGTCATTCCTCAGGCCAGTGGCATCATCGTAGAAGATTGCCTCTTTGAAAAAAACAACACCAGCTTACTTTCTTCCGGTATTTATTTTCGAGACCTGAGCGGAGGGGCTACCGTTAGCCGGTGCATCTTTCGGAACAATAAAACCATTCGAGGCGTGCTGTATGCCATTGGCTCGACTAATGTGCGGATAGACAGCTGCCAATTTTTAAATAACGATGCAGGGTCGAACCCGTGCGCCGGTGTTTACACGTGGCAAACGACCTTTTCGGTACGCCACAGTCTGTTTAAGGGGAATCGCGCCAATGATTTTTCGGCCATGTACAACGATGGGCGCAGCGGCGTCTATCCTTTTCTGATCGAGCACTGCATCTTTGAGGGAAATGTGGCCGTTGATTCTGTGAACAGCAGCAATGTAGCTACCGGGGGAGCCATCTTCAACGCCACTACTACAGGGATAATCCGCAATTGCCTGTTCAAGGGTAATGTAGGGCACTTGGGAGGAGCCGTTTATTTGAGTGGAAAGGTGCCCGGCCGCAAGAACATCTTTGAAGATTGTATCTTCGAAGATAATCGCGTAATGCCAGGAGCAAACACGTCGGCTGCTCGAGGGGGTGCGCTTTACAGCTTCAAAGGCGACTACGAGTTGCATCGATGCGTGTTTCGTCGAAACAGCGCCACTACCAGCGGAGGGCATATTCACCAGGCGGACTCTACTTTGTACCGAATAGTAGGTTGTCGGTTCGAGGGTGGCAGTGCAACCTTTGGCGCGGCCACGGCCAATTACGCGGCGGGCACAATAGGAGTTTACGACAGCTGCTTTTTCCAAGGAAATACGGCAGCTACCAGTGGAGGGGCGCTCTCTACGGCCTTCACGGCGCATACCATAGTGGAAAACTGCGTTATTGAGGCGAATAGCGCTCGGTTTGGTGGCGGATTATTCGTGCAAAACCCGAATTCGCTTTTGACGCTTCGCAAAACGCTTGTCTCCGGCAACAACGCTCAGCTTTACGGCGGTGGCATAAACGTTTCTGCGGGCGTACCGTTGACCGTTGAAGACTGCGAATTTACCCTCAATGAGGCGGATATTGGAGGTGCCATTCGCTTTGCAGACGATACCTCAGACCTGGCGGTGTTGACGATGCGCAATACCTCGTTTCAAGTCAATTTTGCCCGAACGCAGGGAGCAGCCATAGATATTTCCAACGCCGAGGTCAGCTTGTACAACTGTCTGTTCTACGGTAATATCAACTCCTCCGCTTCTGGCGCGGGAGGGGCTATCATCAATAATGCTTCGGGAGTACCCTCTCGGGTAAAGGCGATTAACTGCACCGTGGTGGAAAACGTAGCGCCTATTGGAGCGGGCATTGCCCAATGGCAAGATACGTCCGGAAAGGCTATTCTCCAGTTGATGAATTGTATTCTTTACGGCAATACGGGCAGCGACTACGAAACAGAGGGCGGCAATCCTACCGTCATCTCTCTGGGCGGCAATCTCTGCGGCGACCAAACACTGGCGTCGGTGCTCAAGCAAACCAACGACCAAATAGGGCTAGACCCGCTGTTTGTCGATCCCAACTTTTTCAATTTTCGCCTAAAAGCCGGCAGCCCTTGTATCGATCGGGGTGTAGCAGGAGCAGAAGTGCCGATTACCGACTTAGATGGAAATCCGCGCGATTTGTTGCCGGACAAGGGCTGTTACGAGTTTCAAACCGTCGGTGTTCGCCACTTGGCACATCGGCCTACGCCTCTGCGATTGCTGCCTAATCCCGCTCGAGAGTCCGTCCGTTTTGAGATAGAAGATGAAAAGGCCGGCTGGTTGTCTATTCGCCTGCTGAACATGCAAGGCGTGGAAGTGCGCAGCTGGTCTGCAGTCAAACCTGACGGCCTTTGGGCACACATGCTCGAACTCGGCGATCTTCCGGCAGGTGCTTATCGGCTGATTGTCTCTTCTTCAGATAAGCGATACGAAGGTTGTCTGTACAAACAATAGGTCTTCCGGCGCCTTTGCAGAAAAAGTTGACGTCTTATGCTGCTGCAAGTGTATCGAGGTGGACAGGTCTTTAGCATTGACCTGTCGAAGGGCATAGACCTTTCCCTGCCTTTGCGCCATGGGGCCGACAATCCCAGTGCTTTCGGAGCGCCTCCTCCGTCTTTTCAGCCGGTAGTGGCAGGGGATTTCGTCGGTAGCACGGCCTTAGGAGGTGCCGTGAATTTTTTCAACGTCTTTTTCAACCCTCACGGCAACGGCACCCATACCGAGTGCGTAGGCCATATTGCCCAAGAGCGCTACGTGTTGTACGAGTGTTTGCGCGAGTTCCACTTTTGGGCTAAGGTTATCAGCTGCTCTCCTATGCTTCGTGCCGACGGAGACAGCGTATTGTCACGCGAGATGTTTGAGGAGCGGTTGGCGCCCGGAGAGGTAGACGCTTTAGTGGTGCGCACGCTGCCCAACGATCCATCCAAGAAGCAGCGCCGCTACTCGGGCACCAACCCGCCGTATTTGACTGCCGAAGCAGCGGCCTTCCTAGCAGATTGCGGCATTCAGCACTTGCTTATCGATCTGCCCTCTATAGACCGCGAAGAGGACGGCGGGGCGCTGGCCGCGCATAAGGCTTTTTGGCGATACCCTCAGGCCGTTCGCAGCAGCTGCACGATTACCGAGTTGATCTACGTGCCCGATGAAGTGCTCGACGGTCTTTACTGGTTAAACCTGCAAACGACCTCTCTCGACTTAGATGCCGGCCCTTCGCGTCCGGTGTTGTTTGCGCTCTCTCTTGTGCAGAGGTAGTGGGCCGGTGCCGAGCAAAGAGACTTTTTCGCGCGGGTGTGAACCATTAAGCGTTATCTCTTGGAGCCTACCGGACATGCCGTTGCGAAGTTGCCGAGTTTTAACGATAGATGTCGTAAGGGCATTGTCCTTTTTGCAAACCATTTCTTTCTTCAAAGAAAAGGGCGTTTGAGTTGAGGCTCTTTTTCAGGTAGTGTTTAGTTTTGAGTGATAAGTTTTTAGTTAAAAAACCTCATTTTCAGCATTTTATGAACATTTGCATCACCCAAAGCTTGACACTACCGAGTTTTGGTCTTTTGTGGGCTCAAAAAAGCAGCAACGATGGAGCGGGTACGCCATCGATCGGGGCACAGGCCAGATTATTGCCTTTGTTCTAGGGTCGCGTACCGACGATGCGTTTAAAAAACTCCTGCGCTTATTAAAACGAGCCGGTATTCGGGTAAAGCAGTGGTTTTGCGATGAGTGGGCAGCGTATCGGCGCTGTTTACCGGCCCGGAAAACTATTTATCGGCAAGGAGAACACTTGGCAAATAGAACGCCAAAACCCGGACTTCCGCACCCGAATCCAGCGCTTACAACGGAGAACCCTGTGTTTTTCCAAAAAGGTGGTCCTGCACGATACGATTATCGGACTTTTTATTAGCATCGTCTTTTTTAATTGTAAACTAATTTGATGCACTACCGATGATTAAACTGATGCGAATATTGACGAAAAAATGAGCGCAATCTCAATATTTGAATGATGCCGATTATTTATAAGGTTTTGAGAGTGGAGATTATAGTTAAAAATCTATCTCCAAACGCTACTGTTTATTTACGCAGTTGAAGAACTTTCGTGTATGTTCCCCGCACAATATAATATACTGCGGCGGCCCAATAAACCTTTTCAGGATTGCCTGCGCCCAACGGTGAACATTTCATGTGCGGCGAAGTACTAAGGCACTACCTTTGCACGCATTGCGCTAACTATGGCTAATTTTTTAGAGCAACAACAGGATATCCGCGCCTTGGGGAGCAATCTGGAGCTGCTGGCGCGGCAAGTAGTGGAGGGCTTTATTGTCGGTCTGCACCGGAGCCCCTTTCACGGCTTTTCGGTGGAGTTTGCCGAGCATCGGCTGTACAACACGGGCGAGAGCACGCGCAATATCGACTGGAAGGTGTATGCGCGCACCGACCGCCTTTTTGTCAAACGCTATGAGGAAGAAACGAACCTGCGCTGCCAAATCGTAGTGGACGCCTCTTCGACGATGTATTTCCCTTGGGACGCTCGTCGTCCGGATCGCTACAAGTATCAAAACAAGTTTTGCTTTGCCGCTCAGGCAGCGGCGGTGCTCATGTATGCCTTAAAACGGCAGAGGGATGCCTTTGGCTTAACGCTTTTTGACGATGCCGTTCGGGTGAATACGGCCTGCAAGTCTACCACTCAGCACTATCAGCAGCTGCTGAGTTTTCTGGCACAGCGCATTGAGAATCCTCAGCTCAACCGCGCTACCGACGTTGCGGGTACGTTGCATCAGATTGCCGATACTCTTCATCGCCGCTCGTTGGTGGTCTTGTTTACCGATGTGGTGGAGCGGCCTGAGGAGGCGAATGCATTATTTTCGGCCCTTCAGCATCTGAAGCACAACAAGCACGAGGTCATATTCTTTCACGTAGCCGACAAGCCGCGCGAGTTGGAGTTCGAGTTTGAAAATCGCCCCTATCTTTTCATAGATATGGAGACGGGCGAGCAAGTGCGCTTGCAGCCGGCCGAGGTGAAGGCGTTTTACACCCAGCAGGTGGCGCGCTTTACGGAGCAGCTGCGCCTGCGCTGCCTGCAATATCGAATCGACTTTGTAGAAGCGGACATTAACCGAGGCTTTGCGCCGGTTTTGCAGACCTGGATGGCCAAGCGCGTGCGTATGAGATGAGCTACTCGCGCTTGAGGGCCAGGATTTTGATTTCTACGCGTTGGTTGAGCCTTCGCCCTTCAGGGGTGGCATTACTGGCAATGGGTAGCCGTTTGCCGTAACCTTTATAGGTCACGCGGCGCGGGTCTATGCCCTTACTGATGAGGTATTCGGCCACGGCTTTTGCCCGTGCGGTAGAGAGGCGGTCGCAGAATTCGTCGGGAGGGATATTGTTGGTATGGCCGCCGATTTCGATGACGACGTTGCCGTTTTCCTCCATAAAGTCGTACAGCTCGTCGAGGGTAGGCAAGCATTCTGGGGTGAGGTTGAAGCTGTCGGCCTCGAAGCGCAATTGTTCCATGCGAATGGTTTGCCCGCTGCGCAGCAGTTCGGCATTGAGTTCGGGAAGGATGCGCTTTTTGATATCAATGGTTTTGACCGTGCTGCAGCCCATAGCGTCTGTGAGGGTCACGGTATGGCTGCCGAGATGGAGTTTGGAGGCGGTCAAGGTTTTCTCGCCGCTGCTCCAGGTCACGGTGATGGGCGGAGTTCCTCCTTGTACCTTTAGGGTAGCCTTTCCGTCGGCGCTGCGCTCGGTGGTGGCGCCGACCACGCGGGTGATCTCTACTTCAATAGGCGGGGGAGAAGAGACGACGACGACGGCGGCCTGAGTAGAGCCTTGCGCATCGGTTACGGACAAGGCATAGGAGCCGGCCGGCACGTTTTTTACCTCTAATCCGCCCCAGTTGGCTTCGCTCCACTTGTATTGGTACGGGGGCTTTCCGCCGGCAATGGTGGCTTTGAGGGTGCTGGTCTGACCGCTGCAGAGGATGCGCCCGGTCTCCTCGATGTTAATGGTAAGCGGCAGAATGTTTTCGGGTATTTCGAGGGTGAAGGTGGCCGAGCAACCGCGCTCGTCGGTGACGGTGACGGTGTGTGGTCCTGGGCTGAGGTTGTTCACGGTGGGAGTGGTCTCGCCGTTATCCCAAGCGAAGGAGAGTTTTCCGGTGCCTCCTCTCCCTTCGGCACGCGCCTTGCCGTCGTTTTTGCCGGTGCTGGCCGGTGCCAGCAAGACGGCAAAGGGGAGAATGGCCGGGGGCTCTTTGATCTCGATGTAGGCCGACACAGAGCTGCCCTTGCTATCGGTTACGGTTACGATGTGAAGCCCGGGGCCGGCGTCGTTGGGTTGGTCTCCTTTCAGTCCGGTGCTCCACTTGTAGGTGTAGGGTCTAACGCCGCCGCTCACGTGTACGCGAAGGGTGCCCTTTTGACCTTGGCAAGGGATGGGTGCCAATTCGGAGATGTTAGCGCTGAGCGGGAAGAGGGTTTCGGCCACGGTAACTTGGGCGGCAGTGGTGCAGCCGTGGGCATCGGTGACGGTAAAGCGGAAGGTGCCGACGCCGAGGCGAACGGCATTTTCGCCGATCTCGTCGTTCTGCCAGCGAATGGTGTAAGGTGGTGTGCCACCGGAGACGATGGCCCGAGCATTTCCGTTATTTTGATCAGGGTCTGCCGTACGCACCACGGTTGCCGATGCTTTTAAAGTATCGGGCTCGAGAACTTGAAAAGCCGTGGAGGTGCGACCGCCGGCGGCATCGACGACGACGAGTTGGTATACCCCTGCGCGTACTTGGGTAGGGTTTTGGCCCTTTAAGCCGGGTTGGGCCCACACGAATTCAAAAGGCGGTTTACCGCCGCGCACGTCTACGCGCAGACCGGTGGTGCCGCCGGCGCAGGGAATTTTTTCCGTTTGCTCGATGCGCGCCGAAAGCGGGAGGATGTTCTCGGTCATGTTAAAGCTCACCACCACTTCACAGCCGTTGTTGTCGGCTACCGTTACCTGGTGTTCTCCGGGATAAAGGCGTCGGGCCTGCTCGGTGTACTCTTCGCTGTCCCAGCGGTACTGATAGGGGGGCGTGCCGCCTCGGGCTTTTACGGTGGCGCGCCCATCGGCGCTGGCCAGGGCTGCAGGAGCATCTAAGGTAACGGTAGCGCTGAGCGGCTCCGGCTGGGTGACGGTGTAGGTAGCCGCCGTCTGGTTGCCCGCGGCATCGGTTACCGTCACCGTATACGTGCCGGCCGGTACATCCTCGATTTGATCTCCCTTCCAGTCGGGCCGGCTCCACTTGAACTGAAACGGGCTTTTTCCGCCTTCTAAGTTTACCTCTAAACCGGTCTTTCCACCGAAGCAATCGATGCGGTTTGTTTCTTTTATCGCGGCGGAGAGCTGAGGCACTTTCTCCTCGATAATTACGCGGGTAGAAAGGGTGCAGCCGTTAGCATCGGTAACGGTTACGCCGTGTTCGCCGGCGCTTAGTGCTGTGGCCGTTGCGGTGGTCTCGCCGTTATCCCAAAGATAAGTGTAGGGTGCTGTCCCTCCTCTGGCAGAGGCTTGCGCCTGTCCGTTGGCCTCGTTGAGCAAGGCGGGTGCTTTAGGTGTAGCCACAATACTGAGTGCAGCGGGCTGTGCCACGGTGATTTGCGTCACCGTTTGCCCTCCGGCAGCATCCGTCACCGTAAGCGTGTAGGTGCCCGCCTGAACTTCAGAGGCCTGAGGCCCTGCCCATTTGGGCTGACTCCACTCGTACTGATAAGGTTCTTTTCCGCCTTCCACGCGAGCGAGCAAGATGGCGTTTCCGCCAAAGCAAGGGATGGGAGCCGTCTCTTCGATACGGGCCCTCAGAGCCTCTATTTTACGCTCGATGACAACGGAAGCCACTGCGGAACAACCGCGCTTGTCGGTAACGGTGACTTGATGCATACCCTCCGAGAGACGCGTGGCCGGATTAGTAGTTTCTCCGTTGTCCCATCTGAAGCGGAAGTCCGGTGTACCGCCCCTCACCTTAACCTCCGCGCTCCCATCACGGGCGTTTAGCGCGCTTTCCACCCGCCGTTGTTCGGCCACTGCGCTAAGGCGTTTGTCTTCTACAGAGACCTTTCCCTGTTTAGATTTACCTGCGGCATCGGTAACGGTAACCGTATACGTTCCAACACCCACTTTTTCCGGACGCGGCCCCTGAAGTCGCGGTTCAGACCACGTGTACCGATACGGCGGAGTACCTCCGCTGACGTTGACCCGCAGCACGGCATCGTCTCCATTGCCGGTGCAGGAAACCTCTTCCTCTACGGCACAGTTCACCAGCAAGGCAGAGGCTTTGCTGATGAGGTAAAGCCCTTTGTCGTCTGTTCCTACCCAGATACTGCCTTCGCCATCCACTGCCAGGCAGAGGCCGTACTCACTGGTAAAATACTCGGCCCCGCTGAAGACCTCAAAATCATCTGTCAACAAACTGTATCGGCTCACTATGCGCGACAGGATCCACATATTTCCCTCTTGATCGAGGTCGAAATCTTCGGCCTCGCCTTCCAAGGCTTTTTCCTTTACCTCGATAGGCTGCCAGCGCTGCCCATTTTGGGCCAACCAGAACTCTCCGTCCGCTAAAACGTAGATGTCGGTGCCGAGCTGGCGCACACGTTGAACGTCGTAGCCCTCGAGCTCCACTTTCCAGCGCTCAGGCGTGCCCACCAATAGCCCTTCGTCCGTTCCTATCCAATATCGGCCCGAGCGGTCGCGAAAAATGCTCGTGATGGTATTGGTCTTCAGTCGGGTGTTGGAAGCATTGAACTTCGCGATGAGCCTGAGCGACGGTCGGGTGCTGAGTTGAAAAAGCCCGTCTTTGTTGGTCCCTATCCACAGCCAGTCGCGGTCGCCGTCGTAATAAGCCGCGGTGATATTGGGTGAGAACCCTATTACCTTTTGCAAAGCTTCCTTTGTCCAGCGCAGGTCGGCATTGCCGCTGAAAAACATGAGGGCGCTTTGTTCGCCGGACTCTAAGGTCACCGGCGCACCCAAATCGCAGGCCGATACCCGGTACAAACTCGTATTGGTAGATACCCACTTGGTGTTATCGCCGTCGATAGCAATGTGGTTCACCGAAGCCGAGCGACTCACAGCGGCGCAGCGAACGACTTGGTAGGCAGATTTTTGGGAAAAAAGCGCTGAGGTGACGAAGAATAAAGGGAAAATAAATAGTTTGCCTAATCCAGAAAGCAGTCGCTTCATAGCTGTTTTGTGTAAAAATTTTTTTGGAACCCTCCGACAGGAGGTGAGTTGCCGTCAGGCTCTCAAATGGCCTGCAAAGTTCGGTTGTGACGGGTCAATGCGCGGCAGATAAACGGATTTTACTCTTTGGCATTGTAGAGGCTTCCGGTGTCGGAGGTGAACAGCCGGATATATCGCCTCTATACCTAAAGACTTATGAACGCATTTTTATCCGTCGGCCCCACAAGTACTCCCAGGTGGGCGAGCTCGCATCGATGCCATCGGGTGCTATTACCCACAGCACCGGCACGCAAGGGCGCACGGTAGGTGCTTCTGCATAGCCGTCGGTGAAGAAGATGAGGCCATCGGGGCGCTCCGCATTGGCCACTTGCAAGGCGTCGTTGAAGTCGGTACCTCCGCGCCCGGAGACAGCCGACGGCGCACAGCCTCGATAGAGGTAACGCCGTTGCACGCGCGCGTCTGTTTCGACGATTTCCACGGCGATGCCCGTTCGCCATAGGCGATGTACTTCGACGAAAAATAGGTTCAGCTCGTGCTGGGAAATGCTGCCCGAAGTATCGATGGCCACCAATAAGCGCTGCTTTCGGCACACTTGAAGCCCAGGCGTTGTACCGTAGCGCTTACTCGGACGGCGGATGGTGTTCTTTAGCCGTGTCTGAGCGGCGCTGGCGGCAAACAGCCGTAATGCTTGACGCCATGATACCGCTCCGATAGGAGTCGAAGAGCGGTTTTCCAATGCTTCGCGCAAGGCGCCGGGCAACAATCCCCAAGCCCGCTCACCCGAGCGTCGGCAGGCCATTTGAAGCAGATTCTTCAAGTGCGTTTCCGCCACATACCGCTCCAATTCGCTGCGCTGCTGAAGCGCCTTCCACGGTTTGTGGCGTTCCAGGCCGTGTGCATCCGGATGTAGCAGCGGCGCTCCGGCCTCCCGCTTGCCGATGGGCGAGTTATTGCCCGCATGAGGGCGCAACTCCTCGAGTTTTTTGTAATAATAAAACCACGTTTGCCCGGCCTCTAAGTGCAACGCGCCGAAGGTATCCAAAAATAAGCTGTCATCGGGCAACTGCGCGCGCTCGATGTACTGGTTGACAACTAAGTCGAACGCCGCATTAAGCAAGAGCGGGTCTAAAGCCGGCTCATAGACGAAGGGATGGCGAAAGACTAAGTGTAGCAGCTCGTGCTTCAGCACGCCATAGCGATGAGCGGGCTGGACTAAGACTCGATCCCAGAAGTCGGCATTGATGTATAGCGCCAGGGCACCTTTTTCCATGCTTATGGCTATGGTGTCTACCGGGTGCTCGGCAGCTACCACCACCTTGCTCAGGCTGCCCAGCAGGTGGGCGTAGAAGGGCTCGCGCAGCAAGAGCTCTATGCTCGTGCGCGAGAGCTCTTCCAAAATGCGAAAAGCAGAAGTGTGCATGCGACGTAAGAAATAATTTCTTCAACGCCTACCGGCTGCTAAGGTTGAAGCCGGCGTCGAGGGCGATTAAAATCCTTAAAGGCCGACAGCCTTTTCGACTTTTAAACGGTCTATGACCTAAAAATAAGCGCGCTATGGTAAAATACGCATCCTCCCGTGTCGCTTGGCTTTTAATCGGAGCCGCGATAGTGCCTTCTGTGCCAATATTCGTCACAGAGGCTCATGCCCACGTACTCCCTGGCGACAGTTGCTCCGTGAGTATCGGCGGAAACGAAATCTTATGCCCGGGCGAAAGCCTCGTTTTGAGCGCTACTCCTGGCTTTGCGAACTATCAATGGTACCGCAAAAGCTCTTGGAGCCCCGACCCTCCAACGCCTATACCCGGAGCCACAGACTCTACCCTGACGGTCAGCTGGTTTGAGGCGGGGTTTGAATTCATCGTAGTAGCTTCGCTGGGTGCTTGTACCGACACATCTGAGCCGGTCTTAGTGGACGGTTACGTCTTCCTTCCCGTGACGGTAGCCTCTTCCGGTTCGTTTACCATCGGCCCTGATGGTGAAAAACTTATTTGCCCGGGCGATACGGTATTCTTTGAGCTCCTGTTGCCGTACACCGTCAACATTCAGTGGACAAAGGACGGCGCTGACATTCCCGGCGCCGAGCAGTCCCAGTACGCAGCTACTTCGCCAGGTGTATACGGGGTAAGAGGCTCTCCGGAGGTTTGCCCTAATTACGTGGCCGAACTGGGCGTCCCCCTGGTAGTAGAGTGGAAGCCGCCTCAGGATTGCCCTACTCAACGGGTGCAGACGCCCCAGACCGATGGGGTGCTCCTGTATCCCAATCCCTCTCGAGGAGGGATAAGGATTATCCTGCCTCGAGAGGCGCCGGCTTATCTACAGGTATTCGACCTCACCGGTCGATTGGTAGCCGAAGGAACGTTCTGCTCCTCACAAATGATAAACCTGTCCCATTTGGATACAGGCTTTTACAGTGTTTTCATCAAACAAGGAGATCGCCGGTGGCATTTTATGTGGCAATGCCTGCGTTAAGAATATGAGAGAACACCGTAGATAAACAAAAAAAGCGCGTGACTTTTCACGCGCCCCGAATTTTCCAATTCTAAAAAACAATACTTACACACACGCTTTAACAGCATCGAAAACCGTGCCAAGCATGCCTATTTTGTTTAATTTATGAAAAAATCTTTTCGGTAAGCAGGGAGAAGTCCTCTCTCCTTTCCCATGCGCAATAGTTGTTCGACGGCTTGCCGTCCGGCGGAGCCGAGTTGGAGAGAGAAGTCGTTGACGTACAGTTGGATGTGGGCTTTCATGACCTCTTCCTCCATGGCTTGGGCGTACTGGCGTACATAGGGCATGGGTTCTTCGGGGTGTTGTAAGGCGTATTCTACGCTACGGTGCAGAGCGCGGTTAATGCGCCGTTGGAGGATTGGGTCGAGGTCGCGGCGAACGGCGATGCCGCCCAGGGGTATGGGCAGGCGGGTGTGTTGTTCCCACCAGCTGCCCAGATCGAGGAGGGCGTAGAGGCCCTTTTGCGCATAGGTGAAGCGGTTTTCATGGATGATGAGGCCGGCGACTACCTCCTCGCGCAGCACGGCATGTTCGATGTCGCAGAAAATCTTTTCTACTTTGTTTAGGATGTTAGGGAAAGCCAGACTTAGGAGGAAGTTAGCCGTAGTTAGCCGGCCGGGTATGGCGATGGGGCCGGCGCTAATTTCGCTTTCCGACAGGGGTTTTTTAGCTACCAAAAGAGGGCCACAGCCGTATCCCAGTGCACTTCCGGCGTCTAATAGCCGATACCGATCGGTGAGGTGGGCAAAGGCGTAGTAGCTCAGTTTGGTCACGTGCAGCCGTGCGGCGAAGGCGCGTTGATTTAGGGCTTCTACGTCTTCTATAACCGGTGCAAAGTGCAGACCTTCGGTGTCTATTTTTTGATGTACCAAGGCATCGAAGATAAAGGTGTCGTTGGGGCAAGGCGAGTAGCCGAGGGTTATGGTATCCGGCATGATCATTTACGAAGATAATCATCTGCTGACACTCAACAAGCCGAATGGTTGGCTGGTTCAGGGCGACCGAACGGGAGACGCCACCTTGACGGATTGGGGAAAGGCTTATCTGCGAGAGAAATACGGCAAAGTGGGAGAGGTGTTTTTACACCCGGTGCATCGCTTAGACCGCCCGGTAAGCGGACTGGTTTTGCTAGCACGTACGAGCAAGGCGCTGACTCGTCTCACGGCGGCTTTTCGCGAGCGGCGCGTGGAGAAAGTGTACTGGGCTTTGGTATTGTCTCCTCCGCCGGCGCGCGAAGGAGAGTTGCAGCATTATTTGCTCAAGGACACAGCGCGCAATCGCGTTCGCGTGGTGCCGCCCGGCACTGCAGGCGCTCAGCACGGAGTCCTTCGCTATCGTTGGCTGCGGGCGGTAGGTCCCTGGCATTTGTTGGAGGTGCAGCCGTACACCGGTCGGCCTCACCAGATAAGGGTCCAATTGGCGGCGATGGGCTGCCCCATCGTGGGCGATGTAAAATACGGGGCACCGGAGCCTTTGCCAGAGGGCGCCGTTGGGCTGCATAGCCGAAGCTTGGTCATAGAGCATCCCGTTCGCCGGCAGCAGCTTCAGATAGATGCGCCTTTACCCGATACCGCTTATTGGCGGGAAGCACTGCTGTAGGGGATCTTAGCCGGGTTCTGCCTGTAGTTTGGCAGCATTGTCGGCCAAAGTGAGGGCTTCGATCAGCTCGTCCAGTTCGCCCTCGATGATCTTGTCCAGGTTAAAGTTTTTGTGCTCTCCCTCCAGGCGATGGTCGGTGACCCGGTTTTGCGGCCAGTTGTAGGTGCGAATCTTTTCCGAGCGGTCGCCTGAGCCAACGAGGCTGCGGCGTTGGGAGGCCAGTGCGGATTGCTGCTGCTGTTGCTGCAGTTCGCGCAGCTGTTGCAATAATCGCCCTAAAGCGATTTCACTATTTTTATGTTGCGAACGGCTTTCAGTGCTTTCGGCGACAAGTCCGGTGGGCAAGTGCGTATAGCGCACGCCCGACTCGGTGCGGTTAACGTGCTGACCACCGGCACCGCTGGAGCGAAACACGTCGCGCCGCAAGTCTTCTTTGCGGATATTGACCTCTTCGGGTTCCAAAATAGGCAGTACGGCCACAGAAGCCGCCGACGTGTGGATGCGCCCTTTTGCCTCCGTTTCGGGCACGCGCTGAACGCGGTGGATGCCCGACTCGAATTTGAGCTTGCTGTATACGTTCTCGCCGCTAACCTCCAATACCACTTTAGAGAAGCCGCCAACCGTTCCAGGGCTTTCATCTACTACTTCTACTTGCCAGTCTTGGCGCTGAAAGTAGCGCAGGTACATGCGATATAAGTCGCCTACGAAGAGGGCAGCCTCGTCTCCTCCGGTACCCGCCCGAATTTCAAATATGACGTCTTTCTCGTCCTCCGGGTCGCGCGGGATGAGCAGATTTTTGATCTCTGCCTGCAAGGTTTCGAGTTGATTTTCTAGATGCGCGATTTCCTCCCGCGCCAGCTGGCGCAGGTCGGGGTCCGTTTCGGTGTTCAGCATGTCGCGCGCACTCTCCAACTGGTGAAGTGCCCTATCGTAGCGCTCATAAGCTGCTACAACGGGCTGGAGTTTCTTGTATTCTTTGTTAATTTTTTTAAAGCGCTCGGCGTCGGCCGCTATATTAGGGTCGGCCAGCTGCTCTTCCAAGTGCAGGTACTTGTCGCGAATGGCGTCTAATTTTTCTCGCATAAGAGAAAATACCGAAAAGGAGGGCAAAGATAGGCAGGGTGGTGGAGTTTTATCAAAAAGGAGCGGTTAGACAAACCGCTATTTTCAGATACCTTTGTGTAGCCCTGAAAATTGCAGGGCTTGAGAGAGAAGGAGGTGATATGCCTATTCGCATTTTCATTGCCGACGACCACGCCATGTTTGCCGAAGGATTAGAGAGTCTGCTCAGCGATGAGGAGGACTTTGAGGTGTGCGGCTATGCGCGCAATGGAGAACAGGTGCTGACCTGCGTACCGCAGTTGCAGCCGGATGTGTTGTTGTTGGATATTAATCTGCCTGACCGCTCCGGGTTGGATGTATGTAAGCAATTGCGGTTGGAGTGCCCATCGGTAAAAATTTTAGCCTTATCGATGCACAACGACGAAAGCTACATCAGTGCCATGCTCGGGCACGGGGCACAAGGGTACATTTTGAAGAGTACGGGCCGAGTAGAGTTGTGTCAGGCTATTCGCGCTCTGGCAGCGGGGAAGACCTACTTCTCCAAGGAAGTGACCGATACGATGATGCAAAGCCTGATGCGCGAGCGAAAAGGAGGAACCCCAAAAGAGCCGCCCAAGATCAGCCGCCGTGAGCGCGAGGTGCTCCGCTTGATTTTAGATGAACGCACGACCCCAGAAATTGCGGCACAATTATTTCTTTCGGAAAAAACCGTAGAGAGCCATCGCGCTGCTCTCCTGGCCAAGTTGGGTGCTCGTAACACGGCGGGCTTGGTGAAAGCGGCGATTTATTGGAAACTCCTGGACGACTGAGCCACCTTATGGCGGGTGAACACCGGTTTTTGCGGGCAGTCTTTATTCTCGGGTGCGCACTATGTTGGGGAGGAGTGGCACTCAGGGCGCAGCCTTCCGATGTGTTTGAACAACAACTGACCTTCGAGCAAATACAGCTGCTGTTGTCTGAAGGTATTGCGCAGCGCGACTACCGAAAACAGGCGCTCGCCTGGTACAAATGGGCGCTTTACCGCGAGCAAGAAGCGCTCAACCGAGACTCGGCCTTCCAGTATCTGGTGCGCAGTGCCGACCTTTTCCGAAGGGCCGGCGACTCATTAGCCTATCACCGCGTACGCGCCGAACTGGCTACGCGCATGCCCGAGCGGAATATGGCCGACGAAGCCGTCTCCATGCAACAAGAGGCTCTCGACTATTTCCAACGCACAAACAACAAGCGTTTGGAAACCTTCTTGCTCGCACAGATGGCGCGCGTGTATCAGCTGCGCGGCGATACGGCTCAGGCAGCGGCCTGCCGGCAGGCCTTCCGCGAACGCGGCCTGTCCTCCGGCGATACCTTGCTGCTAATTACGGGTTTTTTAGAGGAGATTAACTACCTGCGAGATGCGAAAAATTACCGCGATGCCCTCCCTTTAGCATTTCGCGTCCTGCACTTAGCCCAACAAAGTAAGCGGCACTCGTATGTCGCTACCGCAGAATATTTGATCGGACACCTGAACTTATTAGCTCAGGACTACCAGATGGCCCTGCGCTTCTTCCGGCGCGCGGAGCAATCTATCGGTCAATCGCAGGACATGTTGCGCCGGGACTTGTACGCCCATCTTTGCAGTGTCTACTCGGCCTTGGATAGCACGGCTTTGGCGCTACAGTACGCTTTGCGGCATATTCAATTGACCGACACCATCTTATACCGCGACCGGCTGGCCGTTTCACAGCGCCTGGCCGTACAGTTCTCCGCTCGCGAGCGCGACCAAAAACTGGAGGAGGTAACTCGAAGTCTGGAACTCATCGAGACTTCTAGGCGCCAACAGCGCAACTTCTTTTATGCAATCCTTCTCTTTTTCGTGGCTATTCTGCTGGCCATGTTTTTCATGGTGCGCGACTATAGGCATCGCCTCAGGACCAACCGACTCATTGCCGAGCAAAACGAAAAAATCAACCGGCAAACCATTCGGCAATTAGAGGACGCCCTGCGCATCGAGTCTATGCAGAGCATGCTGGAGGGACAGGAGAGCGAGCGAAAGCGCATCGCTCACGATTTACACGACAGCGTAGGCGGCCTACTGGCCGCTATCAAGATGCGGCTGGAAAGCTTGGCTCTTCACACACCACAGCTGACTCAAAACGAAGATTTCACCAAGGTAAAAGCCCTCCTCACCGAGACCATCGCCGAAACCCGACAAATAGCCCATAACCTGCAGCCCAGCTCGCTCCATCGGTTTGGGCTGATCAAAGCCGTGCACGACCTCGTTATACACTTTCGCACGCAAAGTGGGCCGGCCATCCATTTCCAGCACTTCGGTAACTTTTCCGACTTAGACCATATCGTTGCTCTTAACTGCTACCGCATTATTCAAGAGCTTCTGCAGAACAGCCTAAAACATGCACAGGCTACGGAAATCCTCGTTCAGCTGACGCGCAGTGGCGACGATATGGCCATTTTGGTAGAAGACAACGGTGTCGGCTTCGACCCTACCAACGTATCGAAAGGGATGGGAACCGATAACCTTCGGCAGCGCGTGCAGTTCATTCAAGGTGAAATGAGCGTTCAAACGGCTGTTGGTCAGGGGGTTAGCACCCTCGTTACCGTACCCGTGAAATCCCTGTAGCCAACTCAGGGTTTTCCCTCCTCAGAAAATCGGGTGATAACACGGATGGGCAAAAAGCCCAGACCGCTGACTTTTGTTACGGGCATCGCAAAGACCGCATTACATCCACTGCCTCCACCCCCCACTTTTTGATTTTTTTATCGCCAATAGCGGTTTAGAAGACTATTTTCTCGAATAGGCAAGAGTCACAGCGTTCGCTTTTTTCTATTTCCCAGTCGTCAACAGGACGATACAGGCAAACAAACGTTAGTCAGATCCGAGGCGCCCGGTGTTCAAAGGAGAATGCCGGGCGTTAAACTTTTGTTCTCGGCTAAACATAGGCCTCAGGGCGTGTGTTAATACGGGAGTCATTAGCTTAATGAAAAATCGAATCTATTATGGCCTTTACACTTCCGGATTTGCCCTATCCTTACGCCGCTTTGGAACCGCACATCGACGCGCGCACGATGGAAATTCACCACACTAAGCATCACGCGGCTTACGTAAACAATCTCAACGCGGCCATCCAAGGCACCGAGCATGAGAATAAGCCCTTGGAAGAATTGCTGGCCGGAGTTTCCCGGCTACCGGTAGCGGTACGAAACAACGGCGGTGGGCATTGGAACCACACCTTCTTCTGGAACATCATGTCGCCTCAGGGCGGTGGCGCGCCCCAGGGAGAGCTGGCTGCTGCCATCGACCGCGTTTTTGGGTCGTTTGAGGATTTTAAGAAACAATTTGCTGCAGCCGCTATCGGCCGCTTCGGCTCCGGGTGGGCTTGGCTTTGCGTAGACAACAGTGGCGAACTTTTCATCACCAGCACGCCCAACCAGGATAACCCGCTCATGGATGTAGCCGAAAAGCCGGGAAAACCCATCCTCGGGCTCGACGTGTGGGAGCATGCCTACTATTTACACTATCAAAACCGACGTCCCGACTACGTAGCGGCTTGGTGGAACGTAGTGGACTGGGGTGCTATAGCCAAAAACTACGCTGCTGCGCGGGCTTGAGCGCTTCTGCACCTACCCAAGAGATAAAAAGCGAAGCGGAATCAACGCGGTGTGGTCCGTTTCGCTCTCCGGCATTTGAGCCTTGCTTCTCAGTACGTGGTCGTCATGTCCTCGTCTACGCACAAAATGAAGTCGGCTCTACCGCGGTTTTCGGCCTGCAGGCGGCCGGTATGGGTTTGGATTACCGTAGACAAAGTAGCGTAACGTAGGTTGGGTCGGGTTTGGCGCAGATACCACAGAATGCCTTCGTAGTTGTCGGAGTGGTAAGCGCCATTAATATGCAAAAAGAGGCGGCCAGGTGCAAAGGATTGTAGAATAAAATGCGCCATAGTGGCGTCCTTTGCGGCTTGCGCTTTAGGAAAATTTTCATTGGCGTGGTCTCCCATCATGGAGAGCATGTTCTTGTAGCCTGGCAGTTCGGGGTCAAACGGAATGGGTAAGGGAGCCATAAGGGCCTTCTCTTTTTCGGGCAGGTCGTACAGGGCTTCAAAACCGCTTCGTGCCACTGCAGAGGCGTATTTTCGCGGGATATTGGTGGCGACAAACGGTATACCGTTTGCGCGGGCAAACTTTACAAGCGGCGCATAGTCGGTTTTATAGTTGGGCCATAGACGCGCCAGCGAGTCCAGGCCGCGCTCATCCAAAGTGCCTTGTAGGTAGCGGTCGAGCACCTGTTGGTTGTCGGTCTCGAACATCTCTGCTCCTAGCATCAGCGGCCGCAAAGCGTACAAGTCTTTAGCCAGCTCCAATTGCAACCAGTGCGCGATAGGGTTGTTGTGATACTCCCCGAAAAGCACTATATCCTGCTTGCTCAGCACCTTTAGCATCTTTTCATAGGACACTTGGCGACCTCGACCGTCAAAAATGCGGTAAGCCAGCTTCGTTTGGCCAGAAGCAAGAGATACTTCGAGCAGTAGCATCCACAACAGCAGAGTTGGCTTTTTCACGACCGACTTTTTGCGTTTAAGAAATGAACCGGGGGCGAAAGTAATCGTTACCCGTGCAATAATTTGCGCACTAATGGGTTTAAAAAAGGCGTAAAGAGGACGTTCATCTAACCAACTTTGTCAGGACCGTATGAAGCGAATCGCTTTTTTATTGCTCTTTGCCGGAGCGCTGCAAGGCCGTATGGAGGCTCAGTGTGTGCAGGGAGATTGTATTAACGGGCGCGGCACCTACATCTATCCTTCCGGTGCTAAGTACATTGGCGATTTCAAAAACGGCGAAATCCACGGCGTCGGCGTGTGCTACTACACCGACGGCAGCAAGTACAGCGGCGAATGGAAGCATCGCTATCCGGATGGCCGTGGCACTAAAACGTATCCGGACGGCACCAAGCGCACGGGCTTGTGGAAGCGCGGCAAACCCGTAGACGAAAACGGCAATATTCTGGAAGAGTACATCGTCAAGAAGAAGGAAGAGCTGCTCGACGACGGCACGAATATTCAATCCGGTTGCCTGAAAGGCGATTGTAAAAACGGGTTTGGCATTTTCGCCTATCCCGACGGGAGTAAGTACGAGGGCGAGTTTGTCAACGGCAAATTCAACGGAGAGGGTACATTTTACTTCGCGGACAGCAGCCGATATACGGGTCAGTTCAAAGACAATTATCCGCACGGACGCGGCACGCGCACCTTTCCCAACGGCAAAAAAGAGAGCGGAGAATGGCGCGAAGGTGAGTTCCTCGGTTCAGGCCTCATCGAGGGCGGTCGCGTAGGGTGCATTGAAGGCGATTGCGAAAACGGCAAGGGGACTTACGTGTATCGGGAAGGCTCGGCAAAATACACCGGTTCGTTTCTCAACGGCCAGCCACATGGCCTGGGAACCTGCCTATATGCTAATGGTGACTTTTATCGGGGCGAGTGGGCGGAGGGTGCCTACTCGGGAAAGGGTACCCTCTATCTAAAAGACGGCACGGAGGTTAGTGGCTACTGGCGGGCGGGCGAATATATCGGCAAGCAGCCGCCGGCCCAACCGCAACCGGTAGTGTCGCTGCCGTCGCCCGCTCTGCCTACTCCTCAGCAAATCAAAGTGTGGGCCGTAGTGGTCGGCGTGGCGGCCTACGACCACATGCCTGCCTTGCGCTACACAGACGACGATGCCTATCGCTTCTATGCCTTTCTGAAGAGCTACGAGGGCGGAGCCTTACCCGACGAGCAAGTGCGCGTCCTCATCGATGAAGATGCCACCCGCCACAACGTGCTCGGCACCCTCGAAGAAGTGTTCGAGAAAGCCGGCAATAACGACTTGGTCATCTTCTATTTTTCCGGACACGGCCTTAACGGCTCTTTCCTGCCGATAGACTTCGACGGCTACAACAACAAAATTGCCCACGAAGAAATAGCCGCCCTGTTCAACAAGAGTAGAGCGCGCTACAAACTCGTTATCGCCGACGCCTGCCATTCGGGTAGCCTCATCGCCATGCGTTCTGGCACAGGAGAGATGGGCCTGGTGCAGTACTATCAGGCCCTTTCCAAGGCAGTGTCGGGCACGGCTTTGCTCATGTCGTCTAAAGCCGACGAGACTTCCCTGGAGTCTGCCGGCCTGCGCCAAGGCGTTTTTAGCCATTTTCTCATTCGCGGGCTGAAGGGAGAGGCCGACAAGAACCGCGATAAGATCGTCAATGTGCAGGAGTTGTACGAGTTTGTTTACGAACACGTTCGGGCTTACACCGGCAACCGCCAGAGCCCGGTCATCAAGGGCGGATACGACCCTAACATGCCGGTCGCTATTGTTCGCTAATATCCCGCAGGAAGCCGTTCTTTGCACCGATAGGGGCCGTAACTTCATCCTTTTATGTATGCTTATTTGAAGGGCCGCATCGCGGTGCGAACCGCCGCCTATGTAGTCGTCGAAGTCGGAGGAATAGGCTTTCGCGCCAACATTCCGCTGAGTACCTACGCTGCCTTGGACGGGCGCGAAGAGGTAACCCTCTACACGCACTTACACGTTACAGAAGACGCCCATACCCTTTACGGCTTCGCTACCGAAAGGGAGCGAAATTTATTCGTCCAGCTCATTAGCGTTACGGGTGTTGGGCCTACCTCCGCGCTCCTCCTGCTGTCGGCAATGAGCGTTGAAGAAATCCGCGCGGCCATTATCGGCGAGCAGGCTCACGTCCTACAGCGGGCAAAAGGCATAGGCCCTAAGGCTTCTAAGCAAATTATCTTAGACTTAAAGGACAAGCTACTCAAGGAAGCTCCCGAGGCCGCCATGTGGACGGCAGCGGTGAGCGACCTGCCGGTTCGCGAGGAAGCTTTGGCTGCACTTATCGCCCTTGGGATTAATCGCTTGGCCGCCCAAAAAGCGCTTCACCAGGTGCAACACGAGCAACCGCAACTGCAACGGGTGGAGGAAATCATCAAAGCCGCCCTGCGCCTGCTCAATTAAGCCGGTCGGAAAAACAAGCAGCGGCGACCCGCTCCTACACATGGCGCGAGCCGCCGCTGCCGGTTTTTACCCGATTGAAGCCTTAAGGCTTAATCACCTTGGTAGTTGCTGTGCCATCGGCAGCTCCTAAGCGAACGCTGTAAGTGCCGGAGGGCAGCCGTTGCAAGTGAAGTTCCACTTGTTGAGGTCCGGCCGGCAGTTCCTGCTGAAGCAGATGGACGCGGCGTCCTAAGAGGTCGGTAACCTCTATGTACACCGGGCCACTTTGCGTCAAATCGAAAGAGAGGCGAACGCGGTCGCCTGCCATGGGGTTAGGACTTATCTTCAACTGAAGAGACGCGTTTGCTTGGGGCGAGGAGGTGCTCACCGACAGGCTGCGCGTGCCGTAGGCGAACCAGCGCGGCCAGTAATGAGCGGAAATCAGCAAGGATGCGGGCCCTACGCCCTTGATGCGGTCAGGGGCCACTCCTCGCCGGTAAACGTTGTACTGATTGTCCACGCGACGCTCGAAGAATATAGCGTCGTCGGTGCGGGTATAGGTCGGCCATCCCGGGTCGCCATTGTCAATCACCAAAAAGTCTGATGTACCCGTCTGCACATTGCCGCCGACCACGTCAAAAACATTCTCATTGCCGTCTATAACGTCGAAAGCAATGATAAAGGGTGCCCTTTGAGAAAATACCGGATTACCCACGCTGAAGCCCGGAGGTAGCGCTCCGGTGCTGAACAGCTTGCTGATGGGTGGTTTGCTGGCAGAAGTAAATTGGCCTTTGCTCTTATCCCAAAAGCGCATGAAGCCGATATCCCAGTATTCCAACAACTGGCCCGTGCTGCTGGTCAATTGATTAAAGGCATCGTACATGATGTACTCGCCGGAGTAGTCGAACTCCAGTACGTCGGCGTACTGTACCTCTCTGGTGGTGGATTGATTGGGAGAGGTAGTCGGGTTGTACAGCTCGAATATTTGACCCTGTTGAGGATTGGTCAAATCGAACACGTAAATGGTATTGTCCGGTGTTTCGGTAAGGGCAGCGAGGAATCGCCCGTCCTTTGATATGGCTACGTTACGCCACTCGGGAAACTGACTGAGCTGGTACACCTCGTGAAAGAACGTATTGCCTACTTGCTCCAGTGATATGGCGATGATATGCCCTTCCGAGTTGACGAAAACGATTATTCGGCCGTTGTCGGAGACACTGGGGCGATTGGCGACGCCCTGATTGTACAGCGTTTTCACAAATGTGCCGTTCTCTTGGTGCAGATCGAGCAAGGCACCGTTGTTGCTCACCGATACAATGAGCCCTGTACCCGGGTTTTCGCTCAATAGTCCAAACGGATTGGTGGGTTGGCTGCCGACAATACCTACGGCGTCGAATGCGCTCGCAGCGGCAGCAGCTACTGCACTGCCGTAAAGCTCATTCGCAGATTGAATAACGGTTAAGCGCCCATCGATAAACTCACTGGACTTAACTAAATAATCGCGAAGGGCCTTGAAAAAGACGCGCTCGGCCTTGTCTAAGCCGACGGCCGGGTGAGTGGCGAAGAGCACAAAGGCCCGGTTAACAATGCCGGAGTTAATGTGCACACCGCCGAAATCGTCTGGGCCGACGTACTTCTCATTCATGTGTTCGGGTTGCGGATCTATGCCGTTTTTGGGGAACTGCATATCGCGCAGACAATTACAGGCCACAAGACCCGGACGCACAATACCGTCGCCGATCAGCCATTCATCGCGGTCTACCCCTACAGCAAGAATGTCGGCATAAGACTCGTTCAAAGCGCCGCTTTCGTCCTGGTACTCCAAGTTCGCCGTGTGCTCTATTACGGCGTGCCCCAATTCATGTGCAACAACATCTAGTGCGCCCGCGAGGTCAAAGAAGAAAGTCCTACCTTCTCCGTAAAACGCGGCAAATCCGTTCCAAAAAGCGTTATCCATTCCACCGCCGTCTTGTTCGGCTACGCGGACGAAAGAAAGGATGTTTGCTCCCTTTCCGTCATAGGAGTTTCGGTTGAACGTGTTCAACCAGTAATTGTAGGCTTGAAGGCTGCCCCAGTGAGCGCTCACTGCACTTCGCTGGTTGGTGAACACGGTAGAGGGAGAGGTTACAAAAGAAAAGTCAAATGCTGAGGTAAACGGCGAAGTCTTTTTCGCATCGAGTGTAACAATGGCGCCCACCGGGTCTTGAGGCATCTTTGAGGCACCGGCGTTGAACATAGGAAGGCTGGCGTCTATCATGTACACGGTATTGCCCTCTTGCCAACCACCAAAAGTGCGGTTGATGTTCTTGAGGTCTAAACCCGTGGCCACCACCGGCCCACCGGCCGACGGGGCGGAGACTGCCTGCCTCGGATGGTACCAAGACTCGGCAAGAGGAACTGCCGGTGCCTGGGCAAAGGGGCGAGTGTAAGGGGTATTGTCGAAATGGTGTAAAATGTCGCCGCTATGGGCATCTACAAAATATGCCTTTCGGTGAATGATGTCGGCGTAAAAAGTAATGAACCACGCCAAGCGCTCGGCGCCCGGTTGGCGCTTCGGATGATAAATGACCAACTCCGCTTTAACTTCTTGTCCACCCACAAGAGCGCGCTCGGCCTCTGTCCAGGAGGTCTTATGAGGGCCCACATGAGCCCGCACGCGCTCGACAGCTTCTGCGATGCTAATGGAGGGAACAACGGCACCTATTTTCGGCGTGGGATAATACCGTCCGTTCAGAATCGAAAAAGTTCCGTTCTGCGTGTGGGCAATCACCTCGGCGCCGTAAACCGGCACGCCCCGATAGACCTGCTGCAGGCGCACGTGCCAGTTGCCCAATTCGTCTTGGTGCACTCTATTGGGGATGAACTCCTCCTGTGGGTTTTGGATACCTTCCGGACGAAGAGCGTTCACATAAGCCAGTGCCCGCACTTCAATGGGGCGCTCTGCCTCAACGGCGCTTTCAAGGCGAGGCACCCCGGCAAACCAAATGGGCAGGCCGCTGTGAGCATGGCGCGCTTGAACAAAACGCGCCTCATCGGCCGATTTGAGCGATGACGGCAGTAACCCCAAAGAGGGATAAGAGACCGGGCCTCCGAGCGCATTTAGGTACTCAGATGGCTTGGGAAAGTGCTCGGGCCAAGGATTTAATCGCAAGCGCTCGGCAGCCGGAGGAGGGCCTGGCTTAAGAAGTGGTCTCTTGGCATGTTGTCCGATGAGCAACGGACAAAATAGTGGCATGGCGGCAATGATGGCCGCTAACAATGACTTTTTTAACATAACGAGGTTTTTTTGATTTTTGCAAAACTCTTTGCCGGAGACCTCTTAAGCGCGAATGACCGAGTTAACTTTTTGTTAATTTTTCGGATAACTGTGGCGTTTGTTGCCTCCGGTGTTGGAGCCGGCTATTCCTTGCGAGGTAGTACTCCGTGAAAGCGGAGGAGGTGCTGCGGCGCCTTTTCGTTGTATATGCAGAGAATTAGGGTATTGCGCAGTTTAGCGTCTTTCGGGAAAAGGATTTTGATGGGATTGTGCACATAGCCGTATTCGCCGAACAGGTCTAACTGGGCCGAGCGCGGCTTTCGGAACAGCTTCAACTCTGCGGCGTTGGCCGGCAGGGGGATGTCGCCATATCCCTCTTCCTGTAGAAAACGGCGAATCATATCAAAGGTATCATCCAAGGTTTTTCCGGCGAACACGCTGCGGTATTCCCAGCCGTCGCTGCGCCCGCCTACGTACTCGGTGCCGGCAGGGGGGAAGTGCGTCCGCATCGGCACGCGCGTCTCTGATGGAGCTTCCGGGTCGGGTATGACGAAGCCGAATTCGTCGTATTGCATGGCGCGGGAAGATGTAGGCTACAAAAGTAGGGAAAAGCCTCGGCCGTTTGGGCAGCCGGGCACGCGAGCGCAAGGAGCGTTTTTGAACCGCTCAGCCGGCGCTTTCTGCTGCTTGGATGGCCTGCAGCAGGGCAGCTTTTGTCAGCTCGCCCGGATGCCGCCACAACTCTTTGCCGCGCCGAAAGAGGATAAGCGTGGGTACGCCCATGACGCGCTGCTTTACGGCTAACGAGGTGTGTTCGTCTACATCTATCTTTTCGATGTGCAAGCGGTCGCCGAGCTCCGCTTGCACATCGTCGAGCATAGGCATCATAGCGCGGCAAGGTCCGCACCAGGTGGCGAAAAAATCCACCAATACCAACCGATTGGAGAGAATGAGCGTTTCAAAATCGAGTGTCATCTGCGAGAAGGTTACCACTTGACAAAGGGCGCAGTTTGATATCGGCCGCCGGCGGCATACAGGTGCAAAGCATATAGGCCGGGCGCCCAAGCGTCCACCGCAATGGCTACCGGCGTATCGGGCCGCCCTTCTCCTTGGGCAATGGCTTGCCCGAGGGCGTTGCTCACCGACCAGCGGAAGGGGCGGTCAACGGGCCACCTCACGTGTACGGTGTGGGATGCGGGATTTGGCCACAAGGATAACGCAGGTGGAAGCGCGTCGGCAGGTCGGAGGGTTAAGGTAGTGCAGTCGCGCAACTCGGTTCGATAAACAGATAAGCCACCGCGCAGGTTACCCACGACGAGTTCCAGTATGCCGTCGCCGTCGAGGTCGCCCAAGGCCGGAGAGGAGCGCTCGCCGACATCCAAGCCCCCCCATGCTTTGGAGACAAGCGAAAAAGGCGCATCGGTAGGCGTTAGGCCGATGTAAGCCTCCAGGGTGCCGTCCAAATTTCCGCACACCACCCAGCGGTCACCGCCGGGCTGAGGCACTACCACCGGGCGGCTAAAGCCTACTCCAACGGCGCTCCGCGTATCAATGGCGCCTAGGCGGTTTATCGTCGGCTGAGCGGCAAAGATGGGATTATCGGGTGCTCCTATGTTTCGGAAATACGCTACCGAACCGTTCCTTCGACCCACCAAAATATCTGCGGCGCCGTCTTGGTCAACATCTACGATGCAGGGAGCCGAAAAAGTACCCGTATTCATGCCGGCCCACATCGGGCGAAAATCCTGCTGTAGTTGCATGGGTTTTCCCGGGCCGGCCTTGTTGATAAAGCAATAAAGGCCTCCGCCCTGATGCCCTAAGAGCAGGTCAAGGTCGCCGTCGTTGTCGAGGTCGCCAAAGGCGGGTGTGTAGTCGCTACTGATGTTGGCATAAGCCGACAGCCCTAACCAATCGGCATCGAATAGGGTAAATTCAGGTGTTTGGGCATTACCCGTATTGAGCCACAGATACAAGGTGGCAGTACCGGAAGGACCGGTAGTGTAATAGCCGGCGTTGCCGACGACAATATCAAGCAAGCCGTCGCCGTTCACGTCCGCCAAGGCCGGATGGGTACTACTGCCCAAGTCGATCATGTCGCCCACCAAAAAGCGACGCGTTTCTAATTCAAAGTAATGCCCTGCTTGAGCGGTGTTTTCGTACAGCCACACGTTGTTCCGGTCTTCGGCACCATAGCGATTGTTGGGTGCCACGATCATGTCGCCCCTGTTATCGTTATTGACATCCATGTAATAGGCGGCCGGAAATTGAGGCAGGTCTACAGGTGTGCTATAGGAAGGAAAGTTGACGTCTTGTTCGGCCATCCACGCTTGCTTTGGAGTGCCGTAGTTGACCATCATGTTCAGGCATCGAAAGGAGACGTCGCCGCTGACCATCTCTAAGTCCCCGTCGCCGTCGTCATCGTAGAGCATAATCGTAGAGCCCGGATGCCGTTTTTTGTCTTTTTCCTCTTCGGAAAGCTGACCTCTAAAGAAATCTACGCAAGTGTCGGGCCGTGGGCTGAGATTGTTCACGCAAAAGTTCAAGCCTGTTTCAAAAAAGCGGCCCCAGCAGCGGTCTTCTATCACGAAGTGAAGGCTGTCCTTCCCAAACCCTTTTTCTACTGAAGTATTCTTTACCCACCAAACATGGCCGCCTGAGATACCTTCGAAGGTGAGGATATCCAGGTCGCCATCGCCGTCTACGTCGGCTATGCCGGGCACATCGGTAGATGCTATGACCAAGTTGAGCCACACGCCGGGTATGGTAGAGGGGTAATAGATCAAGGTATCGTTGCAATATGTGCAGCCCGGGTAGTGAAAGCGGAAGGGGTGAAAAGCCAGACGGTTGTTTTCAAAATAGCCTTGAAAAACTTGCATTTCTTGAGAGCCCGGTGCCAGTCCGTAGCAGAAAATATCGGCGGCACCGTCACCGTTGAAGTCGCGCAGGATGGCGTATTCACGCAAAGAGGGGAAGCGGCAGGCGTATTCCGGTGCGTATCGGTAGGCTATAGTGTTAGGACGCCCTTCGTTTATAAAGGTTAAAAAGACGTCGCCCGCACGGTCAAAGACGACCAGGTCGAGAATGCCGTCGTTGTTGAGGTCGGCCGCAGAGAATTGCGGGGCGTTTAGGCCACCGGCAAAAGCGTGCGGCAATAAGCGCCCGTTTTGCCGGGCGGGAAAGTTGAGGGCTACGAATGGATTTTGCGTCCAAGCAGAACCAGACCCGCCCGCCAATAGGGCACTGGCGGCCCATATCCAAAGACGTATATGCATAAAAAAATCGAATTTTCAACCAATTTCCAAAAGGAGCAGGTGTCCGGCGGGCAAACTTAACGCATTATAGAGTTGGCAACACGAGACCAAGGAAGACTTTGCCGCTTTTCGGCATTTTTTGCAAGAGGCGTACAGCATGCACAACGGCATGTTCTTACCGTTGGTTTACCCGGAGAAGTGAACAAGGGTGGGTTAACTACTCAGCACACCTTCGTCGGCGAAGCTGTAATAGCCTTTTTCTGACACAATAAGATGATCGAGCAACGGCAGTTGGAGCAATCGGCCGGCAGCTTCGAGGCGGTGGGTGAGGGCAATATCGGCTTGGCTGGGTTGGAGGCTGCCGCCGGGGTGATTATGCACGGCTATGAGGGCCGAAGCGCGTCCGTCGAGGGCGATTTTGAAGACCATTTTAGCGTCTACAACGGTAGCGTGAGCGCCGCCGCTGCTAAGCCGCTCCCGCGCGATAACTTCATTGGCGCGGTTGAGCAGTAAGAGCCAAAATTCCTCGTGGTGCCGGTCGATGAGCGTTGCGGCGATGACGTTGTAGGCATCTCGGCTGCAGGTGATGCGCGGTCGCTCGCGCAGGTCGGCCACCTGGCGCCGTCGGCCGAGTTCTAAGGCAGCGGCGATGGTGATGGCCTTTGCCTCTCCTACGCCTTTGATGCGTCTTAATTCGGCCACCGTGCGTCGCCCGAGCTCGTGCAGATTGTAGTCCACCGAAGCCAAGATATCTTGGGCTACGGCTACGGCGCTGCGACCGGTGGTGCCGGAGCCGAGCAAGATGGCCAACAGTTCGGCCTCCGACAAGGCATCGCATCCTTTGAGCAACATCTTTTCGCGCGGCCGGTCTTCTTTTGCCCAGGTGTTAATGGCACGATGAGTGGGCGAGTCGTCTTTAGGCATGGCGGTACTTTTGTGGTCAAAGATTATATTTTTGTGTGCATTTCTCAACATGACTTCACCCACATCTGCCGGTGCCGCTGCTCTCGAAGTGGCGCAGCAAACCATCCGCCTTGAAGCCCAAGCGCTACAAGCTTTAGCCGATAGCTTAGAGCGGTCGCCCGATTTTTGTGCCAGCGTAGAGCTGATTCTTGCGAGCAAAGGGCGCGTTGTGCTCACCGGTGTAGGGAAAAGCGCCATCGTCGCCCAAAAGATAGCGGCCACGCTCAATTCCACCGGCCAACCCGCCCTTTTTCTGCACGCTGCCGACGCCATTCACGGCGACGTGGGTATGGTTCGGCCGGAGGATGTGGTGGTCTGCCTGTCCAAGAGCGGCGAGACGCCTGAGATAAAGGTACTGGTGCCGCTGGTTAAAAACTTCGGCAATTGCTTGATCGCCATCACGGCTAATCGACACAGTACGCTGGCGCGCCGGGCAGATTACGTTTTGTGGACGCCGGTAACTCAGGAGGCAGACCCTAATAACCTGGCGCCAACCGTTAGCACCACGTGCCAGATGGCCCTGGGCGATGCCCTCGCCACGGCCTTGCTGACGATGCGCGGCTTTACGCCGGAGGACTTTGCGCGTTTTCACCCCGGCGGCGCCTTGGGAAAACAGCTGTATTTGCGCGTAGGCGAGCTCAGTGCGCGCCACGAGCGCCCCGCCGTTCGGGTAAATACGCCTTTGCGCGAAGTCATCATCGAAATCTCCAGCCGCCGCTTGGGCGTCACGGCCGTGCTCGACAACAACGGGAAAGTGGTCGGCATCATTACCGACGGCGACCTACGGCGTATGCTCCAAAAAAGCACCGATATCGCCGCCGTCACGGCACAAGACATCATGACCACGCAACCGAAGTACGTCGGCCCGGATACGTTGGCCGTACGCGCCTTGGAAATGATGCGCCGGCATGCCATCACCCAACTGTTGGTCATAGAGGATGACCAATACCTGGGCGTCGTGCACCTGCACGACCTGCTCCGCGAAGGTATCGTATGAGCCTCAGGCCGTTAGGTGGCATTTTCACGTCCCAATCTGCCGATAATCTACGTAAAATCAGGTAATTATGCAAAAGAGCATCTTATGGGAGGTGATGCGTTCGCTCAGCCGAAAGGAGGTGCGCGAGCTGAACAAGTGGCTTCAATCTCCCGCCCACAACCAGCGAGAGGATGTGGTGCACCTGTTCGAATACCTGCACAAACACCACAGCGGCGAATCCGGGGCTTCGATAGAAAAAAAGCGCGTGTGGAAGGCCGTCTTTCCCGGCGAGGTGTACGACGATGCCCGCCTGCGCCAGGCGATGTTTTTTCTGCTGAAAGCCATCGAAGAATACTTAGTGTTCAAACACAGCACGGAAGATCGGGCCGTCTATTTGAGCAAGCTTACCCAAATTTACCGCTCGCGCAAGCTGGACAAAGCCTATCGCCAGGTACACCGCCAAGGGCTTGACTGGCTCGAAGAGCAGCCGCTGCGAAACGGCTATTACCTGTTGCACCGCTATTTTTTGGAATTGGAGGAGTACAACTACCGCCTGCCGATTTCACAAAATGCACCGGTCAACTTGCAGGAGTCGGCCGATGCGTTAGAAAAATGGTTTTTGGCCGAGAAGCTGCGCATCGCTTGCGCCATGATTGCTCATCGCAATGTTTTTCAGAAAATTCACTACGAGCCCGGTCTGTTACAAGAGTCGTTGGACTATGTGCTGCGCAAAGACCTGCTCAAAGAGCCGGCTATAGCGGCCTTTTATTACGCTTACATGGCCATTACGCAGCCCAACGACGAGCAATATTTCGATCGTTTGGAGAACCTGATTCACACCCAGTTCGAGTGCTTTGACCACTCGGAGGCGCGGGTACTCTACATAGCGGCCATCAACTACTGCGTGCCGAAGATTAACCAGGGCAATGCCGACTATGCGCGGCGCGCGTTTTTGCTATACCGGTCGGGATTGGAGACGGAAATTCTCTTGGAAAACGGCTTGGTGTCGCGCTACACTTTCGGCAATGCCGTGGGCGCAGCGCTTCGCATCGGCGAGTACGGCTGGGCCGAGCAATTCATCGAGCAGTTTCAGCACCACCTCGACGAGCGCGAGCGCAAGAGTATTGTCAATTTCAACCGCTCGCGCATTTACTACGAAAAGGGAGACTACGACAATGCCCAGCGCTTGTTGACGCGCTTTGAGTACGACGACATGCTGCTCAACATCATTGCCAAGACTATGCTGCTCAAGATTTACTACGAGCAAGGGGAGTTTGAGGCTTTTGAGTCGCTGTTAGAGAGTATGCGCATCTACTTGCAGCGCAAGGAGGCGTTGGATGCTACGCGCAAGACTGCCTACAAAAACATGCTGCACCTCATGCGCAAGCTGCTCAGCTGGAATCCCTATTCGGCGCCCCAAACGGAGCGCTTACGCGCACTCATCGAGAGCACGCATCCGGTCATGGAAAAGGACTGGTTGCTCAAGCAGGTAGACAAGCGCTGATGCTTACGGCGACTGAAGGCGCTCCAGAAACTCGCGTTCGCTCCAAATTTCTACTGTACCTAGTTGTTGCGCTTTGCGCAACTTGCTGCCGGCTTTTTCGCCCACAACCAGGATATTCAGGTTTTTACTCACTCCACTGGCCAGTGTCGCACCGGCGGCAGCGGCGCGCGCTTCGGCCTGCTCGCGCGTCAGAGTAGAGAGGGTACCGGTGAAGAGAATGGTTTTGCCCACCAACGGTCCCTCTGAGGTGCCGGCAGGGAGGCGGTCTTCGGGCGTTTGGCGAAGGTTGACCCCAAGGGCTTCCATGGTTTGCAACATTTCTATGTTGTGGGAGGTGTGAAAGAAATGATAAAGGTTTTTCGCCAACACCGGGCCGATGTCCTTAATTTGCTGATAGCGCTCCAAGTCCCACCGGCTTAGGTCGAGCACATGCTCCACCTGTGCGGCCAGAAGCCTGGAGGATTTTTGGCCTAGGTGGTGGATGCTCAGGCTGTGCAGGAGCCGGTGAATAGGGTTTTGCTTAGCCTTCTCGATCGCCTTTTTGAGATTTTCGGCGGACTTTTTGCCGAAGCCCTCCAGTTGGGCAATTTTGTCGTAGTCTAAGCGGTAGATGTCGGCGATGGAGCGCAACCAGCCGAGCTGGTAGAAGCGCGTAATGGTGCTTTCGCCCAGCCCGTCGATGTCCATGGCATTTTTGGAGGCGTGAAAGATCATGCGTTGCAGCACTTGGGCTTCGCAGTTGGCGTTTTCACAGCGCCAGATGGCCTCTCCTTCCGGTTTAAGGAGGGGACTTTTGCACACCGGGCAATGGGTAGGGTATTCGATAGGGCGTTCGGTGCCGTCGCGCAACTGGTCTAAGACTTTGACGATGTACGGGATGACGTCGCCGGCGCGCTCCACCAGCACGTGGTCGCCGATGCGGATATCTTTAGTTCGGATGAAGTCTTCGTTATGGAGGCTAACGTTTTGAACGGTGACACCGGCCAGTTGCACCGGTTCCAATCGAGCCACGGGCGTGATGGCACCGGTCTTGCCCACCTGAAAGTCTACTCCGCGCAGGCGAGTGGTGGCCTGTCGGGCTTTAAATTTGAAGGCGACGGCCCATCGCGGATGATGGGTAGTGGAGCCGCATTTTTCCTGTAGGTCGAGGCGGTTGACCTTGATGACCATGCCGTCAATCTCGTACGGATAGGCGTCGCGTTGTTTTTGCCAGGCCTCGCAAAAGGCGATAGCCTCCCGGATACCGCTGCAGAGTTGGCGCTCGGGCAGGCCCATGGCGCCGGGCGTAGCGGAGGGTACTTTAAAGCCCAGTTGTTCGAGCAGCTGCAAGGCTGCAGAATGAGTGGGTAATTGCTCCAGCGCGTTGCTCCCGGCGGCATCGGTGGCGTAGGCCAGCTGGTAGACGAAGGCTTCCAGACCTCGCGCGGCTACCTCTTTAGGGTCTTTCATGCGCAGGCTGCCGGTAGCGGCATTGCGCGGGTTGGCAAATAGGGGTTCGCCGTTGGCTTGGCGGGCGGCGTTGATTTTTTCAAAAACATCTTTGCGAAGGATGACCTCGCCGCGCAGTTCGGCTTTGAGGATACCGTATTGAGAGAAAGGCGCCTGCAAAGGAACCGTGCGCAAGGTGCGGATGTTGGCGGTGATTTCGTCGCCTACCAGCCCGTTGCCACGGGTAGCGGCGCGCACCAGTCGGTCGTTTTCGTAAACGAGAGCAATGGTACCGCCGTCAAACTTGGGCTCCACGGCGTATTCCACCGGCGTGTCAGGCGGCAGGGTCGCCAGTTTTTTTACGGCAGTGTCGAAGTCCATCAGGTCGCGGGCGTCATAGGAGTTCTCCAGCGAGAGCATAGGGGTGAGGTGGGCTACCTGCTGAATCTCCTCGATTAAGTCCGACGACACGCGCTGAGTAGGCGAGTCGGGCGCGATGAGTTCGGGATGCCGGCGCTCGAGCATTTCAAGCTGTTGGTACAATTGATCGTACTCGGCGTCGCTGATGACCGGGTCGTTGAGCACGTAGTAACACCATTCGTGGTATCGGATGACGGTGCGCAAGTCCGCTATGCGGTCGGCAATGGTTTCGCCCTCCTGTGGCCCTAACGGGGTGTAAAGCAGGCGTTTGGATAGCTCGTACAAGGTGCGCTGCGCTTCGGGTGTGTACATAGCCGGCTGGGTTGTTGGGTAAAACAAGCGGAAAAGTCAGCGCATTTTTTGGAGAGCCAGTTCGGCGATGCGCTTGGCATACGGCAGGTTGTCGTGCGGGTCGGCAGTGTAATCTAAAGTAATTTTGACAAGCAAATGCCCTTTCTTGACCATTAAGGAAGTGGTCGAGGTGCTCCACAGCGCGTCGTCGCCCAGGCCGGCGACGTCCTCCTCATAGATGTGCCGCTGGCGATTGCGCAGTAGGTCGAACTGTTGGCGGGCGATGAGTTGTCGGCGGTAGTCTATAACTTGGACGACAAGGGTATTTTTGAACTCGCGGTACTCGGCGCCGGGTTGTTCGTTCGCGCGCTCTATTTCACGCCAGTTGGGCTTCATCCAATAGCGCAGGCAGAAGGCTTGTCCGGCGAGCGGCCGAGTGCTGAAGAGGTCGCGTTCTACATCGATATGGAATAGGGCAATGACCTCTTCATCGGTTACCAAGGTACAGCCGTTTTCTTTCCAGGGGTTAGGCAGCGGAACGATATCTCCCGTAAGGGTGTCCAGCGTCATGGTTGCAGGCGGTGGCGGCGGAGCGTCGCTGCCGCATCCGCTCCACGTAAGGGCGCACCCACAGGCACCCAACCAAGCGCCGATTATCCAGGCCAATTTCGGGTGAAAAAACATGTCGTTGCCGATGAAAAGCGAACGGTCATAGCGGGCAGCAAAGATAGCCGAACGGGTTTCCTCGTGAGGTTTTGGAAAAGAAGAGGCGAATAAGAGGACTTCCGGCCGAAGGCGCGCTGCTCTGTGGATGAAGTTTTTTCGGCAAAGTAGGAAACTACCGGGCCAAAGGTGAGGAGCGGATGCGCAACGGCCGGCAGTTTGTCGGTAAAAAATATGCACTTTTGCCGCCGGTCGGAAACATATTATTGAACCTTTAACCATCTACTTCTATGCATCCTGCTTACAAACTTATGCTGTTGGCCTGGGTGGGCGTTATTGCCTGGGTCGCCGTCGTCATTTTTTCCAACCGAAAGACGCACCCTAAAATTTTATTTGCCCTTTTCATGGTCGAGCTGTGGGAGCGCTTCAGCTATTACGGCATGCGGGCCATCTTAGTGCTGTACATGGTAGCCAAGGCCACGCAGGAGGTGAAGAACCGAGGCCTTGGCTTAGATGACGCCAAAGCTTACGGCATCTATGCTGCCTACGGCGCCTTGGTCTACCTGACGCCCATTATCGGAGGCTATTTTGCCGATAAGATGATGGGCTATCGACAGGCCATTCTCTGGGGAGCCATTTTGATGGCAGCGGGGCAATTTACTCTTTTCTTGGACAATCCCACCACCTTTTACATCGGACTGGCGCTTCTGGTGGTGGGCAACGGCTTCTTTAAGCCTAACATCTCGTCCATGATTGGAAAATTCTACGGAGCAGGAGATGCTCGGCGAGACGGTGCTTTCACCATCTTTTACATGGGCATCAACATAGGAGCGTTTCTTACGCCGCTGACCTGCGGCGCCATCGGTGAAATAGAAGGCTGGCGCTACGGCTTTTTGGCGGCGGGCCTGGGCATGGTGGCGGGTTTGCTCATTTTCTTATGGGCCCAGTCTAAGGGCTGGATAATGAGCGAGTTCGATGAAGAGGGGCAACCCTTGGCGCAGCCGCGCCCCATTGGGCTGCCCCCACAGGAGGGGCCCGCGATCGCCGGTATAAGCGGCCACCTGTTCCCTTACCTGAGTACGATAGTGTTGGTAGCGGCTTCCTGGGTGCTGGTGCGCAACGACGATGTGGTGGACGTCCTGCTGGCCGTGATCGGCTTGGGCGTGATCGTTTACATGCTCTATCTGTCGGGTAAGTACGATGTAGTGCAGAAACAGCGCATTTGGGTCATCCTGCTCCTCTTGCTGTTTACTACGGTGTTCTGGACGTTCTTCGAGCTGGCCGGTTCGGCGCTCAACCTGTTCACCGACCGCAACGTCAACAAGACGATATTGAGTACTGAGCTGACAACGACCTTCTTCCAGTCGGTCAACCCTCTGTTCATCATGATTTTTGCGCCCATCTTTTCTTGGATGTGGATTCGGCTGGCCCGCGCTGACCGCGAGCCGGCGGCGCCCTATAAATTCAGCGCGGGTCTCTTTCTTTTGGGCTTGGGCTTTTTAGCCCTCAACGTCGGCAAGGCCAGTGCCGCAGCAGGGTTGGTTCCGGCCATCTTCCTGATTACCTTGTATCTGCTGCACACGTTAGGAGAGTTGACCCTTTCTCCGGTGGGCTTGTCGTTAGTGACGAAGCTGGCGCCGGCTCAAATTGTAGGTTTCCTGATGGGCATATGGTTTCTCTCTTCTTCCATCGCGCATCAAGGCGGCAAGCACATTGCCAAACTGACGGCCGTCGATGAGGTCGGCATCATTGCAGGGCAGGAGTTTCAGGACTGTTATCCGGACAAGACGGTGTTACAAGCATTCGAGAGAGGCGCCGCTCTCAAAGACGCCAAGGGCAAGACCCTTCCGCTGGAGAAGGCTATGGTAGGCGATGACTTCGTAAGCCGGGCCAATGCGCTGGCCGGTGGCGATAGCCCTAAGTATTATGTCGGTCGTGTGAAAGTGGACAAAGAAGAACACTCCTTTTTGACTACCGATCCTGCGTATGCCGACCCCAATCACATCGTCACCTTGGATAAGGATGAGGCCAAAAAGGTGTTGGACGAAAGCCTTACCGGGCAAGCCGTGTCGTGCCTGCGCCAAGAGTCGCTGGGCAGGAGCTTGAGTATTTTCCGAATGCTGGGTTTTGTCGCCATCGGCTGTGCGGGATTGCTTTTCCTGTTGGGTCCTATGATCAGCCGCTGGATGCACGGCATCAAGTAAGCAGAGGGCGAGGAGAGCCTTGCGGCGCCGCTGACGGAGGCCTTAGTGCTCTTCAGGGCGTCCGATGATTTGTCCCTTTTCGTATTGCTTTCGGATGAAGACCTCTTCTTGGAGGTCTTCATCGGTGAAGAGGGGCTGCTCCAAACGCATGAGGTTAGGCTGTCCGGCATCTACCCAGGCCGTGTACCAACTACAGGCTACGGAGTGGATGGCAGCGCGCATTTGGCGCTCGACCATGCCGTCGAGGGCATTCTGGTAAGCGGCGGCATACTCCGGACACGCTACCATGACGACGGAGCGACCGCGAGTCTCCGGACATTTCTGCCGGTCGGCCGGATAGCTCTGCCGCAGCCGGCGCTCGACGAGGAGCACACTGTCCACCAACGCATGGCTGTGCAAAACCACGCTCCAGAAGTATTCGGTGGTGTTGTCTATGTAGCGCGGCTTGCCGACGAAATAATCGTACTGCTCGTCGGCAAACAGCTCAGGTATACGACTCTCCCAGAAGCCGTGAATGCCTATCTGTCCTGTCTTTTGGCCGTTGTAGTTGCTCGTCGTGTGCAGTGGGACATGAGCGTCGGCGATGTAATGGCCGATGTCGGCGCACAGGCGCAGAATGCGCTTGCTATCGCGGCGACGGAAGGCGGCGGTAAGGTCGCGTTGCGCCTTTTGCAAGTGCCAGGGCAATATGCCGTGGCGCGAAAGCGACTCCGTAAAAAACGCAGCGCGCAGCGGTGGCACGGACTCGTCTTGCAGAGCCAGAAAGTGCGCCAGACTGTCCGGGTCGAGCCGATGCTCTGGGTCGGCAAAGTTGGGTGTCACCTGTTGGGCGAAGTAGAAACGCCATCGCTGCAACATTTCCGGCGATGAAGAGCTGCTTCCCTCGTAAAGCAGCAGCGTGTCCCTATCGGTGGTAATGCCCCATACGGAGGCGTAGTACAGGAGTGCCTCTGTAAACGTGCGCGGCAGCCGCTCGAAGGGCGGCTCTCCGTACTCGTCCAAATCGATGTAATGGCGTGGTCCTTCGGCGATGAGGGCATAGCGCCGCATGTCGGCGTCGGTAGCGTGGTCGGTTATCCAGTCGATGTGCGGTTTGAAGAAGACCATCATTTCCGGTGGCAAGGTCATGACGGCCAGGCGGTTGATGCGCCGATGAGCGAAAAAGCCCCATGCCTCCGAACGCGCACACGTCTGCCTTTGCCCACCGGAGAAGGGCTGTTGTGGACCGAAAGAAAGCGTCATCGACACACACAGAAGCAGGGCGCCAAAAAGGAAAGCACGCATATCCTCGGTTTTTGAAGAGAAGTTAAGTCTTTGCTCAAAAATGCGGGCAAAAGATGAGGTTACGCCGTTTCCTTTTTCCGAAAAGGCTATAAGGGCGGGCTAGTCCTCATGGCTATTTTCCGCCAGGCGGATAGAGCTCGGCGGCATAAGCCCTTCCCTACCGTTGGCGGAAAGATGGCCGAGTTTTTGCGTGTTTCCGTCGGTTCAACGACTTGTGGCTATCTATTGTCTGGGTCTAAGAGGCGCGCCGACCAGGCTTCTGCGCGTTGCGCGAAGAGTGCCTTCGTGCGCATCCAAGTGTGTTGAAAAAACTCCGACCGGCGGTAGCGCTCCAAGGCCGCCTCATCGTCCCAAAGGCTGATGGTAAACAGCACCAAAGGGTCGTCGGTGCTCTGCAAAAGTTCCATGCTCCTGCAGCCCGGGAAGGTGCGAATGCGTTCCTTACCGGGCTCGAAGACTTCTCTAAGAAACACATCCAGCCCCTCTGGCCGGAAAGTCATTTTGACGATGCGTTTAATCATATCGCTAACCGACTCGAGCGGTAAAGGTAAAGCTGCTCAAAAGGTCTCCGCCTATAGCAAAAAAGGTGTAACCTTGCTCCTCTTTTCACCGAACCCAGAACCCTTTTTCCCATGTTTCCTACGCCACCTAGGTTTATCGGTCTTCGCTCCAGGTCGCCTTGGTTGAGGGCCTTTCGGCGGGCCACTCGGCTGCCCGAACGGCTGACCTCGGGCGATGTTGACGTAGCGCTTTCGAGCAGTCTGACGCAATGGTGGATGGGCAGCGGGTTGCTGGCTGCAGATGCGGGCTACTCGGCCGTCGAGCGTTATTGTATTCGGATGGCTTTTCTGCTGCGAATATATCGGGCGTTTGCCGCGCGCGGCTTTGCCGAGCGGGTAGCGGCGACGATAGCCGAAAGAGCCTTAGATGTGTTGGAAGAGACGCCCGTAGGTAGCCAGCCGACGGCGGCTGCAGGGTTGCGGCTTGCCCCTTTCCCCGAAGCTGTGCTGGCTCATGTAGAGGCCGTCTATGATTACTACCGAAACTACGCGCCGGCCGTCGAGGATTTCCTCCCCAGGGTGCTTGCCGCAGAGCCCATCACTTTGCCTTTTACCAGCCCGGGATTTTTGTGCACGGTCGTGCTACCTGCCGACATGGACGTAGCTTTAGGACGCTCCCTGTGGCGCCAATTTATGCGCGAGAATACCTGCGTGCGCCTCCTGACGTTGGGCGCGGATGCAGGCGTCAGAGAAATTGTCGAAACGGCAGACGCCATTTTCTTTAGCCCAGGTGGCGGGCAAAGGCCAGGGCGCTGCCTATGGGTTCAGCCGGTAGCCCTCGAGCCGGACATCCACCAATGGCTTCTCCAACAGGGTTGCGACGCTCCCACTCAGGTGCGCTGTATCGTTCTAAGCGTCAGAGGTGCGCTGAGCACCGTGCTGAGGAAGACCGACACTATCGACGATTTTGCCCTTTCCGAAGCTTTCTTCAACGCCGGCTAAAACCGTTCTCACCCATGAACCGCATTCTTTTCTCTTCCTTTCTCGTAGGCTTGTTCGCAACCGCAGGGCGCATTGCAGCGCAACCCAAGCCGGTCTTTAGTGTAGAAGAGATCGGCCGCAACTCGGGCAAAAGCACGCTGCTTCCGCCCTCGGGGCTGGCCATCGTAGATATCAACAGCCGCCTGATTATCCGGCCCAACCGCGAGGCTGTTCGGGCTAAAGTCTTAGAGGTGGCCGGTCAGGCCCACATAGAACGGGAGCTGAACGACAAAATCGGCCGAATAGAGCGCATCCTGCGCGAGCAAGAGCGCCTGCTAACGTATATCCGACAGGCACTTGAAACACCGCAACAAGCCCCCGACTCGCTGCTGATATTGCTGCGCAGCACAATGCGCGACATCGGCAACGATAGCTTGCTGCGCGGCCGTTACAATCAGTACAGCCGAGAGTATACCGAGCGCTTGCGGCTTGATCCTTCGCTGCGCGAACGCGAAGACCGTTTTTTATACATTCTAAGCCGTTACAACGAGTCTTTGGACAGCCTGCGCGCCGAGTGGAAAACTTTGGAAAAAACGGCTCGTGTCCGCTTCAGCCTGCGCGCATTCCGAAAAGACCGCAGCGGCGGCACGCGCCTGCACATCGAGAACTTCGACTACTTCGAGCAAGGGCAATTTTACGAAGTAGAAAACTGGGCGATGGTGATTCGGCCCGAACAAGCGCAACAGCTGCAAAAGCTCCAAAACCTCGCCGCTACCCTCAACGAGGGCACCGATAAGACTTTGCAAGAGCTCCGCAGCAAGCTCTTCCAGATGTTGCCCATGCTGACCTGCTTGGAGCAATTCCCCGCAGAACTACGCCTGGCCGGTGAGACGTTGCCCCTCGAACTTCGGGTCATTGTCGAGCGCAGTTGGAACGAGGCGCGCCAACAACTCGAAACATTGAGGGATGAACTGATGACCCTCTCCCCAACGGCAGACGCTTACGACGTCAAAGGGCGCTTGTTAGCCCTGCGTCGAAATCTGGACAGCCTATACCAGTACACTCTCCGCAGTGCAACCGCTCTGCCACAGACAAACGTCCACGTGCGCAACATGCTGCAGTGCGCCGAGCAAACCCGCAGCGACATCGAGCGTATCGAGCGCTTTGTGCGCACCTTCCCGGAGCAGTACCTGCGCAAGGTCTCCTTGACTTGCGACGATCTGGCCGATGAAGTGTTCCGTTTCGAGCTGGACCGAATACCGGACAAGGGTATTTTGGAACTGACCTACACCGGCCGAAGAGAGGTGGGCGATGAGATCGTCCTACAGGCCCTGTTGGTGCCCCATGGAGATACCACTGACCGCCGGCGCTTTGTGGTCATAGAGGAGCGCACCGCCACGCTGGTACAGGTCGGTCCACATTCGGTGGCTCGGGTGGGACTCATCATGGCCAACCCTTACACCTTACAACAGCCCGATGCCGCGCAGTTTCGCTTCTCCCCTTCGGCAGCCCTGCTGCTCAAGGTCGGTAGCCGACGTTCGCACTTCTACAACCGCTTCCTCGACCCCGGCATCGGCATTGTCACCACCTCGCCCGACTTTTCCTTAGACGGCATACCCGAATTTGGGGCCGGCATCGTCGCCACGCTCTTCCGCGATGTGGCCAGTGTGGGATGGTGCTGGAACTTTGGCCTGAACGAGCCTTTCTATTTTATCGGCGTCAACCTGCCCTTTCAGCTGCCCGGAATGCCGGTCGGAGGAGCACAACCGTGATGCTTTCGTCTTCTTCAGGCCGCTGCCGAAGCCCTAGCCTTCTAATTGGCGACCAGCGCCAGCTGTGAGAACAGCTGAGAGAGGCGTTCCAAACGCTCGTAATCGATGGCGTAAAAGATGAATTTACCTTCTCGCCGCGTTTTGACCACTCCGGCGCCGCGCAAAATCGCCAGGTGCTGGCTGGCCAAGCTCTGCTCCAAGCGCAGTTTGATGTACAGATCGGTCACGGTCATCTCTTGGTGCGTATGCAGCAGCTGCAGCATCTTTTGCCGGAGAGGGTGCCGGACGGCGCGTACAATGGCCAGCGACTTGTCTAAGTCGAAACTGTTCAGGAAGGGCACCGCTACGGGTGCTTTTTCTGTTCTCGTTTTTCTCATAGTGCAGTATGTTTTGAACGGTGGGCCTTTGCGCACCGCATGCTGTTATTTATTCCAAAATTATGCCATGTGTTAAAGATGTGTTGACGGTGATAGAGTTTTTTTTGTCTTATGCCGGAAGAGTGCTATTACACCTTAAAAATCGGTGGGCAATATCTTTTTAGGTTGGGTGATATTGGGCTGTTTCATGTAAAAGGGCTCAAAGTAGGCGATATCTTCAAATAAGCGCTCATGGAACCGCTGCTCGGCCCAATAGGCCAAGAACGCCGCTGAGCAGGCGGTAACAGGGCTTTTAACGATTTGGTCCTTATTTAAGAGGTGTGGGGGAATTTTACGAGTGCCGTTACCTGCGCATATCCAGATAGTATCGGTCGCCGACGGGTCGATGCGGTTAAAGTTTTCGAGCAAGTATTCATCTAGGATAAGCGGTTGGTCGGGGCAGAGAGGGAGGAGTTTTTCGTCGAAGGCGGCCATCCAGACCTCTTGGCGGCGGGCATCGAGCATAGGGACCCAGCGCAGAGGAGTTCGCGCCGTTGTCGGCGTATTTTGCCGGGCACCCCAGGCAAGTGCTTGCAAGGTGGGCACGGCGATAAGGGGCTTGTCTAAGGCATAGCAGATGCCCTTAGCGGTGGCCGTTCCTACGCGCAGCGAGGTATAAGAGCCCGGTCCGCGGCTGACGGCCACGGCGTCTAACTCGGCGGGTGCACACTTTGCTCGGCGCAGGCAAACATCTATGAGAGGGGTTAGGTGCAAGGCGGCACCCCCGCTCAGCAGCTCCTCTTCTTGTGCCACGACGGCGCCGTCAACGGATAGTGCTACCGAGCAGACCTCGGTGGCGGTTTCTATGAGCAACAGCCGAGCCATGAAGAGTTAAAAGCTGCTTTGAATAATACCGCCTCCCACAACGTCGTCGCCTTCGTAAAAGACGGCGCTTTGGCCGGGGGCGATGCCTTTCACGTTGGCGAGGAACCGCACGTCTACGTCTGGTCCCGCGGGCAAGACGGTGCTCCAAGTGCCGGCGTCGCGGTAGCGCACCTTGGTCACCAGTTCCAGGCCTTGCTCAGGCAATTGCTCGTATTTCATCAGGTTTACCTTGCCAACCCGCATGCCGTTGCGGAGCAGGTCTTTTTCGCGCCCTAAGACTACGGTGTTCGTCTCCGGGCGGATTTCCGTGACGTACATGGGTTCGCCCAAGGCGATGCCGAGACCTTTGCGCTGTCCGATGGTGTAAAACGGGTAGCCCTGGTGCATACCCAAAAAATTGCCCTGCGTGTCTATGAAGGGGCCGCTGCCCACGCGTTCGTCTAAGTCGGGCACCCTTCGACGTAGGAAGTTGCGGTAATCGTTGTCAGGCACGAAGCAGATCTCGTAGCTTTCAGCTTTCTTGCTCAGCTCCAGCCAACCGCGCTCGGCGGCCATCCGGCGCACTTCTGCCTTAGTAAAATGCCCCAGCGGCATGCGCGTACGCGCCAAACAGGCTTGAGAAAGCCCCCACAACACATAGGACTGGTCTTTTTGCCGGTCGCGGGCCCGGCGAATGAAATAGCGTCCTTCGCGCCGCTCGATGATGCCGTAGTGGCCTGTAGCGATAAACTCGCAATCTAGCTGGTCTGCCCGACGCAGCAGGCTGTTCCACTTAATGTGCGTGTTGCACAACACGCAGGGATTGGGAGTGCGACCGGCTAAGTACTCTTCCACGAAGTTATCGATGACATAGTCGCCAAACTCCTCGCGGATGTCTACGATGAAGTGGTGAAACCCCAGATGAACGGCTACTTGGCGGGCATCGTTGATGCTGTCCAAAGAGCAACAGCCCGTTTCTTTGCGGCTACCGCCGGAGGTGGCGTAGTCCCATGTCTTCATGGTGATGCCGATGACTTCCCACCCCTCCTCGTGCAGGAGGACGGCGGTCATGGTGGAGTCTATTCCACCCGACATGGCCACCAGTGCTCTTCCTAACTTAGACATGGGCGTGGAGTTTCGGACGTTTCAAAAAAGGAGAGACAAGGCAATCGCACTCACTACAGGCTTTGTAAAAACATCTCTACTCGCCACTTTAGTGTGAGGTTGTCTTGTGCTTCGGGAGCCTGAAGGGCTCGTTGAGCAGCAGCGCGGGCACTGGTTTTGTCTCCTTTGCGGCGGTAGATTTCCGCCAGGGTAAGGTAATACTCACCCAGCCCGCCCGTTTCTGCAGCCGTTTTTGCCCATTTCTCGGCCTGCTCGAGGACGGCCCCCTCATTAGGGAAGAGCGTTATCATGTTGTTGACGAGCTCGTGTAGGCGGGCGGCATCGGTGCGCACCATCTTCTTCTGATAGGCTTGGGCGGCTTTGAGGTAGTTTTTCACATCCTTCGCCGCGGCGTAGTACCGCATGTCGGCGTCGAAGGCAAAGGCTTCGGCCTTATTGGGCAGGTGGGCCCGCATCTTTGCTTTAGCTTCTTCCAGCAAGTTGGCGTTGCGGTATTCGATGGCCTTTTTGACGGTATTCTTGCAAGCCGATTGGATGCGGTTATCTACTTGCTCGGCGCCCTCTTGGGCCGAAATGGCTGCCCGATGGGCGATGAGTAAGTCGAACACCCGGCTGTCGGCTTCTACGGTGCCTTCCAAGATGATTTGCCTGGTGATAGGGTCGTCATAATTTTTGTGCGTGCTCAAGTATTCATTGGTTACTTTCAAGGAAGACTTTTGCGCGCGGTTTAGGGCTCGAACATAGCGCAATACCAGCTGAGGGTCGCGGTTGCCCGACTCGTACTCTTGCTCGACATCTTTAGAAAGACCGGTTGACCCCAGGGCTTTTTGAGCAAAGGCGATAAGCCCTTCAGCCGTCAGACCACCAACATGCTTTTGTACCACCTTGCCCTCGCCGTCCAGAATCATTAGCGTCGGGTAGGCACTCACCGGATACTTGCGGGCAAAGTCGGCGTTCTCCGGTTTTTCCATGTCGTACTTGACATTGATGAAGTTGGCATTGAAAAACTCGCCCACTTTGGGGTCGGTAAAAACGGTAGCCGCCATGCGTTTGCAAGGGCCACACCACGACGCATAAGCATCGGCGAAAATGAGGCGTTCCTCCGCCTTTGCCTTGGCTAAGGCCTCCGGCCAGGAGCCTTCAAAAAAGCGAATACCTTGGGCATTCAGTTCCCTCTCCGCGAGAAAGCAGCCGGACAACAGAAGAACAGATAAACAAGCGCGGGTCATGGTCATTTTCCGATAAGAGTAGCAGGTGTGAAATTTTTGTTGAAACACAAAAAATAGCGCAGCGGTTTGGCAATGGCGCGTTCATGTGTTAAGCCCCTCGGTCTTCACTCTTTAAGGAGTGGAGGTGTTCTTGAAGGAGGCGTTCGAGTTGGTCTATTTTTCTTTGTAATTCGGGCAATTTTTTAAAAACGACGTAAGCCCGTACATAGTCGTTATAAGGTATGGCGGGGGAGCCAAAGAGCGCCTGGTTGGGTTGATGTACCGAGGAGGCAACGCCGCTTTGTGCCTGCACGCGCGTACCGTTGGCCAGCGTCAGATGACCGGCCACTCCTACTTGGCCACCGAGTTGGACGTTTTCGCCTATCTTACTGCTGCCGGCCACCCCCACTTGGGCGGCCATGGCCGTGTTTTTACCAACCTCTACGTTGTGGGCGATGTGCACCAGGTTATCGATTTTGACTCCCGTGCGGATGAGGGTGCTGCCTATGGCGGCTCGGTCTATGCAGGCGTTGGCGCCGATTTCTACGTAGCTCTCGACGACGACGTTGCCCAAGTGAGGAATGCGCTTCCAAGAGCCGTCTTGTTGCGGAGCAAAGCCAAAGCCGTCGGAGCCGATGACGGCATTAGGGTACACCACGCAATGGTCTCCGATAATACAGCCGTGGAGGATACGCACGCCGGCGTGAATGATGCAGTGTCGGCCAATGCGCACCTGCCGGCCGATATACGCGTGGGGATGAATGACGCAATGCTCACCGATAACGGAGCCGGCCTCTACAACGACAAAAGGCCCAACGGCGGTGCTCTCGCCGATGGTAGCCTCGGCGTGTATCCAAGCAAGGGGGTCTATCTGAGAGGCTGTGCCGTTAGAGGATGGCGAGTGCTGAAACAATTCGAGCAATTGGGCTAGGCTGGAGCGCACATCCTCTACCCGAATGAGTGTAGCGCTGATAGGTTGGGTAGGCTGAAAAAGCCGATTGACCAACAAAACGGATGCGCGGGTAGTGTAGGCAAAAGCTTCGTATTTAGGGTTGTCTAAGAAGGCGAGGTCACCTGCTTGAGCTTCTTCAATGCGCGCAGGCTTGGTGACGATTACATGTGGATTTCCTTCGAGCGTTCCGCCAAGGATTTGGGCTAAATGTGCCGCCGTGAGATGCATGCCGATGGATGGAATGGGCTAGTTGAAAAAGCGGTGCAAAGGTAAAGATTTAACCGCCGCCGGCTTGAGCCGGTAGGGAAGCCGGTTCGCCGGTGTAAAAGGCGTTCAAAGAGCGACTTCGGGCACAGAAGTATTTTTCTTTGACGTTTTTTTCACCCTTGGGGTTGGTTGCTGTTTTTTTGTTCGACGCGCCTTTACTTCTTGAGGTAGTTGTTGGCTTCCAAAGATTTGCACGGCCAGGGGTGCCAGGCGGAAGGATATGGAGTATGCGTACCCATGAGAGGGGGTTGCTTGAGCGGCTATAGGAGGGTTGGTAACCCCGCTGCCGCCGAAGGCGGCGTCGTCGCTGTTGAGCAGTTCCGTCCACATGCCCTCGCAAGGCACACCGAGCGTATAGTTTTCTACGACGCCGGTTTTGAAATGGCACACGATGAGCAGCACTTCATCGGTAGGGCGTCCCTTTCGGAGGTAGGCCAACACGCAGTTTTCCGTATCGTCGCCGCTGACCCAGGCATATCCTTCGGGCGAGAAGGCGTGCCACCACAGGGCCGGTTTCTCCCGATACAGTCGGTTGAGTGCCCGTACCCATTGCCGGCAGCCTTCGTGGTAATCGTATTGAAGCAGTTCCCACGTGATGCCGCGGTCGTGGCTCCACTCAGAGGTTTGGCCGAACTCTCCACCCATAAACAGCAGCTGAGAGCCCGGGTGTGTCCATTGGTAGCCGAACAGGGCGCGCAGGTTGGCGAACTTTTCCCACTCGTTGCCGGGCATCTTGTACAGCAGCGAAGCTTTCATATGCACTACCTCGTCGTGGCTCAGCGGCAGCATAAAGCGCTCGGAGAAGGCATAGACCATGGAAAAGGTGATTTCGTTTTGGTGCCATCGGCGGTAGATGATGGGCCGCTTAAAGTAATTCAACGTGTCGTGCATCCACCCCATCATCCATTTTTGCCCAAAGCCCAGCCCCCCTTCCCAGGTGGGCTTGCTCACCAAGGGGAAGGCAGTGCTCTCCTCGGCTATCGTTTCGATACCCGGGTAATGCCGATAAGCCGCTTCGTTGAATTCGCGCAAAAAGGAGATGGCCTCGAGGTTTTCCCTACCGCCGTGTACGTTCGGTATCCACTCGCCCTCCTTGCGCGAGTAGTCGTGATAGAGCATGGACGCCACGGCATCCACGCGCAAGCCATCGGCGTGGTAGCGGTCGAGCCAGAAGAGGGCATTGGAAATAAGGAAGGCGCGCACCTCGTTGCGGCCGTAGTCGAAGACGTAACTGTTCCAGTCGGGGTGATAGCCCCGGCGCATGTCGGCGTACTCGTACAAGTGCGTGCCGTCGAACAAGTACAACCCGTGAATGTCTCCGGGAAAGTGAGAGGGCACCCAATCGAGAACGACCCCAATACCGGCTCGATGGCAGGCATCGACGAAGTACATAAAATCCTCCGGATCTCCAAAACGGCTGCTCGGAGCAAAATAGCCGGTTATCTGGTAGCCCCAAGAAGGGAAGTAAGGGTGTTCCATGACGGGCATAAGTTCTACGTGGGTAAAGCCCATCTCGCCCACGTACGCCACCAGCTCCTCGGCCAGCTCGCGGTAGTTGAGCGAACGGTTGCCCTCTTGCGGTAATTTCTTCCAAGAACCCAGATGCACTTCATACACCGACCACGGCTGAGGTTGGCCGGCCCGTTGCCGGCGCTGCTCCATCCAGTGAGCGTCGTTCCAGTGGTAGTCCAGCTCCCACACCACAGAAGCCGTGCGAGGCGGTACCTCCCAACGCAGGGCGAACGGGTCACCCTTATCCAGCGCTTTTCCTTGAGGAGTTAGGATGTGGTATTTGTAAACGGCGCCCTTCTCCAACCCCGGAATGAAACCCTCCCAAATGCCGCTTTTATCCCAACGCGGTAACAAGACGTGCGCCTCCGGATGCCATCCGTTGAAATGGCCTATCACCGAAACGCGACGCGCTCGAGGTGCCCACACGGCAAAATAGACGCCCCGCTGCCCTTCGTACTCTACCAAGTGACTGCCCAGCTTTTCATAGAGCCGGTAGTGTTTACCGGATTGAAAAAGCGAAATGTCGAACTCCGTAAAGAGAGAAAAAGGCGTGACTACGGGCATGTGCTTGAAGTAAGGCGTTGATATTCGAAAAAGACGGCTCCTAAAATACACCGCTTTACCACGGCTGCATTTCTTTAGTCTTCTACCTAATGTAGGGCAAATCCGCAGGCTAAATTATTCGTTGGCATAGTTATTGGAAATTTTCAGGCGTCCGACAAACAGTTTAATCGTTAATCCAAACAATCTTCTCAGCAATGGATGTTTCTTATCAACTCCGACAATTTCCGATTCTCTCTTCCATGTCCCACCAAGAGCTGGAGGAGCTGGCCCGTCTGTCCGAAGTACGCTCGGTAGCCAAACACGCCTTCATTTATCTGGCAGACGAGCCCAGCGATTATCTGTGCTTCCTGATACAGGGAACGGTAAAAGTAGGCATACATACCGCAGACGGACGAGAAATCGTTCGCAGTTTTCAACATCCCTACACGCTTTTTGGTGAAATGGGGCTGGCCGGTGAGAGCCGTCGCTCCGAGTTTGCCAGCGCTTTAAACCAGGATGTGCGGTTTATTGCCGTCAAGACGGCGCACTTTCGTCCTTTTCTGGAGCATAACTTCTCGCTCGCTCAAAGTCTGCTCAACCACTTAGGCGGGCGCGTGCGCCGAGCAGAGCGCCACTGGGAGTCGCTCATCTGCAAAGATGTGCGCACCCGCATCGTGGAATTCCTCAAGGAGACGGCTTGCCAGCGCGGTCGTCAGGTGGGATTTGAGACACTTCTCAAACACGGCTTTACGCAGCAAGACATCGCCAACCTCGTCGGCGCCAGCCGCCAAACGGTAACGTCTATCCTCAACGAACTGCGCAAAATGAACCTCATCCATTTCAACCGAACCTCCATACTGATTCGAGACCTGGAAAAACTCAACTGAACAGCCCACGGCATTATCTCGCGGAGGACGGGCTTTTTCGGGAGCTCGTCCTCCGTTTTTTTGGGGGCAAAAACTTTAGCCGTTATCCTACCCGGAAATCGGTGTGCACAAGTTGCCAAAAAAAAAACGCCCCCATTTAGCCAGCAGAATGCCGTCTTACCGCGTCTTTGTAGGCGTATTGCCGATACCTCTGTTCACACCCTTCCTTTTTGTCTCATGCGGTTTTTTGTTGCTTTATGCCTTTGGGCCGCGGCTTCCTCGTTGTCGGCCCAGTACGGCGGCCCTCGCCTTTTTTTGGACGTTCCGTCCTTTTACATACACACGCCTGACGTGTTGAATGCCGGGCGACGCGTCGGCGCCGGCGCAGAAGTGGCCATGAACGTAGGCGCGCACTGGGGCGTCACACGGCTGGGCTTGGGTACGACGTTTACCCTGAACCCCTCCGCCGAAGATTTTGCAAAGACAACTCTGTGGCGCCCTTACGCCATAATGGAGGCCGGAGCAGGGCTATATCGCTCTAATGGCAACCAATGCGCCAAGAGCCACCAAAGCGCCTTCACGGCTATGGGTAAGGTGGGTGTACGCTACGATTTCAACCGAGAGGCCATAGCGGTTTCGGAAGGCGCGGAGCCCAACTCTCTCGACTTTGTTCTGGGAGTAGAGCTGGGTTACTTCTTCATTCGCGATGTTTTCCGCAACACCGAACTGGTGCTCAACGGTAATTATCACACCCAGGCTAAGGTCATTTCGGTGAATGTGGGTTTCAAGCTCTTTCTAAACCTGCGCGCCAACCGCTGAGGCCGCTCACCCTTGTACATAAACGACCCATTTCTCCTTAAAAGCGGGCTCCGAGAAGAAATCCGAAATGGCCCAGGTCTCGACGCCTTCGCGACCTGCGGCGGGTAGGAGGGCTAATTCGGCGCTCAAATCGCCGCCTTTAAGGGCGATAAGGCCGTTAGGGTAAGCATGTCGATGCTTTTTGCTCAGCAGCGGCTGGCTCCACGACAAAAGCCGGTGCAGCGGAGCAACGGCACGGGAGACCACAAAATCGAAAGCTCGTTGCCGAGGAAACGCTTCGGCTCGCACCGGATGGGCCACGGCGTTGGTCAGGGTGAGTGCTCTTATTAATTCTTGCACGGCAGCTATTTTTTTAGCCGTGCCGTCGATGAGGGTAAACTGCACTTCGGGCAGCAATATGGCCAACGGTATACCCGGAAACCCACCTCCTGTGCCTAAGTCGAGTATGTGCGCTTGAGGCACAAAGGAAAAGACCTTGGCGATGGCCAAAGAGTGCAGCACGTGTCTGACCGCTAAATTGGCTATATCCTGTCGGGAGATGAGGTTCACTCGAGCGTTCCACTCTTGATAGAAGGCGGGCAGCAGGTCGAATTGCTTTCGCTGCACGGGCGTCAGGTCTGGAAAGTACTGCGCAATAAGCTCCATGGTTTGTCTTATCGCTCAGCGAGACAGGTTCTCGAGCAACACTTCGGCTTGCGCGCGTCGTTCTAGGCTGTGAAGGTTGGGAATAGCCAGCTCTATGGCTTTGGCGATCCGCTCGCGTTGGTGCGGGCTGCTTTGGGCTATTTGTAAGTAGGCCATCACCTGGTACCAGTAAATGTCTTCGCCAAAACGCTCGAGATCCTCTATTTTAGTCAAACATTGGATGGCAGAGATCGGATCTTTTAGATGCAGGTGAATGAGGCCGAGGTACAACCAGGCGTCGGACTGACAGGTCGAGGCCGTATCCAGTACGACGAGCAACAAAGGGTCTATGGCCCGGGCGTAATCGCCGGCCTGATAAAATACGTCGGCTTTTTGCAGGAAGAGCAAGCAGTCTTCCGTCGGTGGGGTCACCGCTATTTTTTCTCCGTAGTGCCGCTGTTCCCAGTCGACCATCAGGCTCCGAGGCGGTTGGAAGTTGGCGGCATATAGCTCGGCGAGTGTCTTTGGACGAAAGAAGAGGTGGTAAGCAGCATATGCGGCAACGACGCTGATAAGGGCAAACACCGCCCAGCGCCAAAGGCTTCGAGGACTTCCTTCAGAGGGTAGTTCGGCAGGGGAGGGTTTTTGCCACATTCGCTCTTGCTCTTCAGTATATTGCCAAAGGCTAAAGCCTTCTGCGTCCGATAAGGCGGCTGCGAGGGCATCTGCCGGCACGTCCGACGAGCGAAGGGACTCTTGAAGCGCCTCAAAGCAAGGGCCTTGTGTGGGACGCGGTTCGGCCAAGAGGTGTTGCCGACACTCGGCATCGAGCCGGGCGATGGCCGACCAGACGACCGCCTTCTGTCGGGTAGAACGCAGCACCTCCTCTTCGACAAGCGGCTCGGAGGCAGACGTCGCACTCGGCCGAGAGGTCAGCCCGTTGGCGTGTGCGGTGCTTAACTGCAACAGAAGTGCCTCCACCGGCGCATCCACGGCAACATCGTCGAGTGCCATGCGCCCCATATCGCTCACGGCCAAGCGAAAACTATAGGCCGCCGTTGCCTCGTCGAACCCTTGTGCCGCTAACCGCCGTACTACGGGTTCGCGAAACAAACTGTAGAGCACCGAACTGCCAAAGCGCGCATCGGCGCGCAAACCGTCGAGATAGGTTTTACTCGAAAAAGATTCAGGATGGGCCACAATGAAAAAAAATACTAATTTTTGCGTAAAAATAAGAAAAAAGAGCCAGGACATTGCTGCCCCGGCTCCATGAAAACACCTAAAACCCTATTAACTAACCTTATGAAAACAACTCTACTCTCCTTGATTACTCTTCCTATGTTGGACAAACATTCGTTTATGGGCAAAAGTTCACACCGGACTTTTTCGGTAACAAACAACAACACAGTGAATTCAGCTATTTAAGGGTCTTCATAAAACGGGCTCTTGCAAAGAAGAGTTTAACCGCTGAGGAAGGTTTTTTTAACTATTTGCCAATATCGGACAAAAGCCTGCCGTACGCTGTGTGCTGCCCGTCGTGGGGGAAAATAGTTAGCCCCCTATTGAGCTATATCCAATAGAGGGCGCATGGAGTGAAAAAATCAAGGCTTAATTTTCTTCATCTCGAGAGCGGGCAGCGTACTCGGCTGTTAATTTGGCCTGGATATCGGCCGGAACAGGCGCGTATTCGGCGAAGGAAAGGTTAAACTTGGCCTTGCCCTGTGTCAGGGAGCGCAGAGCAGAGGAGTAGCGGTGAAGCTCCTTCAAGGGGACACGGGCGCGGATGATTTGGTAATGCCCTTCTGCGTCCATACCCGTGATGATGGCGCGCCGTGTTTGGAGGTCGCCCATGACATTGCCCATTACCTCGGCGTCGCACATGACCTCCAGGTTGTAGATGGGTTCGAGAATTTGTGGGCCGGCCTGCGGAAAGGCCTCTTTAAAGGCCATAGAGGCGGCGGTTTGGAAGGCCATGTCGTTGGAGTCTACCGGGTGCATTTTTCCATCGTAAATGCTTACCCGGATGTCGCGGCAATAAGAGCCGGTCAGGGGGCCTTCCTCCATCTTGGCCATGATGCCCTTTTTGATGGCGTTGATGAATCGGGCGTCAATGGCACCGCCGACGATGGCCCAGCAGAAGGAGAACTTGCCGCCCCATTTTAATTCCTCTACTTCGATATTTTTCACCGTTAGATCGGCCGGCGCCGGCATATCGTCGTAATAGGGCTCGATGCGCATATGGACTTCAGCGAACTGTCCTGCGCCACCGGTTTGTTTTTTATGTCGATAAGCGCAGTTGGCTTGCCTGGTAATGGTCTCTCGATAGGGGATACGGGGCTCTTCGTACTCAATATGGATGCCGAAGTTTTGTTCGGATTTGATGCGCACCACTTCGAGGTGCAGCTCGCCCTGGCCGTATACGAGGGTTTGCTTGAGTTCCGCGCTTTGTTCTACGATGAGGGTAGGGTCCTCTTCTTGAATAGAGTGCAAGGCATTGGCCATTTTTTCGATGTCCGATTTGCTTGGCGGCACGACGGCCATGCGGATGCGAGGAGCAGGGAATTGGATGCGCTCAATTTTAATATCGGCTCCCTTAGGATTGAGGGTTTGGTTGGTGTGCGCATTCTTGAGCTTTACCGTGCAGCCGATATCGCCGGCTTGTAGTTCGGTGACGGCTTCGCGGTTCTTTCCCTCTGAGACGTACAAGGCGCTAAAGCGCTCGGCAGAGCTGTTGTCGGCATTTACCAGCTCGTCTCCGGCCTTCAAGACGCCGGAATACACTTTAAAATACGAGACATTGCCCACCTTGGGTTCGTTGACGGTTTTGAAGATGAACACACACGGGCGGGCCTTTGGGTCGCAGGGCTTTGAGCCGCCGCCTTCTAATGCGGCAGGCGGTCGGTCGGCCGGGCTGGGGCAGATGTCGTGAATAAAGCCCATGATGCGCCCGGAGCCCATGTCGGCCAGTGCCGAAGCGCAAAAGACGGGGAAGAACTGGTGGTGTGCCAAGCCGATGCGAAGGCCGTTGGCGAGGTCTTCCTCGTCCAGGGTGCCGTTCTCGAAGTACTTTTCCATGAGGGCCTCGTCATTTTCCGCTGCTGCCTCTACCAGGGCGTTGTGCATAGCCTCTGCTCGGGACTGGTGTTCGGCGGGGATACTTTTTTTCTCGGGTTTTCCGCCGCCGGGTGGGAAGACGTACATCGTCATGCGCAGGGCGTCGATGATGGCGTTGAAGCCCGGCCCCGTATTGAGCGGGAACTGCACCGGTAGCACACGGCGGCCAAAGCGTTCGCGGGCTTGTTCCAGTGTGCGTTCAAAGTCGGCTTTTTCGTGGTCCAATTGGTTGATTACGAAAATAGCGGGGGTTTCAAAGCGGTCTACATACTCCCATACCAGCTCGGTGCCTACCTCCACTCCGGCGCGGGCGTTCAGGAAAACCAAGGCTGTATCCGCCACTTTTAGTGCCGTGATGACTTCTCCGACAAAGTCGTCTAACCCCGGCGTGTCTAAGATGTTGATTTTGGTATCTTTCCACGTGCAGTGCAAGATGCCGGTAAACAGGGAGTGCCCGCGTTGTTGCTCCAAAGGCGTATAATCGCTTTGGGTGTTGCCGTCGCTCACGCTGCCGCGCCGGTTGATGGCTTTGGCCTCGTAGAGCATGGCTTCGGCAAAGGTCGTTTTACCGCTGCCGGAGTGTCCTACTAAAGCGATGTTCCGGATTTTAGTAGTATCAAAAGACATAGTTCGAGCAAAACAGTTAGCAGTTAGGAAACAAGAAGTGTCGTTCTTTCTCAAGGCGGTGCTTAGCGCTCTTGTTTTTTGCACCGGTGCGGAAAAACCGGCCCTCAAAAGCAAATAGTCTTCTATTGCAGATGGTTCTTTGGCGCGGTTAATGTAGGTTGCTTTGCGCTACGCCGCCAAAAAAAGCGATAAAAATTTCACAATCCTCACTCGTTAGCTCGCCACACCCGCAGCGTATTTAGGTAGCAAATTTTGCGCACTTCCTCTTCGGTATACCCGCGGCGGAAGAGCTCTGCCAGTAAGTTGGGATACATGCTGACGTCGGCTAAGTCGGGAAGAACGGCCAGCCCAACGCCGTCGAAATCGCTGCCCAGTCCTACGTAGTCAATGCCGACTAATTGGCGGATGTGGTCGATATGGTCGGCCACGTCGCGCACGCTAAAGCCGGTTTTGGTGAGTTCTCGTTGCATGAAGCGGCGCGCCTTTGCGCTCTCCTTATTTATTTTTTGCATCTTCATGCGCTCTTCGGCTTCACGGAAGGCCTGGCGGCTTTTGCTGCTAAGGAAGTAATGGCTGAAGGGTACCTGAATGACGCCTCCTTTTTGGGCAATCGCCCGTATGAGGGTATCGGGTAGATTGCGTTCGAAGCCGGGGGTGAAATGCCGGCAGGCGCTGTGTGTGGCGATGACGGGCTTGGTGCTGACTTCCAGTACGTCCCAAACGGCCGCGTCGCTTAGGTGGCTAACGTCTACCATGATCCCTACGCGGTTCATTTCGCGCACCACATCCCGTCCAAAGGCGCTTAGTCCTCCGTGGGTGCGCGCACCGTCGTAAGAAGAGTCCGAAAGGCGGTTGTCTCGGCTGTGCGTCAAGGTAATGTATCGAATACCGCGGCGGTGGAAATAGGCCACGTCTTCTATCCGCTCTATCGGCGCACCGTTCTCCATGCCCATCGGCAGGGAAATGATGCCCTTCTTAAAGTTGCGCTCGATGTCATCGGCGCGATAGGCCACGGCAAAGCGCTCAGGGTAGGCCCGAGCTACGGCGTAAACCAAATCTATGAGCGAGTCGGCCAAAGCTTTCGCCCTGCCCGAGGGCTGCTGCTGATAATGGGCCGGAATGTAAATCGACATGAACGCGCCGTAAAGTCCGCCTTTGCGCGCGCGTTCCTCGTCAAAATGACCCTCAGGGTGCCGCAGGGCGAGCGACTCGAACCCTGCTTTAGGCCAGACGCCTCGCTCTGCCAGGCGGTAAGGGAAATCGATGTGAGTGTCTACAATGGGAGCCGTCTGCAACAACCGACGAGCGCGATCCAGTGGGTCTGAGTCAACGGCCGGTGCAGGCTGAGCCGGCCGAGGAGCGGTGCAGTCGCTGAGGCTTAGCAAGAAAAAAAGAAAACACGTTAAAGCGGCCATAAATAACTGTACTTGTTTTGAGAATGAAAATAACTGCAGAAAAAGTGAAAGGCCTATTAACCTCGGCTTTTTCGGCGCAAGCTGCAGCTAACGAAAATTTTTTTCGAGATAAAAAAATTAGGATCACTAAGTATCTTTGCCTATCCGATAAATTTCGGATTCCAAAATAAATGGTCTAACTTCTAAAATGCTTCTGTCTATGGTTACTAACATACCCGGTTACGCTTACGGGAAGGTTGGTCCATCTCCACTCACGATGACGGATTTGGACTTACTCAAACAGACTGTTCTGTTCGGTGAGCAGGACGAACGCTACTTACGCATGGCCGGAGAGGTGCTGAAAGACCAAGTCGAGGACATTCTCGACCTATGGTACGGCTTTGTAGGGAGTCATCCGCATTTAGTGGCTTATTTCGCCCACGACGGTATCCCTAATGCCGACTATTTAGCTGCTGTTCGCCGGCGCTTTGGGCAGTGGATTTTAGACCTGTGCAACCGGACTTACGACCAGGAGTGGCTCAATTACCAATACGAAATTGCCCTTCGGCATCACAGCACCAAGAAAAACCGCACCGACGGTGTGCAGGCTCCTCCTCTGGTGCATTGCCGCTATTTAGTCGCTTTCATCGTTCCGCTCACCCACACCATTAGGAGTTTCCTGGCTAAGAAAGGTCATACTCCTGAGGAAGTGGAGGCCATGCACTCGGCCTGGTTCAAAGCCGTTACGTTGACGGCTTTACTTTGGATTTATCCCTATGTCAAGGAAGGAGAGTTTTAGCCAAAGTAAAAACAAGTGCTTACCCAAAGAATGGAGCGAAACCTTTTGGGTCGCTCCATTCTTTTATCCGGCGGTGTCAAACTTAAGTGATGAAAACAAAATGATATCTTCGAACGAAGGGCAATCGCTCAAAACCAGACATTAAAGCCGAAATGGCTTTCTAGAGGGCTGCGCTAGCGTTGGGGCTCGGCAGTGAATGAAGATGAAATTGGAATCGGAATTTTATTTTAAAATGCTGATTATCACCCGTTAAATTTGCTTCAAACTTTTTCAGGGAAAATACGTCTTGTTCGATGAGTATCTTTGACCCACACGCCCAGGCAGACCGAGTAGAGTTCCGAGTTATTGCGGCTTTAGAGCGGCTAAGTGAGGCCTTTCGCGTCTTACTGTGGGAGAAGGCGAAGAAATTTGGACTCAGTCCAATACAGATTCAGCTGTTGTTGTTCATCCGTTATCACCCGGAAGAGTACAGCAGAGTAAGCTGGCTGGCACAGGAGTTCAACTTGACGCCGCCTACCATCAGCGAGGCGATAAAATCACTGGAAAAGAAAGGCCTGCTGACGCGTCGGCGAGATCTCATAGATACGCGCAGCCATACTTTACTGCTGACGGAGCTGGGGAAAGAGGCCGTTTCTAAGGTGTCCGACTTCGCCGACGTCATGTTACAAGGGTTAATGCCCTTGGAAAAAGAGGAAAAAGGCTTCCTTTTGGAACTGCTGATGCGTCTAATAGCCCACTTGCAGGGCGTGGGCGTGATTGGGCTGCAGCGGATGTGCTTTTTGTGTGCTTTTTATCGCCGGACCGAAGACGGGCATTTTTGCCGACTCTTGAAGAAGCCTTTAACGGGCGAGCAGTTGCGCATAGACTGTCCGGAACACGTGCCGCGCAAGGAGGAATAAGGAGCGTCGTTGACGGTCGTCATACGCCCTTTCGGTTTCCCCAGATTTGTATATGAAGGCGGTCGGTGTAGCGAAAGCCGTACTGCTTACACACTTCGACGATCCAACGGCGGCGGCGCCTTAAGACCTGCGAGGTGTTGCCTTCGGGCATGAGCCAGATTTTCTGGGCGGGTATGTGGTAGCGCTCTTGAAGCGAAAGCACTTCCTCGAGGTCGGCGTGTTGGGTGAGCACGAATTTGAAGTAGGCCTTATCGTTCTGCGCAAAGAAGCGGTAGACCGCGGGTTTTTCGCGCAGGTGGGTTGGGTTGTTGCTGTTGGCCAGTTTGGGCGAGACGTTGTATTGGTCGATGGCCGCTTCAAAGTCCGGCCGAGGTAGGAGGGTACCGTTGGTTTCCACTTCAAAGCGGTAGGCGGGGTCGTATCGGCGGAGGCGCTGCATGAGGGCGGCAAGGGCCGGTTGCTGCAGGAGCGGTTCGCCGCCGGTAAGCACGACGTTTCGCGCCGGGTAAGCGAGAATTTGCTCTGCGGCCTCGTCCACAGGGCAGGGCGTTATCCAGCTTTCCGGGTTGAACTTTCGGTAGTGCGGAGAGGTGTCGTTTCGATGCGGGAAGGGCGTGCCTTCCCAGTTCCAGGTGTAGTCGGTGTCGCACCAGATGCAGTGGAGATTGCATCGGCTCGTGCGCACAAACACGGAGGGCAAGCCTGCACTTTTCCCTTCGCCTTGTATGGAGTAAAAGATTTCCGCTCGTCCTTCCAAGCGGGCCAACTGCAAAATCATCTGACTTTTTTAGCCAAGATAAAGCCTATTGCGGCACTTCATCAAACAACGCCGGCGGGCTGTAAGTGGTTTCGCCGTTTGCGGCGGATAGCACGGTGGGCTGCTCTTGGGCCGGCCTGCTGTGGGGGAGCAAGCGCTTGATGACGCGGAGTTGGTGGGTGTATCGCTTCAGCTCTGTGTGGAAAATGCCGAAGTGGTCGAGCTTATCGATGCGTACGTGGCCACTGGCGTGGATGATGTGGCAGTCGGGCAGTACAATACCCACATGGCCGATATCGCCCTTGCCGTTGTCGAAAAAGGCCAGGTCGCCCAAATGGCACTGTTCGGTAAAGTCTACCGGAGCACCCATGTGCACTTGCTGCGATACTTCGCGCGGCAAGCGTATACCGGCCATTTTATAAGCCATTTGCACGAGTCCCGGAGCATCGATACCGAACGGAGAGCGTCCGCCCCAAAGATAGGGAGCGTATAGGTACCGGCGGGCGATTCGGACAATCCATTCACCCGTCTGAGGTGCCTGGTAAGGAGTGACGACCGGTCCTGCAAACTGAAACGACTGCTCCCCCAGTCGGCAGCGCAAGCCGTCGTAACAGGGCAATACCGCCCCCATGGTCAAGGGGATAAAGTGGTCGGCAGCCATTAGACCCTCTACCAGCGACAGGCTGATGGAGCAATGGCGGTTGTATTCCTCGTACTCACCGTGACTTAGCGGGCGCAACTGGCGAGCATCCACCCATCCGTTGAAGCCGTCCCACATGCACACTACTTGACGCCATCCGTTGCGCGCTTCGAGTATCTCCACCGTTTCGCCGAACAGCAATTGAGACACCATCTCGCTCTTGTCGCTCGGATGAGCGCGAATGGGCGCTATACTAACCTGGCAGGCGGCATACATAATAGATAACCCGGATAGACCTCGGCGCAAAGATAGCCCGCGCACTCGACGGAGGGGCCGCTAATAAAAAGAGAGGCCCACGGCAATGCATTTTGCCCTGGGCCCAGAGGCTATTAGTCGTCTTCGCGATTAACGCTGGACGATGAATTTCTTGGTCAACGTACCTTCTTTCGTAGCTATCCGCGCCAAATAAGTGCCGGAGGCCAGCTGCGGTAGGGCATACGACAACTGCTCATTCGTCAGCCCTTCGCGCACTTCGTAGGTAATCACGCGGCCGCTCAGCTCTGCAATCGTGATGGTGGCGTCGGTGGGGCGCTCAAAGCCCAGCTGTAGGTTCAATTGCCCATCCATCACGGGGTTGGGACGCACTTGCATAACCGTTTCGGGAAGTGGCTTCTCGTCGGTGGTGCTGACTAAGTCCATATACATGCGCAGTATAGCGCTCGGCCCTCCCTGGAAGCCACCCAAAAACCATTGCCCGTTGAATACCAGCGTAGAAGGAGCGGGTAGGGGCACGTCTTGGTCGAAGGCGTGGAAGACAAATCGGCTAGTGCCTTGGTATTGCACCGCTACGACGTAACGGGCGCCGTTTTGCAGCTTCACTCCGACATTGCCGGTGATAAGGTCGAGGATAATTACTTTTTGGTCGGAAAACGCCTGAGTGGTTGAGGTAGCCTCATAGGAGGCTGTCCCTTGCCATTCAAAGCTTTCCGATTCAAATTTGGTATTGTCGAAGTTGGAGTAATCGGGCAACAAGTCGTCATTGACTTTAAATAAGAAGATATCTGCTATCACATTTGCAATGGGCAGTTCGCTGGCATTCGTCGTAAAGGCAAATTCCACTTCTTTCACCTGGTATTGCTCGGTGACCTTTGGATTGGTAGTATACCATGCGCCTACGCCCCACGATTCCCCCAGAGAGCCCGGCCGAAAACCTACCGTTGCTCCATCGTCTTTCGCAAAGAGGTTTTCCGTCACATAAAAGTTCGTCCGAACCCTCGCCTCTGCGGGTATTACCCCTCCTACCGGGTCGGAGTTTACCGTATACAGTATGCTGTACGTACCAATGGGTAGTTCCGGCGCATATTGACCCGGGAGGGGGAAGAAGCTGTCCACTACGGCAGCATCTAGGCTGGGAATAACCTGTTGCGTTGTGTATAGAACACTGTCTTTGTCCGTCAGTACGGAGGCCTTCAGCACGACATTCGTGCGGTTCACGCCGCTGGTATTGGTTAAGCTGGCACCAAAGCCGAAAGTATCTACGGGTATCTGATGTACCGGCGTGCGCTTGCTCGACGCCGGCATGAAGATGCTGGCCAAGCGCACCTCCGGAATGATGATGCAGATCTCTACCGGACTACCCGACTTCAGGGCGGCATCTACGTACTCGGCCATTTGCCGACTCATAAAAAAGCAGGGAATAGTAGTTTGGCTCGCCTGTGGTTGGGTCGCTCCCATGTTCATCGTGGAGCACTCGTTCTGAGTAGCAATGTCGTAGTGGTTGGCAATGAGCACGGCCACCGCACCGGCCTTTTGGGCATTAAATGCTTTGATGGAAAAACCGCATACCCCGCGGCGAATAACGGCCACCTTTCCCGTCAGCTGGCCCTCCGGAATAGAGTCACAGCACAGCGAGTCGGGAGTTATGTCGTAAGCCCAAGAAGCCGGGGCGCATTGCTTGCCTTGCGGTACACCACCCCAGTTCGCCGTTCCGTAACCACAAGCGCCCTCGAAGAAGTCTCTCGAATTGCTTCCGTAAGTTACGCGAATAACGGCTCCCGAGTTTTCTGTACCGTTTTGAGCGGTAGACTCGAACGTCAAGAGGCTAAACAACAGCACAGCGGCTCCTAACCTTGTAAATAGTTTTTTCATAACAACAGCAGAGGATTTAGTGAGTAGTTAAAGAGTTGTGAGAACGCAAATTTAGGGCTAACTTTCGTTTAACGGTTAGTTTCAGGCGTTCTTTTTGAAGAAAAGCACAAAATCGCAGAATACTTACGCAAAGGAGCTGGCCTATCTTATTGCGAGGAATTGCTATTTTAGTCAATATGGATTTTTGTATCGAGCAACCTGTATATTTTTGCTTAACCTTCTTTTTATGCATCTTTTTTTTACAAAAGATAGCTCCGGCATAATAGAAGCTTTGAGGCAACGGCCGATGTTGGTGGCTGTTACGGTGGTGCTGTCAGGGGCGTTCTTGAGCTATGCTTTGGTGCGTTTTGTGTTCAAGACCGACGGGCTAATCCTGATAGATGCTTCTCCCGCTCGAGCAGGCCGGGTATTCATAGGGCTGGTAGTGGGGATGTGGTCGGTGTTGTTGTGGCGGGTCTACTCGACCAATCGCCTGTTGCGGCGGCGGCTAAGCGAAAAGTACCGAGCAGCACTCGAAGCCCAGGACACAGATGCCATGCGAGAAATTCGCGCTTTTGTAGACCAATTGTGCACCCGAGGCAATCTTTTACAGCGCTTATTGGCTATCATCAGTCACACACCGCTGCCTTGCGTCGGGCTTTTCTTCATACTTACCTTGGCCAATCTGGCCAATTTGTTTTTATTCTACTACTTGAGAGCATACCCGAGAGGGACCGTTTGGCGAGATATCTTTTACAACAACGCCCCTTGGGCATTGGCCATGTTGACCATCCTCGGCTTGGTGTTCATCGACATTTGGATATTGAACACCTTAGAGCAAAAAGTGGCCGACATTGCCGTCCAGATCTCCGCCGCTTTTCGGCGACATTTAGCCGATTTCAAGACACAGCTGACTGCGACGGAATGCCGCATCATGTATTTGCGAAAGAGAAAACGTTACTCCCACAAAGAGATAGCTGCTGCTTTGCACGTCAGTGTGGCTACCGTCAAATCCCATCTCAACCACATCAATAAAAAATGGAGAGCCTTTCAACGGGAGCGCAGTATTTCTGTTGAATTGGGCGAACTCTTGGTCATGGATGAAGAGGCAAACTCCGCATAGATCTGCCCGATCTTGTCAGAGGGCAAAGGGAATTGCTCCTCATCGTTCGACTTTCTATTTTCTGTTTGATAGAGAGAAGCCCACCTTGCAGCGCGCTATCGAAAGAGTTGAAGGGCCTGTTGAAGGGTTTTCCACACGCCCCATAGGGCCGGTATGGCGACAAAAGCCCAGGAGAGGTATAGGGATAACCTTTTGCGAAGGGACGGCCTCATAGACTTAGGTAAGGTTGGGCTCTTTAGACGAAAGAGGATGTGCTGGCGGGCGCACGAAAAAGTTGCATATTGAGCCGACCAGCAGCAAGCCGGCCATCAGGTACATCGTCAAGGAGTAGGCCTGGGCGGGCGGAAGGCCAAGCGTTTCTATCTGATAAGCCCTCAGGTTGTTGAGCACCTGCGGGCCTATGACGGCAGCACAGCTCCAGGCGATGAGGAGGCGTCCGTGGATAGCGCCCACTTCGCGAGTGCCGAAGACATCGCGCAAGTAGGCCGGTATGGTGGCAAATCCGCCGCCATACATGCTCATGATGACGCCAAAGGCGATGACGAAGCCCACCAAGTCGCCGCGATGGCCGGTCCAAGGAACGGCTACGTACAAGGCGGCGCCAAGGAGAAAGAATACGGTGTAGGTGAGGCGACGCCCTATTTTATCGGAGAGCGAAGACCAGAAGAAGCGCCCTACCATGTTGAACAGGCTTAAAAGCCCCACAAATCCTCCGGCTGCCGCTGCCGTGACGGCCCGTTCTGGTCCTACTACGGCGGCCGAGAACATCTCCTGGATCATGACCGATGCTTGCCCTAACACGCCCAGTCCCGCGCTGACGTTAAGCATGAGCACGGCAAACAGCAAGTAGAACGGCCGCGTTCGTATGGCTTCGTCGGCACTTAGCCCGTACTCGAGATGGGCATGGGGCGGCAACTTCGACACGCCGTTTTGGTCGGGCGGAGGAATGCGCACCGTGAAAACGCCGAAGAGCATGTAGGCTAAGTAGAGCGCACCCATGGCAACAAAGGTCTGTGCCACTCCCGTTGAAGTGGGTGTTCGAAAGAAATCCATTAAGGCAATCGACAACGGCGCTGCCAGCATGGCTCCGCCGCCGAAGCCCATGATGGCCATGCCAGTGGCCATCCCGGGGCGGTCGGGAAACCACTTAATAAGCGTGGAGACGGGCGAGATGTATCCCAGTCCCAGGCCTATGCCGCCCAATATTCCGTGTCCTAAGTAGAGCAAAGCCAGCTGATGTTGCCATACTCCGAGCGCCGAAACAAAAAAGCCGCCCGAAAAACACAGCGCGGAGAAAAACATCGCTTTTCGGGGGCCGGCGCGCTCCACCCAACGGCCGAACAGGGCGGCCGAAGCGCCCAGGCAAACCAGGGCGATAGAAAAGATATGCCCAATTTCTACCAGCGTCCAGTCTCCTTCTACGGTTCGCTCCACACCTATGATTTGAGTGAGCGGTTTGTTGAACACGCTGTAGGCATAGATTTGACCAATACACAGGTGAATGGATAGGGCCGCCGGCGGGACGCGCCATCGGTTGTAGCCTGCAGGCGCTATGCTGTGCGATTTGTCAAGGAAGCGAAATAGAGCGGGCATAACACAAGAGATGTGACTTCGGACTTGCCGGGCCATCGGTAGTAGCGTAGCCGTTCGCTATGCGGCGGCCCATTGCCGCAGCAGCGCTCCCAAATGCCAAACATCTTCAAACGAATTGTACAGCGGCACCGGGGCAAATCGAATGACGTCGGGCTCGCGCCAGTCGGCAATGACACCGTGTGCATTGAGGTACTCGAAGAGCGCCTTCCCGTGTTCTTTCACCCGCACCGACAGCTGGCAGCCGCGTTGCTGGGGATCGCGCGGGGTAATGAGGTGCAGCTCCGGGATGTGTTCTCGGCTTTGGTCCAAGATGTACTCTAAGTATCCCGTTAGCAATAGGCTTTTGGCGCGCAGGGCTTCCATGCCGGCGGCGTCGAAAAGCGCCAAACCGGCCAGATGAGCGGCAAAAGAGAGCACCTGAGCATTGCTCAACTGCCAGCCTTCGGCGCCGCGCATAGGCTTGAAGCCTTTTTGCATGAGAAAGCGCTCCTCTTCGCAGTGGCCCCACCAGCCGGCAAAGCGCGGAAGATGGGGATTGTCGCCGTGGCGTTCGTGAATGAATACTCCCGAGGGCCCTCCGGGTCCGGCGTTCAGGTATTTATAGCTGCACCAGGTGGCGAAGTCCGCTCCCCAGTCGTGTAGATGCAGCGGCACGTTTCCGGCGGCATGGGCCAGGTCGAAACCCGCATAAGCACCTGCTCGATGGGCGGCTGCCGTGATGGCCGGCAGGTCGTACCACTGGCCTGAGTAGTAGTTCACTCCTCCGAAGAGCACTAAGGCCAGGCTCTCTCCGGCACTTTCGATGGCCTGCTCGATATCGGCAGTGCGCAGCACATCTTCCCCCGCTCTGGGAGCGACCTCTATGATGGCCTCTTCGGGGTCGAGACCGTGCCAACGCACCTGGCTCTCTACGGCATATTGGTCGCTGGGAAAAGCGCCGGCCTCCATCAAAATGCGGTAGCGCCGAGCCGTAGGGCGATAGAACGACACCATCAGCAGGTGCAAGTTTGTCGTCAGTGTGTTCATCACCACTACTTCGTGTGGAAGAGCACCTACCAGGCGCGCCGTAGGCGGCGTCAGAAATTTGTGGTAGTGCATCCACGGGCGCTCGCCTTTGAAGTGACCCTCAACGGCATAAGTAGCCCATCGGTCAAGCTCTTCCAGTAGCCGCGCTCGAACGCTCTTAGGCTGCAGGCCGAGAGAGTTGCCACAGAAGTACAGCACCTCCCTCCCGCCGTGCTGCGGGAAGAAGAACTCCTGCCGAAAGGCGCGCAGAGGGTCCTGGGCGTCCATTTGGCGGGCAAAGTCGAGCGTGTTGTGGAAATTCATCCGATAGTTAGTCGTTAAAAAGGCGGGCTGCAAGGATAGGATATTGCTTAAACATAGGGAAGTGCACTTTTACGGCGACTGTAAGTTGAGCAGCTTTGGCGCTTCTCGTTGAGTGGCCTTTTGCCCTCCGTTTCAAGCGGATTGGCTTTTCTTCGCATGTTCACGATATGGTTTGTTCACTCTCTTCACATACTGCTCCACTCATGCAAAAAAGTCCCCTGTACATAGAGGTCGTTCTGAAGTGGCTCCTCATCTCACTCCCCGTAGCGCTTGCCGCCCAGAAGCCTGTACCTGCACAGAACATCGAAAAACGACCGCTTCAACACGAGGATGTGCGCCTTTGGCGCAAGATAGAGCGCCCTCAGGTGACACCGGACGGCCAGTGGGTGTGCTACGGATTGGTGCCGGTGACGGAAGGCGATGCCGTTCTCTGTTTGTGGAATGCCGCCAACGGTCAGACCTTCACCTTTGAGCGCGCCGTTGAGGCACAATTTTCCGCCGATGGTCGCTATCTGGTTTTTAAAGTAAAACCGCCCCTGGATACGCTAAAGGCGCTCCGCCGCCGGAAGGTTAAGAGCGATGATCTGCCGCGGGATACTTTGGTGATATATGCTCTCCAAGGCGGTGGGCTATACCGCATCCCCGCCGTGTACACGTTCCTTTTACCGGAAAAATGGTCGGGCTGGCTCGCCTATCGCCTGGAGCCGGCTCGGGAGGGTAAAGCACTGCCCGACTCGAGCACTGCAGGTGGCTCTGTCAAGGTGAAAAAAGAGGACAGGCAGCACAACGGCTCTCCTTTGGTGCTGCGCGAGCTGGCTACCGGCAGAGAAGATACGCTGCCTTTTGCGCTGGAGTACCGCTTTGCGCCTCAAAATGGCGTGTTGCTCGCCTCCTGTAGCGGCCGGGACAGTTCTTTTCCCGCCGGCGTGTACTGCTTTGATGTCTCCGAGCGCATATGGAGGCCGCTTCTGCAGGTAGAAAAGGGCCGTTTTACTCAGTTGGCCTTGGATAAAGAGGGCCGCAAAGCAGCCTTTTTGTTCAGCGCCGATACGGCCGAAGACGGTGGCACTTGGGCGATATATTATTGGTTGGAGGGCACCCCTACGGCTCGCCTTATCGCCGACAGCGGCAGCATCTTTTTGCTGCAGGGGTCGGAGCGCTGGCATCTCAGCGAGCATACGCCGGTAGAGTTTAGCGAGGATGGGCGTATGCTCTATTTCGGCATCGCGCCTCCTCAGCCGCAACCCGACACGACCCGGCTTCCCGAAGAGGTGGTGCAAGTGGAGGTATGGGCTTGGACGCAACCGCGCCTTTACACCGAAATGGCGAAACGCTCGGAGGTCGAGCGCAAACGCGGTTATCCGGTCGTCTGCCATTTAGAATCGCCTGCCGCTATGTGGCCTTCGCCGGTGCGCGCATTTGTGGTGCCGGGCACCGACCTGCCTGAATGGCAGTTCCAGCCACAGCGAAATGCCCGGCTGGCTATGGGCGCTACCGAAGAACCCTATGCCTATCTCAAGCAATGGGAAGGGGAAGCACCGCGCGATGTGTATGCCGTTGACCTAAACGACGGCAGCCGCCGGCTTGTAGTCAACGGGCAGCGCTGCCGGTCCTACCTTTCTCCACAGGCGCACTATATTTTGTGGTGGAGCTTTGCCGATACGGCCTGGTTCTGTTGGGAGGCCCGGCAGGGCCAAACCCTTCGGCTGACGGACAACCGTCCGGTGGCGTTCTTTCAAGAGCGCACCGATGTGCCCGACTACCCACCTCCCTATGGTGTGGCTACCTGGCTTGCGGATGATGAGGGCGTGCTCCTTTACGACCGCTACGATATATGGCTGTTTGACCCCACCGGTCGGGCCGAGCCTCGCCGCCTAACGCGCGGGCGCGAAAAGCGCACCGTTTACCGCTATCTTCGCTTACACCCCGAAGAGCATGCCGTTGCTCCCGACGGTCGTCTGCTGCTGCACATCTTTCAAGAAGAGAGCCGTGACGAAGGGTACGCATGGTTAGACTTAAAAACCACCGCAGTAATACCCTGGTTAGGCGGCCCCTTCCGCTATATGCGCACGCCATTAAAGGCACGCGACGCAGAGGTGCTGATTTTTACCAAAGAAAATTATCAGACCTTCCCAGATCTGCATCGGATAGCCATACCCTCGACGCTTTCCGATAAGCATACGTCTAAAGAGGAGCGTATTTCCAAGGCAAACCCTCACCAGGAAGCGTATCGGTGGGGAAATATCGAGCTGTTCCGATGGCTTTCGCCAACGGGAGACATACTGGAAGGGCTTGTAGTGAAACCGGAGGGCTTCGATCCCAACAAGCAGTATCCCCTTATTGTCAACTTTTACGAGCGGCTATCGGACGAACTGCATCAGCACCGCGCTCCGGATTACCACCGCTCTCAAATCAATTACACGATGTATTCCAGCCGAGGCTATGTAGTCTTTGCTCCGGACATTCCCTATCGCATAGGCTACCCGGGCCAGAGTGCGTACGATGCAGTGGTTAGCGGCGTCTTGGCCTTGCTGCAGCAGGGCTTCGTGGACGCGCGGCGCATCGGGTTGCAAGGGCATTCTTGGGGCGGCTATCAAGTAGCCTATATCCTTACGCGTACCCATCTGTTCGCTTGCGCTGAGGCGGGTGCGCCGGTAGCCAATATGACCTCGGCTTACGGCGGCATTCGCCAGGAGTCGGGTCTCGTTCGGCAATTCCAGTACGAGCGCCAGCAGAGCCGAATCGGCGGTACCCTATGGGAATACCCTATGCGGTATTGGGAAAACTCTCCGCTCTTCTTCCTCGACCGCGTCCGGACGCCGCTCCTCATCTTGCACAACGACAAAGACGGAGCGGTGCCCTGGTCGCAGGGGGTCGAGCTGTACACCGGCCTGCGACGACTGGGCAAGCCTGTTTGGCTGCTCAACTACAACGACGAGCCCCATTGGCCGGTAAAGCTGCAAAACCGGGCGGACTTTCAACTGCGCATGCAGCAATTCTTCGACCATTTCCTGTTAGGTACCCCTGAACCCCGATGGATGCTTCGAGGCATCGCGCCGGCAGAAAAGGGCATACGCCAAGGGCTCGAGACCGACTCGCCTTGACACACGGGAGCTCAGCTGTGACTTCTGTCACGTTTTTAGGCAATTTGGGCCGTTTACCTTTGTAAAGTTTCTAAAAAAACTTAACTTTTTCAATTAAACACTGCGTTTTTTATGAAAATCGAACAAATTTATACCGGATGTTTAGCGCAAGGAGCTTACTACATCGAAAGCGAAGGCGAAGCCGTAGTCATCGACCCGCTTCGGGAGATAACGCCCTACATTGAGCGTGCGGCTAAGGATAACGCTCGTATCAAGTACGTGTTTGAGACGCATTTTCACGCCGACTTTGTCAGCGGCCACGTAGACTTGAGCAAGAAGACCGGAGCGCCTATTGTTTATGGCCCGAATGCCAACCCGAGTTTTGATGCCTATATCGCTAAAGACGGCGAGGAGTTCAAGGTAGGAAAGGTAACGTTTCGGGTGTTGCACACTCCCGGTCATACGATGGAGAGCACGTGTTACTTGCTCATCGATGAAAACGGCAAAGAGCGCGCGCTTTTCTCCGGCGACACGCTGTTCATCGGCGACGTTGGGCGCCCAGATTTGGCCCAGAAAGCGGCCAACATGACCCAGGAGGAACTGGCCGGGACGCTTTATGAGTCGCTGCGCAAGAAGATAATGCCTTTGCCCGATGACGTCATTGTCTATCCGGCCCACGGCGCCGGCTCGGCATGCGGCAAGAACATGTCCAAGGAGACCTTTGACACTTTAGGCCACCAAAAACAGACCAATTACGCGTTGCGGGCGAACATGACGAAAGAGGAGTTCATCAAGGAGGTGACGACGGGCCTGATGCCTCCTCCGGCCTACTTCCCGCTCAACGTAGCCTTGAACAAGCACGGTTACGACAGTATCGACGAGGTCGTGCAACGCGGCACGCGGCCCCTGTCGCCTCAGGCTTTTGAAGCCGTAGCCAATGAGACCGGCGCGCTCATCCTCGACACACGCAGCCCGCAGGCCTTTGCCCAAGGATTTATCCCCAACTCCATCAACATCGGTCTGGACGGCCAGTTTGCTCCTTGGGTAGGCGCCTTAATACCCGATGTGAAGCAGCGTATTTTGTTGGTCGCCGACCCCGGCCGCGAAGAAGAAGCGGTCACCCGATTGGCCCGGGTAGGCTACGATTACTGCTTGGGATATTTGGACGGTGGCTTTGCGGCGTGGCAATCGGCCGGCGGAGAAGTGGATACCATTGAAAGTATCGACGCAGCAGAGCTCGCCCGACGCCTGGCGGCAGACCCCTCGGCGCCGGTGCTCGACGTTCGCCGCAAAAGCGAATATGCCTCCGAGCATATCGAAAACGCCGAGAACACTCCTCTGGACTACATCAACGACTACATGGCACAAATACCTAAAGAGCGCACGGCCTATGTGCACTGCGCCGGAGGGTATCGGTCCATGATCTTTGTCAGCATTCTGCGCGCGCGCGGATACGACAAGTTGGTAGATGTTAAGGGTGGTTTCAAGGCCATCAAGGACAGTGGCCTGTTTAAAACGACCGATTACGTCTGCCCCTCTACGCTGCTGTAAACGCGAACGCGCTCTCGGCATACAAGGCCTTTACCGCGCCTAGGCTGCCAAAAGGAGAACGGGTGTTTAGCCGCACGCTCTTTCCCTTTTGAGTACCTTAGGCGCTTTATTTTTGGGAAAAGGCGGAGACCTGCGCACTGCTTTTATCCTTTATCGGGAGACGATGTACATTGCCTATCGAGCGGAATGGCATGAACGCGCCTTAGAGGAGCAACGCCGACGCGCGCCGCACATGCTGACGAAGTTTGCCCACAACGCCGTGCGAGTGGCTGGACAAATGCGCGGCTTAATCATCGAACACCACGTCAGCGGCTGGTTTCGCGAAAATTATCCGGAGCGTTTCTTAGAGCCGGACAATTATCGGAAGTGGGAACGGGTATGCAGCCACGATTTTAAATTGAATACTCCCATCGGCTTGTTGCTCATAGACGTGTCCGGGCCCAAGAAGGATGGCTCCTTTGGCGCCTATCCTTTTAAGCCTCGCTGCGATGTGCATTTCCACATCTTGTGCAGACCACTCGGCTTCGTTCGCTGGGACTGCTGCGACTACCGGCAAGGCTTTGAGGTAATAGGGGTGCTCACTTCTGAACATTTCCAACCCGTTATCTTTACGCAACACATCGTGCCGTTGAAGGATTGGCTGAACCACATCGGTCTATGAAGCAGAAAGAACAGGTCTCGCTACCGCCTGCCGACCTAGATGCCCACCCCGAGGTGCGGCAACGCCTGGAGCGCTACCGAAAGCGGTATCCGAATCGGGACATAGGGAGCTATCTGGAGCGGATTAGAAAAGAAGCTCGGCTGGAGCAGATGCGCCAGCACCTTATCGAGCAGGTGAAGGCCGGCACCGGTAAAGCCGGAGCGGCATGCCTGGCCTACGCCATTAGCAGCCTTCAACAGGGTCGCTATGCAGAAGAATACTTAAAAGGCAATACTTACCCTTTTGAGAAAATGCTATACTACCTGGAGCAAGGCAGTCGCCTGACGCTCTATCAAGCGGATTTCCGGGCGGTAGACCTGCCGGAAAACTCCGTAGACTGGATTATCACCGACCCGCCTTATCCTCATCGGTATATAGGCCTGTACCGCGATTTGGCGCTCTTCGCCCAACGGGTGTTGCGCCCGGGAGGCGGATTGCTGGCCATGGCCGGGCAGTCGTACCTGCCAGAGATTTTTAGTCTTATGTCCGTCGAAGGGCTACAGTACAATTGGACCTTGTGTTATCTGACCCCCGGTGGTCAGGCACCTCAGCTGTGGCAACGCAAGGTAAACACCTTTTGGAAGCCCGTGCTGTGGTTTAGCAAAGGCAGAAACCAACGCTGGGTGGGCGATGTGGTGAAGAGCGGGGTCAACGACAACGATAAAACCTACCATTTCTGGGGGCAGTCGGTGTCGGGCATGTCTGACCTGGTGCAAAAAGTCTCTTTCATGGGCGAAACGATACTCGACCCATTCATGGGCGGTGGAGCAACGGGAGCAGCCTGCCTGCTGCACAGAAGGCACTTCATCGGCATTGAAATAGAAAAAGACATTTGGGCTACGGCCGAAGAACGCCTGATGCAGTTGCATCGACAACTGGAGGGCGGCATGGGCGAATAGCACCTACTTTTGCTCGGCAAAACATACGTTTACCTTAAAAAAAAATTTCTATGGACGTATTAAAGCAACCCTGGTCGTGGTGGGTAGCCGGCATCCTCATCGGGCTGACGGTACCCCTTCTGCTCTTGCTGGGAAACAAGCATTTCGGCATTTCGGGCAATTTGCGCCACATCTGTGCGGCCTGTTTCCCGGCCAATGTTCCCTTCTTCCGCTACGATTGGCGAAAAGAAGCCTGGAACTTGTTCTTCGTGGTAGGCATTTTCCTGGGGGCAGTAATTGCCACCGTGTGGTTGGATGACCCTAACCCCGTTCAGGTGCATCCCGACCTGGCGCGCGACCTGGCAGCGGTAGGAGTAACCAACACGGAACACTTGGTGCCCAAGGACCTTTTTAGCTGGGATAGCCTCCTCACCCTGCGCGGATTCCTCCTGATGGTCGTGGGCGGCTTCTTGGTAGGCTTCGGCACCCGCTATGCCGGCGGTTGCACTTCGGGTCATGCCATTATGGGTCTTTCTACCTTGCAATGGCCCTCTTTGGTTGCTACCATCTGCTTCATGGTCGGCGGCTTTGTGATGACGCATCTCCTGCTACCGTACATTTTGGCCCTTTAACCTTTTTACCTAAAACGACTGTTGGTCATGGAAAATACTACCACAACAACTTATCGGCAGACGCTTGCTCCTGAGACCGATGCGGAGGTGCGCTCTTTACACGCGATGTGCCTGAATGAGTCGCACCTAAGCCTGCCGTGGTGGCACAATCTGCCTTATTTAGCCGTGGGCATCCTGTTCGGCATTGTGCTGGTGAAGGGCGAAATCATTTCTTGGTTTCGCATTCAGGAAATGTTCCGCTTGGAGTCGTTTCACATGTACGGCGTCATCGGCACCGCCGTAGTGGTAGGCGCCGCCGCGGTATTCCTCATCAAAAAGCTGCGCCTGCGCACGGTATATGGCGAGCCCATTACCTTTGGTAAAAAGCCCTTCAACAAAGGCCAGGTCATCGGCGGGCTGCTGTTTGGCTTGGGATGGGCAATGACAGGGGCTTGCCCCGGCCCGCTGTTCGCCCAAATAGGCACGGGGGCCACCGTTATTGTCGTCGCCCTGCTGAGTGCTATCGCCGGCACGTGGTGCTATGGGTACTGGCGCGAGCGCTTGCCGCATTGACGAAGAGCACAGCAATTAAAAAACGAGCCTCCCTGCCGCCCGCTTTCCATCTCCAAAAAGCGGGCGTACCCCGTATTTTTGCGCCCGCTTTTCACCTGGTAAAAACGCGTTATCCGTGTCCGATTTTCTGCAAGAGCTGCAACGGCGGCGCACCTTTGCCGTCATTGCCCACCCCGACGCCGGCAAGACTACTCTGACGGAAAAGTTGCTGCTCTTCGGCGGCGCCATTCAAACGGCAGGGGCCGTGAAGAGCAACAAGATTCGCCGGGCCACGGTCTCGGACTTCATGGAGATAGAGCGCCAGCGCGGCATTTCGGTGAGCACCTCGGTGATGGGCTTCGAGTACCGTGGCCTTCAGATCAACATCTTAGATACTCCCGGCCACGAGGATTTTGCAGAGGACACCTACCGCACCCTAACGGCCGTGGACTCGGCCATTGTTGTGGTAGATGCGGCAAAAGGTGTGGAGACGCAAACGGAGAAATTGACTCAAGTGTGCCGCATGCGCGATACACCTATTATGTTTTTCGTCAACAAGCTCGACCGAGAGGGCCTCGATCCTTTTGACTTGTTAGATGAATTAGAAAAAAAGCTGGCCGTAAAGGTGTGCCCGCTTTCGTGGCCCATCGGCATGGGTCAGCGTTTTCAAGGGGTATACAGCCTGTACGAGCGCCGGCTGGTGCTTTTTCAGCCACATGGCAAACAGCTGGCAGAGGAAAGTGTGGTCTTTGAGGACTTGAGCAACCCGGCCCTGGAGCGCCACATCGGCGAGCACGCAGCTCGGCAGCTTCGAGAAGATGTGCAGACCATTGAGGTCGTCTACCCGGTTTTTGAACGCGCGGCCTATCTGAGCGGTGAATTGTGCCCGGTTTTCTTCGGCTCGGCCGTCAACAATTTCGGCGTGCGCGAGTTGCTCGACTGTTTTGTGAATATCGCACCGCCGCCCTTGCCGCGCCAAACAGAGGAGCGGCTTGTACGGCCGGAAGAACAAGCGTTCAGCGGTTTTGTGTTTAAAATTTTTGCCAACATGGATCCGCGTCATCGAGACCGCATTGCTTTCTTGCGCGTATGCTCGGGGCGCTTTGAGCGCAACAAGAACTATCGCCACGTCCGCCTGGGGCGTGAAATGAAGTTCCCCTCGCCGACCCTTTTTATGGCCAGCAAAAAGACGCTCCTGGAGGAGGCCTATCCGGGCGATGTAGTGGGTCTGTACGACTCCGGCAATTTTAAAATCGGCGATACCCTCACCGAGGGGGAGGTATTGCATTTCAAAGGCATTCCCTCTTTCAGTCCCGAGCAGTTCCGATACGTGGAGAACGCCGATCCTCTCAAGCAGAAATCCTTCGCCAAGGGACTGGAGCAGCTGATGGATGAAGGCGTAGCGCAGTTGTTTGTGCGCCAAAGCGACGGCCGCCGCATCATCGGTACGGTAGGGCTGTTGCAGTTTGAAGTGCTTCAGTACCGCTTGGAAGCAGAGTACGGCGCCAAGTGCCGCTATGAGTCGCTTTCCCTGTATAAGGCTTGTTGGATAAGCAGCGAAGACCCCAAAGCGCTCGAGGAGTTTCTCTCTCGTCGCAAGCGCGACATTGCCGTAGACCGATACGGCCGGTGGGTATTCCTGGCCGAGACGCCTTGGGTACTGCAAACCGTACAGGAAAATTTTCCCAAAATACACTTTCGCTTTACCGCAGAGAGCAGGGCTGTATAGGCACAAGGTCCTTTTTATCGCAATACCGTTTTCTTATGCAAGCACTCGCAGCATTGCCCCGATTGAAACACACGGGATCGGGCAACTTTTTCCTCATTGCCGGCCCTTGCGCTATTGAAGGAGAACAGATGGCCTTTGACATCGCCGGAAGCGTCCGCGACATCTGCGAGCAGCTGGCCATACCTTATGTCTTCAAAGGCAGCTATCGCAAGGCCAATCGCAGCCGTGGCGATTCCTTCACCGGCATTGGAGATGAAAAGGCGCTGCAAATACTCAAGGCCGTGGGCGATACTTTCGACCTTCCGGTGACCACCGATATTCACAGCGAGTCGGAGGCAGCCTTGGCGGCTCGAAGTGTGGACGTGATTCAAATTCCTGCTTTTCTCTGCCGTCAAACGAGCTTGCTGGTAGCCGCTGCACATACCGGCAAAGTCGTCAACATCAAAAAGGGTCAGTTCGTCAGCCCTGAAGCCATGTACTTCGCCCGGCAAAAAGTGCTCGATGCCGGCAACCCAAACGTCTGGCTCACCGAGCGCGGCACCCTATTTGGTTATTCCGACTTGGTGGTAGACTTTCGCAGCGTGCCCATTATGCGCGCTTTTGGCAGCCCGGTAGTGGTAGACTGCACGCACTCACTTCAGCAACCGAATCAAAGCAGCGGTGTCACCGGTGGACGCCCTGAGCTCATCGCTACCATTGCTCGAGCGGCCATAGCTGTCGGGGCCGACGGAGTATTCATCGAAACCCACCCCAATCCGGCCGGGGCAAAATCCGATGGCGCCAACATGCTCCCACTAAACCAACTACGGCCATTATTAGAGCAACTGGTCGCCCTTAGGCAGACAATCCGCCGGTTCCCTTGTTAAGTGTCGGTTAAAAAAGTGGCTAACATGTCTAAAATGTGAATTTAGGCAGGCATTTGTTTGAAATTGTAACATGCACACTATTTTTACCGCCGTAAAAAACATTTCCAAGGAAAACAACTCTGCTGCTCCTGCAGATTTTCCCCAACCCTGCGCACCATAATGTCGTCTTGCTGCATCTCTAAAGTAGTCTGGGTCAAAACAGAACGGAAAAACCTGAAGGAGTCAAAGAGCTTGTTTTTTAAGGAGTTGTTTTTTATTCTGCATCTTAAAACATTTTTTAACTAAAAAATTAAAAAACGCAGCATGACAGCAGCAAAAAACACTCCTGCTAAAAAACAGCAAGTGGACTTTAGCTCGATCTTCCCTTACATCGCCATTCCGCTGTGCTTTGTGTTGTCCACGATCATCTACCTGTACGTCTTTGGCGACCCTTCGCACTTCGTAGACGGCGACCCGAGCAAGGATCCGCTACCCGGAGACTATTTTGGGACGATTTACAAAGGCGGATGGGTGGTGCCGATCCTACTGGGTATGGCTTTCATGGCTATCGTTTTCGTCATCGAGCGCTTCATTACCCTTAATAAAGCTGCCGGTAAGGGCAAAGTGGACGATTTCGTCCGCGCCGTCAAGAGCGCTCTGGATCGCGGCGATATTCAGGCTGCCATTGCTGCCTGCGATAAGCAACGCGGAGCCGTAGCCAACGTAGTGCGCGCGGGCCTGGTCAAGTACGACGAAATGACGCGCGTAAGCGGGATGGAGAAAGACGAAAAAATCGTCGCCATTCAAAAAGAAATCGAAGAAGCCACTACGCTGGAGCTGCCCATGCTGGAGCGCAACTTGAACATTTTGGCCACCTTAGCTTCGGTAGCGACCCTTATCGGTCTGTTTGGAACGGTGTTAGGGATGATTCGCGCCTTCGCAGCCCTTTCAACCGCTGGCGCACCCGACTCGACGCAGCTGGCTATGGGTATTTCGGAGGCCCTCATCAACACGGCCTTAGGTATCGGCACTTCGGCCATTGCCATCATCACGTACAACTTCTTTACGGCTCGCATTGACGCTATGACCTATCGCATCGACGAGGCCGGCTATAGCCTTACGCAGACCTTTGCGGCTACACAACACTAAAGCCATCATTCGATAAACGCGTTGCCCGGCCTGAGTCCGCCTTTTTTGGGGCCGGGCAACGCCCAAAAAAAGTAAGTGTACCATGCCCAAACACAAGCCTCCTCGGCATACGCCCACCATCGACATGACCGCCATGTGCGACGTGTCCTTCCTATTGCTGACCTTCTTCATGCTTACGGCAAAGGCGAAGCCTCAGGAGCCCGTCATCGTGGATACGCCTTCGTCTATCTCCGAGACGAAGCTGCCGGAGTCGGGTACGTTGACCATCCTCATCGACAAAGAGGGCAAAGTCTTCCTCGACATGACGGGTCAACACACGCGCTATGCCCTCATTTCGGACATGAACAGCCAGTACCAGATGGGCCTGACGGAAGAGGAAATGAAGAAATTTTCCATCTTCGGCGCCTTTGGTGTGCCTCGAAAGGACTTGCGCAAATGGTTGGCGATGAATTCTACCGAGCGGCAAAACGCTAATAACTTCCCTGGGGTGCCCTCCGACACAGTGGGCAACGAGCTGGGCCCGTGGATACATAACGCTCGTCTGGCCCAGTTCCGCCTCAAGCAAGAGGGTGTGGTGCCCGAAGAGTACGTCATCGTCATCAAGGCCGACAAGGACACTCCTTATCCCGCCATTCAGAAGGTGCTCAACACCCTTTCGGATATCAACGTAAACAAATTCAACCTCATCACCAACCTGGAAGCCGACCCTAACAAGACGCAGGCCCTGTAGCGGAGTCTCGTCGAAAAGGGATGCTTTCTTAACTTCATAACAGCGCGTGACCTATGGCTGAGATTCAAACCGCCGATAGCGGTGCCCGAAAGAAAGGCGAAGGTAAAGTCCGGGCAAAAAAACTCTCTACCCGGGTAGACTTAACCCCGATGGTGGATTTGGCTTTCCTGCTGATTACCTTTTTCATGTTAACGACTACGCTGGCCAAACCGCAAATCATGCCCGTGGTGATGCCGGAAAAGAAAATTACCGAAGAAGACGTCGTCGAAACGAAGGAATCGCAGGTACTCACCCTTTTGTTAGGGGGTAACGACAAGGTCTATTACTACGAGGGCATTACCGACCCCAAGCTGGACTCTACGGATTATTCAGCAGAGGGCCTTCGCAAGGTCATACTGGATAAGAAAAGGCGTGTCAAAGAGGAGTGGGGGGATATGGAGCGGGACGATCCGAAGAATCCGGGCCAAAAAAAGATGGTCTCTCGCCTCACCGTGCTTATCAAGCCCACCAAGGAGTCGCGCTACAAAAATCTGGTGGACGCCTTTGACGAGATGAAGATCACCGGTGTATCGCTGTACGTCTTGCTTGACATCTCGGAACAAGAAGAAGAGTTTATTCGCAATCCGGCCGGAGGTCTGAAGTTCTCCGCAGAAGAGCAGATCGAGGCCATTCAAAAAAGCACGAAGAAGGTGCAGTAAAAAATTCTTCCCTTCTCTTTCGGAGGCGACAGTCGCCTTACCAGCGGGAGGGATCGATATACACCTAAAAAAAAGAACTATGGCACAGCAAAATGGCACATCCGCTTATCGGGACATGCTCGATATCATCTTCGCGAACCGCAATCGCGAATACGGAGCGTATCAGCTGCGTCGGGCGTATCCTAAATACATGGGTCGGGCCTTGGCCTACGGTGTAGCGCTGATTGTGCTCTTCTTTTCCTTTCCGTACATCCTCTCCAAAATGACGGATGTCTTCAAGGCGGAGGACAATCTCATCGAAGTGACGGCGGAGCTGGGGCCACCCCCCGACATTGACCCGAACAATCC